>Ga0302157_10000110_pt1 | contig 101400 bp, 68 predicted proteins | sample I_Bog_N3_3_FD_193502 | JGI IMG/M metagenome (GOLD analysis project Ga0302157, IMG submission 193502) | Peat permafrost microbial communities from Stordalen Mire near Abisko, Sweden - I_Bog_N3_3 | ecosystem: Environmental > Terrestrial > Soil > Wetlands > Peat | place: Sweden: Abisko, Stordalen... | reverse complement strand
GCACGACACCTAAGCATCTGTGACGTATAGCGAATTGTCACTTTCGCGTCGTCTAATGTTTTCCGGTGTCGCCACGCATCTACGCTTTCGACGTGGGTACAGACGTGGGTTTAGGCGGACACTTTTGGGGAGAACAGGATGGGTACGCTTACCGCTTTGAGAGTGAAGAACGCGAAGCCTGGCGAGAAGCTTGGGGATGGTGACTGGCTGCGGCTCGACGTCGGAGAGGCGTAGCGGCTTTTCGCGCGGCCCCTGGTAATCGCGAAGTATATGAAACTGGTGGGTGGCAATCGCGTCGCGCTTGGTGGCGTTCTCTTCGGCGAAGAAATCGCGCAGGGCGGCTGGATTTGAGTTGGATTGAACGGGGTGGGCCTGTCGTCGCTCAGCCTACCCGGTCGGGATGCGGTACGCGGCTTATAGCAACGCTCTTGAAAGTTGATCCGGAAGACGCAATCGAACTTAGTTATGGCCCGGATGGTTTCGAGTTGCATGCGTCGACAACGTTACTTCGCTGATAAGTGGGTGCGACGACCAAGTCGGCGAGGCTTGGCTTTCTTGCTCGTTAGTGGTCCTCCGAAAAGATCATCAGAGATGTGCAGTCGCCAACGATTGTCAGCGATCCTCTTTTGACCTGATAAGGCATCTCTAAGCTCTCGGAAAAAAGCGTCGTTATTCCGGAGGTCTCAAGCCGGGCGAGCGCAGCCAAAGGCTAAAATTAGAACCGGTTTCTGCCTGACGCGCGCTGCGCAGGGTGGCGTCGCGTAAGGGTCCAGGAGAAAGCAGGTTCGCCTCAAAACCGACATCTGGGGTATCGCTTTGCAGCCTCAGCCAAAATCATCGTTCTTTTAGGTCGTGTCCTGCATAAACAATTGGCGATGTCCGCTTTGCTCCGATGGCGCCTACCCTTATGCAACTGCAGCAAGCGACGCGATGGGCCAACAGCCGAAGTCAGTGCTTACCACTGATAACGCACCACGCCCTTGCCGGCGTAGCTGCTCGTCACGTTCGAGAACTCGCCCTCGAAGGTGGCAGCGACCGACCAGCCGTTGGTCCATTTCATCTCGGCCGACGCCGTGGTCAGCGCGGACTCGTGCGCTTGCGCCGCGCCGTTGACGACGAAGCTTGCGCCCGGCAGCGCCTGGAACGTGGCCGCGATCGAGCGATCCGGATCGAAATCATGCGCCCAGGCGAAGCGGCTGCGCAGCGTCAAGATGCCGTCGGATACCGCAAAGGATTTGTCGGTACGAAAACCCAGCTCGCTGCGCGCATCGGTAACGTCCCTGGCGCCATAGGCGAGCGCGAAGGTGCCGGCGCCGGCGAGAACCTGCTCCGCGTAAGACGGCAGGTCGAACGTGGTGAACTGTGCCGCCGCATAGGGCGTTATGCCGATGCCAAGGGTTTCTGGCGTGACGAAGCGATAGCCTCCCTCGAGCCGGCCGGAATAGGCATTGGCGTTGAACTCGGCGCGAAGCTGGTCGAAGCCTGCGGCGGTGACGGTGCGGTTGGTGGTGATGTCCTGCCAGCCATAAGCCAACGCCGCCGAGACATAGGCCGCGCCTTCGGTGTGGCGCAGGTAGGCGCCGGCCTGGAACAGGTCTGATCGCCCGCTGCCGCCATTGGCCACCGAGAAACTGGTGCCGCCGCCGGCGAGCGCAAAGCCCGCGATGGTGTTCGGCGAGAACAGATAGTCGGCGCCGACCGCCGTGCCATAGACGCTGCTCGTGGTGTTGTTCGATCCCGTGACCGCGTTGCCGTCGGTCGATTGCGAGCCGCCGAAGCCGGCCGCCCACACGCTCCAGCCCGGCACGAACGCAACCGGCGGCGCCTTGGTGAACATCGCCGGCGCCTTGCTATACATCGCGTTGGCGTTACGCACGCCGGAATAACCGAGCGCCTCGTCGGCATAGCCTGTTGCGCCCGGCGGTGGAGAGGCGCCGCCCGCGCGGTTCATGAATGGATCGGTCATCACGCCCAAGAACTGCGACATCGCATCGAAGGTAGTCTGCTGCGATGCCGTGCCCAGTTCGCCGGAGACCTGCGTCAATCCATTCGGTGTCAGCGCGCCGAACGCCATCGGGATGCCGCCGGTGGTATTGAAGAAATTGACCAGCGCGTTGCCGACGGCCTGCTGATTGCCGTTGAGGTTGCTCGGGACACCGAAGTTGAGAGCCAGATCTAAATAGGCGTGGGTCGCGTCGTAGCTCAGCGTGTCTTGGAAATTCGACGGCAGGTTGGTGTTCGCCACCGCCGGCGCGAAGACCCCTCCGATGCTGCCGGCATTCAGGATGGTGTACTGCTTGGCGATGTAGCTGCCGTTGGCGAAAGACGCATTTACCGTCGAACCGCCGAGCGTTGCCCCACCGGTCACGGTCGCGAACGACGACGTCGCCGGATTAATCGAAACCATGTATTGCGCGCCAGCGGCGAGCACGAGGCTCCCGTTCACCGTCATCGATGTGCCCGGGGTGCCATTCCCGGGCGCAAACGCCATGCTGATGGTGCTGTTGGCGCCGGTCACAGTGCCTTCGCCGCTCAACGCGCCGAATGTCTGGCTGAAGCCGTTCAAGTCAAGGGTCGCTCCGGATGCAACCGAGAACGTCGTACTGGCTCCAAATGCGGCGGCAGAACCAGCGCGTAACGTCCCGGTATTGACATTGGTAGCCCCGGTATACGTATTGGTCGCGGAGAGCAGCAGCGTGCCGGCGCCGTTCTTATTCAGCGTGCCTGCTGACGCGCCATCGGCAATGACACCCTGCAATGTCGTCGTAGTTGCAGCCGCAATGTCGATTGTAGTTGAGCCGGCGAGCTTGAAGTCGCGACCGTTGGCAAGCGTCGTCGTCGCCGTAACCGCCAACGTGCCGCCGTTCGCGATGCTGACGTCGTTGGCAACGTTGCCGAGATTGGCGGTGCCGGCAATCGAGACCGTGCCGGCGCTGATGTCGACATTGCCGGTAAACGTATTGGTTCCGGATAGCGTCAGTGTTCCCAAACCGGTCTTGTTGATGGCGGTATTAGTTCCCCCGACCGTGATGCCAGTGCCGCCAATCGTGTTGGCGTAGGTCAAGTTACCGCTGGACACGCCGATATTTGCTTGCACGCCACTGAGGAAGATACCGGCCCCCTGGGCCGTACCTGCCGCGCCGGCTATCCCGTTAAAGGCGCTGGGGCCCTGGCCGACACCGGAACTGCCGGCAGCGCCGCCAACAACCGCCGCACCGGAGATTGGTGCATCAAGTATCGTGAGCGTGCCGCCGGTGGCAACGTAGATCGCGCCGCCTTGGGCGGCACCGCCGTTACCGCCGAAACCTCCGTCCGCCCCCGGGCCCTGGCTGCCGTTATTGTTGGTGACGCCGTCACCGCCGGCACCGCCGTTGCCGCCATTTGCATTGCCCGTGCCACCGCCATTGTTCGCCGTATAGGACGTGCTGCTGGTCGTTCCGGAACCACCACCACCGCCGCCGCCAGCTCCCAGGGAGGCTCCGGCTGTGCCGGTGGTGCCCTGCCCGCCGGCGTGCCCGCCAGTACCGCCTGCACCGCCACCGCCACTCGCGCCGCCATTGTTGGCTGCGCCGCCGGCGCCACCGTTGCCGCCGTTGACAGGATCTGCGGCCGTGTTCTGCGCAGAACCGCCAATGCCGCCATTGCCGCCAGTAGCAGTATTGCCGGTGAAGGTGACCGCTGCGATGCTCACGTTGGCGCCGGAGCCGACCAGCAGTCCGCCACCCGCACCCAGACCACCGCCACCGCCACCGCCCGAGCCGTATGATAGACCTCCGCTATAGTAGCCGTTTTGACCGTTCTGCCCGTTACCGCCGATCGCCGCAGTGTTTGTGATCGCGAGACTTGAAATGTTTACCGTCGGCGCGTTGGCGCCGTTCACTTGAATGCCTTGAAAGGTGGAAGCGCCGTTGATGGTCTGGTTGTTGCCGGTGATGTTGACGGTGACGTTGGGGTTGGTGGCTACAATTTGCGCGAGTGAGCTCGAAAGCGTGAAGCCGCTGACGAGATTGATACTGACGGTTGAGTTAGCACCGGCCGCGGCTACCGCTGCAACAGCAGTGTTCCAGTCTGTCTGGTTGGCCACGTCGATGGCCATTGCTGGTGACGCGAATAAACTCGCCGCCGCAAAAATGAGCAGAGCACCCCATCGCGACTTGTGCTTTTTAGAAGCGCCAGGAACAAGAGCCGTGGTCCGGAGCAAAAAGCCGCGGTCCGTCTCGCGATCGAGCCCGGTGATTGACATGAAGCCCCCAGCAATTTTTGATTGCCATAAGCGAATCAAAAAAAATTAAGCTTGCAGTACCAGCCACAGCTCAGCGAGTTTTTCTACTCGCTCGCGTTCAAAAAGTGAGGTTCCGCGGTGGTTTGCAACTCAATGTTGCTAATGAGTAACATTGGTCGGCAATGAGTACTGATGTCGCGTCACGGAAGACTTCTGTTCCGGTTCGCCACACCGCGCTCGCCGCCGAGCGGGGCGACGGGGTCCGCTTTATCCCGTGAGGCGTGCCATGCGTCGTGGAACCAAACGAAACCGGCTGCATGGTCGCACGTTCAATGATGTCCGGTCCGGCGAGCCCCCAAAAGGCAAAAGAGACGTTCATGAGCGATGAATTCCCGCCGCCTCCGTTGGTCTACGACGGGCTCGACCCACCGGTCGAGGAAAAATCCCTGATTGGCGAAGTGGCGGACGCCGTGAAGAACAGCGCGCAAGCGGTGGGCGATCTGGTCAATTCCGGCCGGAAACCCGGGATGCCGCTCAGCGTGTTGAGCAACATCGCACGCGAAGCGCCATTGGGATCGCTTCTGATTGCATTCCTGCTGGGTGTCGCCCTTGCAAGGCGAAGATAGCGCGACCCGCGCCTTGGAGCGGCTATTCGATTCCGCTCCGCTCGGGGCCCTCGTTCTATTTTGGCTTCCGAAGTTTCTGGACGAGAAATTCCGTCGCCATCAGCAGCGCGATGATGGCAGCGCCGACCAAGGCCGGGGTGCGAATCTCCTGTCGGGAAAGGCCGAACGCGTAGTGGGCAATGAATCCCGCCGATGCCGGTGTTACGATTGTTCCGACCGCGGCAAGCCACCGAAAGACGGCAATTTCCGTGGGTCCGGATGGCTGACCGGTCGGTAGCGGCGTCCTGTGGTGCTTGGTTTCCATGGGGCGGCCCGGTTGCTGGTTGAAAGCATTCTGGCGGCGGCCACCTAACGAACGGATTAATTTCCGCGAGCGTAGTATTACGGGTCGTGGGTCCAGGCCCAGGAGCAGGCGATATGACTTGAGCCCCCGGCGGGGGGCGTAAGTTCGTGCCCGTTTCCGTCAATCAACCGCGCGCCCGTTCGCCGTCAGCCCCGCCGGGAAACGCCGTCATGGCGATGACTTGTTCATCTTCTTCATTTTGGCATCGGAGGCTTCGATCGACAGCACCAGTTCCAGGATGGCTTTCGCCAGCAGGTCGGCGGCTTCCTTGGCATCCTGCGATCGCTGGGCGCGAAGTGCATAATTCCTGGCTGAAGACAGTGACATGGGTGTCCTTTGTTTCCCGCGGAAAATCCCGCGCGGCGAGACGACGGGTTTTCCGCCACCATGTCCAGCCTCGAGGTTCCGGCGCCGCGGCCCGGATCGCCCGGCGGAGAGGCGTCCGATGCCGCCCTTTGCCGCCGCGCCTCACGGCAGGCGTTGCCCGTCGAGCCACCTCGTGTAGCCAGGCAGCTTCAGCGAATTGTGCACGTGGCCGGAGTGTTCGCTGGTGGAGGGGGCAAGTCCGGACGCCTGCATCGCGGCGAGCGTGGCGTTGCGGGCGTCGAGTTCGGCCTGGGTGCGCGGCATCAGCAGGCTGCCTCCCTTGCGGGAGGCCAGCGCCTGGTTCGCTTCCATGAACGGCCGCGTGATCCGCTCGTAGGCGGCAAAGGCCTCGACGGGATCGGCATGCGCCGCCAGCTCTCCGGCCAGCACATAGGCGCCGACCAGCGCGAGGCTGGAGCCCTGCCCGGACAGGAACGAGGGCGCGTGCGCGGCGTCGCCGATCAGCGCCACGCGGCCGCACGACCAGCGCGGCATGTGGATCTGGCTGACCGTGTCGAAGAACAGGTCGTCGGCGCGCTGCATGGCGGCGACCAGACGCGGAATCTGCCAGCCGCCGTGGCTGAAGATCTCCGCCGTGCGCCGGCGCTGTGCGCCGATGTCGGCGTGCGAATGGAACGGCGGCTCGTCGACGGCAAAATTCAGGAAACCCTGCAGCACGGGACTGTCGCCGACCGCATATACGCCGGCAAGACGGCCCGGCTCGGCATGGACCACGGCTTCGTGCGAGAGGCCGAGATCGTTCGGCAGCGCGAACAGGTTGAAGCAGAAACCGAGATAGCGGTTGAACGGCGCTTCCGGCCCGAACACCAAAGCGCGGGTGTTGGAATGCATGCCGTCGGCGCCGATCACGATGTCGAAGCGCTGCTCCGTTCCGCTGGCGAAGCGAACGTCGACGCCTGCCCCGTCGTCCCTCAGCGCGCCGATGCAGTCGTCGAACCGGTAGCGGACTTGGCGGTCGCGGGTCAGGTCGTACAGCACCGACGTCAGGGCGCCACGCGGCAGCTCGATGTGACGATCGGTGACCCCGCCGGACAGCGCCTCCGGCGCGATGGCCGCGATCTGATTTCCCTCGGCATCGACAAATGTCAGTTTTCGGGTGTCGATATGGGCCGACCGCAGTTTCGCGAGCACGCCCATGCGCTCGACCACGTCGATCGCGGTGCCGCGCACATCGATGGGATAGCCGCCGCGGCGAACGGCGTCCGCCCGCTCCACCACCGTGACGTCGAAACCGTAGCGATCGAGCCAGTACGCCAGGGCCGGCCCGGCGATGCTGGCCCCGGAGACCAGGACCGAGCGGGCTTTTGCGGTTTGTGGCGCGAACATGGGGCTTCTCCGATCGAATAAGACGCGCTATGCATCCTATCTGATCGAACTATAGACGCAATAGGATGCACTTCGCATCTAAAACGAGGCCTGCGATGAAGCCTGACAGCACCGAACGGCGGCGGGGCGCCCGGCTGGAAGACGCGATCCTGGATGCCGCCTGGGCGGAACTGGTCGAGCGCGGCTACCCCGGATTGACGCTGGAGGGCGTCGCCCGGCGCGCGGGCACCAGCCGGCCGGTGCTGCATCGGCGCTGGCCAAGCCGCACCGCCCTGGCAACGGCGGCGCTGGGACGGCATCTTGCCCAGAACCCGATTGCGGTGCCCGATCTCGGCAGCGTCCGCGACGAAATCCGCCTGCTGCTGCGCCTTTTGTCCGACCGTGCCCGGCCCGACATGATCCGGCTCTTGTTCGACATGCAGAAGGACCTGGCAGACAAGGATTCCAGCCTGGCCGAGATGCGGACGCAGCTGCGGGCGGAGATCGGCTCCGACGCCATGCAGGCCGTGCTGCGGCGCGCGAGCGATCGCGGCGAGATCGCCGCTGGCCGCCTCACCCCGCGGATCACATCGCTTCCGACCGACCTGGCCCGCCATGAAATGCTGATGACCTTCAGGCCGCTGTCGGACGAAGCCATCGCGGAGATCGTCGACGAGGTTTTCCTGCCGCTGGTGCGCCCGGTGGAGCAGCGGATCTCCTCGTGAGCGATCAACGCCGCGGCTGCTGACAGGCGCCGGTCGGAGGGCGGATGCACTTGCCGCATATCTCCTCGCGCGGCAGGGCCATCGCGAGGAAATTTTCTGCGATGCCCGAGCGTGAAGGTTTTCCAATTTTGCATGGCGCTTCAACGGGGCGTCGCTGCGCATGCAGGGACCCATGCGCCGCGGAATCCCGGCGTGCGCAGGGACGACTCGCTGAGAGGCGGGACGAGGCCTCGTCCGTATCGACGTGCGGTTCAATCAGCCCTGCGCGACAGCGCTGCGGCGCGCGGCACGATATGATATGAACCGCAAGGCGCGGTTCCCATCTTCGCGAATCGCGGCTTGCTCCGGCAAGCGATGTTGCCTCATTCGCCGATGTCCTGCATGCCGGCAACAACCCACCAGGCCTCCAACGTGAGCATCGACAACGACAACCAGGCCGAGCCGCCGCCCCGCCAGCGCAAGATCATCCATGTCGACATGGATGCCTTCTACGCGTCGGTCGAGCAGCGGGACAATCCGGATCTGCGCGGCAAGCCGGTCGCGGTCGGCGGCTCCCGCGAGCGCGGCGTGGTGGCGGCGGCGAGCTACGAGGCGCGCGTGTTCGGCGTCCGCTCGGCGATGCCGTCGGTGACGGCGAGGCGGCAATGCCCGGACCTGATCTTCGTCAAGCCCCGCTTCGAGGTCTACAGGGCGGTGTCGCAGCAGATCCGCGCGATCTTTGCCGAGCACACCGCGATCATCGAACCGCTGTCGCTGGACGAGGCCTATCTGGACGTGACCGAAAACCTGCAGGGCATCGCGCTGGCGCGCGACATCGCACGCGCTATCCGCGCCAAAATCAAGCAGGAGACCGGCCTCAACGCCTCCGCCGGAATTTCCTACAACAAGTTCCTGGCCAAGCTCGCCTCCGACCACCGCAAGCCGAACGGCCAGTACGTCATCACACCGCAGATGGGGCCGGCATTCGTGGAACCCCTGCCGGTCGGCAGGTTTCACGGCATCGGGCCGGCGACCTCTGCGAAGATGAATTCGCTGGGGATCACTACCGGCCTCGACATGCGCCGGCAGTCGCTGGAATTCATGCAGGCCCATTTCGGCAAGGCCGGCGCGTACTACTACTGGATTTCGAGGGCCGTGGACCATCGCGAGGTGCGGGCCAACCGGGTGCGAAAATCGGTCGGCGCCGAGACCACGTTCGCCGTCGACTTGAGCGAGTTCGCGGCGATGGTGGCCGAACTGCAGCCGCTGATCGACAAGGTCTGGCGGCATTGCGCGGACAAGGGCGCGCGCGGCCGCACCGTGACGCTGAAGGTGAAATTCGCCGATTTTGAGCTGATCTCGCGGAGCCGCACCCTGCCCGGCGCCATCGCCGGCCCTGGCGAGCTGCAATCGGTCACCGCCGAGCTCCTGAAGGCGCTGTTGCCGATGCCGAAAGCCGTCAGGCTGCTGGGCGTGTCGGTTTCGGGCTTCGAACCCGCGAAAGATCAGGAGCAGATATCGCTGGCGCTGTAGAGCCGGTCTCCGTTGAATTCGAAACCCCGGCCTTTTCAGGCGGCATCGCGGACCGCGGCGCGGGCGTGGCCGCGGATAACGCCGACCAGGACGGCGCACAGGAACAACAGGGCCGCAGCAGCCGCTGCCAGGGCCAGCCCGAACCCCGGCGGTTCATAGGAGAAGCTGACCCGCATCTCCCCCGCCGGCAGATCGACGGTCTGGAACACCCCGTCCGAGATGCCGACCGGAGCCGGCTCCCCGTTCACGGTCGCCGACCACCCCTGCATGAACAGCTCGAGACGGATCAGTTTGCTCGCTCGCGTGCATGACCCATCGACGCGGTCGTGGGACACCGGAACGAATGTGCAGCCCGGCGCGGAGAAGTAGTCACGCGTGTCGGGCAATTGGTAAATGCTCATCGAACGGCCCCGATACACCAGGTTGTCTCCGGTACCGGACAGGAATCGGAGGGCCGGAAAATATTGCCCTGGAGGAGCCGGGTTTCCGATCATTGCGATTGCGGTGTTCGGAGCCGCGGGCGGAAACATCCAGAGCGCGACAGCCTTGTCGCCGTCGGGCTTTTCGATGGTGACGGTGTAGTTCGTTGCAGCCTCGATCCGGATCGGCCGGCCAAGCGCAATCCGCAGCGGCTTGTTGTCCTCTGTCGAGCCGAGGTCGGCAACACCCTCGGCGCAGGCCGCCTCCGTGCAAAGCGTCGCTTTCAAATGGCCGGTTGAAGTGTTGCTGTAGGTGCCGACCAGCAGGGAGACGGCGGTAACGCTCAACGGCGCGGCGGGCGTCGCCTCGGCGGAAATCCTGATCCAGGCGCCGGCAGCGAGCGGATGGGCATATCTGCCGGCAGGCAGCAGCGGAAAAGCCGGCGTAAAGCCGAAGTCCGCGCCGGCGAGCAGGTATTTGACCCCGGCCTGGGCGTATCGGGAAAGCCGTTGCTGCACAAGCGCGGCGCGGTCGGCACTTTGTTGCGGCCAGTCGGGTATGAAATCATTCGCGGCCGCATGGGGATCGAGAACAGCCTTGATATACCCCGCGGTGGCCTGTGGAGCCGGCAGGTCATTATAGTTCAGTTGCGGAATGGCATAATAGGAGCCGTAATTGGGAGCCAGCCCGGCTTCGGCCGTGTCGAGAATCCGCTGGTATCCGACGTTCGCCTGCAGGAAGGAAATCGCCTGATCGTCGATGCCCGCCTCTCGCGGATACGAGAAATAAGGCACGAGAAACCAGGCCATCGCCTCCGCAAGCAGAATGCCGGACACGACCTTCGCCGTGCTCGCGGTGCTGCCGAGACACGCGGCCCCCACGATGCAGCCTGACAAGACGGCAACGCTCAGCAGCGCGCCTACCATGAAGGCTTGGTGGCAAAGATCGGGCTCGCGCCACGATTGCAGCAGCAGCGGCCACGCCCAGACAGCTGCAACAGCGATGCAGAGCAGACCGCACGCCACCGCTGCGATCAATGTCCGTCGCGACATTGGCCGCGGAAGCCCGCCGGCCTGGTCGATGAACAGGGCGCACAGGAAGATGACGCAGAAGATCCAGCTGGCATTCAGGTAGCGATAGCAGGCTGCGGCCTTGGCGAGAGGCAGCGTCATGAAGGCCTGGTAGATCCCGGGCAGGCCGTGGGTGACGCCGAGGGCTACGAAAATCCAGCAAGCCAGAAAAATCTTCACCGCGCGCCGGCCGGCGCTGAAAAGTCCGGCGAGGGCAACGACGACGGGAGCAAATCCGATATAGCCGCCGGTGCTCGCCCAGATGTCCCGGATGGCTGGATCGGTCGATGCGAAAATGGGCCCCAACAGGTAGGGCATGACATACTGGACGATCGCTCCGGAATTGAGCCAGGCGCCGTGGAAGCCGTTGCCGCCATGTCTGCCCAGCGCCGCCTCGCCGAGGTAATCGACGAAGGCGACCAGAACAGGCGCACTCAGGGCAAGGGCGATCAGGCCGGCCAGCAGCAGGTCGCCGACAAAACTCAGGGCCTGCCGGACGGACAGCTCGGCCAGACGCAACGCTGCCCACCCCGTCAGCAACAGGCTGTAGAGATATACTTCCTCGGGGAAGCCGGCATAGACCGCGAGCGCCGCCATCGCGGCAGCCGTGCAAATCGGCGGCAATCGCCGCCGCAGCGTCCGTTCGGCACGGGCAGCGGCATGGATGCCCTCCACCGCGAAAAACAGCCAGGGCAGGAAAGCCACCGGATTGTAGATCGCATTGCGAAGCCAGGCGAATACGCCATTGAGTTCGAACAACAGGCTGCCGCACAGCGCCGCCTTCGACCCCAGGCCGAATTTCCTGAAGAACAGCCATGCTCCTGCGCCGGCGACGAGTTGCAGGAAGGCCTGTTCAAGCGCCTGTCCATGCGGCAGCGCCAGCAACAGGGTCGGCGGAAACAAGGCCGCAGACTGCATCTCGCCCAGTAGCGGAGCGCCCAGTCCCTCATAGTGATTCCATAGCGGCAGGTGACCGGACAACAGGTCCAATGCCGCGCGCGCGCCCAATGCAAACGACGTGAACCCTGCATTCGGATCGATGGTCGGGAAACCTGGCAGCCCCCCTGCCCGCACATCGACGGCGACGCCGCTGTAAAGGTAGACGGTATCGGTCAGGAACGGGCCGAAGATGCCGAACAGGGCCATGAAACAAGGAATGGCAGAGATCGCGAGGATCTCGGGTATCCTGCGTTCAACCGGTTTGGCGGACACCCTCAAAGACAAATCCCGACATCGGCGTGTGGCCGCTGCTTGTACCGTCAGCCTCCGCTTCCGGTCCATCCCCATCGAGGGACATCGTCAGGCCGGTCCCGCCGGGTGCGGATCGTGCCGGGAACGAACGGCCCGTGCCTTGAAGCGTCCACATTGCCGATGGAGAAGCGGCCGGGCACAGCGCCGGTTTTGCGGACAACGGACTTGCGGGGGACGATGACACGTCGTGCAATCGGCAGCATGATCGCATTGCTTCTGCTGCTGGGCGGGCCCGCGATGGCCGCGGAGTCGCCGGCCGAACTGATCTCCAGCTTCCGCCTCAGGCATGGCGAGGTCCGCGTCGTGCGCGACGCGACGCTGGATCGCATCGCGCTGGAGCAGGCGCGAGCGATGGCGGCGAAGGACGATCTCAGTCATGACGTGCTCGGCTCGTTCGCCGGGCGAATCGCGCCGGCGGGTGCGGGGCGCGCCGCCGAGAACATCGCCTACGGCTATGAGAGTTTCGACAAGACGCTCGGGCAGTGGATCGACTCCTCCGAACATCGCAAGAACCTGCTGTTGCATGATGCCTCCCGGGTCGGGATCGGGTACGCCAGGGACGCCAGCGGCAAGCGCACCTACTGGGCCATGGTGATCGCCGGCGACTACGAGCCGAAGCCGGGCAAGAGCAAAAGCAGGAAAGACAAGGAGCCGCTTGTCGCCGTGAGGCGCGAGGTCCCTTCCCGGGATCGGCCCAAATCCAGCGACTGCCACATCAAGATACTCAGCCTCTGCATTTGAGGCGGTGGCCGAATGCCGACCGCCGCGTGGCGGATGGCGCAAACCCGCTCTATCCCGGCTGCGGAAGCAGCAGCAACGGCCTGAAGATAAATCGCCCATACAGCTCGTAATGCGGCTGCGTCGGCAGCGCGAACTTCAGCGGCACGGCATAGCTTGCCTCGAAGGTCAGCGGCGGCGTCGGGGTATAGGACGCGCCGACGCCGACCGAATTCAACTCCACCACCGTGGGCACCGTGGAATACACCGCGCCCCAGTCGCTGAAGACGTACGCGTCCAGCCCCTTGACGCGGGCCGACCAGTCGTAGTGGAGTTCGGCGTTGAAGAAATAGCCGCTGTCGCCGGTCACCGCGTTGGTCGGATAGCCGCGCACGGTGGTCGGGCCGCCGATGGCGAAGATCTGGTCGCCGGGCAGCAGACTTGCCGGCGAGTATTGCCAGTTCGCGAGAAAACTCAGGCTGAAGCTGGCAGGCAATTTGACCGCCGCCGTCGCGATGCCGGTATAGGTGTCGAAGCTGCGCCCGCCACCCAGAACGTGGTCATGCCAGTCCACGACATTGACGGCCGGCGAGATCGTCACCGAATAGTCCTTGCCGGAATTGGTCAGCGAAAATCCGCCGGTGCTCTTGCCGTAACGGTCGTCGGTGACCGTGACGGCCGAGAAATCGCTGGTGGTGCTGCCGTCGGTCTCGGCGGCGTTGACCAGCAGGAGCCAATTCTCGCTGACGAACACGGGCTGGCTGAAATTGACCGCGGCCTGGCTGGATGTTCCGGTGACGTCGAGCGCTACGAACGGGCCGTTGATGATCCTGATCGCGCCTTGCGTGTAGCTGACGCCGAGCCGGCCGCCCCAGGGATTGACCGGAACGCTGTAGGCGAGGTTGCCGTTGAGATTGCCGTCGGATCTGACGCCGTAGAAGGTCAGGCGATCGTCGATGCCGAACAGGCTGTGCCCCTTGTAAAAGATGCCCTCCTCCAGCCGGCCGGTGGTCTGGATGCCCTGGTTGTCCACAAACAGCTGCAGGGTATCGCGCGGCGGGTCGATCACCGCGAAGTTCAGGTCGGTCAGGCCGAAGTTCGATCCCGGCTGCAGCAGCGCCTTGACCTGCACGTCGTTGGTCCGGTTGAACCAGGTCACGTCGCGGTTCAGCTTTGGAACGTCGAGAACCTCCCCGGCGGGCTGGCCAACCCGGGGCAGGATATAGCCGGCCGATGTCTGCTTGTTGCCCTCGATCGTGGTGTTCTGCAGGCGCCCTTCCGTCAGCTTGATGTGGACCACGCCGCCGGCGGCGTCCTGCTCCGGCAAGGTCGCGATCCCGGTGACGATTCCCCGCTCCGCGTAGATCGCGTTGATGTCGGCCACGATCTGCTGGAGGCCGGCAATGTCGATCTGCTTGCCGACATATTTGCCGGCGATCCTGCCGAGCTCCTCCGGCGTGAGGAATTTCGACGGGTCGAACTCGATCCTGCGCAGCTTGAATTTCGGTCCGCCCGGCTTGAGCGGGGTGGTCTTCTCCCGCTCCCCGCCGACGACAGCCGGACCCTGCAGCTTTGGCGGCTGGCTCTGCTGTTCGAACTGCTGCTGCTGTCGATTGATGTCGTTCTGGATGACGCCGGGGTTGATCTGCGGGACCCCCTGCGCGCGCGCGGAAGCGATCGGCAACACGACGAGCCCAACGCCAATCGCCACCGCCCTGCGCATCCGTCGCCGCCGCTTTAATTCCCTGGCCAAAGCGAAATATCCTATGGATTCCAGCCGATTGGCAATGCTACCGGGCATCCGCAAACCGACCGGTGCCGGATTTGGTCCGGGTGTTGCCGAGAAGTGCGCCGCTGCGCCAGCCGCCGCGGCCGGCCTTGCGGCTCTGACGTTCCAGCCGCCGGAACTTTTCGGCTCCCGCAAGCCCCTCGATGTTGACGGCGGGACCGGGGCCGATGGTCTCGACCGCTTTCGGAATCTGGGTGGCGTCGATCCGGGAGCCGCCGGCGATACCGAGCAGATAGAAGGTCTCGACGCCGCCCTTCTGCGCCAGCCAGGTGTCGATCGTCTCGGTGCCCTGGGTCTGGTTCGGGATGTCGCGGACCATGCTGCTGCCGGTAAAGTCGCTGCAGCAGACGTGGTCCGACGAATAGGTCGACACCGTCGAGGCGATGTCGCCGCTGTAGAACACCACATAGCTGTCGGTGAAGCTGGCGTTGAGGTTCTGGCTCAGCGTGAACACACCGCCGGGCTGGTAAAGCTGCAGCGTCGGCCAGGCCGACGGCGCCGGCGAGCGGTTGTCGAGCAAAACGAATTCGGTCGGCGTCGTCAGCATCAACTGGCCCGGCACATAGCCGTTGACGATCGAAATCGAGGGCGCATCCGTCACGACGAAGGCATCGACCACCCGGAACTGATCGAACACCAGCACGAGCGGATCGATGTCGATATTGGCGGTTTTCGCGGCGCCGCCATTGTAGCCGGTGACGTTCATGACCAGCGGGATCGCGGGAACCGACGGGATCTGACGGCCGGTCACGTTGATGGTGTTGGCGGCGATATCCAGTTCCTTGACCACGCTGACGAAATCCAGCGTCAGGTCGTTCGGCGCCGACAGCGTGATCTTGTTGCCGCGCAATTGATCGAGGCTAATGGAGTTGTTGCTGGCGAGGTGGGGATCGCCATTGGCGAAGATCGAGCCGCCGCGCAGCGAGCCGAATTCCGAGGTCAGATTGACATCGCCGGCGTCACCGGGGATGCCGGTCGTGGTCAAATTCGTGAACACGATATCGTTGGCGGCGAGCAGGGTCTGCGTGCCGCCGCTGGTCGCCGTGTCCAGTGTTATTTCGCCGCCCGTCGATGTGATCGCGAGGGTGCGGCCGACATTGAGGTTCGCCCAGTCGATCAGGCCGCCGGCCTGCAGGGATGCGCTGCCCGTGATCGTCATCAGGTCGATGCCGGTATTGTCGGTGGCGGCGACCAGATTCGCCGAGCCGTTTGCCTCGATCGAGCCGCCGCTGATCGCCGCGCGATCGGAGGTGACGTTGACATTGCCGACGTCACCGGGAATGCCTGATGTCGTCAACTGGTCGAAGGTCACATTCTGCCTGGCATGCAGGGTCTGCGTGCCGCCGCTGCTCGCGGTCGCCAGGGTGATGGCGTCGGTCGCCGACGTCGCGCCGAAGGTCGTCGCCGCCGTCAGCGTCGTCCAGTCGATCGGGCCATTGGCCGTCAGCGACGCCGCGCCGGTCGCCGCCGTCAGCGTGTTGCCGGTGATGGTCGTGCCGGCGGTCAGCGAGGCCGAACCGTGGGCCGCGACCGAACCCTGCGTGGCCACGCCGTTGACCGGCACGGTCTGCGCCAGCACAAAACCGTTGTCGGCGGTGACGCTGACATTGCCGGGGTCAAGGCCGGCGCCGCTGGTCGTGATCTGGTTGAAGGTCACGTTCTGGCTGGCGTGGATGGTCTGCGTGCCGCCGCTGTCGGCGGTCGCGAAAGTGATGCTGCCGGCCGTGGCGCTGGCACCCAGCGTCGTCGCCGCCGTCAGTGTGGTCCAGTCGATCGCGCCGTGGGCCATCAGCGACGCCGCGCCGGTGGCCGCCGTCAGCGTGCTGCCGGTGATGGTCGTGCCGGCGGTCAGCGAGGCCGAACCGTGGGCCGCGACCGAACCCTGCGTGGCCACGCCGTTGACCGGCACGGTCTGCGCCAGCACAAAACCGTTGTCGGCGGTGACGCTGACATTGCCGGGGTCAAGGCCGGCGCCGCTGGTCGTGATCTGGTTGAAGGTCACGTTCTGGCTGGCGTGGATGGTCTGCGTGCCGCCGCTGTCGGCGGTCGCGAAAGTGATGCTGCCGGCCGTGGCGCTGGCACCCAGCGTCGTCCCCGCCGTCAGTGTGGTCCAGTCGATCGCGCCGTGGGCCATCAGCGACGCCGCGCCGGTGGCCGCCGTCAGCGTGTTGCCGGTGATGGTCGTGCCGGCGGTCAGCGAGGCCGAGCCGTGGGCCGCGACCGAACCCTGCGTGGCCACGCCGTTGACAGGCACGGTCTGCGCCAGCACAAAACCGTTGTCGGCGGTGACGCTGACATTGCCGGGGTCAATGCCGGCGCCGCTGGTCGTGATCTGGTTGAAGGTCACGTTCTGGCTGGCGTGGATGGTCTGCGTGCCGCCGCTGTCGGCGCTTCCGATACTGATGCTGCCGGCGGCGGCATTGGCATTGAAGGTGCCGCTCGCCCCGGCCGCGGTGCCGGCCAGGACGCTGTCGAGCGTCAGATCGTTGCTGCCAAGCACATCGACGCTGCCCTTGACTGCTGACAGCAGGGTCGCCTCCAGATCGGCGAAGGCGTCCAGATAAAGGCCGCCATTGGTCGCGGTGGCGGTGAGCAGCGCCGCATCGAGGCCGACGCGCTGCGAGGCGGTGCCGATGCTGGTCGCGCCGAGCGAAACTTCGGCGCCGGCGCCGGAGGCGACAAGATTGGTCCGGCCGTCGCCATTGCTCAGGATCGCCCCCGTGGTCACGGGGCCTGCGGCGACAACGACGATCGACGGCGCATTGCCGGCCGCCGCATACGACAACGAGGTCTCGAGCTGGCCGAGCGTGGCGTTGCCCGTGGTGGTCACGGAAATCACGCCGGTCGCATCGATGGAGGAATAGGCCCCCATCGACAGCGATGCCGAGGCGAGCGTAACCGAGCTCGTCGCGCTCGATGCGACGATCGGTGCGAGGCTGGTTCCGGCCGCGAAGGTCACGGCGCCGTTGGCCAGCAATTGCAGGGCATCCTGGCCGGTGACATCGGCATCGATGGTGAGGGCGCCAATGGTCGACAGGGTCAGGGCGCCGCCGGCGCTCAGGCTTCCATAGGCCCCCGCCGCACCCACGGTGAGATCGCTGGCCGGGCTCAGGATGGTCATCGTACCGACGGAATTGCCGGTGACCGCGCCCGTGATCTGCACCTGCAAGGGCTGGAAGGTCGAGCCGTCGAAGCTGACATTGCCGCCGGCCCGCAGATCGAGCGCGGAGCCCGCGATATGGACGAAGGAACGGTCGGTGAACTGCGCTTCCGCATAGATGCTGCCGCTGGCCGCGAGCTGGATCGGACCGGCGGCGGTCACGTTGCCAACGACAAGGTCGCCGGTGGTCTGGTTCACGTAGATGCCCTGCCCCGCGACAGCCTGGTCGAGTTGCCCGATCGGCGAGCCCGACAGCGCCAGTTGCAGCGCGTTCTGGTTTGCCGCCGGGCTGGTCGCCTGCGCCGGGGCCTGTCCGATGCTGCCGGTCTCCGCGATCAGCGTCAGATCGAGAATGTTGCCGGAGATCGCCACCTGACCGGCGACGCCTTCGAGAATATTGCCGACCGCGTCGAGCTTGACGTTTCCGCCGCTGATGGTTTGCACGCCGGCGGACTGGGCCGCCGTGACCGGTCCGAAGGCCGCATCGGCAATGCCGCCGAGCAGCAGGTCGGAAGCGCTGCCGAGATAGATCTGCGATTGCGCCTTCGCCGATACCGGACCGAGCGGGCTGACGATGACCAGGCTCTGCTGCGAGACGCTCGCGGTATAGCTCACGATTCCGCTCACCGGATCCGTCGACGACGTGACGGTCAACTGCCCCGGACCGGCCGAGGCCAGAAGCCCTTTTTGCGCAGCGGTCAGCGACGAAGCGTCGACGCTGGTGAAGGAGAAGGTCTGCGGGGATGCCAGGCTCCCGATCGAGCCGCTGGGCGCATAAAGCATGACCTGCCTGCCGCTGACGTTGAGCGGCAGCCCCGCAATCGACGGCGGTGGCACGCCGTTGGCGGGATTGGCGGCAGCGCTGACGGTGTAGGTGAGCTGATCCTGGGTCCACTGCGAGCCGGAATTTATCTCCGCATAGAGCGCCGAACTGCTCGGCAGCACGTAGCTGAAGCCGGCATTGTAGCTGGTGAGCGCGGCGGTGAGCGCGGCGGTTGAGGGCGCGGCCTGCAGATACTGGTTGCTCGCGAGGTTCGAGCCGAACAGCGTGGCGAGGCTGTCGCCAAGCTGGCCGGCGGTCTTGATGCCGAGCAGATATTCATCCTTCTCGAAGCGGGTGGTCGCTTCGGCCTTGAGCTGCGCGGCGGTCACGGCGCTCGGATCGATGCCCTGCTCGGCCGCGACCTGCGCCGTCAGCACGGTAGTCCCGGTCGCCGTCAGGCTATAGGTCTGTCCGTCGTTGAAGGCCAGGTTGCGCAGCTGCCAGTAATCGGTGTAGGCGGCGTTGACCAGCGATTGATAGTCGCTGACGGCAACGGCGCCCGAGCCGCTTACCAGATTGAGGCTGCTCCAGACCGCCTGCAGGTGCGAGCTTTGCGCCGCCGTCAGGCCGCCGCTGGTCAGGCCGTTGATGATATTGGCGGCATTGCCATCCGCGGCCGCGGCTTCGAGGAACACCGGGCCCGACGACGAGATCGAGCCAAGCCTGAGATTGCCGGTCGACTGCACGAGATAGGTGCCGGTCGAAGAGCTGCTGTTGACGATGCCGCCATCGATGGTGCCGTCGATCAGCGTCGTCCCCGTGGCCTGGATTACCAGGGGATTGATGTCGTTCAGCACCGTCACGCCGCCACTGGTGCCCGACATGGCGCCGACGGCGCCGCCGGAGGAATCGATCTCGATAGATTTGCCGACGATGATCGGGGTGCCGACATTGTAGGCGGAAGCCGAATTGATGTCGCCGGTCGCGGACAGATAGACACTTCCCTGCGGCGCATTGCCGGCGATCGCCGGATTGACCTTGACCTGATTGATCGAGAGCGAGCCGGTCGCGGCGATGGCGATGTCGTTGTCGATCGAAATCGCCGTCAGGGTGCCGCCATAGACCTGGACCGGCAACGGCGTCTTCGATGCCGCGCCGAGCACGCCGATGCCGCCGTCGGCGATCAGCGTGACCGATGTACCGGAAACCAGCGGATTGTTCACGCTTGCCCCGGTCGTGATCGCCGAATTGGCGCCGGTTGCGGTGAGCGACGTCACGCCCTGCAGATTGTTGATCGGTCCGTTGACCACAATGCCGGCGTTGGACGTGACGTCGACCGAGCTGGAGCCGCCGCCGTTGAATTGAATGCCGATCCCGTAGGAGGCCTTCACGGTATTGGTCAGCGTAAGCGTCAGGCTGTCATAGATCTCCTGGTTCCAGGTGCCGTTCTTGAAATCTGTGCCGCAACAGGCCCCGCCGGTCGCGATGGAATTGGTGTGGAACGAGCCGGTCGCGGTCACGACCTCCTGGTAGTTGCTGGACTGGAGCTGGCCATTGGGGCTGCCATTGACGACCTGCTGCACGTTCGAAACCAGGCTCGTCGTCTCGGTGTAGGGATAGGTCGCCGAATTCGCCGAGACGCCGCTGAAGGTCCAGCCATAGGCCGACGGATCGTTGGTGACCGGGCGGGTCAGCGTGGCGGTATCGACCCACTGGTAATACTGATTGGCCTCCGGCGAGTAGGTCACGCCCGACGGACCGCTGGTGCCGAGCAGCGTCGCCGACTGATAGCCGCTGGCATTGACCCCGTTGGCCTGATAGGTGCTCACCTGCTGCCCGCCGGGCGCCGCGGCATTGTAGACATACCAGGTCGTCTGCTGCTTGAGCTGATCGACGATTTCCACGACGCTCGCGGCACTGACGCCGGTGTTGATCGTGTTGGTGACCAGCTGATAGCCCGTGGTGTTGTTGACGGTGATCGTGCCGGCCCCGCCATTGACCACGATATTGCCCTGGCTGGTGCCGTCGGTAGAGGTGCTGATGATCTTGCCGTTCAGGTAGACATAGCCGCCGGTTCCCTGCACCACGCTGTTCAGCAGCACCTGATCGGTCAGGACATTGAATCGCGCACCGACCTGCACGTCGCTGCCGTTGACCGTCGACAGATAGGGCGTCAGGTCGAAATAATTGCCGTGAAGCGCGTTGGTCTGGGCCTGGGCAAGCGTCTCCACCGACGAGGTGCCGTTGAGCAGGCTGTTGATGGCGTTCTCGGCGTTGCTTCCGATATTGACCGAATAGTTGCTGCTCTGGCCGCTCTGGATGGTTCCATTGATGTTGAGCACCGAAGCGGACAGGATGATCGCCTTGCCGATGGCGAAGGGCTGGTTCGCGGGCGCGTTGCTGGCGGTATTGGCCGTCACGGCATTGACGGCCTGCGACTGGATATTGACGACCTGGAAGTAGTTGCCGCAGCCGGAGCAGTTGAACGGGCCGGAATCGTTGCTCGAATAGGCCTGCCCCTGAAAGTCGTGGCGCTGCCAGCCGGAGACGGAGATCTGCGACGTCGATGCGCCCTCGGCCTGCGCCAGGGCGGTGACATTGTTTGCGGGAATGCCGCCATTGCCGAGCCCGTCATTGTTGTTGGAATAGCCGGTCGGCAAGAAGATCGCCGAATAGAGCGAGCCACCGCCGTAATACAGGTTGAGCAGCCGGGCGGTGAAGACCTGGCTGGCGTTCGAGTAGTTGGTCACGGCATTGTTGACGATCTGGCCGCCATTGTCGCAGCAATCCCAATACGAAAAGTACGGATGGGCACTCCAGTTGCCATCGACGACGGCGCCGCCGGAACCGCCATAGCCGTAGGTGCCGAGATAGGTCGCCGCCGCCTCGACCGCGGTGAGCGTGTCGGTCGGCCGATACTCGACGCCCGCCCATTGCGACGCCACATCGTGGTTCGAGTTGAATATGCTGCCGACGCCGCCGTTGAAGGTGAAGCTGCCGTTCGGAACCTGCATTTCGATCGTCGCCGCGTTGAAGGTCTGCGAAGCCACCACATTGCCGAGCGCATTGGCGATGTTGAGCAGGCCGTTCAGGTTGGTGACGGTGCCGTCAAAATAGATGTCCGGCGTCTGGGTGAGCGGGGCGCCGTTCTGGTCGACGCCCTGCCCGGTGTTGGGATCCTTGCGGCTGTAGCTCGCATTCACGGTGATCACCGGCGTCGCGCCCGACAGGTCGGACTGGAAGGCGATGCCGCTGGCGGTGGAGGCGGTGGCGCTGCCGGTGAAGTTGAGGTGACCGCCGGATACGCCGGTGACGGTCAGGTTCGACAGGTCGATGAAGTCCAGGCCCTGGTTCTCGATGTCGATCGACACCGAGTCGCGCGCGCTGACGAAGGGCGCCGCCGCTCCGGCTACGGCTGCCCCGGTCAGGGACTGGGCCAGGATCGAGACGTTGCCCGCGGACACCAGGATGTTGCCGAAGGCAAACGCCGAACCGGAAGCGTTAGCGGCAAACGGCGCCTGCTGGATGAGGGTGTTGATCTGGCGCTGAATATCGCCGGTGGGATCATTGGCCGTCGGGATGGTGATCGACGGCGAGGCGCTCGACAGCGCGGCCTGGACCTGCGCCGTCGTCAGGCCGCTGAGCGTGACAAGCTGGGCGACGATCGTTTGATAGGGATTGAAGCCGCCGACCACGGCGTACTGGATCGCCTGGTGATTGTAGCTCACCACCGGGTTGAACAGGCTCGGGTCGGAGACCAGTTCGAGGCTCAGCGTGTAGGGGCTGGTCGACGACAGGGTTGGCGCGGTGGCGCCGAGCGGGATGGTGAGGGTTTCCTGATTGTAGATGCCGGCCACCACCACGCCGTTGAGCGCGACATTGCCGCTGCCGTCGGGATGACTATGGTCGTCGTGGTTTTCGGTGCTGAAGGCCGTGAGATATGGATTGTAATTGGTTCCGGAGCCGTTGGCGCTCACGGCGCCCTGCGTGGCGCCGAGGAACACGTTGTTGACGCCGAGCACCTGCGAGCCGCCGGCGAGTGTCAGGTTGGTATAGTCCTGCGCCGTGGCGGTCCCCTTGTATTCCGCTGAGATCGGAACCAGCGCGTAGTTGTAGACGACCGTCGTCGCATCGGCGCTTACCGTGCTGAACGTGCTGCCGTCGCCGGCCTGGCCGGCATAGATGTTGATCAGGCCCCAGCCTTCGATCTTCGAGCTGCCGCCCACATTGACGTCCTGGGTGGCGCTCACGAAGGTGTTGGTGGACGCACCGGCGCCGGTGATGACGCCGTAGAGGTTGGCATTGGCGTTGTTGGCGGCCTCCATGGTGGACGCGGTGCCGATATCGATATCGCCGGCGCTGAACAGTTCGGCCGCGTTGACATTCACCGTCAAGGTCGCGGTCGCGGTCATATCGGATTCCGCCCCGCCGCCGGCGAACAGGCCGCCCGCCGTCAGGCTTACCGTGTCGACGGTCTGCAGCGTGTTGTAGGCCTCGATATTGATCTTGGCGGTCGAGGTCGACGGATCGTCGTTCAGGCTGAAGATGGTCCCGCTGTCGACATTGGCGGTGACGGTCTGGGTAACGTTGGTACTGCTCAGCGTCGCCGCGCCCGCCGCAGCACCGCCAGATCCGGCCCGCGAGCCGCCGCTGGTCTGATTGACGACATCATTGGCGATGACGTCCATGTCGCCGCCGGCGGAATTGACGATCATGTTGGTACCCACCTCGGCGGCGGTGGTCGAGCCGATCGTGTTGGTGGCGCTGCCGCCGCTCGCTCCTACGATGGAAGCCTGGAAGGCATCGCCGTCGGCCGAATAGTTGGTGGTGTGCATGGCCTGGATGCTCAAGCCGCCGAGGTACAGCGTGTCCGTCGTAGCGCTGCCGAACAGTGTCGCGCTGGTTGACGCCGTTGTGCTGGTGGTCGCCACCGCCGCGGCGCCCGCGAAGGTGCCGCCCGAGCCTGCTGTCGCGCTCGACGTGTTGGTGTCGGTTCCAGTGGCACTGATCTGAAGGACGCCGGTATTGCTCGCGGACGTGATTGCGCCGGCATCCAGATAGGCCTGGGTTACGGCATTTGAAGAAACCTGCGCGACCGTGGCGCCGAGACCGATATAGCCGCCGACCGCGATTCCGGTGGCGGTTGCATATTGATTGCTGTCGTTTTCGGCGGCGATGGTGACGTCAGCGGCCGGCAGCGTCAGTCCGGTTCCACCGAACGCCTTGACTGTCGCGTCCTCCGAGGCCTCCGAGTAACTGCCTTGAAGCCCGAGCAGCGACCCGCCGCCGCCGGCGATCGAGCGGGCATAGGTGGTATTGCCGCCAGTCGGCACCGTGGCAGCGGCGGTGACGGCAAGGTCGCCGCCCGTGAAAGTGGCGCTGTTGCCGATGTCGGCGGTGACGCTGAGCGTGACGTCCGACATCGCAACCGAGACGCCGACGCCGATGCCGCCCACCGCGACCCCGAGCGCGTTGGTGGAGATATCGGGTGTCGCGGAGGCAGAGACGAGCGTGCCCACGTCGGTGGCCGAGGTCGTGATCGCGGCGCCGGCGCCGATCTCCGCCAGAATCGTCGAATTCTCCTTGGCGGTCGCGGCAGCACCGTCCCCGGCCACGACGCCGCCCGCAACCGCGGTCGCCGACGCCGACAGCGCGCCACCCTCAGATGCCGAAACCAGGACCGTGGAGCTGCTGACGGTCGCATCGGGCAGGATCTTTGCGGTGACCGAGGAGGATTTCGACGTTGTCGCCACCGAAGCGCCGATCGCCGCGATTCCGCCCGACCCGCCTCCGGCCGTGGAGCTTTGCGTCGAAGTGTCGCTTGCCGTCACCAGCACCCCGGCGCCGCCAGATCCGGTTACCGAACCGCCGAGTTCCGCGGTGACGGTGTTACCGACGTTGCCGATCGCGACCGCGGCATCGGCGCCGAAATAGAGCGCAAGGCCGCCGGCAATGGCGGTGCTGTCGACGGTCTTGCCCGCGTAGGCACCAGTGGTGGGGTCGCTCACCGCAGCCGAGACGCTGACGGTCGGAGCGGTGACACTGGCGCTTAGATTGGCGAGAACGCTGCTGTCGACGATGGTGTAGCCGATGCCGGCGCCGACGCCGGCATTCTTGCCAAAGCCGGCGCCAAGCAGAAACAGTTTCGCGGCCGCGGCGCTGGTCGCGCCGACATCGACTTCGCTGCCGGTAACGTTGCCGCCGGCGATCTGCGCCGTGACGCCGTCATTGCCGCCGGTGAGTACGGAGGAGACGTCGTAGGTCGAGCTGGCATTGGCCGTGCTCGGGTCGCCCGCCGAGCCGCTCGCGACCGCGCCGCTGCCCTGGGGAGAGTTGGTACCCGCATTGGCCGCGGCAATGGTACCGTTGTTGTTGTTGTTGAGCTGGCCGGTGATCTGGCCCTGCGTATCGCTGTCGGCGTCGTTGGTGCCGATGATGACCACGCCGACCGCCGCGCCGATGCCGACCGAGCCGCCGACCCCCGCGGTCACCGCATAGGACAGCACCTCCTTCGTGCTCTCGGCGTTGACGTCGATCACACCCGACGAATCGATGTCGCTGTTGCGGGTTTCCGCCGTGGTCTCGCTCTTGAAGACGATGACGTTGGCGGCCGCGCCGACCCCGACCCCTCCCCCGCTCACCCCGACGGCAAGCGCGCCGGCGATCTCCATGATGGTGACGTTTTCAGTCGCGTTCACGGTCACGGCGCCGGCGGCAGCGCCGGTCGGAGACTGCACCGTGGTGTCGTAAAGTCCGGCGACCGTCGTGTTGTTGGCGATTTCGATGTTGGCCATGCCGGCCACCGCCGCGGTACCGGTCGAAACCGCGCCGCCGACCGAATAGGCCTGGAAGTTGTCGGTGGTGTTGGCCTCAACGTCGAGCGCGCCGCTCAACCTGATGGCGGTCGAATTGGTGGCACCATTGCCCTCATAGGCAAATTCGTCGCCGACATAGGCTTCGGTCTGGTTCGCGCTGACCTGCACCAGGAAGGCGGCGCCGATGGCCACCGCACTTCCGTAGGACCCCGAGCCGTTGGCGGAAGCGATGCCGGTGCTGTCCTTGGCATTGACCCTGAGCGAGGCGGCGGTGACCGAGCCGCCGTCGACATAAGCCTCGGTGGTCGCGTTGAAGACGTTGAGCCCGACCGAGCCGCTGTTGAAGCCGACCGCGACCGACGAAGCGTCCTGTTCGGCATTGGCCTTGACGGTCACCGCGCCGACGGCCGCGCTCGAGGAGATGAGATCGCCGATGGTGGCATTGACGATGTAGGCCTGCGTGGTTCGCTCCATCGTCGTGCTGACGATGGTTGCGCCGCCGCCGGCGGTTCCGGTCGGCGCCACGATGCCGAGACCGAACGCGCCGGAATAGGAAAAGCTCGAGGCGGCGACATCGATCTGCGGCGCCGGCGCCGTGCTCGTCAGCCTGGTATCGATGCTGGCGCTGTCGATATAGGCGTTGGTGGCGCCGGCCATCACGTTGACGATCGGATTGACCATGATCGAGACGCCGGAACTCGCCGCAAGGCTGGCGACGTTGGTCACCACCGCCTGATGCGAGCTTGCGACCACGGCGAGGCCCGTCACGGTGTCCTGGTTCTCGGTCAGGTCCGGCGTATTGTCGGTCGGCGCGCTGAAGCTGCCCAGATTGACTGCATTGGCGAGCGTGCCGCCGTTGACCGACAGCGTATCGGAGGAACTGGTTCCGAGAGCATCGACTTCGGTGGTCGATCCCGAAATATAGGCCGAGGTGCTCCCGGAGATCTTGTTGGTGACCAGCGATCCGGCGCCGCCCGCCGCGCCCTTGGAAATGGCGAAGGCGCCGGCGAACACCGCGGCATTGTCGCTGTTGCCGGCCAGCACCGCGACGTTGTTGTTCGCGGTCACGTCGGCGCCGCCGGTGATATCGGCGGTCACGTTGGTGCCCATCAGATTGGTCGCTACCGAGCCCGCCAGGCCGACCTGAGAAGAGATCGCGACACCGACCGCCACTGTCGAGATCGTCCCGGTCGAATTCGCGCTGACACCGACGTCGCCGGTAACGGCGACCAGGCTGCCCGTCACGCCGGCGCTCACGGTGTTTGCGATGTTGCTATAGACGATCGACAGTCCCGCCGCCGAACCTTGCGTCGAGGCGCCGCCGACGGCGGCGGTGCCGGTGATCTCAGAGCGGTCGGTCGCAGTCACCGATAGACCCGCGGCGGATATCGTCGACTGGGTCGTGGTCGAACGGCTGTCCCCGACTGCAGCCGAAACGGTGTTGGTGATGCTGCTGATGGTTGTGCCGCCAACGCCGGCGAACTGACCGGTGGACAGGCCGAAACCGATGGCGACGGATTGAATTTGCGACGAATCGCTGGCGGCGACCGCCACGTCGCCGCTGCTCGACGTCAACAGGACATCGGCGATATAGGCCGAATGCGTGGTGGCGATGGTGTCGAACACCAATGCCGCGCCGACATTGTTCTTGCCGGCCTGGATGATGCCGGCGACCGAGATGATGCTGGCGCCGGGCGCGTTGCCGGTACCGCCGTTCAGCGCCGCGGCGGTGAAGTCGACGCAGTTTTGGCTGCCGCTGCTGGTCGTGCAATTGTCCGTCGCAAGCTGGCCGTTGCTGGTCGGCTTGACCAGGTTGCCGAGCGAGGTATCCAGCGCCGATTCGTCGACGCTGTCGGCGGTAACGCTGATCGCGCCGGTAACGCTGATCGTCACCGTCGAGTTGCTGCCGATGTAAGCGGTAGTCGTGGGGGTGATCTGGTCGACGATGATGGCGCCGGCGCCGCCGTTTCCGGCAGAGACCCCGCCGGAGGCCGCTCCCGCGGCAATCACGCTCGCATTGTCAGCCAGCACGGCGATGGTGTCGTAATTGCTGATCGAAGTGCCGCTGACGTGGGCGTCGACGGCGTTGCCTCCGGTCGGATCGGTAATCGATGCGTAAGTCATGGCGATGCCGACACCCGCGTTGCCGCCGGACAGATACAGCGACCCGCCGCCGATCGCGATGTCGCTGGTCTGGTAGGCATCGACTTCGATGGCACGCGAACTGCCGGATACGCCCGAAAGGGTCGAGTCCGCGATATAGGCTGTCGCGCTATCGGTGATGAAGCCGGCCGAGCCCGATATCGAGGCCGAATTGGCGTTGGACGCAGCGATCGCGATGCCGACGACGGTTTGCTGTCCGCCGTTCAGCGCCTGCACCGTCACGCTCTGCTGATTGTTGATGGTGGAGTCGGAGATGTAGGCCAGCGTCGCGTTGCTCGAGATTCCGACCGAGATGGCGCCACCGACCGCCACGCTCCCCGAGCCGGAGGAGCCCGCGAGATTGACCGAGGCCGAGCCGGAGCCGTTGTCAAGAATGGTATCGTTGAGCGCCTGGACACTCGTCGTTGCGGTGGTCGACGTCGCCGTGAAGCGATTGACCGTCGCGCCCTGAATGTATGCGCTGGTTCCCAGCGCCACATCGGTCACCGATGAACTGCCGGCCACGTCGATGCTGAAACCATCGGTGCTTGCGCCGGACCCCGCCGACAGCTTCGAAGCTGCCAGTCCGGCTCCCGCCGCCCCGCCGGTAGCGGCGCCGCCTACCGCACTCGCCTTGCTCGCAAAATTGGAGACCGACGGCTCCGATATCGCCGCCGCGACCGATACCGCCGTCATGCGGCCGGAAGTCGTCGCATTGACACTCAGATTGTCGGTGTTGATGGAGCCGCTGCCTCCGCTATCTCCCGCAAAGGGATCATTTGCGGAAAAAGCGCCGGCAGTGATGTCGGCGTGATTGTCGCCGATATAGCCCGACGTATCGGTGTTGGCGCCGAGATAGGCGACCGCGAGTCCAACGCCGGAACTGCCGCCAAGCACCACCGAACCCGCCACCGAGAGTGCCGACAGATCTTCTGCGGCGTCGATGCTGACGGAAGGCGCGCTGACGAACGCCTGATCGCTGATCGATGCATGCGTCGTGTTGTCGACCAGCGCGATCGAGGTGATTCCGTTCAACCCCAGGGCGCCGGCGGCCTTGCCCGAGGTCGGCGATGCGCCAAAGAACAAATCGATGGTCGTCGCATCGACGGCAACCGAGGTGGCGGAGCTGAGCGAGGCGCCGGCCGATACGCCAGCGATGGTGTTGCTGTTGGTCTGGATCAGGTTGATCGCGCCACCGAACGACGAACCGCCCGAGGAACTGGAAATCCATCCGAACGTGCCGACATTGCCGGCGGCGTCGATCGACTGTGTCGTCGTCGACGCCAGAACCTGCAAATCGTCGGTAAAGGCCTGCGGCGAATTGCTGCTGCCGGACAAGTTGCCGTGCAGCGGCACCGTCCAGCCGCCGGTGTCGGTCGACGTCGACACCAGTGTCGCATCGGTGGCAACCCAGGCGGTTGTATTGTTGTCGACCGTGAAGCGTCCGACTGCCCCGGCAAGACCAACCGTGTCACCGGCGTCCGCCGTGGCGCTGGCGTAGCTCGTCATGATATTGCTGCCGATTCCCAGCGTGCCGTTGAGATGGCTGAGCACCTGGCTGAGACCGTCCCATTGCAGCCAGGCGTTGGTGATCGGCAAATAGCTGGTCGCGGCGACACCCACATTCGAAGCGTTGATGAGAACGCCGTCTCCGATGTAGGCATCAGAGTTGTGCGAGAAGGTCCCCCACGCCACCGCGACGGCGATCGCGACCGACTCTCCGGTGAGCGGGTCGGTGGCGATGGCGCTCGACGTTGCATTGCTGCGCACGCCCTCGTCGACCACGTCGCTGATCACGGAAACGTTGCCGCTTGCGTAGATGGACGGTGCCCCGCCGCTCGGATTTTGCGCAATCGCGGCCGTCGCATTTTCACTGCTGGTGGCCAGGGACAACGCCGCCGCGGCCTTCAGGCCGAGGTCAGCCGGAAACAGCGTCGTCATCTGCTGTGTCATGATGCTGAGCGGCATTGCCGACTGGATCGCGCCGACCAGGCCGGGCGTACCCACGATCACGGATGCCTGGGTCGCATTCTTGACGCCGTAGGATGTCGCCTCGACCACCACGTCTCCCGCCATCCTGTTGCTCGGACTGGCGCCGAGAGACGCCCCCAGCGTCGCGGTCGCCGCCGTGTTGACGTTGCTGATCGCGAGAGCTCCGCCGATCCCGCCGGTGGAGTTGAGGGAGCTGAGCGCGATCGCCGTCGCGGTCGTTGTAAAACTGTTGTTGTTGACGGCTATCAGCGACAGGCCCTTGTCGGCGCCGCCGGCAGTACCGGCGCTGAGACGCGCTCCGCTCTGGATGCTGGCGGTTGTGTCGACATTGACCTGCGAATAGGCGACGGTCGCGACCGCGACCGCGCTCGACGTGGCGGCGACGGCGGCCACGTTTAGCGTCGCCGTGTTGGTGGCATTGACGTTCAGGCTGCCGCCGGCGCTGATGGTCGCGCCGCTCGCGACGGTGTTGGATACCGTCCCGGAAATGTTGCCCACGACCACCGATGCGCCGAATGGCGCAAATCCAGCCAGCGCGCTCGCGATGACGGGATCCTCGGCATCTTCCGATGCCGTGGCGCTGATGGTTACCGCGCCCGAACCGGTGATGCTGGCGTGGCCGTTGATCGCCACATTCGCGGTCGAACTCGCGGCGACATAGCCGCCGTTAAGCCCGAGGAATGTCGGCGCGAGGCTTTCGCCGACCAGGGCGAAATCCGAGGCCAGCGAACTCGTGAAGCTTGAGGTCGCGGTAGAGCTCGCCGCGATCGTGATCGCGCCGCCGGTGATCGTTCCATCGACAGTAATGCCCGTGGTGGCGCTGGCCTGGCCGGATAACAACGATTGGCTGGCGGTCGCGTTGAGGGTGACGCTTCCGTCGGTCCAGGTGCTGCCGCCGGAATTGACCGCCATCGCCAGGATCTGCGCGCCCTGCGCCATCGTAATGGTCGGCGCGTCGAGCTCGACATTGAATGCGTTCGCGGTCGAGTGGCCCGATCCGTCGAGGCGGCGGGTGTCGATAACCGCATCCGCGTTGAGGCTGATGGAATTGTCGGCCTGAAGCACGTAGGTGGCGCCGGTGGACAGCGCGGCGATCGCGTTGGCGATCGAGGTGTTGTCCAGGGTGACGCCGCTGTCGCCGGCCGCGCCGATCACGATATCGGTCGGATCCATCAACAGCGTGCCGGCGTTGCCCTTGGGCGCGGCGAGATTGATCCGGACATGGTCGCCGATCGCAAATTTTCCGTTGGCGCTCAGGTCGACCAGGCCGGCATTGCCGATGGCGGAGCTGGCATCGATGCGGGCGCCGCTCTCGAGGGTCAGGTTGTCAGCGGCCTTCAGCACGATATCGCCGGCGTCGCCGCTCTTGCTGGCGGTGCTCAGCCTTGCGTTCTTGCCGAGCACGACGTTCTTTCCCGCATCGACCGTAATCGTGCTCGGCGTCGTGCCGCGGCTGTGCGCGGCGAGCCGGCCCGACAGCCTGGCATTGCCGGCGGCGACGATGTGAATCGAGCCGTTGCTCACGACGATGCCGCTGGCGCTGCGCAAGCCCTTGGAATTGACGGAGGCGGCAAACTTCGCCGCGTGATCCTGGTTGACCAGGTCGCGCTGGCTGACGCCACCGCCGACATAGACGTTCTGGCCGGTCAGGCGAACGCCGTCGGCGGCGTTGATGCGGCCGAGGATCCGGACATTGCCGTCGGGCGAGATCGGGAACGAGCCGTTCAGCAGGCCGTTCACCGCGGAGCCGTTGATCTGCCCCTGCGCGCCGATCAGCTTGTCGGTGAATTCTCGCGTCGGCGTCGAGACATTGAGGCTGCCGACATTGACCGTGCCGGACGGGCCAACGACGAATCCTTGCGGGTCCGCAAAGTAGACGTTGCCGCCGATCGTGCCATTGGCGTAGGAATTGAGCGTGCCGTTGACGTAGGCGGGAGCGTCGCGAACGACATTGATCAGGTTCTGCGTGCCGGAAGGCAGTTGCAGATTGACCGTATTGCCCTGCCCGACGCCGAATTGCGAAAACGAGTTGAAGGCATTGGGGCCGGATACGGTGGATGTGGTGACGTTGGTGACATTTCCGGATGTCTGCAAGTTCGTTGCGGTTCGCCCGTCCGGAATGATCTGGTTGGGTTGGGCACGAAGACCCGTACTCAACAGCGGCAGCAACGTGAATTGCATGACGCCGAGCAGCGAAACGAATCGCAGCCGCGCCAGCCGTCGCAGCGAGAACCCCTCCCCGGCGCCGGTCGGGAACTGAGCGGTCGCCTCCAACCTTCGCGGCGGGGCGACAGAATCCGCCCCGTGATGGTTGAGCGGGCCCCGGCGCGTTTCGCGGGGCGGGTACATCAGAACTGGCCAGGAGGCAGTTTGAACACGTCCGGACTCTTGGCGTCCGCGACGTAGAACAGCAGGAGGCCGGTCGGGGTCAGGACGCGCTGGTTGTTCTCCTTGGTCTCGAAGCTGCCTTGCAGCAGCAGCATCACGGAGCGATCCCTGGCGTCGCTGCCGCGGAACATCAGAAGCCCGCCATTGATCGGCGTGTTGACCGCGACGGTCTCGGGTTTGAAACCCTCGGACATGAAATGGGCGCGCAGGATGTTGGCATTGGAAAACAGCCGCTCGGGCGTGATCGCCGCATCGGAAGCCTTTGACCATACCGCGCCGACCTGGATCAGCGTTTTGGACTTGTAGCCCAACACGTAGGAAACTTCCGCGGTGCCGCCGTTCGGCAGCAAGTCGGGAACCGTGACGAGCAGGCTGTGGGTGAGTTCCGCGGGATTGTCCTGCGTCTTGATCGCATCCGGCTTGAAGCCGAAGTCCTTGCTGATTGCGGCGCGGACATCGGCTTCGTTCATCCCGAACCTGGCAGTCCGGAATCCTTCAACGATCGCTTTCGTCCTGTCATCCGCCGTTGCCGCGTCGGCGGGAGCGGCGGCAACCTCGGGCGTTGCGACGGTTGCAGCGGGCTTGGGGGTCACCGCCGCTTTCGGCCTGGTCGGAGCCTGCGCTAACGCCGGGGCCGCCGCAACCATGCAAAATGCAAAAATCAAACAAGCCTTACGCATTAAAAACCCTCCCAACGATTCAGATAAATCAAGCGCGAATTACAATCAATCAACAACTTCAACCCATTTTTGAGAACTGCGCCCAACTTTATTCCCTGCTGCAGCCCAAGCGATAGTTCCCGAACGGGAGCATGGGGTGGTTACCCATGATTGTTTTCGCGGCAGAGATGCACCTGAAGATTGCGATGCCCTCTCGATCACTGTCGCTTGCCCCCGTGCGGCGCACCATGTGTGGCGAATCTTTTTGTCATGCCCGCTGCGCTCCTGTCCTGAACAGAGAGCGGTGACTTTCTGAAATTTTGCTGATATTCGTCTGAAGCTCCGGAATAAATGGCTCGGAGGACAGGTGTTTCGTTTCGCTGGATTTGAACTTGATCGGCAGCGCGCAAGGTTACGCGGTCCCGATGGCGAAACGATCAGGCTGCGGCCGAAATCCTTCGACATGCTGCAGCTATTTGTGGCCAACCCCGGGCGCGTGCTCAGCAAGCAGGAATTGATCGAGGCGATTTGGCCGGACGTCCATGTCGGCGAAGACAGCCTGTTCCAATGCATCCGCGAGATTCGCACTGCGCTCGGCGACGACCAGCGCCAATTGATCAAGCTCGTTTCCGGACGCGGCTACCTGTTCGAGGCCGAGGTGTCGGACCAGCCCGCGGGTGCTGCCTCAGGGGCAGCAGCGGATCCTGTCGCCAGCGCAGCGGTGGGCGACAAGCCGGATGCCGCGACCATAGCCGAAGTGAAAGCCAGGCCCGCGGGAAATCGGCTCCGGTTCAGCTTGCGCCGCCGGGCTTCTCTCGCCGGTCTGGCCGGATTCGGTGCGGTCATTGGCCTTGCCGCAGTGCCGATCTATGCACCGAACCTCATGTTCGCCCGGACGCCGCCGACGATCGCCGTAATGCCGCTCGTCGGCGCCGGCGACGAGGAGCAAATCACCGAGATGCCGGCAAACGTGACCGGCCGCCTCACTGACGGCCTGGCAAAGATCGGCAATATCCGGGTGCTGGCACCGCGATCGGAACCGGCCTCTTCCGCCGGCGAGGCCGCGACCCCGCGCTCCGCGCCGGCGGACTTCGTGGTGAGTGGCGAGTTGCAGGTCAAGGAACATTCCTGGTCCATCCAGGCCCGCATGAGCAATGCTGCAACCGGCGAGGTGCGGTGGACAACCTCCGCCTCGGTCGCCGCCGAAAACGCCGACCTGTCGCTGCAACAGTCCCGTCTCGCCGCGGCCATCGGCCATCCGCTGGCGGTGCGCATCAACGCCATGATCAACTCCGGCGCCGGGTCAGTTGCCACCGGCAGCGAGCTGCCGGCCGGAAACGCCAAGGTCGTGATCGAGCAGGCAATGGCTTCGATCAACCAAAACACGCCGGAGCGTTTTCAAGCCGCGCAAGCGATGCTGGAGAAAGCTCTCGCTGCCGAGCCCGACAATGTGGACCTCGAAGCGGCGCTTGCCGCGCACCTGCTGCGCGGCATTCAGCTGGTCTGGTACAATCCGGCCGACGTACCGGCCGCGGAGCGCAGCGCCCAGTCGATGCTGGAGCGCGCGCAACGCGCCAAGCCGACCTATCTTCCTGTGCTCGAAGGCTATTGCCGCTTCCTCACCGCAACCAACCATTTCGTAGAAAGCCTCGTGGCCTGCGGGAGGGTATTGACCTTCGATCCCTGGGATGGTTTGGCGATGTTCAATCTGGGTATCTCCGAGGTTCAACTGGGACGCTTCGAGGATGCGCTGGCGACGTTCAAGCAGGCCGACCAATTCAACACGCCACAGGTCTCGCGCTGGACCTGGCTGCTTGGGGCGGGCTTGGCCTGCCTGTTGATGGACCGCGACGAGGAGGCGGTATCCTGGTTGCTGAGGTCACTCGCGATCACGCCGGGAACGGGGCGCACGCATGCCACGCTGGCGGCGGCCTATCAGCGCTTGGGCCGGACTGAAGAAGCCAGGGCGGCGATGGCAAAAGCGCTGGAACTGAGACCGGGGTCGACCGCGATCAACATCGGGCTGCCGACCAAGAATGCCAGCCCGGTCTATCTGGAGGCGACCCAACGAATCCTGCGTGCGGAAATCGAGGTTGGGCTGCCGGAACGATAGCTCCCCTCCACAGCAGCCCGCCAAGACACCATCCCCGTGATCTCCTCGTTTTAACTGCGCCTCATCTTCGCTTCCGGACCCTGCGTGCTTTGCAGGGTGATCAATCCCACTGCGTCGATTGTCTCCGCACCTGTCAGCGATAACATTGTGCGCGGTGCAACGGCAGCTGTCGCCCGGCTGGCGGGCCGCGCCATCTCACCTTCTCTGGAACAGGTCTCAACGCGCCAAAGAGTTCGCCCCCGGCGCGACCCTCAGGTTAGCCGCGGTAGGGCGATCGACCTCAGTTGCGCAATGGCGACGCCCGCAATGGCGAGCAGCGCCCCGACAACCAACGTCGGAGTAATGCGGTCGCCGAGGAACAACACACTCGAAGTCACGGCGAAGACCGGAAGCAGCAAGGCAAAGGGTGCCACGCGGGCCATGCTGCAACGGGCGATCAGCCAGAACCAGAGGCCGAATCCGACAATGCCTCCGATGAAAACAGTATAGGCGAGCGCCAGCCAGCCACGCTGGTCCGCCGTGACAAGGGTCGCCAGTTGTCCATGTTCAAGCAACAGCGACATCAACATGACCTGAGGTACCGTGAGGAGTGACGACCACCCGGTCAACATCAGGGGATCGAAGGGGCCGTGGCGCTTGGTCAGCACGTTGGCGACCGCGAACGCGAACGCGGCCCCGACCACCAGCAGGATCGGCAAGGCATTGGCGGACAGACCCGGCCCGGCCGCCAACACCACCACGCCGCCGAAGGCAAGCAACACGCCGGCGATCGTGATCAGGGACGGCCTCTCCGCAAGCAGCGGCCAGGCCAGCAGGACGGTGAAGGGTGTCGTGAGTTGATAGGCGACGGCAGACATGCTGCCTGAACCGAGCCTCATGCCCACATAGAACAGCCCGAAATTCAGGCCCCCGAGGAAGACCGAGATCACGGCGACAGGGCCGAACTCCCGACCTGTCGGCCTTCTGACGAATGGAATGAGCAGCAGCGCGATGGCGAGGAAGCGCATCCCGAGGAAGAAGAGCGGTGGAAACTCGACCACTCCCACCTTGATGGCGACGAACTGATAGCCCCAGAGCAGAGGCACCAGCACCGCGCAAGCGATCTGGATGAAGGACATGGCACCTTCCTTTCAAGGCCATACGGTATTTTAAGACCAATTGGTCCAGATATCGACGCGCCAGGCGCGGCTTGCGTTCACGGCTTGCCCTACCTGATGAAGCGGTCGAGCAGAGCGTCGACGGTGGCTTGCGTTGTGGTCCGTGCCGGTGCCGTCTTGCCGATCACCCGCAGCCCCTCGACGAAGCAGACCAGTATTCGCGCGGCGCTTGCCGGTTCGACACCGTCCGCCAACTCACCTGCCGCCTTGGCCCGCGAAAGTGCAGCTGCCACCCTGGCCTCCATGGCCTTGAAGAAGCTGCCGATGCGACGATCGACTTCCGCATCGCGGCCGCCCAGTTCCATGGCTGTCGCCACCAGCAGGCAGCCCCGCCGGCCCTTGGCATCGCAGGTACGCTCAACATAACCCGCAAGGAAACTCCTCAAACCGTCGATGGGCGCGCTGCGCGGGCCAAGTTCAACATCCATCCGTGCCAGTGCATCGGCGACATAGCGATCCAGCGCCCGCAGGAAGAGCGCGTGCTTGTCGCCGAAAGCGGCATAAAGGCTGCCACGGGAAAGCTTGGTCGCCCGAAGCAGGTCCGGAAGGGCGGTGGCGTGATAGCCGCGCGACCAGAACACGCCCATCGCACGCTCGACCGCGGCTTCGGTGTCAAAACCACGCGGCCGGCCGCGCGGCATCCGGGTTGGGGTCTGGTCCGTCATCACCGATATCTAGACCAATCGGTCTTGAAATGCAAGCGGCCACGGCATGCAGGCGGCAGCTCGGGATCAAACGCGTCCGCTTGACCGGCTGTCCTTCACTTCTGGCCCACCGCTGCCGACAGACAGCGGCCGATTCGCGGTCTTCCGCCGATAATTGCTGTTGTCAGTGTGCGGCCTGTCCGGCGTGCGCGGCCTAATCGTCGAAACCGACGAACACTGCCGCTTCGCCGACCGACTTCCGTTCGGACACCACCGCATTTGCCGGAAAACTTTCATCGGGCCAGCCCAGGGCGATGCTTTTCATGATGACCTGGTCGTCGGCGATGCCGGCGTGCTCGCGCACGACCGGCGACTGCATGATGCCCTGGCTGTTGATCACCGCGCCCAGCCCGCGAGACCAGGCGGCATTGACCAGGGCGTTGGCCACGGCACCGCAATCGAACGGCGTATCGTCGCTGCCGTCCAGCGCGCGGTCGTAGGTCACGATCACGCAGACCGGCGCGTCGAATTGGCGGAAGCCGCGCAGCACCCAGTCCTGGCGCCTGTCCTTGTCTTCGCGCCCGATCCCCATGGCGGAGAACAGCTGCTTGGCGACGCCAACCTGCCTGTCGCGGTGTTGACCTGCAAAGGGCCGACCGGTGCGGAATTCGCGCGACTGCGGGACGCCTGCCACCATCCGCTCGGTATTGCCGGCCCGGATCCGATCCAGCGGCGCGCCGGTGACGATGTAGAAATTCCAGGGCTGGCTGTTCATCGACGACGGAGCGCGCATCGCCAAACCGATGATTTCCTCGATCAGCGCCCTGGGTACGGGATCGGGTTTGTAACCGCGGATGCTTCGGCGACCGAGAATGACGTCATCAAACCGCATTTGTCCCAAATTCCCCCGGATGATTGCCGAACCGGCCCCGATATTCGCGGCTTGCCTGCCTTCGCGCAAGACAAACGTCGATCGATCCGACGAGGCCGCCTGTTTGAAGAGCTCCAGCAAAAGCGCCACGGCACCGGGGCCGGCCCGGTCGAGAGATTCCCTGTCGTCGCACGGGCAGTGCCGATCACGACGGTGCTGCCCAAACGGCTCAGGCCGCAGGCTGCTGGGCGCCCTCACCGCTGATGGGCCGAGAGACGGATCTACCGCCGTATCTCCCGGAGGGTTTCCCGGCTTGCCGAAGCAAGCGTCGGCATCCCGGCAAAGGCACGCATGTCGTGCGCGGGCACGATGATCAGGTCGGGCAGCCGTTGCTTGACCGCTATCATGCGCAACAGGTTCTGGCGGTTGGCCGCGGCATCCAGATCGGCAAATTGACGTACCAGCCAGGAGCGCTCCTCGCGCAGCGTGATCCCTTCCAGTTGCCATACCAGGTCGCCAACAAGCGCGTAGCGGGTTCCGTTGTACAACGTCACGAATATGATCACGCTGCCGGGAGTGTGACCCGGCGCCGGTACGACAACGATGGAGCCATCGCCATAAACGTCGTGGCTTTCGGGAAATCCGAGGTAGGGGCCGCCTTCGAACCCATATTCTTCATATCGGACGCCGGTAAAGGGTTTGCCGAATTGTCCGTGTCCGCCCTTGGCAATGAATTCGCGCTCCGGCGGGGTCACCCACACCGGCACGTCCGGAAAGTCGGGCAGCCCGCTGACATGGTCCCAATGCGCATGGGTCAGAAGGATGGCGCGCAGCGACCGCCGGTCGTAGCCGGCAGCGTCGAGCTGGTCGGCGGCGGGCTGCCACAGACTATAGGATGTTATCGCGCGCAAAATCAGAGGCAGCGTCGCAAACTGTTCGTCGATGTGACGGCCGAAACCGGTGTCGATCAGCAGGTCGCCCCGCGGGTGGGTCACCAGGGTCCCGGCCATCGAAAACTCGCGCCGGTCGAAAAACGAGCCGCCGCGGTAGCCGTAGGCTGCGACGCGGTGGTTTACGCCGGTTACCACCGCGAAGACCGCCACTGCCTTCGGCGGCGTGGCCGATGGCAGCGGCCCGCCGTAGGGCTCCGGCTTCGGCAAGGGCGACGGCGCAAACGTGTGGAGGAACCAGGCAAGCGGGGCCAGCACCGTCGCCACCGCAGCCGCGAGCATCAGCCGTCGCCCCGTCAGCCGCATCGCGGTTCGTCCCCATGGCAAGTGCAACGGCCGCTCGTCGCGTGGGGAATATAGCCGGGATCTTGCTGCACCGGGAAGTCCGGTGCTGGAGCCTTAGGCTGAACGATCATCGGGAAGCGTGCAGCCCAACCCGTTCTGCATCCGACCTCACGCCGTGACGTCGAGCAGCGACTTGGTCATGCTGTCATCCGCTTTCATCACCGCTGCATTGGCGGCAAAACTGTAGCTTGCGATCATCTGGCCGACCAGTTCCTGGGAGAGATCGACATTGGGCGCGGCGACGAGGCCGTTCTGGTCGGCGAAGGGCGCCTGCGGATCGGAGACCGCGGTGGAGGACGGCGTAGCCGTCGTGACGGGGGTCTGGGTGCCCCCGCCGGCGCTGGCGGTCTGCACAAGCTCAAGCGGCGCATAGGGCCGTGGCGCACCGGCCGGCACCGCACCATCGGCGTTGGCGAGCGCGCCCGTGCTCAGGACATTGGCGACGTTGGAGGCGGAGACCTCGAGGCGGCGGACCGCTGCGTTCATGCCTGACAATGCGATCGTGGAAATGCTGCTCATCAAGCCTCGCGGGACAGACCGTTCAGCCACCACCTAACGCACGCGCCCCATAAGCAAGCTTCAAGGTCAGCCGCCGGATTCCGGCGGTGGCCGCAACGGGTCGTTTACCATTCCGCCGGCGCCGCCAACTTCTGGTGATGGCCTGATCTCGAAGCCCGCAAACCGCTGTCATCTGGCGCTGATGAATGCATTGCTGCCGGTGGCATCGAGTGATTCCACCTAGACGCGCGCGTTGTCGGGCACGATGGCGAGCGTGACTGAAAAATTGAACCGTTCAGCAGCGTCGCCTTCGTCGCGTAGGAGCCCGAGGCGGGCCTAGCTGATGTTCTCGGATCCCGATGACCGCGCCTTGTCGACGCCGCCGACGATCGCGAGTTTCACCGCCCAGGCCACACGCTGCGTGGCCCAGTCGCTGTCGTGCAGCCTGCTGTCATCGGTCGGGTCGACCATGCGGTCGAACGAGACCTGCTCGACCTGATACAAGCCCTTCATGAATGCGAAGCGACGGAACACATTGACGCCGGCGTCCCGCGCCAGTTCGCTGATCGCCTCGACCATCGCGATCGCCCTGTCCTTCTTCGCCGGCGTCAGCACGGCCGGCACATATTGCAGGTCCATCAGGATGACATCGGCCTGGGTTTCGTCGCGCAATCTGGCGAGGCCATCGCGGATGGCGCCGGTGGTTTCGTCGAACGACGGAGGTCTGGGATTGTCGTCCGGGGCTTGCCAGACTGCATTGGTTCCAACCTGCCAGATCACCAGAGCGGGCTTCTGCGCGATGACGTCAGTGCCGAACCGCTGCACTTCGATCGGCGCTTCCTGGCCGCTTATTCCCTTGTTGACCATGGCGATCCCGCCGTTCGGATATTCGGCCTGAAGAAATGTCAGCAGCCGCTCGGGATAGGCCTTGATGTTGCCTTCGCCCGCCGTGGTCGACGAGCCGATCGCGACGATCCTGGCCTGCCCTGCGGTGAGACTCCGCGCAAAACGGGTCAGGCCGTGCTGGAATGGAATCGGCAGAACCGGGATCTGTGAAGGATCGACGTCCATGGGTCACCGCCTTGTCGCAATCGAGACAGAGTGAGCTGGCGCAAGAATAGCGCAGCGCGGCGAGATCGCCTAGGCTGCGAGCCCGGATCGCCCGCCGCGACGAGCCCCTGAGACAATATGAGCATGACAGAGAAGCCGTCGCCCGTCAGCCGGCACCGGATCTGGATTATGGTACTCGTCGTCTTGCTGGATCAGGGCACCAAACAACTTGCCGCCGGTTCGCTGCAGGCCAGTCGTCCGATCGCCGTCCTGCCATCAGTCGAATTGCTGCTGTCTTACAACAAAGGCATTTCGTTCAGCTGGCTGCGGTTCGCGGACGATTCCCAGCGTTGGCCGCTGGTCGGCCTGTCCCTTCTGGCCTGCGGGCTATTGGCGTGGTGGCTCAAAAGCGTTCCGTCCGGCAAGCCGATCCTGGTCACGGGAATCGCCCTGATCCTCGGAGGAGCCCTCGGCAATCTGGTGGACCGAGCCCGGATCGGCTCGGTCGTCGACTTCATTCACGTTTCCTACAAGACCTGGTCGTTCGCCGTGTTCAATGTCGCCGACGCTTGCATCACGATCGGCGTCATCGCCACCCTGGCGTCGACCTACCTGGAGACATCAGGTGTTGGCGCGGACCGCCGCGAGTAGGCGTGGCCGGTCGATGCATGCCCCCGTCGTTAATGAGCAGCTTTCGGCTCGATAAAACCACCCTCGGGCGTTTCATGCGGAATCGGCCAGCGAAAATAGACTTGGACCTCCACGATCTTTCCGTCGCGCAGCCTAAGGATCTCGGTGTTGCGCGATGCCCCTCGGCCGGTGCAGGCCAATTCATAAGTAACAAAGGCCCGCTCACCGTCGGCAAGAACATGGATCATCCTGCGTCCGGGCTGCTCGTCCAGATTGGTGCTTGGGGACGCCGTCACACCCCTGCCGATCCGGAACTGGCGAACCGAGCCAGAGCGCTGGAGGAAGGCGGCCATAAAAGGTGGAAAGCGCTGATGGCCGATCTCAGGGGATCGCATATCGGATCACCGCCGGCCTGACCGACCGGCACATTGCAGTGGCGGCGACAGTGTCGAAGCCCGCACGATCAATGTTGCCAGGCAATCCCGTCCGCACCCAGGCTCACGGATTTGAGTCGGGGATCTGAAGGCAAACGCAGAATGACCGACCGCCCCCGTGCGCCGAAGACAGAAGATTATTCGCGGGTGCCCGGCTCGCCGGGCCCTCGCAGCGATTTTCGCATCAGCGTCGGCTTGCGCGAGGGCTGGGACGCCGAAGGCCGGGTGTTCGACGTTTCGGAGGCCGTGCGCACCGCCCGCGCCTGGATGAAACGCCGGGTCGAGGCCGGCCAGCCCGCTCTGTACGGCATGTTCACCCGCGCGGAAGTCACCTACGCTTGGCCCCCGCCCGGATGGCACGGTCGGTTCGGACCGCGAACCGGTGGCGCTCTTTACCGGCGAAGCGGTTCACGCCTATCGAGGCCATCTGCCCGACGCGGCCATCGAGGCGATGTTGAACGAGCTCTCGGTCGAGCTCGGTGTCGCGCTCGGGCAGGAGCGGATCTATGTGGCGTTCGCGGACCGGACCTAGATACTGGATGCCGGCGAACGCCGGAACGAGGCTGTAATCTGATTCGCCGGAAGGCAGCGAGTTCCGCCCGCTCCCGCCTCGCGCGCCGCTACGACCGCTGGTACAGGCGGCAACGGCAGCGCGCCCGCCTCGTCTAATTCTCGAAATACGGACAGGCGGCCTTCTCGGCTTCCTGATAGGTCGATGACGGAAAGACGCTGTCCACGTCGCGCGTTCCGCGGAACGACAGATATTTGCATTTGTGATAGAAGACCGGGCTGCCGTCCTTCTTTTGCGCCGCCTCGGCAACGGTCTCGATGTAAAAGCCCCTGGTCAAGGCGAAAGCGGCGGCCACCACAGCAACGGTGAACGCGAGCAAAAGGATCAGCCGGATCGTCGAAGCCTGCATCTCGAGAACCTCCGTGCCGGTGCGCGCCGAAATCATGTATCCCGGCAGCCGTTCGACTCCGAATTGTCTCCAAATGGACGCCGCAAGTGTGACCGTCACAGGGCCGGAACAGCGTTTCATGTCGCGCGGTCAGGCCTTTGGAAAGTCCCGGCGCATGGCGATTTCTGCGGCGTCGGCTGGGGATAGAACGGTCTTGTCCAGCGTCGGTTGAGGATCGGTGACGATGTCGTACAGCGATATTTGCCGGATCGGCTTGGCCAGCAGCACCCGGATGCAGTCGGCCAGCGTGCCGTTGAAAACCAGATAGGGCGAATGGCGCGTCAGTCGCTGGCTGTTGAGCGACGGCCATTTCTTGAGATCGGCGGCAGCGCCGTAATCGATCGGAAGTCCTTCCTTGAACATGCGCGGGCCTCAAGTTCAAAACCACGCCGCAGTGTCGGGGACTTTGGTAAACAAGTTCAAAACAGCCGCCGTCCTGTCGGCCAATTTGTCATTGTCCTGGTCGCGCCCCGGCTGGTTTCCATGATAGGGTTTTAGGGCGGCCGGCGTGCTGCAAGAGGCGTCAGCCGGACAAATCAGGGCTAATCGGAGTTTTGCGAATGATCAGGGTTGTTGCGATGATCGTATGTTTGGCAGCCCTAACCGGCTGGACCGACACGCGCGGCGTCGTCCGTGTCGAGCAGGCCGCCGCGGGGAACCCCTATGACTTCGTGGTGCATGTCCGCAACATTCCGGACATCGGCTACAATCCCGAGGTCAGGGAAGACCGCTACCGCATGGCGCTTCGCCTCGTGAAGAGGGAGTGTCGCGCCGGGCACGTGGTCGGAGACGACAAGATCAACACCGAGATCTTCGGTATTACCAGCAGCCTGCCCGATTATGTCGTGCTGGTGAAATGCGCTGGCGCTTGACCGCCGCCGGCTGAGCCTGGGATGACGGCCGCGGCACGCCTACCCTCGCTTATCGCATAAATTTACATCGGCAAAACATTGAAAACACATCAATAATGCCAATATCGCGCGCCATGGGCCTCGATGGCAACATTCCGCTGGTGCGTGAACTTCTGCGCGACCAGCCCCGCGCTGCGCCGCAGGGAGTGTGAGAAATCGCCATGACCGTCGCCACCGTCCATGTCGTCGGCCACCCCCTGGTGCAGCACAAGCTGACGCTGATGCGCGAGCGCGACCGTTCGATCAAGGGCTTTCGCGAGCTGCTGAACGAGATTGGCATGCTCTTGTGCTACGAGGTCACCCGCGACCTGCCGCTCGAAATGGTCGAGATCGAGACGCCGCTGACGGCGATGCAGGCGCCGATGATCGCCGGCAAGAAGCTGACGCTGGCGCCGATCCTGCGCGCCGGGGTCGGCTTTCTCGACGGCATGCTGGCGCTGGTGCCGTCCGCCCGCGTCGCCCATATCGGCCTTTACCGCGATCCCGAGACCCTTCAGGCGGTCGAATATTTCTTCAAGGCGCCGCAGGATCTTTCCGACCGGACGGTGATCCTGATGGACCCGATGCTCGCGACCGGCAATTCAGCCTGCGCTGCGGCGACCCTGCTGAAGGCCCGAGGCGCGCGCGATATCCGCTTCGTCTGCCTGCTCGCCGCTCCCGAGGGCATTGCCCAGTTCCAGCGCCAGCATCCCGATATTCCGGTCTGGACCGCCGCGGTCGACGAGCGGCTGAACGATCACGGCTACATCCTGCCCGGTCTCGGCGACGCCGGCGACCGCATGTTCGGCACCAAATGACCGGTCGGGGCCCCTCGCCGCGCCATTTTGGAATTCGCCGATATTCGCTTTAGCGCAGCTGCGCGAGAACTCCGGCGATGTCGCCCATGCCCCAATGTTCGCTGATCAGGCCGTCCTTGACCGAGAAGATGTCGCAGGAGGTGAAACGCAGCCGGCGATGGGTCGGCGCGACGCCGAGATAGGGGCCGTCCTGGGTGCCGGTGTAGACAAAACTCGCCGCCGCCCGATCGCCGGCGATCACGGCGGCTTCGACCGCCACCTGGAGGTCGGGTATGCCGGCGATCCGGCCGGCGAAGAAATCGACCGTCGCCTGCTTCTGCGACTTTCCGGGAGCCGGTGCCGGCGCCGCGGCGCTGAACTGGTGATTGACATAATCTTCCGAAAACAGGGCGGCGAACGCCTTGATGTCATGCGCGCTCAACGCCGCGGCGAAGCGCTGCGGCAGCGATGGCGCCGAGTCGTGCTGCGCCAGCGCCGGCGAGGAAATCGCGCCGGCAGCCACCGAGGCGGCGGCGATCAACAGTCTACGTCGTTGCATGGGTGTCTCTTTCACTGGAGAAAAGGATTGGTCCCGATGTTCGCGGACTCCTACAGCATGATCTCGGCCGCGAGCAAATCCAGTCGGCGCGAGCCTCGCCCGTAGCGCGGGCGCCGCGTTCAGCCATCACCGCCCACGGCCCCGCTATCGACCGCATGGCGGAGCGCTGCAGCGACGCGGGCGATGACATCACCCCAGACGCCTCGCGCCGATTGCCGAAACAACCGCATGGTCGGATACCACGGCGAGTCGTCGCGATCGAGCAGCCAGCGCCAGTCCGGAACGAACGGCAACAGCGTCCAGACCGGACGGCCAAGCGCGGCGGCAAGGTGCGCCACGCTGGTATCGACCGTGATCACCAGGTCGAGCGCTGCGACGAGCGCCGCAGCGTCGGTAAAATTCTCGAACGACGCCGCAAGATCGAGAATGCCGCCTTGTGCCGCGAGCGCCGGCCGATCGCCGGCGCGGACGTCGCGCTGAAGGCTGACGAAGATGGCCGGGACCGCCAACAGCGGCGACAGCGCGGCAAAGGCGATCGACCGCTCGGCATCCCTCTGGTGCTGCGGATTTCCCGACCAGGCCACGCCGATCCTGGGCCGCCCCCTTGGTCCGAGCTCCGCCGCCCAGTTCTTCGCCTCCGCCGGGACGCGCAGATAGGATCGCGCCGACGGGATGGTCTGGAGCCGCGTGGCGAACGCCAGCGGCAGGCTGAGCAGCGGGCAGTGCAAATCGAAATCCGGCAGCGGCTCCGACTTCGAGATGCATTGCGACACCCCGCTCAGGCCGGACATCAGTTGCCGCAACGGCTCCTCGACCTGCAGGATCACCCGCGCGCCCCGCGCCGCCACCAGCGGCACATAACGGCAGAACTGGATGGTGTCGCCATAGCCCTGCTCGCTGTGCAGCAGGATGGTTTTGCCGTCGATGGCCTGTTCGCCGTGCCAGCGCGGCTGCGGATAATTCGGCGCCACGAGGCCCGATGACGGGCTCTTCCATCGCCACTCGCTTTCGGTCCAGCCGCGCGCGAAATCTCCGGTCAAGAGCCGCAGCAAGGCGCCGTGGCCATGCGCATCGGCAAAGCCGGGCCGCAGCGCGGCCGCGCGGTCGAAATGCGCCAGCGCTTCGTCGAGCCGTTTCAGTTCCTGCAATGCCAGGCCCTTGTTGTAAATGGCTTCGGCAAAGCCCGATTTCAGCGCCAAGGCCCGGTCATAGCTCGCCAGCGCTTCGTCAAACCGCTTCAAATCCTGCAATGCGATGCCGCGGCTATTGTGCGCGTCCGCATCATTGCCCTGGAGCACGAGCGTCTGATCGCAATTCGCCAGCGCCGCATCGGGCCGCTTCAGTTTGAGCAGCACGGCACTTCGGCCGTTATGGGCATCCAGAGAGCCGGGCTCGAGCGCCAGCGCCCGATCGTAACTTGCCAGCGCCTCTTCGAGCCGCGCCAGCTTCAGCAAGGTGCGGCCGCGGTTGTTGAGGGTCGCCGCGTCGCCGGGCCGCAGCGCCAGCGCCTGGTCGTAGCTGGCAAGCGCCTCGTCGAGCCGCCCGAGTTGTTGCAGTGCCAGGCCCCGGTTGAAAAAGGCTTCGGCATAGTCCGGCTTGAGCGCCAGCGCCCTTTCGAAGCTGGCGAGCGCCTCACCGATCCGCTCCAGTTCGACCAGCACAATGGCGCGGTTGTGGACCGCCGCCGCATAATCCGGCCTCAGCGACAAAGTTGCATCATAGCTCGCCAGCGCTTCGTCGTACCGCTTCAGGTCCTTTAGCGCGTTAGCACAATTGTAGAGGGCGTCCGGATAGTCGGGCTTGAGCCGGATCGCCTCGCGATAGGCGGCAACCGCCTGGTCCAGCCTGCCCTGGTATTTCAACGCGATTCCGAGATTGGAAAAGTAGATCGGGTTTTGCGCATCGCGCTTGATCGCCTCACCGATCAATTCGATGGCCGCGCCATGACGTCCCGACTGATGCGCAGCCAGGCCGAGCAAATGCAGTGCATCGGCATGGCCCGGCTGGGCGGCCAGCAGGCGGCGGTAGCAGTTCTCGGCCTCGGCCAGCCACCCGCTTTGCTGGCAGCGCAGGCCCTGGGCCAGCAGCTCGGCGGCAGAGGTTGCGGCCGCCTTCGCCGCATTTTCCGTCGCGGGCTCGGAGGATGCCTGCCCGGATTCGCCAGCGGGATGCTGATCGCGATTCATTCGTCCGCACCGCGATCGATGGTGCCCTGCCCCTGCGCGGGGCTGATGACGGGCTGCGCCGCATCGAGGCTCATGCGCTGGATGTGTAACCGTGATCCGAGGCCATCCGAAATCATCATGCGTGGAATTTTCGGCACCTGCGGCCCGGCGCGCAAGGTCTTTGATCGGCTATCTCATGGCGGCGTCAGGGTGGCTCGCCCGCTCATGCCGGCCATCAGTTCCGGCGCATCCCCGCTGATTTCCCCGATCACCTTGATCGACTGGCTGACCGGGTCGACCCGGCCGCCGAGCCGGGTTACCCGTGCCGAATAGGTCTTGTCGGTCTCGTCGATCCTGACCTGGAACGGGGTGCCGGGTTTCAGCCAGCTCAGCCAATGCGACGGTGCGATCAGTTCCACTTCCAGCGCGCGGTCGTCGAGCACGTCGAGCAGCGGCTGGCCCGGCGTGGTGTATTGGGATTCGTGCGCCTTCTGCTCGACGGTGACGCCCGAAAACGGCGCGGCGATCGCGCATTTCGACGCCACCGCCTCCGCGGCATCGAGATCGGCCTTGGCCTTGAGGACTTCGGCGGCGGAGACATCCAGCTCGAGCTGGCCCATCGATTTCAGCGCCACCAGGCGGCGGTTGATCTCGTAGGTCTTTTCGGCCTGTGTTGCGACGGCCTGCGCGTGCGCTACCTGGGCGCGCGGAACCGAACACTCGAACAGGATCAGCACGTCGCCCTTGCGGAAGTGATCGCCGACCCGCGTGGCGATCTTGTCGATGCGCCCAGCCATCTCGCTCGACAGCGTGGTGTAGTGCAGCGGGGTGAGTTGCGCCCGAATTTCCGGTGCGGCGCCGGCCGAAGGCGGCCCGGCCGGCTCCGGTTGCTGGGCCGCCGCGACGCCGGCGCCCAGTGTCACGGCGAGAGCCAGGACCGGGACCCGCAGCCGGCGGTCGCGAACGGAACGCGGTAGGAAGCAAGCGTCGGTCACGCGTTCTCCTTCGTCTTTTTTGAGGACGGCCACGCGCTCAGCAAGCGCGGACGATGTGGCGGAAATTAGTGCGACGCCTGGGACTGGCTGTCCGCAGCGGCCGGGGCGCTGGCGAGTTTGGTCGTCGTGTCCGCCGGCGCGGCGGCACCTGCGGCCAGGGCATCGGCCTTGCCCGATGCAACCGGGGCCGTGCCGGCGTCGGCAGTCGCCGGAGGGGATGGCTGTCTGTTCTCGGCCATGGCGTGGATCAGGGCCCGGTTCAATCCCCTGAAGTCCAGGGTGTCGACGTCTTCGGGCAGCGGGTCGATGCCGAGGGCGGCATAGAGGCGCCCGAGCGCCGCCTGGATCTCGGCATAGGCCTGATAACGCTGCAGCTGTGAAATCTCGGCGCTGACCTGGGCGGAAATCCGCTCGAGGTCGCCGCCGACGTCGGTGGCGTTGCGGTTGCGGATCTGCTCGTACAGCCGCTGGTCCACGTCCGCCACCTCCTGCGCCCGGCGGAACGCCGTGCTGGCGCCGAGATATTGCTGGTAGGCGATGTGCAGCTTGGCGAGCACCGCCATGCTCATGGCTTCGCGCTTCAGGTCGGCAAGATGCTCGGCGTTCTCGGCCCGCCGGTAGGTGACCGGAAAAGTCAGCAGGTTGGACAGATAGCCGCCGAGCCGGACCGCCGAGGTGGCCCAATAGTGATTAACCAGGAAACTGTTGCTGTCGTAGTTCGGATCGTAGCTGAAGGTGATGCCCGGCAGCAGCCGCAACAGCGCCTTGTGGGTTTCGTCGACGCTGATGCGCTTCTGATAGCTGAGTTCGCGGATGTCCGGATTGAGCAGCAGCGCGGTCTGCTCCATCTGCCTGATCGGCACGTGCACCGGATCGATCCGCAGATCGTGCGGCACCGCCAGACTGTAGGGCTGATCCAGGGGAAGATTGATCAACTGCGCCAGCTCGGTCTTGGAGACGGCAAGCAGCGCCTGGGCGCCTTCGAGCTGGCGAATCAGGTCGAGCAGGGCTTTCTGGTACCGCAGGGAGTCGACCGGCGAGCGAAGCCCTTCGGTCTCCACCTTGCGCGCGTTCGGCAACGCCGCTTCGGCCGCCTGGATCGAATCGACGATCTGACGGTTGAGACGCTGCGCGCTGGCGGCGCGCCAGAAAGCGCGGCGGACGTCCTGCAGCAGCGTCTGGATCACCTTGCGCCGCTCCTCCTGGCCGATCAGGACGCGATCGGCCTGCTGGCGCGCGGAAAAGTAGCTGACGCCGAAATCGAGCAGGTTCCACGACAACAGGAGGTCCGCGGCGAAATCGTTCTGATCGGTGGAGGTCGAGGGCACCAGGGATTGCTGGCCGGTGGCGATGGCCTGGCTCGAGCTTGCGTTGACATTGTTGCGCGAGGTGCCGGCGACGTTGATGTAGGCTTTCGGAAGCAGGTCGTAGCGGCTCAGATCGAGATCGTCCTGCGACAGCGCCTCCTCGACCAGCTTGACCCGGCCATCGACATTGTACCTCAGCGCTCGCGCGAAGGCTTCATGCAGGGTCAAGGGATGACGCAGCGGCTCCTGATTGCCGAACATCTCGGCGCGGTCGCCCTCCGCCTCCGCCAGGCGATCGGCGTCGGTCAGCGGCTTCGGGGCCAACGTGCAGCCACCCAACGCCAGCAAGGTCACTGCAAGCAAGGCCGTCAGTCGCACGACGTTCCCACCCGATTTCTCCGTCCACGCCATCAGCCATCACCGCCGTGCAACGTGCATCAACCCAAAGCAGCACAGCGAGATGGCGCCGGAGAATCGACCGCTTGGCAACGCCGCGCACCGCCCCCCTGGCGATGCCTGCGAGCAAGACTGCTATTACGAATCCCCAACCACCCACCGGACCGCTCGGTTGCATCCTAGCAGGATGCATCGAGCTGCGTGTTGTAAATTGGCTACAGCGCGCGTTATTTTGCGACCTGGGATAGCGGGACTGGAATCATTTCCACTATTGCGTAAGCTTTCTGTGGATGCCCTCACGCCCGTGGTCGGCGATTCGTCAGGTCGGCATTGCCCCCAGGCAGATCTTCAGACCGGCGCGAACCGGCCAACGCTTGCGGACATGTCGGCGTCGATGCCAGGAGGAAAATGATGACGGTTTCCGTAAAATACCGGTCCGCCTCCGCTCCGATCCTGGGTCTCGTCGCCTTGGCAATCCTGGGCGGCGTTGCAGCCTGGGGCAAGGAGCTGAAACTGGCCCAGATGCGGGGCTACAGCGCTTCCGGCACGCACCAATGCGGTTCGGAGAAAGGCCGCAGTTGCGTGGTCACGGGTTCGGGCTTCACCAGCTGCAATGACGCGACGAGCAACTTGCAGGCGCGGGATTGCTGCCCGACGACGCCCGGGGGCGGCAGATCAAGCGGCTTCGTGCTGAATTATTGCATTCCCGATCGGGCGCTCTGAGGATCGTCCCGGACCGGACCGCCCCGGAGATCGCGGCAAAGGGGGATCAGGGACCGGCCTCGCGGACCACGATCGCGTAGAAGGCCCGCCAGGTGCGAGCCGCGATGCTGGCGGCCTCGCCGCGCATCATCACCTGCCCGCGCAGGATCCGCGTCGGCGGCAGCAATTCGGCGGTCGGGCTCAGCGTCACCCGATAGAGGGTGCGGTCCGGGATCAGCTCGTTCTGCTTCTGGGTTCTGACCGTGATCGGCCCGCCATAAACCGAGGCGAGCGGGGCATCTGACAACAGGCGCGTGCTGGCGCGCGCGATTTCGACGACCCGCAGCGGCGCTGCGATGCGGTTGTCGGCCTCGGCATAGAAGGTCGCGGCATCGCCGACCGCGATTCGGTCGAGATCGGCCTCATCCACATAGGCCTCGACGGTGACGGCGGTGGGATCGATCACCGATGCCAGCCGCGATTTCGCCTTCACCCACATTCCCGGAGCCAGACCATCCTCGATATCGACCACCTTGCCGGCGATCGGTGTCGTCACATCGAGTCGCGCCTTCTCGTCGAGCAGGCCGCGATATTCGGCAAGCGAGGCTTCGTATTCCCGCTCGGTGACCTGGCTGTGCGCCAGCAATTCCGGATCCAGCCCCTTGGCGCTCATCTCCCATTCGAGGATGTCGAGGTCGGCGCGGGTATGCGCGATCTTGTAGTCGAGGTCGGGCGAGACCAGATTTATCATCAGCGCGCCCTTGTCTACCGCTTGTCCGTCGCCGACCTTGATGGCGGCGACGCGGGCGCCGGTTTCCGGCACGAACACGTCGACATGCTGCAGACTCTTGAGCAGCGCCGGAGCCTCGATCCCGGAACGCCAGGGCACCAGAACCAGGGCTGCGAGGGCGGCGGCGCCGGTCGCGGTCAGCAGGGTTCGCCGGCTGAGGCGAATCTCGGAGCGCCGGCGCCACCAGATCAAGACCTCGGACACCACCGGGCGCACCAGGAAGTAACCGATCTCCACCGCCATCATCGCCACGCCGACCACCTTGACCGCGAAGTGGTAGATCACCGCCGCGATACCGAGAAACAGCGAGAACCGGTAGATCCAGGTCAGAAAGGCAAAGAACACCAGCAGACGCTGCCGCGGCTCCGGCAGGTCCTCCGGCGGCGGATCGCCGAGCGCGAGCAGTTTTTCCCGCATCCACCACCGCGCCAGCGCGAACGCCCGGACGTGCAGGTTCGGGGTCTCGAGCCAGTCGGACAGCACGTAATAGCCGTCATAGCGCATGAATGGGCTGAGATTGATCAGCACGGTCGTGATCCAGGTCGAGGTCGCGACCATGAAGGCGGCGCTGCGCACCGGACCGTTGGGCAGGAATCCCCAGGCGCACATCGCGAGGGCGGCGCAACAGAGTTCGGCGGTGACGCCGGCGATCCCGATCGCCACCCGCTGGCGGCGGGCGGTGAGCTTCCAGGATTCGTTCACATCGGTATAGAGCACCGGCACCATCACCAGCAATGCGAGCCCCATGGTCGGCACCCGCAGCCCGAAACGCTTGGCGGTGTAGGCGTGGCCGAGTTCGTGCACGATCTTGAGGAACGACAGCGTCAGTCCGAACCAGATTGCCCCCTGCACCGTGAACATGTCGATGAAGGTGTCGAGAAACACGTCCCACTGGCGGGCGACGAGATAGAGCCCGAGCAGGCCGATCGCCAGGACGGTCAGCGCGACGCCACGGTTGTACAGCTTCGCCGCATAGGGATAGGTCGCGGTGAGAAAGCGGTCCGGCCGCAGCAGCGGAATCCGCATGAACAGGTAATTGTGCAGCAGCCATTGGCCCCAGCCGGTGCGCAGCCGTTGCGCCTTGCCGACCAGGTAGTCGGTGCCCTGCGGCGTGGTCACCCGCAACAGATCGCAGGAGAACAGAAAACGCCTGAGCTCGTCGACGTCCTCGGATTCGATGGTCAGCGTGGTCTCCTGGTTGACCCGATCGACCACCGATTCCACGGTCGCCCCGCCCCAGCGCGAGATGATTTCGAATTCGGGCCAGCCGAGACGGTAGAAGCGGTTGCGCGCGGGATCGTGCAGCGTGTAGGTCGGCGATCCGTCCAGCGCCGCCGGGCCCCGAAAAATGGCGATCTCTTCGCGCAGCCGTGGCAGCGAGGCCGCGCGCGTCGCTTCGGCCGCCGTCGCGATCGCCATCACAGACCCAGGAACTGCCGCGCCGCCGCCAGCGGGCGCCGAGCCAGATAATAGAACAGCGTTACCTTCTCGCCGTAGATCTTGGCCGTGCCCCTGAGCCCGATGCGCGGCATGCGCTCGGGATCGTCGAGCGTCGCCTTGAGCCGGTAGCCCAACAGGTTGGCGGGCGACTGGGTGGCCTCATAGCTGGTCTGACGGATCCTCGCATGCAGGGGTGCACCCGGCGAAATGTTCAGGAAGAACTCCACTTCGGCACCCGGCTTGAGCGTGATCGCATCGGCGATTGGCAGCCAGATCTCGAGTTCGCCCTGGGTCGGGTCGGCGATTTCCAGCAACCGCTCGCCGATGGTCACCGGCCGGCCGATCCAGTCGTTGGGATCGTCGAACAGCGCCAGCCCGTCGCGGCTTGCGGTGACATGGATGCGATCGAGCATCGACTGGGCATAGCTGACATCGGTGCGGCGCTGATCGGCGCGCGCCTTGAGTACCGTGAGCTTGGCCCGGCTCTTGTCGTCGAATAAGGCTTCCTGGGCGGCCTGGCGGTATTCCGCCTCGGCTACCGCCAGCGCCTTGCTGGCCACGTCGAGCTTGTTCTGGATCGCGCGCGGATCGAGTTCAAGCAGGGTCTGGCCCTGCTTGACCGGCGCATTGGGGGCGACCGCGAAATGATCGACCACCCCATCCAGCGGCGCGCGCACGATGGTCGGCCGGAACGGCACTACCTCGGCAGGCGCCAGCGCCGACAGCGTGATCGGAAGGCACAGCGCGGCCAGGACGGCCGCTGCGATCGCCAGTTTGACGTATTTCCGGCCGCCCCAGAGGCGCGAGAGCAGTGACCGGCGGCGGCCACCGAGAAAACCGGCCCAGGCATGGGCGAAGCCGTCGGCGAGTTCGCCGACAATGTGGCGCTCGCCATCGCTCCAGGGCTGTTCGCGCGCCAGCAGCAGCGCCCCCAGCACATGATTGGGATCGAGCGCCAGCGGCACCCATAACGCATGGGCCGGCAGCCACTCGGCCCATTCCTCGCCGAGGGCCGCGGACAAATCCCCTGCCCCGACCGGCCGCGGCGCATCGACGCTCTCGGGATCGAGCTTGGCGAGCGCGCGGTTGAGCCAGAGCGTGATCGGTGCATTGCGCTCCACCACCGCGCTGCCGGAAATCGCCACCACGCCGCCGCGTCCCCTGGCTTCGCGCCGCCACAGCACCGCCTGGCGATAGGGCACCAGGACATTGGTTTCGTTGACCATGACGAAGGCCAGCTCTTGCGCGGTCGCGGCATGGCGCGCGCGCTTGACGAGCTGCACCAGGGTGCTGAGCCCGAATAATTGCGCCTCGAGATTGCTGGCTGCGACGTGCTTCATCGGACTTGACGCTCGATAGAACAATCTGTGATGTCAGCGCACGATCCGGAAAAACGCAGATCTTTCCAAACCTGGCACCATCTCAAAGGATAGCGCTTTAGCAGAATACAACGCCGACGGGAGCCGAAGCGAGCCTGTTCTCTACCGGCAATGTGGTGAAATTTGCGTTACGCCGGCCATGGAACCGGTGGCGCCCCCACCTCACCGCCACCCGGCGACGCCTTGCCGCAAACTCTCGAGCAACGCCGTGCGCTGGGCCGCCGCGGCGTGCCAGCCATGGGCCTTGATCTGGTCGCTGAAACCGGCGCGGCCGGCTGGCGCGTGGTCGGGGCCGCGATCAGCATGGACGCGGTCGGCGTCGAGCGCCGGCGCGGCATGCCAGAGCACGCGATCCATGGCATGCGGCAAGGCGAGGTCGCGATGCGGGCCGGGCGGCAGCAGGTTCCAGCCATGCTTGTCGGTGTTGTGCTGGGTCTGCGTCGACAGGTCGATGGTGAATTCCGTGACCGCCAGGTTGCCGCGGGAATCGCGGGCGACAATCTCCACGGTGATGACGGGGGAGACCGGCGATCCCAGTCCGTGCGGCGCGCCGCGGTCGAATCCGCCATCGGGTCCGATGCTGCCGGTCGCGATATCGTCCGGCACCAGGCCGGCGAACTGGCCGGTATCGCTGTTGAATTGCAGCCAGGCCGGCAGTGGCTTGCCGTCGGCCAGGGTCGCGGTGACCGACACCACGTCGCCATCGAGCGCCGCCGCGAGTTGTTGCAGCGGCAGATCGAAGTCGATCGACCCGTTGTCGGCCACGGTGGCGTTGACGTCGGTATGGACCAGAAAGAAGGCGTTGCCAGCGCTGAAGCTCGGTCCTGCGTTAGCCTGCCCGTTGACATTGGTGAGCATGGCGGAGAAATCACCGAACGCGCCATGACCGAAATTGGGCGGGATCGGGACCTGAACGAAACCGCCGGGCGGCGGCGGCGCGAGGCCGGCCGCGACATTCACCGTGCTGGTGGCAATCTGGCTCGTGAGATTCTGGTCCGATATCTGCCAGTCGACGGTGGCCGCGCCGCTCTGGAAGGCGTTGCCGCTCACGGTCACCGATGCAAGCACCTTCTGGTAATCCAGCGGCGTGTCCTTGCCGGTCAGCGTCAACACGCCGTTGGCATAACCTGCGGTGATGCTGGTTCCGGCGGTGTTGGCGCTCAGCACCTCGCCGGACTGGTAACCGCTGGCGATGGTAACCGTGGCGCCGGTGAGGCTGGTGCCGTCATAGGCCCCGAGCGCGGGGTCGAGCGCCACGGATTGGCCGGGGCCGGCCTGGTAATTCACGGTGGCGCCGGCCACCACGGTCGGAACGGCGTGAACGTCGACGGTGCTGGTCGCCGGCGCGCTGACGCCGTTGCTCTTGTCCCCGTCGGTCAGCGACCAGGAAACGGTGCGGGTGAGATCGGCACCGTCGTTGCTGGGGTTGACGCTGGTCGAGCTGAAGCTCACCGACCTCAACACGGCCTGGTAATCCGCCAGCGTATCGGTTCCGCTCAAGGTCAACACGCCGGTGCTGCTGTTGTAGCTCGTCGTGATGGCTGGGAGACCCGTGGTGATGGCGCTCAGCGTATCGCCGGCCAGGAAGCCCGAACTGATCTGCACCGTCGCACCCGTCAACAGACCTCCGCTGTCGGGGTCGCTGACCGTGAGTGCTGCATCGAGCGGCTGCGCCGCTCCGTTCTGGGTGAAAGTGACCGTTGCACCGGCGGTTACCACCGGTGCCTCATGCACCACATCAACCGAGAACGCCGGCGATGACGCCGCGCTGGTCAGGCTTGCATTATCCGTCTCGGTTGCCGTGAAGGTATGCACCCCGTCCCCGAAGGTCGCGGTCGTCGTGATATCGAAGGTGCCGCCGGAGCCGACCGTGCCGGTCCCGACTACCGTCATCATGTTGCCGTCGGCATACAGATTGACGGTGTCGCCGACCTCGCCGGTGCCCTGCAGTTCGACGGTTTCATTGGTCAATGGCTTTCCGACCAGGGTCGTGATGACAGGCGCGTTGGGATCGACGTCGACCGGCAGCGCGCTCGACTTCGCGCTGGTCAGGTTCGCCGCATCGGTCTCGGTGGCGGCGAAGCTGTACACCCCGTCGGGGAATGTCGAATTCGTGGTCACGCTGAAGGTGTCGCCGGCAACCACCGTGCCGGTACCGATCACGGTCGAACCATTGTAGAGCGTGATGGTGTCGCCCACCGTCCCCCCGGTTCCGGTCACCGTCACTGTGCCGCCGTTCACCGGTTGGCCGAAGACCGCGAGGCCCGTCGGCGCACTTGGATCCACATCCACCGAGAACGCCGGCGACGACGCCGTGCTGGTCAGGCTCGATCCATCCGTCTCCGTCGCCGTGAAGCTATGTGCCCCATCCGCGAAGGTTGCAGTCGTCGTGATGTCGAAGGTGCCGCCGGAACCGACCGTGCCGGTGCCGACAATCCTGGCCGTGTTGCCGTCGGCATACAAGTCGACGGTGTCGCCGACCTCCCCGGTCCCCTTCAATTCGACCGAGCCACCGTTGACCGGCTGGCCGACCAGCGCCGTGATCACAGGCACATTGGGATCGATATCGACCGCGAATGCCGGGGACGACGCCGCGCTGGTCAGATTCGATCCATCCGTCTCCGTCGCCGTGAAATTGTGCACCCCGTCCGCGAAGCCTACCGACGTCGTGATGTCGAAGGTGCCGCTGAGACCGACCGTTCCGATGCCGACAAATGCGGTATTGCCGTCGGCATAGAGAACGACGGTCTCTCCGATCTCGCCGGTGCCCTGCAACTCGACCGTGCCGCCGTTGACCGGCTGGCCGACCAGCGCCGTGATCACAGGCGCGGTGGGATTGACCTCGACCGTGAACGCCGGCGATGACGCCGTGCTGGTCAGGCTCGATCCATCGGTCTCCGTCGCCGTGAAGTTGTGCAACCCGTCCGCGAAGGTTGTCATCGTCGTGATGTCGAAGGTGCCGCCGGAACCGACCGTTCCGGTGCCGACAATCGTCGCCGTGTTGCCGTCGGCATAGAGATCGACGGTCTCGCCAGCCTCGCCGGTGCCCTGCAACTCGACCGTGCCGCCGTTGACGGGATGGCCGACCAGCGCCGTGATCACAGGTGTGGCGGGATCGACGTCAACGGGGAATGCCGGCGTCGATGCCGTACTGGTCAGGTTCGCCGCGTCTGTCTGCTCTGCGGTGAAGCTATGTGCTCCATCCGCGAAGGTTGCAGTCGTCGTGATGTCGAAGGTACCGCCGGAGCCGACCGTTCCGGTGCCGACAATCGTCGCCGTGTTGCCGTCGGCATAAAGGGTGACAGTTTCACCGACCTCGCCCGTCCCCTTCAACTCGACCGTGCCGCCATTGACCGGCTGCCCGACCAGGGCCGTGATCGCAGGCGCATTGGGATCGACATTGACCGAGAACGCCGGCGACGACGCCGTGCTGGTCAGATTCGATCCATCCGTTTCCGTCGCCGTGAAGCTATGTGCTCCATCCGCGAAGGTTGCAGTCGTCGTGATGTCGAACGTGCCGCCGGAACCGACCGTGCCGGTGCCGACAATCGTCGACGTGTTGCCGTCGGCATAGAGCTCGATGGTCTCGCCCACCTCCCCGCTTCCCTGAAGCTCGACCGTGCCGCCGTTGACCGGCTGGCCCACCAGCGCCGTGATCGCAGGCGCGGCCGGATCGATCTCGACTGGCAGGGCGCTCGACTTGGCGCTGGTCACGGTGCCATCGGCACTGGTGTCGGTCGCGGTCACGCTGTAGGTGCCGTCGGCAAAGCGCGCCGTCGTCACGATGTCGAAGGCGCCGTTGGCGCCGGCGATGCCGCTGCCGATCACGGTGTTGCCGTTGTACAGCGTGATGGTGTCGCCGCTGACGTCGCCGGTGCCGGTGATCTCGACGGTGCCGCCGTTGACAGACGTGCCCTTCTGCGCCAGGCCCGTGGGCGCCGTCGCCTCCACGACCGCGGTCGCGGCGCTGGAATGCGCGCTGGTCTCGGTGGTATCGGCACTGGTGTCGGTCGCCGTGATGTTGGCATAGCTGCCATCGGCAAAGCTCGCCGTGGTCACGATGTCGAAGGCGCCATTGGCGCCGGCGATGCCGCTGCCGATCACGGTGTTGCCGTTGTACAGCGTGATGGTATCGCCGCTGGCGTCGCCGGTGCCGGTGATCTCGATGGGGCCGCCGTTAACAGACGTGCCCTTCTGTGCCAGTCCCGTCGGGGCTGTCGCCTCCACGACCGCGGTGGTGGCGCTGGAATGCGCGCTGATCTGGGTGGCATCGGCGCTGGTGTCGGTCGCGGTGATGTTCGTATACGTGCCGTCGGCAAAGTTCGCCATGGTCACGATGTCGAAGGCGCCGTTGGCGCCGGCGATGCCGCTGCCGACCACGATATTGCCGTTGTACAGCGTAATGGTATCGCCGCTGGCGTCGCCGATGCCGGTGATCTCGATGGGGCCGCCGTTGACAGACGTGCCCTTCTGCGCCAGGCCCGTGGGCGCCGTCGCCTCCACGACCGCGGTCGCGGCGCTGGAACGCGCACTGGTCTCGGTGGCATCGGCGCTGGTGTCGGTCGCCGTGATGTTCGTATACGTGCCGTCAGCAAAGCTCGCCGTGGTCACGATGTCGAAGGCGCCGTTGGCGCCGGCGATGCCGCTGCCGACCACGGTGTTGCCGTTGTACAGCGTGATGGTGTCGCCGCTGGCGTCGCCGGTGCCGGTGATCTCGATGGTGCCGCCGTTCGTTGCGGCGCCCTTCTGCGCCAGCCCCGTCGGGGCTGTCGCCGTCACGACTGCGGTCGCGGCGCTGGAATGCGTGCTGGTCTCGGTGGCATCGGCGCTGGTATCGGTCGCCGTGATGTTGGCATAGGTGCCATCGGCAAAGCTCGCCGTGGTCACGATGTCGAACGCGCCATTGGCGCCGGCGATGCCGCTGCCGACCACGGTATTGCCGTTGTACAGCGTGATGGTGTCGCCGCTGGCGTCGCCGGTGCCGGTGATCTCGATGGGACCGCCGTTAACAGAGATGCCCTTCTGCGCCAGCCCCGTGGGCGCTGTCGCCTCCACGACCGCTGTCGTGGCGGTGGAATGCGCACTGGTCTCGGTGGCATCGGCGCTGGTGTCGGTCGCGGTGATGTTGGCATAGGTGCCATCGGCAAAGCTCGCCGTCGTCACGATGTCGAACGCGCCATTGGCGCCGGTAATGCCGCTGCCGATCACGGTATTGCCGTTGTACAGCGTGATGGTGTCGCCGCTGACGTCGCCGGTGCCGGTGATCTCGACGGTGCCGCCGTTCGTTGCGGTGCCCTTCTGCGCAAGCCCCGTCGGCGCCAACGCCTCGACCTCAACCGCAAATGGCTGCGACGCCGGGATAGTCGGGTGCGATGAATTGGTCTCGATCGCGGTAAACGTATGTTTCCCGTCGGTAAAATCCGCCGTCGTGGTGATGTCGAAGGTGTCGCCGGAACCGACCGTTCCGGTGCCGACAATCGTCGTGGTATTGCCGTCGGCATAAAGATCGATGGTGTCGCCCGGCGTATTCGCGGTTCCCTTCAGTTCGACGGTGCCGCCATTGACCGGTTGGCCGACCAGACTCGTTATCTGCGGCCCGACCCGCAAATCGAGCATGCTGGTTGCGGTCGCGCTGGTGCTATTGCTCGTGCTGATGTCGCTCACCGTCCAGTCGATTGTGCGTGTCCCGGCCGTCGTGGTGGTCGTGCTGAATGTGATGGACTCAAGCGCCGCATCCCATTGGGCCAGCGTCGCCGTCGCGCCGGCCGAGAACAGGACCAATTGCCCGCCGCTGTTGCTGCCGACCGCGATATTGCCTTCGGTCGCCGCATTGGACGTGAAGTTCAAGGCGTCGCCGCTCACATAACCGGTGCCGATCGAGACCGTCGCAGTCACGAGCGTCCCGCCGCTGTCAGGATCGCTCACGGTCAAGCCGGCGTCGAGCGCCACGGCGGAGCCGCCGATCCCGTAGATCGCAGTTGTTCCCGACGGCATCACGGTCGGCGCCTCATGCACCGTGTCCAGGGTGCTGGTCGCCGCGGCCGAATTGGCGAAGCCGTCATTGACCGTCCAGCTGATCGTGCGCGTTGTATCGCCGCCGCCGCCGGTCGGATCGCCGTTCGCGGGGGTGAAGCTGTACTGCACCTGTTCGAGCGCTTTTTGGTAGTCGGCGAGGCTCGCCGTGCCGGTCAGGCTCAGAGCGCCATTGCTATACGTGGCGCTGATCGTGGCGCTGTCGCTGAAAGTCTCGGTGTTGCTGCCATCGTTGAAGCTCAGCACGTCGCCGTTGGCGATGAAGCCGCTGTTGATCACCACCGTCGCGCCTGAAAGCGTCGTGCTGAACGGATCGGCGAGACTGAGACCAGCATCCAGCGTCACAGCCGTCGTGCTGCCGCCGTCGAAGGTCGCCGTGGCGCCGGCCGTCACTTGCGGTCCCGCCTCCAGGGTCACGGAACTCGTCGCCTGGGCTGAGGTCGAAGCGGCGTCGGAAACGGTCCAGTCGATGGTCCGGGTGCCGGTATTCGGACTCGTCGTGCTGAAGCTGATCGAGTCGAGCGCGGACTGGTAGTCAGCAAGCGTGTCGCTACCGCTCAGGGTAAGCACACCCGTGTTCGGATCATAGCTGCCGGAGATTTTGGACGTATTGGCAAAGTTCAATTCATCGCCGCTGACGAAACCGGAAATCGATATTTTGGCGCCCGTCAAATTGCTGCTGCTGTCGTCGCTCACCGTCAGCCCGCTGTCGAGTGTTACCGGATTCGTGCTGCCGGCCTCATAGGTCACGGTCGCGCCGGCCACCACGGTCGGAAGCGCGTGCACGTCAACCGTGCTGGTCTGTGTCGTCGGGTTGGTGCTCGCCCCGTCATTGATGGTCCAGGTGATGGTGCGGGTCGGATCGGTGCCATTGTCGGTCGGGTTGGCGCTGCTCGATTCGAAGGTCACCGATCGAAGCACCGCCTGATAGTCGGCCAGCGTGTCGCTGCCGCTCAGCGTCAACAAGCCGGTGCCGCTGTTGTAACTTGCCGTGATGGAGGGAAGGCCCGTGGTGATGGCATTCAGCGTATCGCCGCCGAAAAAGCCCGAGCTGATCTGAACCGTGGCGCCGGTCAGCAGGCCGTTGCTGTCGGGATCGCTCAACGACAAGGTGCTGTCGAGCGTTGCCGGTGTCCCGGCCTGGATATAAGTCACCGCGCCGCCGGTGGTCAGGGTTGGCGGCACGTGCACGACGTCGAGCGTGCTGGTCGCGGCATTACTGGTGCCGTTGCTGCTCGAACTGTCGGAGACGGTCCAATTGATGGTGCGGGCGGTGTCGCCGCCTCCCCCGGTCGGATCGCCGAAGCTCGGACTGAAGCTGAAGGTAACGGAATCCAGCGCGGCCTGATAATCGGCCACCGTGTCGGAGCCCGTCAGCGTCAGCACGCCGGTCGCCGCATTGTAGCTGCCGGTGATGTTGTGCTGGTTGGTGAAGTTCAGGATGTCGCCGCTGAGGAAACCGCTGCCGATCGACACCGTGGCGCCGGCAAGATTGCCGCCGCTGTCGACATCGCTGACCGTCAAGGCACCGTCGAGCGTCACCGCCGAACCCCCGCCGGTGAAGGTCGCCGTGGCGCCCGCCGTCACGCTCGGCGCTACATGCACGGTGTCGAGCGTGCTGGTTGCGGCCATGCTGCTGCCGTTGTTGGTTGAGCCGTCGGTGACGGTCCAGTCGATAGTACGGCTCGTATGCGCGCCGCCGCCGGTGGGATCGCCGTTGGCAGGCGTAAAACTGTAGGTGATCGAATCCAGCGCGGCCTGATAGTCGGCCACGGTGTCGGAGCCCGTCAGGATCAGGACGCCGGTAGCCGCATTGTAGCTGCCGGTGATGGCCGCGGTGTTGGTGAAATTGAGGGTGTCGCCGCTGAGGAAACCGCTGCCGATCGAGACCGTAGCGCCGGCGAGATTGCCGCCGCTGTCGACATCGCTGACCGTCAAGCCGCCGTCGAGCGTCACAGCCGAACCGCCGCCGTCAAAGGTCGCGGTGGCGCCGGCTGTCACCGTCGGGGCGGTGTGCACGAGATCGACGGTGTCGGTGACACCGGCCGGGCTGCTGACCGAATTGGCGTCGGTCGCCACATAACTCACGGTGCGCGCGGTACCGGCCGTCGTCGGGTCACCGCCAAAACCGTAGGTGATGGCGTCGAGCACGCTCTGATAATGCGCGGCGGTGTCGCTGCCGCTCAGCGTCAGCACGCCGGTCGCACTGTTGTAGTTCTCCGTGATGCTGGTTCCGGTGAAGATGTTGCCGGTCAGATCCGCCACCGGAATGCCGAGCAGGTCGCCGCTGACGAACCCGCCGCTGATGCTGACCGTGGCGCTGGTGATGTTGGCGCCGGCAGGATCGGTCAGGCCGAGTCCGCTGTCGATCGGCACCGCGGCGCCGGCATCCTGGTAACTGACGGTGGTGCCGGTACCGGAAAACTGTGGTCCCGCGACCACCTCGACCGTGCTGGTCTCGGTCGCGCTGCTGCCGTGGCTGGTCGAGCCGTCGCTTACCGTCCAGTCGATGGTCCGGTTCACGGCGCTGGTAGACGTGGTGCTGAATGTGATCGAGTCCAGCTCGGTCTGGTAAACGGCGAGCGCCGCCGTGCCGTTCAGCGTCAGCACGCCGGTGCCGGAATTATAACTGGCGGTGATGCCAGCTTCGGCGGTGAAGCCCAAGCTGTCCCCGGCGACAAATCCGCTGCCGATCGACACCGTGGCGCTGGCCAGATCGCCGCCGCTGTCGACATCGCTGACCGTCAGCGCGCCGTCGAGCGTCGCCGCCGCGCCGCCGGTGAAGGTCGCGGTGGCGCCTGCCGTCACGCTCGGCGCCACGTGCACGGTGTCGACCGTGCCGGTCGCGGTCGCGCTGGTACCGTTACTGGTGCTGCCGTCGTTCACCACCACGTCGATGGTGCGCGTGGTATCGCTGCCGCCGCCGGTCGGATCGCCGTTGCTCGGGCTGAAGCTATAGGTGACCGACTCGAGCGCCGTCTGCCACTGCGCCACCGTCGCGGTGTCGCCGATCGAGGTCAGTACCAGCTGCCCGCCGGCGTCGCTGGAAACCGAGATGTCGCCCTCGATCGCGGGCGAGTTGTTGGTGAAGTTCAGCGTGTCTCCGGTGAGGTACCCGCTGCCGATCGATACCGTCGCGCTCGCCAGGGTACCGCCGCTGTCGACGTCGCTCACCGTGATCCCAGCGTCGAGCACCACCGCCGACCCGCCGCCGTCAAAGGTCGCGGTGCCGCCGAAGGTCACCGTCGGCGCCACATGCACCGTATCCAGGGTGCTGGTCACCGTGGTCGAACTCAACGTCCCGTCGTTCACCACCCAGTCGATGGTGCGGGTTGTATGCGAGCCGCCGCCGGTCGGGTCGCCGTCGGTCGGCGAGACGCTGTAGGTGATTGAGTCGAGCGCCGTCTGATAGGTGGCAAGACTCGCGCTGCCGGTCAGGGTCAGCACGCCATCGCCCGCATCGTAGTTGACGGCAAGACCGCCTGCAGTCCCCACGGACAAGGTATCGCCGCTGATGAAGCCGGTGCCGATCGACACGGTCGCGCTGGCGAGCGTTGTGCTGGACCCATCGGTAACCGTGAGCCCGGAATCGAGCCTCACCGGCGAGCCGCCGCCGTCGAAGGTCACGGTCCCGCTCGCCGTCACCACCGGCAGGACATGAACATCCAGCATGTCGGTGGCGCTGCCGGAGAGCAGTCCGTCGCTGGCCGCAAAGGTGATGGTCCGCGGCGCGTTCCCCACGCCGGAGGTGGTGCTGAACGTCACATCGCCAAGCACCCTCTGGTAGTCCGCGATGGTGTCGGTACCGCTCAGCGTCAGCACGCCGGTCGAATTGTTGTAGCTTTGCGTGATGTTGGTGCCGATCAGATCGGCGGTCGGTACGGCGAGCAGGTCGCCGGTTTCGAAATTGGTGGTGATGCTGACCGTGGCGCTCGCCAGCGCGGAATTGGCGTTATAGCCGCCGGCGGAGATGTCGCTGTCGGTGATGGTGATGCCGGGGCTAGGTGCGTTTATCGTCACCGCCGAACCGTCCTGGTCGGCGGTCACGGTGCTGGCGCTCGTCGTCAATGTCGGCCCGTTGTCGAAGGCGAGGCCGTTGGAGGGTACGCCGTCCAGCTCCGTGCCCTTGCTGGAATCGGCGGTGTCGATGAACAGGGTCGGATTGCCGCCGCTCAAGGAACCGTCATAAATTGCGCCGACGGAGTTGTTGACAGTGTCGACATAGTATTTGTTGGTCGTCGGATCGATGACGAGGTCGTTGAGGCCCCCGTCGACGGCCGAGTTTGTCGTGTAGACGGTACCGATGGTACCGGTCGAATTGTTGGTCAGCGCGTAACTGTAGATGCCGGCCTTGTTGCCGCTGCCGCTGACGACATCCGTGTCGAAGTAAAGAGTATTATTCGCGGTATCGAGCGCAAGCCCGACGATCTCACCGTCGGAGATCGGGACATTGTTGCTGCCGCCGCTTCCGGCGATCGGCAATTGCGAGAGCGTAACGCCGGTCGGAGCCGTCGTGGAGCCGGCCCAGGTCGCCTGCCACAGCGCGTTTTGCGTAACGGTGGTGACCTCAACAAGATTTTTGGTTTGAGTTGCACCGTGCTTGGTGATCGGCACAGACACGGGTTTGGTCGCGCTGGGGAACACGCTTTTAGAAACAAACTTTATTCCCCCTGAGCCTTCTACAACTTGACCGCTCCGAACTTCGTAAAAGTATGCGGTCTTGGTCGCCACGTCGACGACCATGTCCAAAAGGTACTCGCTGCTTGAAAGCGAAAGGCTGGTCGTCGTCTTCCCGCCGGTGAAATTGGCGCCCGAAAACGCAAGGACATCAAGATGCTCGGCCGGTGGGCCGGCGCCAAGGCCGTTTTCGTCATCATCGACGAAGATGACGTTGTCCGTCACATCGACCTGAAACGAGTTGACAATGTTGTTGGTGTTGGGGTCGGAAAAGACTTGCGTGTAAGTCGGCTTCGTATCGGTCAGGAGCTGCGACAGCGAACCTTCGATAATCTGGCTGCCGTTGCCGCCCTGGGTTTCCAGCAAAACGAAATACAGGCCGGCCTGGGTATCGAGTTGAACCTGGCCGACGAAGCCCTCCTGCAGTGTCGAATTATCCGTGCTATTGCCGGAATAGGCGTCGGTGGGGCTGGTTGCAGCCCCAGGGGCGTTGCCGTTGTTATCGGTGCCATAGACGATGCCGTCGGCCGAGCCGCCGCTGATGACGGAAAAGATGTCGGCGTTGAGCACGTCGGGGTATTGCGACATGGTCGCGGCGGTGAACGGCGAGCTCGCCATGATCGGGCCCGAGCTGGCGTCGAGCGTCCAGGTGCCACCCTCGGCGGCGCTGCCGACCGGCCCGGTCGAGGCGGCGACATTGAGGCCGGTCCCTTGCGTGATCTGGTCGAGAAAGATCAGACCGCTCGGATCGGCCACCACATCGCAGCCGTAGAGCCGGAGATCGCCACCCGGCTGAACCGCCGTGCCGATCTGGGCGAGCTGCGCGGCATATTGGCCGACCGTGGTATTGTCGAGCACGGCATTGCCGAGGAACAGCATGCCGTCCGAGCCATGCGCGACGATGTCGACGGTGGTCAGATTGGGATCAGGGTGCGCGGCGAGGAAGTTGGCGATCTGATCGACGCCATCGGTGTTGGGATTGAGCACGACGACTTCGATGCCGGGACTCACACCGCCGGCCAGCAGCTGCCAGTCGGGCGCCTGCTGATCGATGAACACGATCTCGGTCGGATTGTTCACCGCGGTGTAGATGGTCGGCAGCGGTTCGGCCACCGCCAGAGTCGAGGTGGCGGCAGCGCTCGCCCAGCCCCCGTGGTTCACCTGCCAGGTGATGCCGCGGCTGGTGTCTGTGCCGCCGGCGGTGGGATCGCCATTGCTCGCGCTGGAAGTGAACTGCACCTGCTGGAGCGCGGTCTGGTAGTCGATCGCGCTTGCCTTGCCGCTCAAGGTCAGGACGCCGTTGTTGAAGGTCGCGGTGATGGTCGAGCCGTCGCTGAAGGTCTCAGTGTCAGTGCCGTTGTTGAAGCTCAGCACGTCGCTGGACTGCAGTCCGCTCGTGATCGCCACCGTGGCTCCGGTCAGATGACTGCCATTGGGGGCGCTCACCGTCAGGCCGCTATCCAGCGTCACCGCCGGCCCGGTGCCGGTATAGGCCGCGTTCGGCGTGCCCACCGCCAGCGCGGGCGCGCCATGCACGTCGTTGCCAGCCGTGACCGTCGTACTGGTCGCGGCACCGTTATTGGGCGCGGCGTATGGATGCCAGTGACCGTCGCCGCCGCTGGGCGTCACGGCCCCTACCCCCCCAGGCGGCCCGCCTTGGGCAGCGTCGGCCTCATGATGATGATGAAACGCTGCTGCCGCGGTATGCCCCGCCGCGCCGTCGTACATGATGCGGGGCTCGAGCTGCATGAAGCCGAGGCGTCGACTGCGGCGGGGTTTCTGTTTCTTCTGCTTGGCTTTGTGAGATTCAGGAGCGACCACGGCCATACGCCTCCGCGAACCCGGCAGTGAGCTCCCACGCCCCCCTGCGCGATGAATTTTTCGGGCGGCTCGCACGGAAAAGCTGCAAATTGGCGCCACCACGTCTCAAACTAGCATGCAGCGGCGGGAAAACAAGTTACAGTTAAAGTGTGGTTAATTCCAGCAAGCATCGCCTGCGTGGCATGATCGCCGTTCCATTCGGGAACCACCGACTTTTATCAGCAAGTTGCCAAAGCCGGACCCGCGTTCAAGCCAGGCTTCCGGGATGCAGGCTTCGCTCCTGCCGTGTCCAATGTGTCGCAGCAACTCCACTCCAGGGAGACAACCGCGTGCGGGTTTCTCGTCCGTACCCCGGATTCAGCCAACCGGTCACGCCAACCGGACCTGCATGCGCGCAACTCCGTTGGCTGCATCGAGGCTACGATACGCGTTCGCCCGGATGCTGCGTAGAGCACCGCCCTTGCGGCGTGCTGCGCTGCTGATCCAGGCTCCATGTGCACGCTGCAGGATGGGTTGCCGGATCTGCGGCGCACCGCGAATAACGCTGCATCGCCTCCGGGACACGAGCGTCGTTCATAGGCGAGCGCAGGCGATGCCGTCCTTCGGGTGGCCATGCCCGGCCATGACGATGATAAAACTGAAAGCCTCGTTTTGACGAGGTTACCCACAACGCCTCCTCTCACCCACGACGTCACCCAAGCTTCAAACTGTTCTTTTAGGTTGCGCGGTGAGGCCCAGCGCGGTAGCGTGGATGTAAACGTGGCAGTTGATCGCTGAGGTTGCCTGCGTGTTTCGCGTCTTGCGGGCTTGCGAATTCTGCGGCGCAGCGTTGGGTTGGGGCTGTCTAGAGGGGGATGCGTCATGGGCCAGCCGTATGTCGGCGAAATTCGTTTGTTTGCCGGAAATTTCGCCCCGTACAATTGGGCGTTGTGCAACGGCGCAACGCTCGCCATCTCGAGCTACGATGCACTCTTTAATTTGATCGGCACCACCTATGGCGGCGACGGGCAGCAGACCTTCAAGCTGCCCAACCTGCAAAGCCGGGTACCGGTGCATATGGGGACCAGCAACATCGGCGGTACCTATGTGATCGGCCAGATCGCCGGCGTCGAGAGCGTCACACTGACCATCGGGCAGATACCGCAGCACAATCATATGGTGAACGCCACAGCCAGCGGGCAGCAGCTATCGCCGTTGAACGCCTACCCGGCCAACGCCACGTCGCCGACCCAGGCCGGCGTCCTGGTCTACGGCGCGCCACCGGCGGCCTTCAAGATCAATCCGGCCACGGTCCAAAATGCTGGCGGCAGCCTGCCGCACAACAACCTGCAGCCCTTCGTCGCCGTTAACTACATCATCTCGCTGTTCGGCATCTATCCGTCGGTTGGCTAGAGCGGCCGCCGTTGTCGGCTTGGACGGGTTCACTTCGATTCGGGAGCAAGAAATGTCTGACCAGTTCCTCGCGGAAATCCGCATTTTTCCGTTCGATTTCGCGCCGATCCAGTGGGCGTTCTGCAACGGCCAATTACTTCCGGTCAGCCAGTTCACGGCGCTGTTCTCGCTGATCGGCACCTTTTATGGCGGCGACGGCAGAAGCACTTTCCAGCTGCCCAACCTGCAGGGCTGCTGCGCGATCGACGCCGGCCAGGGCCCGGGGCTCTCGGAATATTCGATCGGCGAGAGCGGCGGCAGCACGAACGTCACGCTGACTGGCCAGGAACTCCCCATCCACTCTCATGACTTCATGGTCAAGGCCGCCGCAGATGCCACGACGGCCAGTGCCGGCGGCAACGTTTACGAGAAGGCGAACTTCAACGCCCAGGGCAGCAGCGGATCGATCTTCACCTACACAGCGACGGCGCCGGGCAATACCAGGCTCAACCCCAACGCCATTGCCGTCTCCGGCAGCAGCGCACCGCACAACAACATGATGCCCTATCTGACGCTGAATTTCTGCATCGCCATGCAGGGCATCTTTCCGCCGCGCGGTTGAACCATCCAGGCGCGCCAAACCCAATAAGCTCAAGCCGAGGAGAGGACCATGTCCAGCCCGTATTTGTCCGAGATCAGGATCATGTCCTTCAACTTCGCGCCAAAAAACTGGGCGACTTGTAACGGTCAGTTGCTGCCGATCAACCAGAACCAGGCGCTGTTCTCGCTGATCGGCACCAAATATGGCGGAGATGGCCGCGTCAATTTCGCGCTGCCGAACCTGCAGGGGCGCGTGCCGACACACATGGGCGGTGGCCTTACTATCGGCGAGCTGGGCGGCGAGACCAATCACACCTTGACGCTCCCGGAAATGGCGTCGCACAACCATTTGATGGCGGCAACGGCGGCTACGGCGACGGAGCAACTTCCGAACGGCAGCCCTTATCTTGCCCAAGCTCAGGCGCAAGCCACCAACAAGCCGGCGGTGTACATCTACGGTACGGGAGCGCCGACTACACAGCTGGCTCCGTCCACGATCGGCATGAACGGCGGCAACGGGTCGCACCCGAACCAGCAGCCCTATCTGGTGCTTAATATCTGCATCGCCCTGCAGGGAATTTTCCCGTCGCGGAGTTAGCGTGAGGCGGATTTCACGGCTGCATTGCAAGCCCGTCGAGCAACGGCCGCAGCAGGTGTTTGATGGAGTGCCAGCGGCCGACTGAGCTGCGATAGAGCGGCTCGCGCACCTGCGCCGCACTTGCGGTTTGAATTGGACGCTCGGTGCGGTGGAAGGCCAGGCATCGCTCGTCCCATTCCAAGCCGCAGAACGCCACGATGCGCCGCGCCTGCGGCTCGAAGTCGGCGACCAGCTCTTCATATTGCACGTCCAGTATGGCGCCTGGGGGCAGCGCGTCGTGCCAATGCGCCATCAGATCATCGTAGGCGCGATAGTAGCGGCCCAGCTCGGCAAGATCGTAGGTAAAATTCTGATTGTTCTTGGCAAACTCGCGTTCGAAGCAGGATAGGCAGGTATCTATGGGGTCGCGACGCGAGTGGATGAGGCGCGCGCCCGGCAGCGCCAAATGGATCAGGCCGGCCCAACGGAAGTTGGCAGGCATCTTGTCGGTAATGCGCCGCGCCTCAGGCGCGAGGTTGCGCACGCTGTCCAGATAGTTCCGCCCCAGTTCGCCCAACCGCTCGGCTGGCATGTCGGGGACGACCTCGGTGAACGGCGCCGCGGCCCTCGCCTTGCCGCCGCAGACGCCGGCCACCGCCTCACTGAAGTGTGATAGCTCACCGGCGCCGAACACGGCGGGATGGCTCGCCAGGATCTGCTCGATCAAGGTCGACCCGGAGCGCGGCATGCCGAGGATGAACACCGGCAGATCCGAGGCGGCGCCGTGACCGGATTTGCACTCGATCAATTGGCGCGTCATCGTCTCTTTGATACGCTCAAACTGCGTCAGGGCGGCAGGTTCGTCATACTTGATTTTTTTGCGTTTGACGGCATTGGCCTCGATCAGATGGCGCAGCGCATCAGCCTGCCGGCCGAGGTCGGCATAGGCCTTGCCGAGGGCGAAGTTCAGGTCCATCCGCGCCTCGTCGTCGAGCGAAGCCGAAGGATCGCACGCCAATTGCTCCATCGCCGTCAGCCGCGGGTCGCCCGCGGTGAACCGTTTGGCCATGGTCAGGGTGCGGTAAAAGTGCCCTACCGTCGGCGCGAGCTCGATCGCCCGTTCGATGGCTTGGCGCGCCTCGGCAAGGCGGCCGAGCGAGATCAGAGAAAATCCAAGCGCGTTATGGGCTCGCGCGAATTCCGGTCTGATCGCCAGCGCCTGTCGCTGACAGGCAACGGCTTCCTCGGAACGGCCTGCGGCTTCGAGTGCGTTGCCCAGTTGCGCATGGGTCTCGGCGCTGTCGGGGCGCTTCGCCAGCACGGCGCGAAAGTGTTCGACGGCCTCGTCATGGCGGTCAACAAACGACAAAGCGCCGGCGAGGCTGACCTGGGTTTCCAGCGCTTCCGGATCGAGCCCGAGCGCCGCCTCGAAATGTCGGATGGCCTCGTCGTGGCGATCAAGCTTGACCAGGGCATTGCCGATATTGCCATGAGCGGCGGCGAAGGCGGGCTTGATCGCGAGCGCGCGGCGATAGCGTTCGACCGCCTCTTCGTAGCGCTGCAGCGCCGCCAGCGCATTGCCGATGTCATTGTGCGCTTCGATGCGGTCGGGATCGATTGCCAGGGCGCGCTCGAAATACGCGATCGCGTCCTGGCCGCGGTTGAGCTTGTTCAATACGGCGCCGAGGTTGCCGTGGGCTTCCGCGTAATCCGGCTTCAGTGCGATCGCCTGCTCGTAATGCGCTATGGCCTCGTCATCGCGATCCAGCGCGGCGAGCGCCATGCCGAGATTGTTGATGGGCTCGGCAAAGCGCGGCTCGAGCGCGATGGCCTTTTGGTAGGCCGCGATCGCCTCGTTGTGGCGGCCGAGCGCCGCGAGCGCAGTGCCCAAATTGTTGTGCACGTACGCATTGTCCGGCTTGAGCGCCAGCGCCCCTTCAAACTGCGCCGCGGCTTCCTCATGGCGCTTGAGGCCCTGCAGCACGATGCCGAGATTGTTGCGGGCCTCGGCATGGTCGGGCTGCAGCACAATGGCTTTTTGGTATTGCGCCATGGCCTCTTCAGGCCGCTGTTTGGCGACCAGCGCGATGCCGAGATTGGTGCGTGCCTCGGCGGAATTCTCGTCAAGCGCCACCGCCTGCTGCAGCAGCGTCAAGGCCTCGTCGAATTTGCCGGCCTGGGTGCAGGCGAGCCCGAGATAATGCAGCGCGCCGAAATGATCCGGCTTGAGCTTGAGGACGGCGCGATAGAGCTGCTCGGCCTCATCCAGCCGCCCGGCGCGGTGGCGCGCCACCGCCAGCTCGAACGCCTGCGCCGGGCTGACCGCGCGCCGTTGCCGGACCCCGGCCTTGGTTCCGCCCGCGATGGTCCGATCGGTCAATTGAAGACCGCCTGATAGTCCTGCCGGTCCTGCGCCGGGGTGTGGATGGGCATGACGTAGAGCTGGAAGCCCGGACCGCCCTCGACCTCCAGAATGTACGGGCCCTCGCGCAGCACGTCGCCTGGCGGTCCCCGGAAGATCACGTTGAAGGGCTGGCGGGGCGCGACCTTGCGCTCGGCTTCCGACAGCGGGCGGGCGTCCACCTCGGTCAGCCTCAGGGTATGGCGGCCGCCTTGTACGCGAAACAGCTTGTCGAGATGGGGGCGAAAATGCTCGGGCGTGAGTTGTTCGGCCATATCAGATTTTCCTCGTTCCTGCTCGCGCGGGTTTCATATTATCGTATAGCACGTAAAGATTCAGCGGCCACATCGGGGCATGGTAAAGTTCTGACGGCACCAATAAACAGGGGGATGCGTTGGAGCATATTTTGGAGATTTCCCAGCCGCTCGGCAGCTTGCGGCTGCGGCCGGAGCGCGACGAGGACCAGCCGTTCCGCCATCGCCTGTTCTGCGATTCGCGCCCGGCGGAATTTGCCCTGCTGCAGCAGCAGCTCGGACCGGAGGCGTTCGACCAGCTGATGCGGTTCCAGTTCCAGGCCCAGACCATGAGCTATCGCGCCAGCTTTCCGCAGGCGCGCTTCGACATCATCGAGCTCGATGGCGCGCCGATCGGGCGCATCGTGGTCGATCGCCCCGGTACCGAGATCCATATCGTCGACCAGGCGGTGGTGCCGGCGATGCGCAACCGCGGCTTCGGCACCGCGATCATGCGCGCCTTGATGGATGAGGCGGCGCGGGACGGACTGCCGGTGCGGCTGAAGGTCGCCTCGAGCAACGATCCTTCAATGCGACTCTATCTGCGGCTCGGCTTCGTGCCGATCGAAGAGGTCCCGTTCTATGTAGGGATGGAGTGGCGGGCGGATTCGGCCGTGGCCCCCACGGCATCGCCAGGCTGAACGCTGCCCTACGCAAGCCCGATGCCGGAGAGGCCGCCCCTGCCCCCGTTGTTCCGCCGCCGTCATCGCAGCCCAGCCACGATTGCGGTTCGCGATTGCCACAATCGGGTGGCATCCCCCCGAGATGAACGATTCTCCGACCTGGCTCAGATGGGCCTTGCTAAGCCTTGCCTGCGTCGGCCTGTCGGCCTGTGCCGGCGGGCGAACCCCGGGCGAGCGGATGGCCGACATGCCGCAATGGATGGGCGGTGAGCCGGCCGGCGTACCGCCGCGACGCGGCACTCCCGAATACGATGCCTGGATGGCCGCCCGCGTCAAGGAAGCGGCCAGGCCCAAAACCGGTCAGCCCAACACCGCCCCGTCCAAGACCGATCAGCCGCAAGGCGACCAGGCCAGATAGCCGTGCACAGGCGCTTTGCCGCCGGCCCACAATGCGGCCGGCCATTGCCAGAATTGGCATTTCGAGCTAGCACTACTTTGGCAGATTATTGCGATTGATTAGCGAAACTGGATTCCCGAATCAGATTTTCAATGATTCATGGGTGGTCGGCTTTTGGGAGGGCCGACCATGGTGGACACGAAGTCGAAGTGGGAAGACGAGCTTGGGCGCTGGCTCAAACCATTCCTGGATCGTTTAGGTCACAAGGCGCGGCGGCGGATGTGTCCGCTTTATATCTCGGGATTGATTGGACCGGGCGATCGCAAGAGCGTTCAGCCAATGGCGGCGCGGCTGGCACCGGGCGAGTATGACCAGTTGCACCATTTCATCGCAGATGGCCTCTGGGATGCGGCGCCACTGGAGGCGGAATTGCTCGTTCAGGCCGATCGCCTGGTCGGCGGCAAAGATGCGGTGCTGGTCGTCGACGACACGGCGATGCCGAAGAAGGGCGATCGTTCGGTTGGCGTCGCTCCACAATATGCTTCGTCTCTCGGCAAGACGGCTAATTGCCAAACATTGGTGTCGCTGACGCTTGCGCGGGGCGAGGTGCCGGTCATGGTGGCATTACGTCTCTTCGTTCCCGAGAGTTGGACGAGCAACCCGGTGCGTTTGAAGCGTGCGGGCGTTCCAGTCGAGCACCGCGCCGCGCGGACCAAGCCAGAGATCGCCTTGGCGGAGATCGATCGCGTGATGGCAGCCGGTATGCGCTTTGGCTGCGTGCTGGCGGATGCCGGTTACGGCCTCAGCGCTCCGTTCCGTCAGGGGCTCACGACACGCGGCTTGGCCTGGGCCGTCGGTATCCCTCGTCACCAGAAGGTTTATCCGGTGGAGGTTAAATTGATCTGGCCGGTCGCCGGTCGAGGTCGTCCCCGCAAGCGGCACATTCCCGATGTATTGTCGACGGCGGCCGAAGACATGCTGGCCAATGCTAAGTGGCAAAATGTGAGTTGGCGAAACGGAACCAAAGGCCGGCTGGAAGCTCGCTTCGCCGCGGTTCGCGTGCGGACCGCTGATGGACCTCCGCAACGGATCAGGGACATGGGCCAGCAACATCTTCCGGGGGACGAAGCGTGGCTCATCGGCGAACACAGGACGTCGGGAGAGAAGAAATATTATCTCGCCAATATGCCGACCAAGACGAATCTGCGCACGTTAGCTGCCACGATCAAAGCTCGATGGATTTGCGAACAGGCCCATCAACAGTTGAAAGAGGAACTCGGGCTTGATCACTTTGAGGGACGATCCTGGCAGGGCCTTCATCGTCATGCGCTCATGACTATGATCGCTTACGCATTCCTCCAGCATCGCCGTCTCGCACAAGCGGGGCGGAAAAAAAAGAATCAACGGTCCACCGCCTCAGCCGAGCCTACCGGCCGTACGCCAGGCCATCGTCGATCTCATCGTTCAACCACGACCTCAGCGATGCCCGTACTGCAGAAGACAAATCGGACGAAAGCAGCGGCGTGAATAAATCTGCCAAAGTAGTGCTAGCCAACCTTCGTCGGGGCGTGCCGCAGCGCCGAGGTTGGAGCCGGCCCTTGATCGCCACCCGCCACGCTTTCGCAGTCGCGCTGTCGCTGGCCGGGCTCGCCGCGCTGATGGCTTTCGTTCCCCCGCATCTGGTCGGCGCCGCCGCGGCGCAGGATGCGACGGCAGCGCTGGTGGCCAGGCCGGTGTCGCTGCCCGACATGGCGGTCGGATCCGCCAAGGCCCCGGTGACCATCGCCGAATACGCCTCGATGAGCTGTCCGCATTGCGCGGCCTTCGAACAGAACGTGTTTCCGATGCTGCGATCGAAATATATCGATACCGGCAAGGTGCGTTTCGTGTTTCGCGAATACCCGCTCGACGTCAAGGCCGCGGCCACCGCGATGCTGGCGCGTTGCGCCGCCAACGGCGATGCAACAAAATTTTTCGGGGTCATCGAGACGCTGTTCAAGCAACAGGATCAGCTGGTGGCGGAGACCAAGCCGACGCTTGACCTGGTCGGCAAACAGTCCGGCATGAGCGATCAGGCGATCGAGGGCTGCCTCAAGGATCAAGGGCTGCTCGACAGGGTCGCCGCCGACCAGCGATTCGCCCACGAAGTCTTGAAGGTCGATGCCACGCCGACGTTCTTCATCAACGGCAAGATGCTCAAAGGCGCGATGTCGTTCGAGGAACTGGAAGCCAGGATCAAGCCGCTGCTGAGGAAATAACCGCCTCGTCCCGGGCTGCCCGGCAGCCGCCAGTCCGGCGACGCTCAATCCGGCGGCCGCACGTCGTCAGCCAGCCGGCCGACATCAGCGGGGTTCATCGGAGCCGCTTTGCGCGAATTTGATGGTTGAGATCGGCCACTTGCCATCATGGCCCTCGATCGAGATTCGCAGCCCGTGCAATTCGTCAAGCCAGACATTGTTCACCGTCCCCGCCTTGCCGTCGGTCAGCACCACCGCCCTGCCGATAAGCTCGGACCGCGCCTCCTCGAAGGCGCCCAGAATCGTAGACGCACGGAGCTTCGCTGTCGGCATGATGGTCTCTGAAATCAGGCTCGGACGCCCAGGCGGAACCCGGTTGGCGAGCCGGTGGATTACCGGCGAGCGCGAACGCGAGGTGGGGCGCCGGGGAAGCCTGCTCCGGCTTTATGTCGAGAACGCGACCCCCGACGCGATCCGGTCGCGCGCCGGCTGCGCCAACGCTCATTTCTCGGCGCCGGGATCATCGCCCGGCAAGCTTGCGGCAAAGGTCACGCCGATCCGCTTTTGCTGGATCCAGGCAACGTGGCACTCGTGAACCGAGGAATCGTGCGCCATCACCAGGCGAAAGCGTGCGGGCACGAAGGCCGGGTTCTCGATATCGATGGCGGCGCCCTCGGCAGAGATGTTCCGGACCACGCAGCTCATCACCGAACCGCCCGACGATATGTAGGCCGGCTGGTTGATTTCCGTGCGCGGATGCCTTCGCTGTTCTTCCATCGATTTCCGCCCTGCCCTGTGCGGCGAGGATAGCGACAAATCCACAAAAAAATAAAGCTGTATCGCTGTCCACGCCGCATAAGCGGTCGCGCACCTGCGGTTCCGCCGCCGCGCACGGCGGTGGTGCCGTTTCCGGCGGGCCAGGCGGAACCCGCAGCGGCGGTTTGCCATGCGCGGAAGGCGCTCAATCCGACGGGCTTCCGTTTGCGGCTTCGACAGGATAGCTTGGTTCGCATCGGCGGTGCGTAGGCGCGACGCCCGCTCAAAACGAACAGGCGCCGAGGGGGAAACGCCAATGTTCGAGATACTCGATCGGCGGACGAGTCTGACCGGCAACCAGGTCAAGATACTCGCCGCGGCCATCATCGGCGATGCACTGGAATTTTTCGACTATTTCCTGATCGGCTTCGTGCTCGCTTTCCTGATCGGGCCCTGGAAGCTCACCTTCGGCCAATCCGCCGTGGTGCTGATGAGCTCCGGGGTCGGCGCCATCCTGGGCGCCTTTGCATGGGGCTGGTTGGCCGACCGCATCGGCCGCCGCAAGGTCTTTATCGGCACCGTGCTGAACTTCTCGATCGCCACCGGCCTGTTGTACTTCACGCCGGACAATAACTGGATCTATCTGGCGATCATGCGGTTTTTCGTCGGCCTCGGCGTCGGCGGACTGTATTGCGTGGACCTGCCGCTGGTGCAGGAATTCATGCCCTCCTCCAAGCGCGGCTGGGTCGGCGGCATCGTTACCTGCGTGATTCCGCTGGGCACCGGGCTTGGCGCCGTACTCGGCGCCTCGGTAGGCAGCGGCGACTGGCGGTTGTTGTTCGCGATCGGCGTGCTGCCGGCGCTGATGGTTCTGCTGGTGCGGCTCTGGGTACCGGAATCGCCGCGCTGGCTGTGCCGCCAGGGCCGCTACCAGGAAGCGCGGGAGTCGCTGGCCTGGGCGCTGGAGATGGAGCCATCGGCGCTGCCGCTGCCGACAGCCGCCGACGCCGGCCCGATCATCAAGGCCAATTGGCTCGATCTCTTCAAATATCCGCGCAGCCTTTTGGTGTCCTGGCTCGGCAACGCCGGCGCGCAGACCGGCGTTTATGGCATCACGCTCTGGGTGCCGTCGCTGTTCGTGCTGCTGCTCAAGGTGACGCCGCAGGAAGCCGCCAAGATGATGATCCTGCTCACGGTGTTCGGCTTCGTCGGCCGGCTCTCCTTCGCCTTTTTCTCCGAACTGATGGGACGGCGCAACGCCGGCGGCCTGCTCGGCTTTGGCGCGGGCATCCTGACCATCGTGGCCGGCTCCAATTACGACACGACGATATTCGGCGTGTCGGCGTTCTGGCTGCTGCTGGCGGTGACCTATTTCTTCGCCGATGGCGGCTTTGCCATCGTCGGACCCTACGCGGCGGAAGTCTGGCCGTCGCACCTGCGGACCTCGGGCATGGGCTCGGCCTACGGTTTCGGGGGCATCGGCAAGATCATCGGCCCGGTGGGCCTTGCCCTGATCGTCGGCTCCGGCAACTACCTCAAGCCGGACGTGCCGCTGCCGGAGATACCGCTGGCTTTCATCTATCTCGGCTGCTGGTTTTTGATGACCGGGGTGGTGTATTATTTCTTCGGGCTGGAAACCCGGGGAAAATCGATCGAGCAGATCGACAGGGAGCTGGCCGTCACCGCCTGATCTGTCCACGAACTCGTCTCGGTGATTTTGAAACCGTCGGGGCCGCAACGATGGGCGCCGACACCGACAGGACCTTCGTCTCAAGGAGAACCCCATGCCGCTCGGCGGACTGCAACACTACACCATCGAACCCTCGGATCTGGAACGCACCAGGGAGTTTTATTGCGACGTGCTGGGGCTGGAGAACGGCGATCGTCCGCCGCTCGACTTTCCGGGCTACTGGCTTTATTCCGGCGGCGTCGCCACGGTGCATCTGATGGGCACCCGCAAGCCCCGAGAAGGCATCGTGGTGCGTGGCACCGAGAAGAAGTACGAGGACACCGGCAGGCTCGACCATATTGCCTTTGCCGCCACCGATGTCGAAGGCGTGCGCCAGCGGCTGCAATCGAAAAACGTGAAATTCCGCGAGAGCATCGTGCCGCGGACCGGCGACACGCAATTCTTCCTCTACGACCCCGATGGGGTCGGCGTGGAACTGAATTTCCCCAAAACCTGAAGCGGCATGGTTCCGCTCGGGCCTCGCTTGCTGGTCGCGGCCAAGCCCGAGCGGCGGAATCGGACGACGGCGCCGGACGGAGTCTGGCACGGCAACCCGTCACCGCCTGATATGATCCGAACTTCGGAATCACTGAACGAGTGGAGCGATTCCATGTTTGTCATCCGGGATGGGCTCTGCCGGCGATAACCGGGCGGAGCGCAGGCCCGGAATCCATAGGCTCTGCGGTGGTTATGGATTCCGGGCTCGCTCGTGCCGCGCTCCGCGTATAAGCGCCCCGGAACGACAATTGTGGTTGATGGTTGCTACCGACCAAAGCGGTCCGAACTTCGGAAACGCCGATCTAGTCGAGCCCCCGCTCGTGGCTCAGGCGCACCATCTCCTCGATGAAGATCGCCTTCTGCTTGTCATCGAGACTGCCGAACAGCGGCTCGGCGGCGTCGGCGACGTTGCGCTGATCCACCGCGCGATCGTCGAGAAACTGCGCTTCGTTGCGCATCTGCTCGATGATGTCGTCGGGCGGGTCACGCTTGGCGCGGGCGATTCGGAGGTTGAGGCGGTCGGCACCGTTATGGCCGAGATAATGCATCGCGCTGTTGAACGCCGCCCAGTTCTTTTCCTGCTCAGGCGTGAGTTTCAATTCGGCCTTGATCCGGTCGATGTTGGCGTCGCTGTTGGCCACGATCTGCTCGGCGGTCAATTGCGGCTCGCCTTCCTGGGTGAGCACCGCCTGCCTGGCTTCCTTGCCGGCCCTGGCGGCCTTGGCGGCTTTTGTGGAACCGGATTGCCTGCCGCCATTGGCGGCGGGCGCCTGCTCGTTCTTCCCGACACCCAGCACCCCGGTAAACACCCCGACGACACCGCCGATCGCGCCTCCGAGCACGCCTCCGACCGGTCCGGCCGCCTTGTTGCCGGCTTGCGCGCCCTGCTGCACGCCTTGCACCAGCCCTTGCGCTTCCACCGCCGACGGGGCGCCGAGCAGCATCACCACGACCGCGCCAAGCGCCAGGCGCAATCCGGCCCGCGCCAGCGCCGTCGATATCGGGTTGGTCATGCCGTCGTCTCCATCTCGATTTCACACCGCCGCGACCAGCGGCAAAGCCGCATCGCCGTGCGACGACACTAGCGTTTTCCCAACCGGCTAGTCCACCGCCGCGCCGGTTCCCTGCGGCGTCGCGATCGGCGGCCATGAAGCCATTATGGCTGTACGAAAACCTCCGGCGGCGGCGTTCCGGAGACGGTATCGTGGGTGCAGCGCAGTAAGCCGCTTAGGCCGCCGCCAGAATTTTCCCTGCGACCGAGTGCGCACGACGTTAGTTTTAGAACCGCACACACCGGATTTCTCGACAGACGTCGGCAATTCTGCTCTGATCGTCCCAACGAAATCTCCGCAGCGCCCCGCAGCGCCGTTTCGGGCCTGCCGGGCGGAAAGAAGAAACCACAACAACAAAAACAAAAAGCAAAAGCAAAAACAACAAGACGAGATTTCTGTCTGACGACGATTGGCTCACCAGGGAGGGAACGCCATGTCACGGAAGAAACTGTCTCGACGCCATTTCATCGCGGCCACCGCGCTGTCATCCGCGGCGCTGCTATCCGCCCCCTTCGTGCGAACGGCTCACGCCGCCGGCAAGCTCAGTCTGGGCTTCTGGGATCACTGGGTGCCCGACGCCAACAACACCTGTACCGACCTGATCAATGCGTGGGCCGCAAAGGAAAAGGTCGAGGTTTCGATCGACTATATCACCAGCCAGGGCAGGAAGAACGAGATCACGATCGCCGCCGAGGCGCAGGCCCAGTCCGGCCACGACGTTCTGGCGATGGCGACCTGGTGGCCGCATGCCCAGGCCGATCTGCTCGAGCCGATGAACGACGTGGTCGAACCGCTGATCAGGCAAAACGGCGCCGTCAACGGCACCGTGGAATATCTCGGCAAGGCCGGCGACAAATGGCTGGGCGTGCCCACCTGCATCGGCAGCCAGATCAAGGGGCCCTGCTCCCGCATCGATCTGATGAAGAAGTTCGCCGGCATCGACGTCCAGGAGATGTATCCGGCCGGCAGCCCGCCCAAGGCTGACCGCTGGACCACCGACACCTTCCTCAAGGCGGCCGAGGCCTGCCACAAGGCTGGCTTCCCGTTCGGCATCGGCCTCGGCGAGACCAGCGACTCCGTCGATACCGTCGGCGCGTTCTTCCTGGCCTTTGGCGCCGAGGTCGTCGACGCCAAGGGCAACGTCACCGTCAAGAACGACAATGTGCGGCAGGTGCTCGAATACTACAAGAAGCTGATGGCCTTCCTGCCGCCCGATGCGCCGGCCTGGGACGATGCCTCGAACAACCGGTGGCTGGTCTCCGGCAAGGGCGCGATGATCATGAATCCGCCGAGCGCCTGGGCCGTCGCCAAGCGCGACGCGCCCGACATCGCCGAGCAGCTGTGGACCCACGGCTTCCCGATCGGTCCGAAGGGCCGCTTTGCACCGTTCCTGCCTTATTTCTGGAGCGTCTGGAATTTCTCCAAGAACAAGGAGGCGGCCAAGAGCCTGCTGACCTATCTGTCGCAACCGGCGGCGGTCGAAAAGCTCGTCAATGCCAGCGGCGGCTACGACCTGCCGGCCTTCGAGAAGCTCACCACCTTAAAGATCTGGGCGGAACAGGGCCCGCCGAAGGGAACCCTGTTCCACTATCCAAATCCCTACAACCACCAGACGCTTTCGATCTCGGCGTCGCCGGCGCCGCCGAAGATCGCCCAGCAGATCTATGTGCAGGCGACGCTGACGAAGATGTGCGTGCGCTTCTACCAGGGTGAGGCCATGGAGAATACGCTGGCCTGGGCCGAAGGCGAGCTTGAGGGCTTCATGCGCAGCTGAGGCAGGATATCGCCGCGCGGCCATGCGGGTTGATGGCGCGGCCGGTGCGGCGTGCATCCGCGTCAAGCTGTTCGCGTGTCCACACGACGGGTTGCCGCTGAAGGAAGCGGGAGAGCGCCGGAACCGCGGCGCTTTCACTAAACAAGCGAGGAAGATGCCTCATGGCCGACGTTGCAATGGCGCCAGACCGCGTTGTCCGGGCGCAGGCCGCGCGAAAACACGCCAGCCTGCGAACCGCGATGAAGCGGAAATCGACCGCGGCCTTCCTGATGACGCTGCCGCTGATCCTGCTGATCGCCATTCTGGTGATCTACCCCGCCTTCTATTCGCTTCACCTTGCGACCCTGAACAAGTCGATGCAGCGCTTCGTCGGATTCGGAAACTTCGAATTCCTGTTCAGGCGCGAGACGTTCTGGCTGGTGGTCAAGCAGTCCTGCATCTTTGCGATCTCGGCGGTGTTCTTCAAGGCGCTGATCGGCTTCATCGTCGCGCATTTCGTTCACAACATTCCCGCAAAGGGCCAGCGCAAATGGCGCGGCATGCTGCTGGTGCCGTGGGTGATCCCTCCGGCAATGAGCACGCTGGCCTGGCTGTGGCTGTTCGATCCGTCCTACAGCGCCTTCAACTACACGCTGGCTTTTTTCGGCATCGGTCCGATTCCGTGGACCGGCGACGCGGCCTGGGCCCGGTTCTCGGTCATCCTGGTCAATATCTGGTACGGCTCCCCGTTCTTCATGATCATGTACCTGGCCTCGTTGAAATCGGTGCCCGACCAGCTCTACGAGGCCGCGGCGATCGACGGGGCCAATTGGTGGCAGCGCATCTGGTACGTCACGCTGCCGATGATGCGCAACATCATCGCGATCACCGCGCTGTTTTCCCTCATCGTCACCTTCGCCAATTTCGACATCGTCAGGATCCTGACCGCCGGCGGACCGCTCGATCACACCCACATTTTTGCGACCTGGGCGTTTCGCCTCGGCATCGAGGGCGGCGACATCCCACTCGGCGCCAGTGTCTCGCTGTTCATGTTCCCGATCCTGGCGATCGCGGCGATCTTCATCCTGCGCGACATCAACCAACGCGGGAACGAAGCCTGATGGCCAGCACGGCGGTAGTCGACAAGGCCGCTCCGACCCGCAAGGTCCAATACGGCAGCATGAGCCGCGACCGCGCCTGGGCGCTGCGCTGGTCGTATTTCTTCCTCACCCTGTTCGCGATCTTCTCGCTGGTGCCGCCGTTCTACATGCTGATCACCTCGCTGAAGAGCAGCGCCGAGATATCGGCGGCGACCAACCCCTGGTGGGTGTTTCACCCCACCCTTGCCAATTACTGGGAATTGCTGACCTCGAACCAGTATTTGAGGTTTTTCCTGAACTCGGCGATGGTTTCGGTCTTTGTCGTGACCATCACCATGCTGATCAGCGTGCCCGCCGCCTTCGCGCTGTCGCGGATGCGGTTCTGGGGCTCGGCGACGCTCGCCACCGGGGTATTCCTGACCTATCTGATCCCCGACACGCTGCTGTTCCTGCCGCTGTTCAAGATGTTCGCGGTGTTCCACGAATGGACCGGCATCCAGCTGATCAACCGCTGGTACGTGCTCCTTATCGTCTATCCGACGCTGACCGTGCCGTTCTGCACCTGGATCATGATCGGCTACTTCGCCTCGATCCCCAAGGAGCTCGATGAGGCCGCGATCATCGACGGCGCGTCGTGGCTGCAGACGCTGACCCGGATCTTCATTCCGGTCGCGCTGCCCGGCCTGATCGCCGCCACCATCTTCGCCTTCACGGTCTCCTGGGCGCAATTCCTCTATCCGCTGGTGTTTACCACCTCGACCGACCAGCAGGTACTGCCGGTCGGCATCATCACCACCCTGATCAAGGGCGACGTGTTCAACTGGGGGCAGATCATGACCGGCGCCCTGCTCGGCGCCGCACCGCCGCTGATCATCTACGCGTTCCTGATGGACTACTACATCGCCGGCCTGACCGCCGGCGCGACAAAGGGTTGATGCCGATGGCTGAGGTTACCTTGCGCAGGGTGGTCAAGCGCTACGACGAGGTCGAGGCGGTGCGCGGCATCGACCTCGACATCGCCGACCACGAATTCGTCGTGCTGGTGGGGCCCTCGGGCTGCGGAAAATCGACCACCCTGCGGATGATCGCGGGCCTCGAGGACATCACCGACGGCGACATCATGATCGGAGGCGACGTCGTCAACGACGTGCCGCCGAAGGACCGCGACATCGCCATGGTATTCCAGAATTACGCGCTGTATCCGCACATGACGGTGGCGGAGAACATGTCGTTCGGGCTGCGCCTGAAGCACTATCCGAAGGCGGAGATCAAGGCCCGGGTCGACGAGGCCGCGCGCATGCTGGACATCGCCGAACTGGTCGACCGCAAGCCGAAGCAATTGTCGGGCGGCCAGCGCCAGCGCGTCGCGATGGGCCGCGCCATCGTGCGCAATCCCAAGGTCTTCCTGTTCGACGAGCCCTTGTCCAACCTCGACGCCAAGCTCCGGGTCCAGATGCGGATCGAGATCAAGAAGGTTCATCAGAAGGTCCGTACCACCACGGTCTACGTCACCCACGACCAGGTCGAGGCGATGACGCTGGCCGACCGGGTCGTGGTGATGAATCACGGCCGCATCGAGCAGATCGGAACGCCCAATGATCTCTATCACAATCCGGCGACGCGCTTCGTCGCCGGATTCATCGGCTCGCCGGCAATGAATTTCATGCCCTGCCGGCTCGAGGAGGTCGCCGGCCGGCTGCACATCCGGCTGACCGACCGTATCGGCTTTGCGCTGCCGGAACGGCGCGCGGCCAGATATCAGGGTGTCGCACGCGACCAGAAGCTGCTGGTCGGGCTGCGGCCGGAGCATATCAGCGAAGCGAAAAGGCATCCGGAGCCGGGCCTCGAGCCGTTCGACGCCGTGCTGGACGTCACCGAGCCGATGGGCATGGAGACGCTGGTTTATTTCACCCTGGAAGGCACCCAGATCTGCGGCCGGGTCAATCCCAATGCCGGCGCCCGCGACGGCGGCCCGCTTCGATTGGCAGTGGACCTCAACAATATGCACCTGCTAAACGAGGCCACCGGCGCCGTCATTTGACCGCCGCAGAAAGCCAAGGGGCTGGGCAAGGGAAACGGCAAGGAAACTTAATGGCGACCAACAAGAAGAAGATTTTCGTGACCGAATCGATGTCGCAAAAAGGCAGGGCGCTGTTGACGGGGCGGGACGACATCGAAGTGGTGGAATTCCCCAACATGATTTCGGCAGGCGATTTCGAGGCCATGCTCAGGCAGCAGGCGCCGGTGCACGGCGTCGCACTCGGCGCCACCCGGTTCGGCGAGCCGGAACTCGAGGCGTCGAAGGACATGAAGGTGGTGACCCGGATCGGCGTCGGATTCGACGCCGTCGATGTTCCGGCCCTGAGCCGCCGCAAGATCCCGCTGATGGTGGCGGGCACCGCCAATTCGCCTTCCGTCGCCGAACAGGCGCTGTTCATGATGCTGACGCTGGCCAAGCGCGCGGCCGAGATGCATGGCCTGGTCAAGGACGGCAAATGGCATACCCGGCTCGGCCTGCTGCCCTACGACCTGTTCGGCAAGACGGTGCTGATCATCGGCTTCGGCCGCATCGGCACGCGCACCGCCAAGCGCTGCCTCGCCATGGAAATGGACGTCCTGGTCTATGATCCCTACAAGTCCGCCGCCGAGATCTCGGCGGCCGGCTGCGAGCCGGTCACTGAGCTCGACGCGGCGCTGCCGCGGGCCGACTTTGTCAGCATCCACTGCCCGAAAACGCCCGAAACCGTCGGCATGTTCAATGCGGCGCGGTTGCAGCGGATGAAGGCGACGGCCTATCTGATCAACACCGCGCGCGGCGGCATAGTCGAGGAACGGGCACTGTACGACGCGCTGGTGGCTGGCAAGCTGGCCGGCGCCGGGCTCGATGTGTTCGAGCAGGAACCGCCGCCATCGGGCCATTCCCTGTTCGAGCTTCCGAATGTGATCATGGCCCCGCATGTCGCCGGCGTCACGCGCGAAGCCGTCGACCGCATGAGCGAGCAGACCGCGCGCAATCTCCTGAGCGCGCTGGACGGCGAGCCGATACGCCAGAACGTCATCAATCAGGACGTTTTGTAATTCACCAAGAATGCCCGGAAACCACTGGCAATGCAAAAAGGTGCCTGCCGCAGTCGGCCCCGCCCTGCGAGGTCGAAGCGGCGATCGGCCCCGCGCGCGCACAGATTTGCTTGGAAATCCCTGAGCACCCGGGTTTTGTAGCTGTGATCGGATGCATCCTGCGCCCAGAGCCCTGGCCGCCGATGCCAAGGGCTCGCATTCAGCAGTGAGATACGGGAGTGCAGCTTCGGCTGAGGACCCGCGGCGATCGGTTTCCTTCCATGAAACAGTAACCGCCTGGGCCCGAGCTGCAGTGCGCCCAGCCCGGCGAGCAGGTGGAAAGGGTGTGGGTGGACCCGTTGTGAACTTTGAAGGTTCCTCTAATCACACACGCCCCGTCGGCCGAAGCACTCGCAACGTTCGCGAGGCTCAGGGCGGCGCTGCAAACGGCGAGTATCGAATATCGCATGACCTTCTCCGATGCGGTAAGCAACAATCCAGTCCGACGGACTGCTGACAGTCATAAGGAGAATAGTGGCAGAAAAATCGCGCCGTCAGGGATTGGCGCATTGAGGCCCCTGATCGCGGGTCGAAGACCGCGAGCAGAAGTCGCACCGCGCATGCTGCTCGGCGTCACCGAGCAAAAGGTTCGTTTCCGAGGCGGTGAGCTGCGACCCCGTCGCCCCGTTGAGTCAATGCGGATGACTTCATCGGTTCGAATCCTGCTTTACATATCGGGACGATATTCTACGGTCGTTCACGCTTTGGCGGGGTTTGGTTGTGAAACTCATGTCATTGAAAGCAGGACAAAGGCCTTTAGTGACATGCTCGATCAGGACGTGCTCGGCTGATCGCGTTGCGTGCGGCATTTGCCTCTAATTGCACCATAGCGGGGTTTTAGATGGCCTTCAGGGAATATGGCAGCTATGACGGGGTCGGTCTCGCCGACCTGGTCCGCACAAAGCAGGTCAGCGCCGGCGAGTTGCTGGACGAGGCGATCGCCCGTACCGCCAGGGTCGACCCGCTGATCAACGCCGTGGTGGTGAAGCACGAGGACTATGCCCGGCGGCAAATCGACCAGGGGCTTCCCGACGGCCCCTTCACCGGCGTGCCGTTTCTGCTCAAGGACCTCGACAACCTCCAGGGCACGCGAACCACGTCGGGCGCGAGCATCTACCGGGACAATGTCGCCGATCACAGCGGCACCCTGGCCCGGCGTTTTCTCGATAGCGGGGTCACGATTTTCGGAAAGACCGCCAGCCCGGAATTCGGCCTGTTGCCGACCACCGAGTCCCGCCTGTTCGGCCCGACCCGGAATCCGTGGAATCTGGCGCATTCGTCCGGAGGCTCCTCCGGCGGCGCGGGCGCCGCGGTGGCGGCGCGGATCGTTCCGGTCGCGCATGCCAGCGACGGCGGCGGTTCGATCCGGATTCCTGCCTCGGCATCCGGCGTCTTCGGGTTGAAGCCGACCCGCGCGCGCAATCCGCTCGGACCCGATCGCGGCGAAGGCTGGGGCGGATTTTCCTGTGGCCATGTCCTGAGCATCAGCGTGCGCGACAGCGCAGCGATGCTGGACGCCGTCCACGGACCCGAGGCCTCGAGCCCCTATGTGGCGCCGCCGCCGGCGCGGCCGTTTGCCGAGGAGGTCGGCCGCGATCCCGGCCGGTTGCGCATCGCCTTTACCGATTGCTCGCCCTATGGCGACGCCATCGATCCCGAAATCGCCGCCGCGGTGCGGGACATCGCCGCTATGCTGGCCGGGCTCGGCCATGATGTCGAACAGCGCGCCCCCGAACTCGCCGCCGATCCGGCCGCCGTGATGGCGACCATTGTGGCGGCCAACACCGCGCTCAGCGTGCGACAAGCCGAAGCGCGTTTCGGCCGCGCGATGACCACCGGCGATTTCGAGCGCCTGACGCTGGCGAGCGCGCACAATGCGGAAAAAACCACCGCCACCGACTATGTCGCCGCCCAGCTTGCCGCGTTCCAGATATCGCGCGGCCTCGCGACCTTCATGCAGGGCTGCGACGTGCTGCTGTGCCCGACGCTGTGCTCGCCGCCGCTGCGTATCGGCGAGCTCAACTCGATGTCGGAGGACCTGTCGCATATTGCGCCGATCCTGCGGCGCTATATGCCGGCAACCGCCATGTTCAACATGTCCGGCCAGCCCGCGATGTCGGTGCCGCTGGCCTGGAACGCAGCCGGATTGCCGCTCGGCATGATGTTCGCGTCCCGCTTCGGCGACGAGGCGACGCTGCTCCGACTGGCGGCACAGCTGGAAACCGAGCGTCCCTGGAAGGACAAATTGCCGCCAGTTTGCGCGTGAATCGACAAAACTCAGCCGCATTCCCAAGCCAGGAAGATGATCAGCGCCAGCAGCGGAACCGGCCTGCTGACGTCGCCGTAGCCGGAGGCTGAGATCTTGAGTCAGAGCGACCCCACCGATCATGCGCTGGCGGCGATTGCCAGCATCCTTGATCACCCGGAATCCCATCGCGAGCCGGTCGAGGCCAGACCGGCCAGCCCCGAGCCGATGACAGCCGACGGCTACTCGAAGGCCGGTCCCGGCCCGATGGCCGCGATCCGGTTCAAATGGACGGTCCGCCGCGGCGATGACGGCCATTATTATGTCGACGAGACGATTGGCGAGAACTCCATTCCGGTGGTCAGCGAACCGCTGACCAGGGACGCCGCGATCAAGCTGGTCGACGATCGCGAGAGCGAGGCGCGGCGGCGATTTGAGCTGCTGAAAAGCGAGATGACCGGACGCGACGCGGTCAGCGACTTTGTCCGCGGGGACGGCGGCGAGATGTAGCCTGGTTTGCTCCGGCGACGTCCGATCGAGCAGTCCCGGAAAAGGCCTTTTTGACGAGTTCGACCCCGGCCTTGGCACGGGCCGCCGCGTGGTCGAGCCGACCGGCCACGGCACCAGCACCCCAACCGACGATCTATCGTTGAAGTGGTCCATCTGGATCCCCGGCGGGCGGCGCCGGCGCCGGTTTGATACCGAGCGCCGTCACGCTAAGCTGTCATTGAATTGATCCGCGGAGAACATGCGATATGTTGCGAATGTCGGCGGCGCTGGTTGCGTTTTTCCTGATGGCGGCCTCGGCGCATGCCCAGCAAACATCCCGGCTCGACGATATCGTCAAACGCGGAAGCTTGCGTGTCGGCATGACCGGCGACTATTTGCCGTTTAGCTATTTCGACAGGGCGACCTCGAAATTCCGCGGCTTTGACGTCGACATGGCGGAAGCGCTCGGCAAGGCGCTCGGCGTCAAGGTCGCGTACGTCCGGACCGCATGGCCGCAGCTGATGAAGGATTTCGAGGCCGACGATTTCGATATCGCGATGGGTGGCGTATCGATCACGCTCGACCGCCAGAAAAAGGGAATGTTTTCCACCCCCGTGATGCGCGAAGGCAAGACGCCGATCGCGCGCTGCGCCGACAAGGACAAGTACCAGACCATCGCCGACATCGACAGGCCGGGCACGCGGGTCATCGTCAATCCCGGCGGCACCAACGAGAGGTTTGCCCGCGCCAACATCAAGAGCGCCGAGATCAGGACCTATGATGACAATGTCACCATCTTCGACGAGATCGCCAACGGCAATGCCGACCTGATGATGACGGACGCATCGGAGACGCGATACCAGCAGAAGCTTCATGCCGGCGTGCTCTGCGCCGTGCATCCGGATCGACCGTTCGATTTCGCCGAAAAGGCCTACTGGCTGCAGCGCGATCCGGCACTCAAGGGGTTCGTCGACCAGTGGCTGCACATTGCCCGCGAGGACGGCAGTTTTGCGAAGATCTATGCCGCCTGGTTTGAATAGTTTCCGGGTCAATCGCGGCGCTCAGCGCAAATTGACCGGCGGCGCGGCCCTCCGTTACAATGCCGGCGGCGGGTTTTGAACCAAAGCCGCTTGACGACGACTCATAGCTTGAAAGTGACGTGGATCACGTTGCAGTCAATCACCGCAGCATAAGGTCCGAACTGAGTTTTCACCTGCTCGGGAGGTCATGATGACAAGGCTTTTGGCGATCGCCGCCTTGCTGCTGGCGAGTTCGGCCGCGCAAGCCCAATACACCTTCGACTATGGCGGGCGGACCATTCGCATCGATCCCGATCGCGGAACGATTTCGATTCCCGGGGTCTACGACAACACCGGCCGAAGAGCCAGGCGCTCGCACAACGAGGACGCCGACCATTCGCACAAACCTGCTCCCCAGCAGGCCAAGGTCGATCCCCAGGCGCCCGCCGCGGCTGCTGCGCCGACCGACCCTTCGGCTGCGCCAGCAACCGCTGCGCCGGAGTCTGCCACCACGACGGCGAACGTGGCCCCCGCAGACACCCGGACCTCGACCCCGCCAGCTTCCGGCGCGCCTGCGCCGCAGGTTCAGCAGGACGCGACGCCCGCCGCCGGTCCGGCACCCGCCGCCGTCATTGCCACCGCTCCCGCTGCGCCGGTGCAGCAGCAACCGGCTCCCTCGCCTGTGACCGCAGCGTCATCCATGACGCCGCTCGGCGTGTGGCTGACGGAAGAGAAGGAAGGCAAGGTCAGAATCGAGCAATGCGGCGCCAATCTCTGCGGCTATGCCGTCGACGCCAAATCGAACCAGAACGGCGAACAGGTGCTGATCAACATGAAGCCCGGCAAGGACTCCAAATGGAGCGGCCGGATTCTCGATCCTAACACCGGCAGCACCTATGATTCCACGATCGCGCTGAAGGGCTCGGACACGCTCCGCGTCCAGGGCTGCGCATTCGGCGGCATGTTCTGCGGCGGCCAGACCTGGAGCCGGTTGAACTAAGTAAGTTCGCTGCCTGTCGAGCGACGTGGCCGCAGCCTCGCCTGCGCTTCGCCCTTGAGCCGGGGGCTGCTTGCCACCTGCGTCCTCGATGCGCCGGCGAAAAAAAATGCAGTTCTGGCGCTGCACAATATCCAATATGCCACGACCTAATATCCCGCTCCGGGAAATATTTGGCGTCGAGACGGATATATCTTCCCGGTTTTGTTTTCGTGTTGACGCCTTCGCGTTTCGGGAAGATTGTTCAATGCAGCGCCGGAAAAAAGGCGCACAGGGAGTTCATTGGGAGGGAACGCATGAAGGGTATCGCGCTGGCCGCTAGCCTTGCGATTCTCGCGCCGTTCGGCGCGAGTGCTCAGACGTCCGATCAACTGGTCAAGGGTGCGACCGATACGTCGAACGTCCTCAATTACGGCATGGGTTACAATCTGCAGCGGTACAGCCCGCTCACGCAGATCAACAAGGACAACGCCAAAAACCTCGTTCCGGTTTGGAACTACAGTCTGGCCGACGATCGGAGCGAAGAGTCGCAGCCGCTGGTCTACCAGGGCGTCATCTACGTCACCAGCAACAGCGCGACGATGGCGGTCGACGTCAAGACCGGCAAGCAGATCTGGAAGACCAAGGTCGAATATCCGCCCGAGACGCCGCGCATCGTCTGTTGCGGCATCATCAATCGCGGTGCCGCGATCCTCGATGGCAAGCTGTTCCGCACCACGCTCGACGCCAATGTGATCGCGCTCGACGCCAAGACGGGCAAGGAGCTGTGGCGTCAGAAGGCGGCCGACATCAAGGAGGGCTACTCGATGACGGTGGCGCCGCTGGTCGCCGACGGCGTCGTCTTGACCGGCATCTCGGGGGCGGAATTCGGCACCCGCGGCTTCATCGACGGCTGGGACCCGGAGACCGGCAAGCATCTGTGGCGCACCTACACGATCCCCACGCCGGACGAGCCCGGCGGCGATACCTGGAAGGGCGACACCTGGAAACTGGGCGGTGGATCGACCTGGATCACCGGCTCGTACGACCCGGACCTGAACACGGTCTATTGGGGTATCGGCAACCCCGGCCCGTTCAACGCGGCGGTGCGGCCCGGCGACAATCTCTACACCTGCTCGGTGCTGGCGCTGGAGCCGAAGACCGGCAAGATCAAATGGCACTATCAGTTCTCGCCGAACAATCCGTTCGACTATGATTCCGTCGCCGAGATGGTGCTTGCCGATCTCAAGGTCGAGGGCAAGCCGACCAAGGTCCTGATGGATGCCAACCGCAACGGCTTCTTCTATGTGCTCGACCGGACCAACGGCAAACTGCTCGCGGCCAATCCCTACGTGAAAGTGAACTGGGCTTCCGGCATCGACCTGAAGACAGGCCGGCCGATCGAGACCGACGTCACCAAGGACGCCCGCGAGGGCAAGAAGGTCGTGGTTTATCCGTCGATTCTCGGCGGCAAGAACTGGGAGCCGATGTCGTTCGATCCGCAAACCGGCCTCGCCTATGCCAACACGCTTGCTTTCGGCGGCCACTACAAGACGGAGCCGGCGACCTACAAGGCAGGTGAATGGTATCTCGGCATGGACCTGACCGACCTGTGGGACTGGCCGGCAGGCGACGCACCGCGTGGCCACCTGAGTGCCATCGATCCCATGACCGGCAAGACCAAATGGGAAGCGCCGAGCGCGATTCCGCGCTTCTCCGGCGTGCTGTCGACCGCCGGCGGGGTCGTCTTCTCCGGCCAGCTCACCGGCGAGTTCGAGGCGTTCGACGCCGAGAGTGGCAAGAAGCTGTGGCAGTTCCAGACCGGCTCCGGCATCGAAGGCCAGCCCGTGACGTGGCAGCAGGACGGCGTCCAGTATGTCGCCGTCAACAGCGGCCTGGGCGGCGTCTATTCGCTGTTCGCCGGCGATGAACGCCTCGCCAAGGTGCCGACCGGCGGCTCGTTGTGGGTCTTCGCGGTAAAACCCCAATAAGGGGCTGGCGCGTGTACATGCAATCCTTGAGACGGGCGGCGGCGGCCTTTGCCGCCGCCGCTGTCATCGCAACCGTGGCAACGCTGGCGCTCCCGGCCGCGGCCCAACAAAGTGCGGGCGCCGATCCGGCACAGGTCGACCAGGGCAAGGCGATCTTTGCCGAGCGATGCTCGCACTGCCATGGCCCCAACATGGTCAACCCGGGCACCGTCACGCCTGACCTGCGGAAATTTCCCGACGACAGGCAGCGCTTCGTGACCACGGTGAAATCGGGCAAGAACGGCAGGATGCCGCCGTGGGGCGACCTCCTGGACGACGATCAGATCGGGGATCTTTGGGCCTATATTTCGAGCCAGAGGAAACTATGAAAGACTGGCTGAAACCGCTCGCCGCCCTGGTCGGATTCATGGCGGTCTCGGCAATGCCGGCGGCGGGCGCCGGCGATGTGCTGAAAATCTGCCTCGACGAGGATCTGCCGCCGCTGTCGCTGCATCATAAGGGCGCGCCCGACAGCGGCTTCGACGTCGCGCTGGCGCAAGCGGTCGCGGCGCAACTCGGCCGGCCATTGAACATCCAGTGGTTCGGCAGCAAGCTCGATGAAGATTCCAGCCCGGCGCTCGAAACCAATGCCCTGCTCTCGGACGGCCGCTGCTCGCTGGTCGGCGGCTATGCCCTGACCACGGATTCCCTGGTCGTGCCAGGCGTCAAGACCGCGAAGCTGCCCGATTTCGAGGGCGCCACCGGTCCCGATCACCGGCGGCGCGTGACACTCGGCGTGCTCGCGCCGAGCCGACCCTACATGTATTCGCCGCTGACCATTGTGCTCGGTCCCAAGGCGCAAGGCCGTCGGATTGCCGGGGTCGGCGATCTCGCCGGGCTGCGCATCGGCATCGAAAGCGGCACCCTCGCCGACGCCATTCTGATGACCTTTGGCGACGGCCGGCTGATCGATGACATCACCCATCTGGTGCCTGGCCGGGACGATCTGCTCGGCGGGCTCGAGCGCGGCGAGTTCGATGCAACATTGCTCGATTTGCGCCGGTTCGACGCCTACCGCGCCGCCCATCCGGACACCCGGCTCACCGGCTCCGGCTATTTTTATCCGATCGGCGCCAATCGTGGCTATGTCGGCCTTGCCGGCGACCCGGCGCTGCTCGACGCCGTCAACAAGACGCTCGCCGATATGCAGGCCGCGGGAACCATGGCCAGCCTCGGCCAGGCGGCCGGCCTCACCTATCTGCCGCCGCGCGAGCCGGCGATCCTCGGCGATATCTGGCAGAAGGTGCTGCAGAAATAGCCTGGCGCCCGATGCCATCAGCCCGCGGGCCTGGTCGCAAACCAGATGACATGGTGCGCACCGCTGCGTTTGGTGGTGGCGCGTATGGCGACTTCCCTGACGTCGAAGCCGGCGGCGCCAAGCCGTTTGGAAAACGCCGGATTTGGCCCCGACGACCATACCGCGAGCACGCCGTTCGGCCGCAGCGCGCGGCGGATGGCTTTAAGCCCCCTGAGATCGTAGAGCGCATCGTTGGCCTTGCGGATCAGGCCCTCCGGCCCGTTGTCGACATCGAGCAGGATCGCGTCGAATGTCCCGGGATGAGACCTGATCACGTCGACGACGTCAGCCTCGCGAAGGCTGGTGCGCGGGTCCTCGAGGCTCGCCCCGAACAGCTCCGCCATCGGTCCGCGCGCCCAGGCGATCACGGCCGGCACGAGCTCGGCCACCATGATCCGCGCCTCCGTGCCAAGCACCGCGAGCGCGGCCCGCAGCGTGAATCCCATGCCGAGGCCGCCGATCAGCAGATGCGGATGCGCGACGGTTTCGATGCGCTTGCAGGCCAGCGTGGCAAGCGCCTCCTCGGAGCCGCTGAGCCGGCTGTTCATCAGTTCATTCTGGCCGAGTTTCATCGAAAACTCGGTGCCCCGCCGCATCAGCCGAAGCTCGACCTCCGCGCCCGGCACCCGCGCGCTATCGATTTGCACCCATGGAATCATCCGATGCTTCTACGCTGTTTTGCCCGGCCGTGCAGGCGGGGTTTCGCTGGCGCCGGCCGTGACGCCACCGGCATCGCCCTGATGCCGGTGGCTCCCTGATGTGACAGCCATCACAGTGTCCGGTGCGCGCTTGCGTCATCCTGCGGCATCCAACCAAGGGGGACGTCATGGGATATTTTCGCAAGCCAGTCATTGCCGCGCGTCTGCTGTTGCTCGCGGGTGCGTCAATCGCGACACCCGCCGCGGCCGCGAGCTTTGACGGCGAATGGCATGTCGTGATTGCCTCCGCCAGCAGCGCCTGCGGCGGAGGCGCCAGCGTCTCGATCGGGATCAACAACGGCCAGGTGGCCTCGACCAATGCGATGATGACGGCGTCGGGCCGGGTCGCCGAGGCCGGCACCATCAGCGTGACCCTGGTCAGCGGCATCAAGCGCGCGGTCGGGTTCGGTCACCTCACGGGCACTTCGGGATCAGGCACGTGGCGGGGCGCGCTGTGCTCGGGGACGTGGACCGCACAGCGGATCTAGTCGTCGCAGCACGGCGCGACGAACGCAACGACTTGACGCGAATTCTGCGCTATTGCCCTACCGCAGCGGAATATTCCGCGTCGGTCACCTGCTCCATCCAGCTTGCATGACTGCCGTTCAGCGATTCCTGCATCGCGATGTGGGTCATGGAAGTGGTCGGGGAGCCGCCGTGCCAATGCTTTTCGCCCGGCGGAATCCAGACCACGTCGCCGGGCCGGATTTCGCGCACCGGCCCGCCCTTGGTCTGAACCCGGCCCACGCCGGAAATGACATAGAGCGTCTGGCCAAGCGGATGCGAATGCCAGGCCGTCCGCGCGCCGGGCTCGAAGGATACCCGATTGACCACAAGTCGCGCCGGGGCTTCGGCCGCAATGATCGGATCCTGCAGCACCGTGCCGGTGAAATTCTCCTTGGGCGCCCGGCGTGTCGGCCGTGAACCGGCCAGATGAATATCCATGAATTCCTCCTTCTTTTGGTGTTCGAGATCGCCCGTGGGGAAGGCGCTGTCCCGGCAACCCGTTTGCACCATCCGGTACGTGTCCTCCGACCCCCAGGCTATTTTTTCGAGGCGGCGTAGCGCGCCTTGGTCTCGGCATTCATCGGATAGAGGCCGGGCAACGCCGCGCCTCCATTGACCTGCTCGACGATCCAGGCCTCCATGCGCTCCTGCTCGGCACCTTCGGCCAGAATAAGGTCTACAAACGCCTTGGGTATCACCACGGCGCCGTCCTGATCGGCCACGATGACGTCGTCCGGGAAGATCGCAACGCCGCCGCAACCGATTGGCTCGCCCCAGCCGACAAAGGTCAGTCCGGCGACGGAAGGCGGCGCCGCAAAGCCGTCGCACCACACCGGCAGACCGGTGCCGAGCACGCCTTCGAGATCACGCACCACGCCATCGGTGACCAGCGCGGTGACCCCGCGCTTGACCATCCTCGCGCAGAGGATATCGCCGAAAATGCCGGCGTCGGTGATGCCCATGGCGTCGACCACGGCGATGCAGCCTTCGGGCATGGCTTCGATCGCGGTCCGGGTCGAGATCGGCGCGGACCAGGATTCCGGCGTCGCCAGATCCTCCCTCGCCGGCACGAAGCGCAACGTGAAGGCCGGTCCGACCAGCCGCTTCTGTCCCGGGCGCAACGGGCGCGAGCCGCGCAGCCACACATTCCGCAGGCCCTTCTTGAGCAGGACCGTGGTGATGGTGGCGGTGGAGACGTGCGAAAGGGTGGCGATCGCTTCAGGGGTGAGGGACATCAACAAGAAACTCCAAACGGGGATGTGATCGGCGGGCGCATCTTGCGGGGCGCGGGTATCGCGTCAAGTGGCGCCGCTCATTGCCATGGAAGCGGCGGCATCGGGCGGCGACCATAACCACGCCTTATCGCCGTGATTCCGATTAATTTATTGAACTTGCTCGCCGATTTTTGTCATGCGGAATTCCACTCCGGCACAAAACAGGCTACAGCTGGAGTTCCGCCGACGAGTTTTGCAAAGGCCATGGCCGCCCCATTTTCCCAGCCCCGCCTTCTGCCGAGTGGCGACAGCGCCATCACGGTGGAATTCAGCCGCAACATCGACGACCCGGCGAACCAGCGGGTATTGGCGCTTGACCGCACCCTGGCGCAGACCCCGATAACCGGTGTCACCGAGACGGTGCCGACTTACCGATCCCTGTTGGTGCATTACGATCCCCTGCTGATTGGCTTCGACGCCCTGAGCGAAAGGCTCGCCGCGCTGGCGCAACTGCCGGTGCCGCCGGTCGTCAACACAAGGCGCTGGCGCATTCCCGTGGTGTATGGCGGCCAGCACGGCATCGATCTCGAGGACGTCGCCAGGTCATTGAAGACGACGCCCGACGATATCGTGGCGCGGCATGTCGCCGGCGATTACCGCGTCGCCATGATCGGATTTACGCCGGGATGGTCCTATCTCAGCGGTCTTGCGGATTCGCTGCAGATGCCGCGACGGCAGAACCCTCGCCTGCTGACGCCGGCCGGCACGATTTCCATCGGCGGGGTGCAGACCGGGGTGCAATGCCTCGCCGGTCCGAGCGGCTGGCATCTGCTCGGACAGACCGCGGTCCGGACCTACCAGCTGCACCGAGATCCGATCTTCCTGCTCGAGCCCGGCGACCGCGTGACGTTTTGCGCGGTCGATGCCAAAACCTTTGCGGAACAGGATCGCGCCGCCGAACGCGGCGAGATCGTCGCCGAATTGATGGCCTCATGAGCAAACTCGTCATATCGGCGATCGGGCCTGCGAGTTCGGTGCAGGATGGCGGCCGCTACGGCGCTCAGCGCTACGGCCTGACGCCGAGCGGTGCGATGGACCGGCTGGCGCTGGCCGCCGCCAACTGCCTGGTCGCAAACGACCCCTTCGACGCGGCCATCGAGATCGGCCCGTTCGGCGCGACCTTCACGGCGCGCGATGGCGCGGTCCGGGTTGCGCTTACCGGAGCGCCACGCAGCGCCGACCTTGCCGGACGCGCCGCCGCGCTCAATACGTCGATGACCCTGGCGGAGGGCGAGAGCCTGACGCTCGGTTTTGCCCGCGGCGGTTGTTTCAGCTATCTGGCCGTCGAGGGCGGCATTCGGGGCGAGCCGATGTTCGGCAGCCTGGCCGTCAACGCGCGCGCCGGGCTGGGCAGTCCCTATCCGCGTCCGCTGCAGGCCGGCGACGAATTGCAGGTGGCCGCCGCCAGCGGCGCCGCCGAGCGCCGGATCGAGCTCCCCGCCGCGACGGATGGGCCGATCCGGGTGGTGATGGGTCCGCAGGATGACGAATTCGGCGACGCCACAAAGCTTTTCCTGGACAGCGAATGGAAGATATCGGCGACCAGCGACCGGATGGGTTACCGGCTTGAAGGTCCGGTCATCCGCCATCTGCACGGCCACAATATCGTCTCCGATGGTACCGTGAACGGCAGCATCCAGGTGCCGGGCAACGGTCAGCCCATCGTGCTGATGCCGGACCGCGGCACCAGCGGCGGCTATCCCAAGATCGCAACCGTGGCGACGGCAGATCACGGGCGGTTCGCGCAGATTCCGCCCGGCTCCGGCTTCCGTTTCAAGGCGATCGGCATGGCCGAGGCCCAGGCCGAGGCGCGGAAATTCCAACAAATGCTGCGCACCCTGCCCGACCGGCTTCGCGACATCGAGAATTTCGATCTCAACCTCGAAGCGCTGCAACATGCTAACCTGGCCGGCGCCGCCGTCAGCGCCGTCGATGCCGGGACCTGGCAAATTGCGGCGCCGGCAGACGCGCTGGCGCAAGACTGACTGAAGATCCCCTCCTGCAAGCGGACACGACATCATGACCATCGATCTCAATTGCGATCTCGGCGAGGGATTTGGTGCCTGGGAAATGGGCAACGACGCCGCCATGATCGAGCTCGCCACTTCCGTCAACATCGCCTGCGGCTTCCATGCCGGTGATGCCGACATCATGCGCCAGACGGTGGAACTGGCCAAGGCGCGCGGCGTCAGCATCGGCGCGCATCCCGGCTACCGCGACCTGCACGGCTTTGGGCGGCGGCCGTTTCCCGGCATGAAGGCGAGCGAGATCGAAAACCTGGTCGCCTATCAGATCGGCGCATTGCAGGCGATCGCGACCATGGCCGGCCACAAGGTCACGCATGTCAAGGCGCATGGCGCGCTGTCCAACGTCGCCTGCGAGGACGACGCCACTGCACGGGCGATTGCGTCCGCCATCAAGGCAGTCGACCGCGATCTGATTTTCGTGGTGCTCGCCAATTCGCGGCTGGTGAAGGCCGGCGAAGCCGCCAATTTGCCGATGGTGCACGAGGTGTTCGCCGACCGCGCCTATGAGGACGACGGCTCGCTGGTGTCGCGCCGCAAGCCCGGCGCGGTGCTGCACGATGCCGCCACCATCGCCCAGCGCGTGGTGCGGATGGTGCAGGACGGCGCAGTGATTTCGGTCACGGGCAAAGCGATAAAAATGCGCACCGACACCGTGTGCATCCACGGCGATACCCCCGGCGCGGTCGACATCGCCCGCGGCGTACGCCTGGCGCTGAGGGATGCCGGGATCGGGGTGGCGCCGTTCAAGGCAGCCTAGCTTTCGGACCGTTCGGAAACCTCAGAACGGATGCACCGACAGCGTCCCGAACACCACCGCGGCTATGACAGCGAACGCGCCGTAGAGCGCCGCGGTATGCAATCCGCGTGACGTTCGGCCCGAAAGCGAACGCGCATAAAGGTGCAGGCGGGCTTCCGCCGACAGTTCGCGCATGGCCGATCTCCAACGTCGCATTTTTTGGATTGGAATACCGTCTGCGGCGGGATGCAAGATGATCGGCAAAAAAACGATATCAACTCTTCGGCAGACTCCGTCGCAGTCGAATATTCTCTGCGGCGGAGTCAAACGAGAATTTTATTCGTTCGGATTCAAGGTTTCGTGGAACCGGTTCGCCCGTGGCGTCAATAGACGTCCTGCTGGAACCGTCCCTTCTTCTTCAGTTCCGCGACGAATCTGACGGCCTCGTCGGTGGAACGGGCGCCGAACTGCGCCACGATGTCGACCAGCGCGCGTTCGACATCCCGGGCCATTCGCTTGGCGTCGCCGCAGACATAGATGTTGGCGCCCTCGGCCAGCCAGGTCCACAATTCACGGCCGACCTCGCGCATGCGGTCCTGTACGTAGAATTTCTTGTCGCCGTCGCGCGACCAAGCCAGCGACATCCGCGTCAGCAGACCCGACGTCTTCATGGCGTTCAATTCGTCGGCATAGAAGAAATCGCAGCTCGAACGCTGATGGCCGAAGAACAGCCAGTTCTTGCCCGGCGCGCCGGTCGCCCGGCGGTCGAGCAGGAAGGCGCGGAACGGCGCGATGCCGGTGCCGGGGCCGATCATGATGATCGGTGTCGCCGGATCCTGCGGCAGCGCAAAGCCGTGCGCCTTCTGCACATAGACCTTGACCTGATCGCCGGGATTGATGCGCTCGGCCAGGAAGGTCGAGGCCAGGCCGAGCCGCCGGCGCTTGCCGACCACGTAGCGCACGCAATCCACGGTCAGCGACAGCCTGCCGGGCGTTGCGTTGTGCGACGACGAGATCGAATAGAGCCGCGGCTGCAGCGGCTCCAGCGCTTCGACAAAGGCTTCGGGATGCGGACGCACGCCGGAGAATTTCTGCAGCGCCGCCATCACGTCGAGGGTCGCCGCGTCGCCGTCGGGATCCTCGCCCTGCGCCAGCGCGCGCGCCTTCTCGCGCTGCGCTCCGCCCGATATGAACGAGAACAGTTCGAACAGCGTATCCGGTGCCGGAGCCAGCGAAACATCCTCGACCAATACGTCGCGCAGGGTCTTGCCGTTGACTTCAGTGGTATGCGAGGCGCCGAGCAGGGCGATGATCTGGTCGACATGACCGAGATCGTTGCGGGCAAAGATGCCGAACGAGTCGCCGACGACGTAGTCGAGGCCGCAACCGCTGAGGTCGAAATCGACGTGCCAGGTCTCCTTTTCCGATCCGGCCTTGTTCAAGAGGCGGCGCGATACGAAGGTCGCAGGCGCCGGATTGTCGCGCGAGCGCCCCTGCTCGGCGATGCCGGTCGGCGCCGCCACGACAGGGACAGCTGCGGTTGCCGCCGCGGCGGGCGACTTATCCAGTTCCTCGTGCAGCGCCTTGAGCATCCGCGCGGTTTCCTTGCCGCCGGGCACGCAAAGATTCAGCCGCGCTTCGGCCTTGCCGGCGATCGCCTCGGAATAATCGTTGCAGTTATAGCCGCACTGGCCGCAATCCTGCTGCGCCATCGCCGCCATCATGCGGCGGCGAAGCGGACGGCCTTCGGCGAGCTTCATGCGGTCGGCGATCGGCATGGTCTGGTCGTGCCAGGGCGCCTCGCCGTCGTCGCCATCGCCGGCCGGTCCCTGCAGCAGCGCCGCGCCCTGCTCTGCCGGCAGCGGCGCCGGCCCGTCGACCGACAACAGTCCGGCGAAAAAGCCATTCAGCCAGGAGCGCTGCGCCTCGGAAAACGGCGCGCTGGAGGGAATTATTTCCAGTTTCGGCGGCGGCGTCATCTGGTTCATGTGGACACCTCGGCATCGGCGAGTTGGCGCAGCGTTTCACCGTCGTGACGGCGGGCAAAGCTCAGGAACGTCTCGTCGCCGGACGACCGGTGCGACAGATATGCCTTGAGGAGCCTCTCGACCGTCTTCGGCGCGTCCTCGGCCTTGAGATCGTGATAGACTTCCTGCCCGATATCGGCGTTGGGCCCGAAGCCGCCGCCGGCGAACAAATGATAGCCTTCGACGGTTTCATCCTCGCTTCCCGCCGGCACCTTGGCGGCGATCAGGCCGATATCGCTGATGTAGTGCTGGGCGCAGGAATGATGGCAGCCGGTGAGATGGATATTCAGCGGCGTGTCGACGGCTACCCGCGGTTCGCACCAGTCGCCGATCTCGGCGGCGTGGCGCTTGGTGTCGGAGGCCGCGAATTTGCAGCCGGCATTGCCGGTGCAGGCGATCAGTCCGGCGCGGATTTGCGAAGCCTTGACCGCAAGCCCGATGGCTTCAATGGCGGCAACGGCCAATCCGACATTCTGGTCGCGGACGCCGGATATCAGCAGATTCTGCCAGACCGTCAGCCTGATATCGCCGTCGCCGAGGTCGCCCGCGATTTTGGCGAGACCGCGCATCTGTTCGCAGGTCACCTTGCCGAGCGGCAGCGAGACGCCGATCCAGTTCAGGCCGGCCTGCTTCTGGCTGTGCACCCCGATATGCGCCATGCGGTCGAAGGCCGGGCGCGGCGCCAGCGCTTGCGGCGGCACGCGGGTAAAAGCATGGCCGAGCTTTTGCTCGACCAGCTCCAGGAACTTCTCCATGCCGATGCCGTCGATGACGTATTTCAACCGCGCCTTGAGCCGGTTGGTGCGGTCGCCCAGATCGATGAACACGCGGACGATGGCGTCGGCCACCTTGGTCGCGTCGGCCGGTCTGACGACGATGCCGGTCTCCTTCGCAAAATCCTTGTGGCCGGTGATGCCGCCGATGCCGAGACGAAACCAGATGCCGGGCTCGACATCGAAACCGTCTTTCACTTCGACCGCCGCGAAGGCAATGTCGTTGGTGTCTTCCAGCACGGCGATCCTGCCGGCGCCGTCGAACGCGACATTGAACTTGCGCGGCAGCCCCGTCAGCGAGCGATCGTTGAGGATGTGGTAGTGCCATTCGCGGGCGTATTCGCGGGTATCGAGCAGTTCCTGCGGATCGATCCCGGCCGTCGGCGTGCCGGTGACGTTGCGGATGTTGTCGGCGCCGGAGCCGCGCGAGCACAGGCCGAGATCCTGGATGCCCTCGATCAGGGCCACGGCATGCTTCGGTGGAATTTCGCGGACCTGCAGATTGGCGCGGGTGGTGACATGGCAGAATGGACCGCACAGCCGTTCGGCGAGATCGGCCATCCCAGAAAACTGCCAGTACTTGAGGATGCCGTTTGGAATCCTCAGGCGGCACATATAGGAGTCCTGGGCCGGCGCCACATAGAACAGGCCGTAATAGCGCCAGCGAAAATTGTCCGCAGGTGACGGCGGTGCGTTGGCGAGCGCCTGGTCCTTGAGTCGCGGATAGGCATCGAACGGATGCTGCTCGCGCTTGAATTTCTCCTGGTCCGCGAGCTTCTTGCCCGACGCAATTACTCTGTCCTGGGCCTTGAAATGCGCCGCGTCCGGTCCGCTCGGTTCGGCTCCGGTCTTGCCGGCGCCTCCGAGGCCGCGCCCGACCCGGCTGATCTGCAGGCCGGTCGTAAAACCC
>Ga0302157_10000108_pt1 | contig 101997 bp, 106 predicted proteins | sample I_Bog_N3_3_FD_193502 | JGI IMG/M metagenome (GOLD analysis project Ga0302157, IMG submission 193502) | Peat permafrost microbial communities from Stordalen Mire near Abisko, Sweden - I_Bog_N3_3 | ecosystem: Environmental > Terrestrial > Soil > Wetlands > Peat | place: Sweden: Abisko... | reverse complement strand
AGGTGAGCGGGTGCGTCGTGGCACCAACTCTGTGCGTGAAATCAATATGTTGCACAATTGTCGTTTCTGAATCCCTGCTATGTGCTGAATAAAATGGGTTAATGTGGGGTTTCGTCTGGTGGCCGCCACCGGTCGTGCCGTTGATCAAGCGACGTGCATGCGCGGGGCGTTGCCCCTCGGAACCCTGATCAAGCAACGGGGTCAAGGGGCCTCCCGGCCCCTTGCGGGTCCAGGGCAGAGCCCTGGCCTTATCTTCCTTGACCCGGTTGCCCTGAATGCACGGGGGATCACCATGCGTTCAATGGATGCAAGACGAACTCGCCCGGCTCCACCAGAGCGCGCTGACCGTAAACGGTCAGCGCGTATCGGCGGCCCATCGCCAGTCTGGCCGATGTTGCCCTAGGCCACCAACTGAAGTTCCTCGACCATCTGCGTCTGCTGGTTGCGCAGCAGATTGCGGTAGGGGCCGGGCCGGTTGGCCAGCACGTCGGGGGCCCCGTCATCCACTACCCGCCCGGCATCCATCACCACGATGCGGTCGAAGTTGCGCAGAGTGGACAGCCGGTGGGCGATGGCGATCACCGTCCGCCCCTCCATCAGATTGTCCAGTGCTGTCTGGATCGCCCGCTCGCTTTCCGAGTCGAGCGCGCTGGTGGCTTCGTCCAGCAGCAGGATCGGCGCGTTCTTCAGCAAGGCGCGGGCGATCGCCAGGCGCTGCCGCTGGCCGCCCGAGAGCAGCACCCCGCGGTCGCCCACCATGGTGTCGAAGCCCTGCGGCAGCGCCTCGATGAAGTCGCGGCAGCGGGCCACCGTGGCGGCCGACAGCACGTCGGCCTCGCTGGCGTCCGGCCTTGCGTAGCGGATGTTTTCCATCACCGAGCGATGGAACAGCGAGATGTCCTGCGGCACCACCGCGATCATCCGGCGCAGGCTTTCCTGGGTGATGCGGGAGATGTCCTGCCCGTCCACCAGCACCTGCCCGCCCTGGATGTCGTAGAAACGCTGCAACAGCGCGAGCACGGTGGACTTGCCGGCGCCCGAGGCGCCCACCAGCCCGACCCGCTGGCCCGGCTCGATCACCAGGTCCAGCCCGCGCAGGATCGCCGGCCGGCCGGGATAGGCGAACTTCACGGCGTCGAACGTCACCCGGCCCGGACCCGGGGGCAGCGCCGCGGCGTCGCTGGCGTCCGGCAGGTCGTGGGCCACCAGCAGGCTGCCCAGCGCCTCGTCCAGCCGGGCGACATGCTGGGTCAGGTCCACCATCGCCACCGCGAGGTCACGGGTGGCGTGCAGGATGGTGAAGCCGAGCGAGCAGATCAGCACCATGTCGCCTGCCGTCGCCAGCCCGTGCTGCCACATGATGACGCCCCAGGCCAGCAGCCCGGCGGTGATGCAGGCGGTCAGCACGGCATGCACCAGCCGCAGCTTTTCCAGGTACAGCAGGCTGCGCCGGCGCGCGGTCATTTCCTCGCCGATCGCGGCGTCGATCCGCCGGTGCTCGCGGAAGGTGGCGCCGAACGCCCGCACCACCGCCATGTTGGAGATGATATCGACCAGTTCGCCATCGACGCTGGCGGCGCGGCTGGCGAAGGCGCGGTGGATCGGCGTGCCATTGCGGGCCAGCCAGAAGATCAGCGCGCCCATCGCCAGGCTCACCGCCAGCAGCACCGCCGCCATCACCGGGTTGACCGTGGCCAGCAGCACGATCGCCACGCCCACCGCCAGGGTCGGCGGCAGCACATTCCAGGCCGAGCTGTTCTCGGTCTGGAAGATGGCATTGGAGGTGGCGGTGACCCGGCTGGCCAGGGTGCCCGGCAGACGCTCGGCGAAATAGCTCGGCGAGTGCCCGGCCAGATGCACGAACAAGTCGCTGCGCACATCGCCGGTGACCCGCACGAAGCTGTGGGCCGCCACCCAGCAGCCCACCCGCCACATCAGGTTGTCGGCGGCGATCAGGGCGCAAAGCACGGCGAAGGCCCGCCACACGCCGGGGGTGCCGGGGCCGCCGGAGACGATGTCGATCAGCCCCTTGATGCCGTACTGCGTGCACACCGAGGCGACCACGGCAAGAAACACCGAGGCAAGGACCACAATGTGCCCCGCCCGATGCCGCTTGACGTAGGACAGCAGGAAGGCGAGCGGGCGGTTGCGGTAGCAGGTGATGTCGGCGGGATCGGGTGTTCTGGTCACGGTGGGTATCTCGGCCGGCGGCATGGCTACCGGAAGCATGCCGCGGGATTTGTTCAGTCCAAACGGCGCTGCGCGCAAGGCACAGGCGCCGCCGCAGGCCCGGTTTGCCCGCGGTTCGCAGGCAATATGGCGTGGCATTGCGGCGCGATTGTGATGACGACGCACCCAAAAGCGGTTTGCCGCGCCGGCATTTCGCCATATTCATTGCACATATCTTTCAGCAGGTTCCGAATGGCGATGCCCGGCTGGCCGTCGCCGCTGTCCCCGATCCCGCAGAAGGCGTCACCTATGCGCATCGCCCAGATCGCGCCGCTGTTCGAGTCCGTCCCGCCGAAGCGGTACGGCGGTACCGAGCGCGTCGTTCACTGGCTTACCGAGGAACTGGTGGCGATGGGGCACGACGTGACCCTGTTCGCCACCGGCGATTCCGTCACTTCCGCCCGGCTGGTGCCCATCCGCGAGCAGGCGGCCCGCTTCGTGCCCAACTTCGAACGCAACAACGCCCCCTACGCCCGCATGCTGGAGCTGGTGCGCCGGCGCGCGCACGAATTCGACGTGCTGCATTTCCACATCGACTTCCATCCCTTCTCCCTGTTCAGCCGCCAGCCCACGCCGTTCCTGACCACGCTGCATGGCCGGCTGGACCAGGACTGGGTGCCCGATATCTACGACCTGTTCCCCGAAGTGCCGCTGGTCTCGGTTTCCAACGCGCAGCGCCGGCCGATGCCGCATCTCAACTGGGCGGCGACCGTGCTGCACGGCATGCCGCCGGACCTGCTCCGTCCGCTGCCGGTGGACCGACACGACTACTTCGCCTTCCTCGGCCGCATCTCGCCGGAGAAGGGCATCGAGAGCGCCATCCGCATCGCCGCCGCTGCCGGCGCCAAACTGAAGGTGGCCGCCAAGATCGGCGAGGAGGACGCCCGGTACTATCGGGACGTGGTCGCCCCGCTGCTGCATGGCGGCCCGTCGGGTGACTCCCCTGTCGAGTTCCTCGGCGAGATCGACGATGCCGGCAAGCCCGGCCTGCTTTCCGGTGCCCGCGCTTTGCTGTTCCCGATCGACTGGCCCGAGCCGTTCGGGCTGGTGATGATCGAGGCGATGGCGTGCGGCTGTCCGGTGATCGCCTTCGGCCGCGGCAGCGTGCCCGAAGTGATCGAGGACGGTGTTACCGGCTATGTGGTTGACAGCGTGGCCGCGGCGGTGGCGGCCTGCGGGCGGGTCGATGCGCTCGACCGCGCCGCGGTGCGCCGGCGCTTCGAGCAGCGCTGGATCTCGGGCCGCATGGCCGGCGACTATGTGGCCATTTACGAACGCCTGATCGGCCACGCCGCGCTGCGCCTCGCCGGCGAATGACTGGCCGCGTTTTTGCCATGTTGTCTGCGTAACTGACCATCAGATCGCCACCGGCAGATCACCCCCGGCAGATCACCCCGGCCGCGCATTCCGCCGCCGGCGGTGCCCGCCAGTTTCCATCTCCACCGAAAGGGCTTCACCGTCCATGCGTATCGCCCAGATCGCGCCCCTGTTCGAGGCTGTTCCGCCCAAGCTGTACGGCGGCACCGAACGCGTCGTCTCCTCGCTCACCGAGGCGCTGGTGGAGATGGGGCACGACGTCACCCTGTTCGCCTCCGGCGACAGCGTCACCTCGGCCAAACTCGACCCGCCCTGGCCGCGGGCGCTGCGCCTCGACCCCGACATCCGCGACTGGGTGGCCACCTATGCCGTCATGATCGAATATGTGCGCCAGCGGGCGCATCTGTTCGACGTGCTGCATTTCCACATCGACTATTTTCCGAACTCGGTGTTCCTCCGCCAGGACGTGCCGTTTCTGACCACCCTGCACGGCCGCCTCGACCTGCCCGAACTCGGCGTGGTGTACAGCACCTTCCCGCAGGTGCCGCTGATCTCGATCTCGGACAACCAGCGCACCCCGCTGCCCAATGTCGGCTGGGCGGGCACCGTCTACCACGGCATGTCGGAGACGCTGCTGACGCCGCTTCCGGTGGCCAACCGCGACTATTTCGCCTTCCTCGGCCGCATTTCGCCGGAAAAGGGCATCGAGCGGGCCATTCAGATCGCCGGGCGGGCGGGGGTGAAGCTCAAGGTCGCCGCCAAGGTCGACAAGGCGGATGCCGCCTACTTCAAGGCCAGCGTCGAGCCGCTGCTGGCCGACGCCAATGTCGAGTTCATCGGCGAGATCAACGACGCCCAGAAGCCGGCCTTCCTTTCGGGGGCCAAGGCGCTGCTGTTCCCGATCGACTGGCCCGAGCCGTTCGGCCTGGTGATGATCGAGGCGATGGCCTGCGGCTGCCCGATCATCGCCATGCGCCGCGGCAGCGTGCCCGAGGTGATGGATGACGGCGTCACCGGCTTCGTGGTGAACAGCGTGGACGAGGCGGTCGCCGCCTGCGCCCGGCTGGACGAAATCGACCGCGCCGGGGTGCGCGCCCGGTTCGAGCAACGCTTCACCGCCCGCCGCATGGCGGAGGATTACGTGGCCATCTACCGCCGGCTGATCGCCGAACGGCAGCCGCAACTGCGGGCGGTGGGGGACTAGGAAAAAGCCCCCGGGGCGGCGCGTCAGAACTTCGGCGCGCCGGACTTCTCGACCAGTGACTTCACTTCATCCACCGCCTCGGTGAAGCGCTTGTTGAGCAGGTCCAGCGCTTCGCCGTTCGACCGCTGGATCAGGTCGCTGAGTTCGCGGGTGTTGGAAACCGCGCGCTCATAGGTCCGCTTGAGCAGGTCGGCCTGCTTGGCGGCCTTGGCCTGCGGCGCCTCGCCGGGGGACGCCAGCGAGCGCAAGGTCTCGCTGAGTTCCGACATGGTCTGTTGCATGATCTCCATGTGGCGCTTGGCGACGGCCTGGGCGCCTTCGAGGGCGATGCGGTTGGCCGCCGACAGCGTGTCCATGTTGCGCCGGTGGGCCGACAGCAATGTCTCGACGTCGGGCACGGCGGGAATTTTCAGATCGGAGAACAGGCGGGTGAAGTCCTCCGCCGCGCTCTTGGCCTGGTTGATGGCCTGGGAGAAAGGGGTGTCGCCTCCCGCATGGTTTGTATCGGTCGCCATGTTTGGCTCCTGCTGCTGTTGGGTTGCCCTTGAGGGCCTTGCCGCCCCCCCGGCCGGCTCGGCACTCGCCCCGCGCCTTGGATACGCGGGATTAGACAGGTTTAGGCGAGGGCGCCGGGCGGTTCAATTGCATACGCAAAAGTCATCGCGTCCGCCGGTTGTCACTCCGCCGGGGAGTCGGGTGGCGGCTCGTCCTCGGCCGTCTCCGCCACCGGGCCGGCCGGCGGTTGGGCCGGGCCGGGCCGGCCGCCCAGCCAGCCCTCGGCGTCCTCGGCGCGCGACAGCGCCTGGTCCAGCGCCGCCATGGTGGCGGCGAGGTCCTCGTTGTCGTCGCGCTGCCAGGCGCGCAGCGTCCACAGCCACACCGCCAGCAGCCCCTTGCGCCGCAGCAATCCGCGCGGGCCGTGCGACGAGATGCCGGCACCTTCCAGCATCCAGCCCATGCTGACCTGGTTGGCCGCCGCCAGCAGCAGCGTCGTCGCCGGGTCGGCGGGCAAATGGCGCAGCAGCGCCAGCACGCCGGCGCGGTGGCTTTGCAGGAAGTCGATGCGCCGCATCAGGATGTCGAACAGCCGGTCGCGGTGCGGCCCCTCATCGGTGGCCAGCTTCAGCGCCGCCTGATCGGCGAGGCTGCCGAAGCGCAGCAGCACCGCGCAGCGCCCGGGGAAGCGCCGGCGGGTGCGGTCCAGCGGCAGGTTGGCATCGCGCGCCGCCTGCGCCACGCTGACGCCGGACCAGCCGCGCTCGGCGGCGAGGGAGAAGGCACTGGCCAGCAGTGCCGCGTCGAATTCAGCGTTGTCCATGGCTCTCACCTGGGATGAACATTGCGGCTGTCACCCCGCCAGCTCCCGCGACCGGGCGGTGGCCGCGGCGACGGCGCGGGAGATCAGGGCCGGCCACGCATCCTCCTGCATCAGCACGGCGAGCGCGCGTTCGGTGGTGCCGCGCGGGCTGGTGACGGCCCGGCGGAGGGCGGCGGCGTCCTCGCTGCTGGCGGCCAGCAGGGCGCCGGAGCCGGCAACGGTGTGGCGGGCCAGCTGCCGGGCCAGCCCGGCCGGGATGCCCTGCTCGATGGCGGCGCGTTCCAGCAACTCGGCCAGCAGGAACACATAGGCGGGGCCGCTGCCGGAGACGGCGGTGACCGGGTCGATCAGTCCTTCGTCCTCGACCCAGGCGACGGCGCCGATGGCCGCCAGCAGGGCATCGCACAGCGCCCGCTGCGCGGCGGTGACGCCGGGGCCGGCGCAGGCCACGGTGATGCCCTGGCGCACCGCCGCCGGGGTGTTCGGCATGGCCCGCACCACCGCCGCCCGCTCGCCGAGCAGGGCGCTCAGCCCGGCGATGGTGCGGCCGGCCATGATGGAGAGGAACACCGCGCCGGGGGCGAACCGGGCATAGTGCGCCAGCACCTCGGCGGCGTGCTGCGGCTTGACCGCCAGCACCACCGCCGCCGGGGCGAACCCGTCGGGAATGCCGGCGGCGTCCGCCACCACGGTCACTTCGGGGCCGGGGGAATCCGGGCGCGCCGGGTCCACCGCCACCGCGGCGGCAAGCCCGCGCTCGCGCCACCCGGCGAGCATGGCGCCACCCATTTTGCCGTGGCCGACCAGCAGGATGGGCGGAATGAGGGGAGTGTTCACCGGATCAGGCTTCCCCCGCGCATTCCAGCATCGCCGCCGCCAGCGCGTCGGCCGGCGTCTTGCCGCCCCACAGAACGAACTGGAAGGCGGGGAAGAAGCGTTCGCATTCTGTTATGGCGATGTCCACCATGTCCTCCAGGCTCTCGCTGGAGGCGCCGGGGGCGCCCCGCAGCAGCACGGAATGGCGGAAAACCGGCATCCCGTCGTCGCTGTCCATGCCGAAATGGCCGATCCACAGCCGCTCATTGGCCAGCGCCAGCAGTTCATACAGCGCCCCGCGCCGTTTCTCCGGCACCTTGAGGTCGAAGGCGCAGGTGAAGTGCATGGCGCTGATCTCGGTCGACCAGCTGAAATACAGCCCGTAGTCGCACCATTTGCCCGGCGCCTCGGCGGCCATTTCGGCGTCGCTGCGGCGGTCGAACGCCCAGTCATTCGCGGTGGCGATCTGCTCCAGCACGTCCAGCGGGTTGGCGGACCGTTCGGATGTGGTGCTCATCAGACCTGACATGCGAGGTCTCCCGCGGTGAGGAAGGCCGGTGGGCACTCGGCCCGGACCGGCGGCCAAGGTCAGCAAGGCAGCGTCCGGACCGGCCGGTGATGTTGGCCGAATCCGCGGCGCCCCGCCGACAACCTAGAGTGCCGCGGATTCGCGCCGCAAGGGGTCAACGCCGCATGCAGAAAAGTTCACGATCCACGGCCGGTGCCGCACCGGGTCAGGCGATCATCCCCGGGCCGCCCCCGCCGGCTTGCCCGGACGCTTCCAGCGCGGCCACCCGGGCTTCCAGCGCCGCCAGCCGGGCCTCGGCATCCTCCTGGCCGGCACGGGCGTTGGCGGCCAGTTCCATGGCGGCGTCCAGTTCCTCGCGCTTCACCAGGTCGAGCTTGCGGATAACGTCCTCGACGCGGGCGCGGGCGATCGACTCGGCCTCGTCGCGCAGCCCGGTCAGCGCCGACACGGCGCCGCCGGCCACGCCGGCCAGATCGTCAAGGAAACGGGGTCGTTCGGCCATCGTCAGCTCCTGTCGAATCCATGGCGCGCGGACGCTTCCGCCCGCCGCCGCGCTCCCCTATATCGTGCCCGCATGATATTGGTCACTGGTGGTGCCGGATTCATCGGCTCAAATCTGCACGCCGCCCTGGCGCGGCGCGGCCATGAGACGATCATCGTGGACCGGCTGGGCAGCGGCGGGAAGTGGCGCAACCTCGCCAGCCACCCGCCGTCCCGGCTGCTCCCCCCCGAGGAACTCGACGGGTTCCTCGCCGAACAGCCGCCGCTGGAGGTGGTGTTCCATCTCGGCGCCGTCACCGAAACCACCGCGACCGACGGCGATCTGGTCTGGGCGAGCAATGTCGGGCTGTCCCGGCTGCTGTGGCGCTGGTGTGCCGACCGCGGGGTGCGGCTGATCTATGCCTCCTCGGCGGCGACCTACGGCGACGGCTCGGCCGGGTTCGACGACGACATCGCCGCCCTGCCCGGGCTGCGCCCGCTCAATCTGTACGGCTGGTCCAAGCATGCCTTCGATTTGCAGGTGGCGCGCCTGCTGGCGGCCGGGCCGCCGCGGCCGCCGCAATGGGCGGGGCTGAAATTCTTCAACGTCTATGGGCCGAACGAATACCACAAGGGGCCGATGGTCTCGGTGGTGAAGGTCAAATACGACGAGGTCGCCGCCGGCGGGCCGCCCCGGCTGTTCCGTTCCGACCGCCCCGGTCTGGCCGACGGCGAGCAGCGGCGCGACTTCGTGTGGGTCGGCGACGTGGTGGACGTGCTGCTCTGGCTGCTCGACTCGCCGGGGGTGAACGGCCTGTTCAACCTGGGCACCGGGCAGGCGCGCAGCTACCGCGATCTGGCCCGCGCGGTGTGCGCCGCCGCCGGCGTGCCCGATCAGGTGGAGTTCATCGACATGCCGCCGGCGCTGCGCGGCCAGTACCAGTCCTTCACCGAGGCGCCGATGCGGCGGCTGCGCGCCGCCGGCTATGGCGGTGCGTTCACGCCGTTGGAGGAGGGGGTGCGCCGCTACGTGCAGGACTTCCTCGCCACCGCCAACCCCTATCTGTGAGCCGGGCGTGATCCCGGTATTGCTGTTTCCGCAGATCGACCCGGTGCTGATCCAGGTCGGGCCGTTTTCCATCCGCTGGTATGCGCTGGCCTATATCACCGGCCTGGTGATCGGCTGGCGGGTGGTGCGCCGGCTGGTGGGGCTGCGGCCGGCGGTGGCCAGCGTGGCGCAGGTGGACGATTTCCTCACCTGGGCGACCCTGGGCGTGGTGGTCGGCGGGCGGCTCGGCTACGTGCTGTTCTACCAGCCCAGCCGGTTCCTGGCCGCGCCCTGGCAGATCCTGGAGGTCTGGCAGGGCGGCATGAGCTTTCATGGCGGCTTCCTCGGGGTGGCCATCGCCGTTATCTGGTACTGCCGCAGTCAGGGCATCCCGGTCCTTGGCTTCGCCGACCGGATCGCCGTGGTGGCGCCGATCGGCCTCGGGCTTGGCCGCGTCGCCAATTTCATCAATGGCGAGTTGTGGGGGCGGGCGGCGCCGGACTGGCTGCCCTGGGCGATGGTGTTCCCCACCGGCGGGCCGGTGCTGCGCCACCCCAGCCAGCTCTATCAGGCGCTGCTGGAAGGCGCGGTGCTGCTGGCCGTGATGGCGCTGCTGGCGCGGCGGGAGGCGTTGCGGCAACGCTTCGGCCTGCTGACCGGGGTGTTCCTGCTGGGCTACGGGCTGGCCCGCATCACCGGCGAGTTCTTCCGCCAGCCCGATGCGTTCCTGGGCTTCTTGTATGCCGGCGCCACCATGGGCCAGTTGCTCTCGGTGCCGATGGTGCTGGCGGGCATCTGGCTGATCCTGCGCGCCCGCCCGGTACAGGGATGACGGCGGAGCGGCTGGATGCGTTCATGGCGCGGGCCAATGCCGCCTACTACGCCAGCCGCGATCCCTATGCCGATTTCACCACCGCGCCGGAGATTTCCCAGGCCTTCGGCGAGTTGCTCGGGCTGTGGGCGGCGGTGGCGTGGCAGGCGATGGGCGCGCCCGATCCGGTGATCCTGGCCGAGGCCGGGCCGGGCCGCGGCACGCTGATGGAAGACGCCCTGCGTGCCATCGGCCAGACCGTCCCCGGTCTGCGCGCGGCGCTGCGGCTGCATCTGGTCGAGACCTCGCCGCTTCTGCGGGCGTTGCAGGCCGGGCGGCTGCCCGGCGCCGTCTGGCACGACCGCATAGACGATCTGCCGGACGGGCCGCTGCTGTTGCTGGCCAACGAGTTCCTCGACGCCCTGCCGGTCCGCCAGTTCGTCCGCCGTGGCGCCGGCTGGACCGAACGGCATGTGGCCGGCGGGGCGTTCGTCGAGCTTGCCGCCACCGCTCCCGACCTGGACGCGGCCGAGGGCGAGGTGGTGGAACTGGGCGAGGCGGCGCGGGCGGTGGCCGGGGCGCTGGGGGCGCGGCTGGCGGCGCAGGGCGGGGCGGCTTTGTTCGTCGATTACGGCCCGGAGCGGCGCGCGCCCGGCGACAGTTTGCAGGCCCTGCGCGGCCGGGCGCCGGCCGATCCGCTGGCGGCGGCCGGCGAGGCCGATTTGACCGCGCATGTGGATTTCGCCGCCGTCGCGGCGGCGGGGCGGGCAGGGGGCGCGGCGGCGCAAGGCCCGGTGCCGCAGGGCATTTTCCTCGCCCGGCTGGGGCTGGGGCCACGCATCAACGCGCTGGCGCGTGGCCAGTCCCCGGCGCGGGCGGCGGCGCTGATGGCCGGCGCCCGCCGGCTGACCGAGCCGCATGCCATGGGCCGGCTGTTCAAGGCCCTCGCGCTTTGCCACCCTGACCTGCCGCCGCTGCCTGGATTCGCCGCATGACCGAGGATGCCCCCCCGCCTGACCCGCTCGCCCCCGAAGCGCTCACCGCCGGCTGTCTGGCGGTGCGGCATGGCTTCTTCACCCGCCGCGGCGGCGTGTCGGAGGGGCCGTTCGCCAGCCTGAATTGCAGCCTGTCCGGGCGCGACGACCGGGCCGCGGTGATGGAAAACCGCGCCCGGGTGGCCGCCGCGCTCGGCGCCTCGCTGCCGGCGCTGGTCGGGCTGTTCCAGGTGCACGGGGCCGACGCGGTGGTGGTCGAGACCCCCTGGGCGGCCGGCGCCGGCCCGCATGCCGACGCCATGGTGACCGACCGGCCCGGCATTGTGCTGGGCATCGTGACCGCCGACTGCGCGCCGGTGCTGTTCGCCGACGCGCAGGCGGGGGTGATCGGCGCCGCCCATGCCGGCTGGCGCGGCGCCGTGGCCGGCATCCTGGAGGCGACGCTGGCGGCGATGGCGCGGCTGGGGGCCGACCCGGCCCGGGTGGCCGCGGTCATCGGCCCCTGCATCGCCCAGCCATCCTACGAGGTGGCGGCGGACCTGCGCGACGCGGTGCTGGCCGGCGCGGCGGCGGATGCGCGCTTCTTCGCCGGCGCGGCGCGCCCCGGCCACTGGCGGTTCGACCTGCCGGGCTACTGCGCCGCCCGGCTGCGCGCCGCCGGGACGGCGACGGTGGAGAGCCTGGACGCCGATACCTGCGCCGATGCCGTGCGCTTCTTCAGCCACCGCCGGCGCACCCTGACCGATGGCGGTCCGATCGGCCACCAGATGTCCGCCATCGTCCTGTAGGACACCCGCCATGCCCCGTTTCATAATCTATTTGAGGATGCTGGCCGTGCTGCTGCCGGCGCTGCTGGCCGGCTGCGGCGATCTGCCGCGTCCCTTCGCCGGCAATCCCGGCGCCGCCGCGCAGCGTCTGGCCGAGCCGCCGCCCGCCCGGCTGGCGGTGGCCGCGCCGACATCGGCGCTGCTGACCGATGCGGCCGGCGCCACCCTGGCCACCGCCCTGGCGACCGCGTTGCAGGCCCGCGAGGTGCCCGCGGTCGCCGAGCCGGCCCGCAGCGGCGACTGGCGGCTGGTGACCAGCGCCGAGTTGCGCGGCACCAATGTGGTGCCGGTGTTCACCGTGCAGAACCCCGCCGGCGAGGACCAGGGCGCCGCCCAGGGTGCCGCCGTGCGCGACGTCGTCTGGGCGCAGGCGGCCGCCGGGACGTTCAAGCGGGTGGCCGAGGCGGCGGCGCCCAATATCGCCTCGCTGCTCACCCGCATCGAGGCGGCGCGGCGGCAGAGCGACCCGAACAGCCTGATGAACCGGCCGGCGCGGGTGTTCTTCAAGGGTGTGCGCGGGGCGCCGGGTGACGGCGACGCCGCGCTGACCCGGCAGATGCTGGCGCAACTGCCCAAGCTCGGCCCGGTGGTGCAGGACACCGGCGCCGGCGCCGATTACGTGCTGGAAGGCAAGGTCGCCACCGAGCGGATCGCCGGCAACATGGTGCGGGTGGAGATCCAGTGGCAGGTGGACGACGCCCGCGGCCGCGAGGCCGGGCGGGTGGTGCAGTTGAACGAGGTGGCGGCCGGCACGCTGGACAAATTATGGGGAGATGTGGCGGTGGTGGTGGTGCAGGAGGCTTCCGGCGGCGTGCGCGACGTCATCTTCAACCAGTCCGGCGCGCGCCGCCCCGGGTCGTGACCGCGCCGTCGCGGAAACGTCATGACGTTCATGGACAGCGGGGCGGGGCGTTGCTAGAAGCCGCCCGAGCGGTTGGTGGCGTCACGGCGCCGGAACGGCGCCTTTGTGGCCGCTCGCCAGGATCGGAACCGATGAAGATCGTCGCCTGCAACAGCAACCGTCCCCTGGCCGAGGCCGTCGCCGCCACCTTGAGCCTGCCGCTGACCCGCGCGTCGGTGCGACGCTTCGCCGACATGGAAGTGTTCGTGGAAATCCACGAGAACATCCGCGGCGAGGACGTGTTCGTCATCCAGTCCACGTCCTACCCGGCCAACGACAACCTGATGGAACTGCTGATCACGCTGGATGCGCTGCGGCGGGCGTCGGCCCGGCGGGTCACCGCGGTCATCCCGTATTTCGGCTATGCCCGGCAGGACCGTAAATCGGGTCCGCGCACCCCGATCAGCGCCAAGCTGGTGGCCAACCTGATCACCGAGGCGGGGGCGCAGCGGGTGCTGACGATGGATCTGCATGCCGGGCAGATCCAGGGCTTCTTCGACATCCCGGTGGACAACCTGTTCGCCGCCCCGCTGTTCAGCCGCGACATCCAGGACCACTACGAAGGCCGCGACATCATGATCGTCTCGCCCGACGTGGGCGGGGTGGTGCGGGCGCGGGCCATCGCCACCCGGCTGAACCGCGACCTGGCCATCATCGACAAGCGGCGCGAGCGGGCCGGCGTGTCGGAGGTGATGAACGTCATCGGCGACGTGGCCGGGCGCGACTGCATCATCGTGGACGACATTGTCGATTCCGGCGGCACCCTGTGCAACGCCGCGGCGGCGTTGATCAAGGAAGGCGCGCGGTCGGCCAGCGTGTATGTGACCCACGGCGTGTTGTCCGGCGGGGCGGTGGCGCGCATCGCCTCCTCGCCGATCGAGATGATGACCATCACCGACAGCATCCTGGCGACCGAGGCGGTGCGGCTGGCCGCCAACATCCGCCAGACCACCATCGCGCCGCTGCTGGCCGAGGCGATGCGGCGGATCAACGACGAAAGCTCGGTCAGTTCGCTGTTCGACTGACCGGCCGGCATGCTCCCCTGGCCGAAACGCTGCCGGCGCGACATGCTGCGCCGGACACATCCGGGACGGAAACCATGAGCACGCCCGGACCGGTTGCCGCGCGGGACGGGATCGCCGCCCGGGCCTTCTGGTTCCTCCGCCACGGCGAGACCGACTGGAACGCCCAGGGCCTGTCGCAGGGCGGCGTGGACACGGAGCTGAACGCCACCGGCCTGGCCCAGGCCCACGCGGCGGCGGGCCTGCTGCGCCATCGCGGCATCGCCACGCTGGTGTCCTCGCCGCTGTCGCGCGCCCGGGTGACGGCGGAGATCGTGGCGGCGGCGCTGGGCCTGACGGTGGAGTTCGACGCCGGGCTGCGCGAGGTGTCGTTCGGCGTGAACGAGGGCAAGCCGATGGCGCACTGGTTCGCCGAATGGGTCGCCGGGCGGTTCAGGCCGGAAGGCGGGGAGACGTTCGCCGGCTTGCGCGTCCGCGCCACGGCGGCGATCAACCGGGCGCTGGCGCGGCCGGCGCCGGTGCTGGTGGTGGCGCATGGCGGGCTGTTCCGCGCGCTGCGGGCCGAAATGGGGCTGGAGGTGGACGTGCGCACCCCCAATGGCGTGCCATATTTCTGCGCCCCCGACTTCTGCGCGCCCGGCGCCCCCTGGAGCATTACCCCGGTGGCGGCGGCGCCATGACCAAGCGGCGATAAACCGTGTCCCGCCGCCGGGCGCCGGATGGCGGTCGCATTCCTGCGTCCCGGCCACGGCGTTTGCGCTGGCCGAACCGGCTTGCTACACCCCGCCCGCGCCGGCACCCCTGGAGGCCGGCGCTTTCAATTTATGGAGCGAACCATGGCCAGCTTTACGACTCTGGAGGCCGAGGCGCGCGAGCGTGCAGGTAAGGGGGCAGCACGCGCGACCCGGCGGCAGGGCAAGGTGCCCGCCGTGATCTACGGCGCCCGCCAGGCGCCCACCCTGATCGCGCTGGAGCCGCGCGCCGTGCTGCGCGAGATCCACAGCGCCGGCTGGCGGTCGCGCCTCTACGACCTCAAGGTGGGCGGCGAGTCCACCCGCGCGCTGATCCGCGACGTGCAGTTCCACCCGGTGACCGACGCGGTGGAGCATGTGGACTTCCAGCGCCTCGCGCCGGGCGAGAAGGTGCGCGTGGCGGTGGCGGTGCAGTTCCTCAACGAGGCGACCAGCCCCGGGCTGAAGCGCGGCGGGGTGCTGAACGTGGTGCGCCATTCGGTGGAATGTTTCTGCGACCCCGAAAACGTGCCGGCGCATTTCGACGCCGACCTGGGCGGGCTGGACATCAACGACACCGTGCGCTGGCACCACCTGACCGGCACCGAGGGCATCCGCCCGACCATCATCGACCGCGACTTCGTCATTGCCACGGTGGCGGCGCCGACCAAGATCACCGAGGTGGTGGCGGCCGAGGGCGCGGCGCCGGCCGCGGCGGCACCGGCCAAGGCTGCCGCCGCGCCGGCCAAGGCCGCGGCCAAGGCTCCGGCGAAGCCCGCGGCCAAGAAGTAGGCCATCGGCAAGCAGGCTGGTCCCTGTCGTGCTGCTCTGGGTCGGCCTCGGCAATCCCGAGCCGGGCATGGCCCGGCAGCGGCACAATATCGGCTTCATGGCGCTGGACGTCATCGCCAGCCGCCACGGGTTCACCCCGTGGCGGCAGCGCTTCAAGGGGCTGGTGGCCGAGGGCAGCGTCGGCGGCGAGCGGGTGCTCGGCCTGAAGCCGCTGACCTACATGAATCTTTCGGGCGAGAGCGTGCAGGCCGCGGTTTCGTTCTACAAGCTGCCGGTGCAGGACATCACCGCCTTCCACGACGAGCTCGACCTGGTGCCCGGCAGGATCCGGGTCAAGCGTGGCGGCGGGGCGGCGGGGCATAACGGGCTGCGCAGCATGGACCGCATGCTGGGTAGCAACGATTACTGGCGGGTGCGCCTGGGCATCGGCCATCCCGGCGAGAAGGAACGGGTGACCGGGCACGTGCTGGGCGATTTCGCCAAGGTGGAATTGCCGCTGCTGACCGCCACCCTGGACGCCGTGGCGGACGCCGCCCCGCTGCTGGCAGGGGGAAAACCGGAGGACTTCATGACGCGCGTGGCATTGCTGATCCGGGATGTGACCTGACATGGGTTTCAACTGCGGCATCGTCGGCCTGCCCAACGTGGGCAAGAGCACCCTGTTCAACGCGCTGACCGCCACCGCCGCGGCGCAGGCGGCGAACTACCCATTCTGCACCATCGAGCCGAATGTCGGCCGGGTCGCCGTGCCGGACCCGCGGCTGGATACCCTGGTGCGCATCGGCAAATCGGCGAAAACCGTGCCGACCAGCCTGGAATTCGTCGACATCGCCGGCCTGGTGCGCGGCGCCAGCAAGGGCGAGGGGCTGGGCAACCAGTTCCTGGCCAATATCCGCGAGGTGGACGCCATCGTCCACGTGCTGCGCTGCTTCGAGGACAGCGACGTTACCCATGTGGAAGGCAGCGTGGACCCGATCCGCGACGCCGAAACGGTCGAGACCGAGCTGATGCTGTCCGACCTGGAGAGCGTGGAAAAGCGGCTGCTGGCGGCGCAGAAGAAGGCGCGCGGCGGCGACAAGGAGAGCCTCGCTTTGGTCGCCCTGATGGAGCCGATCGTGGCCGCGTTGCAGGCCGGCCGGCCCGCCCGCACGGCGATCGCGCCGGCCGACGCCGAGGCGGCCCGGCGGCTGCAACTGATGACCTCCAAGCCGGTGCTGTATGTGTGCAATGTCGAGGAGGCGTCGGCCGCCACCGGCAACGCCCATTCGGCCCGGGTGGCGGCGCGGGCCGCCGCCGAAGGGGCGCGGGTGGTGATCGTTTCCGCCGCCATCGAGGCGGAGGTGGCCCAGTTGCCCGAGGCCGATCGCGGAGAATTCCTGGAAGGACTCGGTCTGCATGATTCCGGACTCGATCGGGTCATCCGGGCCGGCTACGACCTGTTGGGGCTGGTGACCTACTTCACCGTGGGGCCGAAGGAGGCGCGCGCCTGGACCATCGTGCGCGGTACCAAGGCGCCGCAGGCGGCCGCGGTGATCCATAACGATTTCGAACGCGGCTTCATTGCGTGCGAGACCATCGGCTATGACGACTACGTCGCCTGCAACGGCGAGGCCGGGGCGAAGGAGGCGGGCAAGATGAAGGTCGAAGGCAAGGAATACGTGGTGCGGGACGGCGACGTCCTGCTGTTCCGCTTCAACGTCTGACAGCGCGGGAGGCAGTCCGGTGCGCATTGCAATGATCGGCGGCGGCTATGTGGGGCTTGTCTCCGGCGCCTGCCTCGCCGAGTTCGGCATCGACGTGGCGGTGGTGGAGGTCGATCCGGCCAAGCTGGCGGCGCTGCATGAAGGCCGCATGCCGATCTTCGAGCCGGGGCTGGACAAGCTGGTGGCCGATAACGTGGCCGCCGGGCGGCTGTCGTTCGGCAACGACATCGCCGCCGCGGTGGCCGGGGCCGAGGCGGTGTTCATCGCCGTGGGCACGCCCTCGCGGCGCGGCGACGGCCATGCCGACCTGAGCTACGTGTACGCCGCCGCCGGGCAGGTGGCGCGCGCGCTGACCGGCTACGCGGTGATCGTGACCAAATCGACCGTGCCGGTGGGCACCGGCCGGCGGATTGCCCAGATCGTGCGCGAGGCGCGGCCGGATCTGGAATTCGACGTTGCCTCCAACCCGGAATTCCTGCGCGAGGGCAGCGCCATCGGCGATTTCATGCGGCCGGACCGGGTGGTGATCGGCGCCGAGACCGAGCGGGCGCGCGAGGTGATGCAGCGGCTTTATCGGCCGCTGTATCTGATCGAGGCGCCGATCCTGTTCACCGCCATCGAAACCGCCGAACTGACCAAATACGCCGCCAACGCCTTCCTGGCGATGAAGGTGACCTTCATCAACGAAATGGCCGATCTGTGCGAGCGTGTCGGCGCGGACGTGCATGACGTGGCGCGCGGCATCGGGCTGGATGGGCGGATCGGGCGCAAATTCCTGCATCCCGGGCCGGGCTTCGGTGGCTCGTGCTTCCCCAAGGACACCCTGGCGCTGATGCGCATCGCCCAGGACGCCGGCGCGCCCAGCCGGCTGGTGGAGACGGTGGTGGCGGTGAACGACGCCCGCAAGGCTGGCATGGCGATGCGCATCATCGCCGCCTGCGGCGGGTCGGTGCGCGGGCGCACCGTCGGCGTGCTGGGGCTGACCTTCAAGCCCGAAACCGACGACATGCGCGATTCGCCGTCGCTGCCGATCATCTCCCGGCTGGTGGAGGACGGCGCGGTGGTGCAGGCGTTCGACCCCGAGGGGATGGAGCAGGCCCGGCCGCTGCTGCCCGAAAGCGTGCGCTATTGCCGCGACGCGATGGACGCGGTGACCGGCGCCGACGTGCTGGTGGTGGTGACCGAGTGGAACGAATTCCGCGCCCTGGCGCCGGCGCGGCTGAAGGCGGCGATGCGCGGGGATGTGGTGGTGGATTTGCGCAACATCTACGATCCGGCGGCGATCATTGCGGCGGGGTTCTCGTATTATGGGATCGGGCGGCCGGTGGGGCGGGCGGCTTCGTAGCCGGGGCGGTGGGCACTTGGTCCGCTGTTGCTGCACGCCTACGATACCAGCGGCGTTGGACCAATGCCCGCTTCGGGTGGCAAGCGGCGGTTCATTCCGTAGGGCGGATGAGCGAAGCGTCATCCGCCGTCGCAACTGGCACTTTCCTCGGCTTCCGCAACGACCCACAGGAGGCGGTGGAGTGGCGATGATACGCTACGGCATCGTACGTGATCCAGAAGTGGCTGTGTGAACAGAGGGTTGCGTTGGCGGATGACGCTACGCTTATCCGCCCTACGCTTGCTGTGGTGAAGCGGAATTCCAGAGATTGGAGACCCGCTAATCCGTTGATGCCTGGTACCGTGTTTCCATGCAACCGAACCTGTCAGAAGCGAAGACGCGGCAGGATGGTGGATGGACCTGCGGCCCTGCTCACAACCACGCCTGTTGCTGCGCGCCTGCGATACCAGCAGCATTGGTCCAATGCCCGCTTCGGGTGGATTCCGGGCCTTTGATCGCTTCCTGACCGGACTTGCAAATGAGATTCGCTGGCCGTACAATCGTATCGTTCGTTCGGTGAAATCCTGCGCTGACACTTAAAGGGCACGAATTTAATGCAAGTGACAAAGCTATTTGTTGGCTGGATGGGTATTCTCGCTGCATTCGCATCAGCAATTCTGTGGTTTTGGGCCGCAGGAGGCGTGAAGGTAGAAGCGGGGGACATTGGTGGTTTTGGTGGTCCAACAGAAAATACTTCCGCCGAATTTCGGAAACAAGCAAAGCTAAAAGCCTGGGCTGCGGTAGCAACTGGGTTTAGCGCAGTGTTCCAGGCCATATCAATGTGGATGTCATGATTGTCCTACCGGTTATCTACACGTCAAATAGTACATGTAGCGCTACAAATTAAGGACGAGAGCAAACTATAGGCGCATCGGCAACAGAACCTTCACTAGCTCGTAATGTAATTCAGCGTGGTATGCTGGGCATCGGGAATGTCCGCAGAGGGTCGAGTGCGGCAGTCCGGCCCGCCAGTCCGCCATGGTGGCTCTGCGCCGAACCCGGTCATCGAGTACGGCGACTGGTGAGGTTTCTCCTTATGCTCGCCCACACAAGCCCCCTACACGTCCAGATTGGCCACCTTCAACGCATTGCTGACAATGAAGTCGCGCCGCGGCTCGACCACATCGCCCATCAGGGTCGAAAACACCAGGCCGGCATCCTCGACATCGCCCACCTTCACCTGCAGCAGCGTGCGCACCACCGGGTCCAGCGTCGTCTTCCAGAGCTGGTCGGGATTCATCTCGCCCAGCCCTTTGAAGCGCTGGATGGTCAGGCCGCGCCGACCCTGGCCCAGAATGCGGTCGAACGCGCTCGCCGGGCCGGTCACGTTGACTTCCTCGCGGTCCAGTTTCAGCCGCGCCGGATCACCGAACCGCGCCTGCAACGCCTCGGCCCGTTCGGCCAGCCAGCGCGCCTCGGCGCTGCGCAGGGCCGCCATGTCGAGCGTATGCAACTCGGCCACGCCGCGCACGGTGCGCGCCAGCGTCAGGCCATGCGGGTCGGCCACCACCTTCCAGCCGCGCTCGGCCGGCAGCGAGATCGCGTCCAGCCGCCGCACCAGCGTCTGCGCGGCGGCGGTGGCGCGCCCGGCGTCGGGCACCAGCGCGCCGGCGATCGCCGCCTGTTCCAGCAGCGCCACCGGGATGATGGCGGAAAGCCGCCGCAGACGCTGCGCCGCCTCGCGCAGCCAGGTCGCCTCGGCGTTCAGTTCCGCCCCCTGGAACACCCTTCCGTCGGCATAGCTCAGCCGTGCCTCGCCGAGCGCCTTGTCGAGCAGATAGCGCTCCAGCGCCGCGTCGTCCTTCAAATAGCGTTCCTCGTTGCCGCGCTTGGCGCGGTACAGCGGCGGCTGGGCGATGTAGAGGAATCCGCGCTCGATCAGCTGCGGCATCTGCCGGAAGAAGAAGGTCAGCAGCAGCGTGCGGATATGCGAGCCGTCCACGTCGGCGTCGGTCATGATGACGATGCGGTGGTAGCGCAGCTTGGCCACGTCGAAGCCGCCCTGCTCCTCCTCGCCGCGGCCGATGCCCGCGCCCAGCGCGGTGATCAGCGTGCCGATTTCCGCGCTGCCGAGCATGCGGTCGAAGCGGGCGCGCTCGACATTCAGGATTTTGCCTTTCAATGGCAGGATCGCCTGGAACTTGCGGTCGCGCCCCTGCTTGGCCGAGCCGCCGGCCGAATCGCCCTCGACGATGAACATTTCGCATTTCGACGGGTCGCGTTCCTGGCAGTCCGCCAGCTTGCCGGGCAAAGTGGAGATGTCGAGCACGCCCTTGCGACGGGTCAGCTCGCGCGCCTTGCGCGCCGCCTCGCGCGCGGCGGCGGCGTCCATCACCTTCTGGATGATGCCCCTGGCTTCTTTCGGATGCGTCTCGAACCAATGCGAAACCGTATCGGCGACCACGCCCTGCACCGCCGGCTGCACTTCCGAGCTGACCAGTTTTTCCTTGGTCTGCGACGAGAATTTCGGGTCCGGCACCTTCACCGACAGCACCGCCGTCATGCCCTCGCGCATGTCGTCGCCGACCAGCGCCAGGCTGTCCTTCTTGCCCATCCCTTCGGCGTATTTGCTCACCACCCGGGTCAGCGCCTGGCGGAAGCCGGCCAGATGCGAGCCGCCGTCGCGCTGCGGAATGTTGTTGGTGAAGCACAGCATGGTTTCGTGGAAGCTGTCGTTCCAGGACAGCGCGAACTCCACCCGGATGCCGGTGCCGTTGGCATCGGCGGCCACGCTGATCGGCGGCGTGAACACCGCCGTCTTGGCCCGGTCGAGCCATTCCACGAACGCTACCAGCCCGCCCCGGTAGAAAAACTGCACCTCATTGGCCGGCGCGTGCCGTTCGTCGCGCAGCACGATCGCCAGTCCCGAGTTGAGAAACGCCAGCTCGCGCAGCCGGCGTTCCAGCACCGCGAAGTCGAACTCGATATGGGTGAAGGTGCCGGTGCTCGGCTTGAACGTCACCTCGGTGCCGCTCGGACGGTCCTGGTCGCCGACCCGCGACAGCGGCGCCACCGAATCGCCGTGCTCGAACCGGATGAAATGCTCGGCGCCGTCGCGCCAGATGCGCACCTCCATCCATTCCGACAGCGCATTTACCACCGCGGCCCCGACGCCATGCAGGCCGCCCGACACCTTGTAGGAGTTCTGGTTGAACTTGCCGCCGGCATGCAGCCGGGTCAGCACGACCTCGGCGGCGGAAATGCCCTCCTCGATATGAAGGTCCACCGGGATGCCGCGGCCGTCGTCACGCACGGTGACGCTGCCGTCGCCATTGAGCACCAGTTCGACCCGGCTGGCGAAGCCGGCCTGCGCCTCGTCCACCGCGTTGTCGATGATCTCGAATGCCATGTGGTGCAGGCCCGAGCCGTCATCGGTGTCGCCGATATACATCCCCGGCCGCTTGCGCACCGCATCCAGGCCGCGCAGGACCGAGATGGAGGAGGCGTCGTAGACATCGGATTCGGGGTTCGGCGCGGCGTTTTCGGACATGCCGACGGGGTGCTCCGGGGAGTGGTGAGAATCTTGCAATCTTCTATAGTAATGCCACGGAATTAGCTATCCGCATCCTGTCTGCGTGGGCGGGAAATCAGGGTCGCGCGCCAGCGTGTCCCCCCCGGTGCGCAGCGCCTCCGCCACCCCGCGCAGCGGCAGGAACGTCTCCCGGTCGGTGCCGGTCAGCAGCACCTGCGCGGGCAGGCCGCGCAGGGCGTCGAACAGCGCCTGGCGGTGGTGGGAATCGAGATGCACCGCCGGTTCGTCCAGCAGCAGCAGCGGCGCGAAGCCGCGCGCCTCGGCCAGCAGCGCCGCGTGGCCCAGCACCACGCCGATCAACAGGGCCTTCTGCTGGCCGGTGCTGGCCAGTGCCGCCGGCAGGCCGCTCGCCGCGTCGGCAAGCCCCATGTCCGCGCGGTGCGCCCCCAGCGAGGCCGCACCGGCCCGCGCGTCCGCCGCCCGGGCCTGCGCCAGCGCGCCGCGCAGCCAGTCCTCGACCGCCAGCGCCGGCTCTGCCGCCAGCCGCCCCGCGATCGGGCAGGACAGCGACAGCCGCGCCGCCGGAAATGCCCCCGCCGCGCCCGTCTGCGAGGCCGCGTTCAGCCGCGCCACCAGCCCCGCCCGCGCCGCCGTGGCCGCCACCGCATGCCGCGCCATCGCATCCTCCAGCCCGGCCAGCCACGCCGCGTCGGCGCCGCCCTCGGCCAGCAGCCGGTTGCGTTGCGCCATGGCGGTGTCGTGCGCCGCCGCCTCGCGCGCATGGCCCGGCTCCAGCGCATAAACCAGGCGATCGAGAAAGCGCCGCCGCCCGGAGGCGCCCTCCTGAAACAGCCGGTCCATCTGCGGCGTGAGCCACACCGCCGATATCCGCGCGGCGATCTCCGCCTGGCTGCGCGGAGCGGCACCGTCGAGCCGGAACAGGCGCCGCTCCACCGGCCCCTCCGGCGGGGTGCCGGTGCCAATGTCCAACTCGCCCTGCGGCGTGGCGAACCGCCCGGCCACCGCCCAGCCCGCGCCGCCGCGCCGCACCAGATCGGCCAGCCGGGCCCCGCGCAGCCCTCGCCCGGGCACCAGCAACGATACCGCCTCCAGCAGATTGGTCTTGCCGCTGCCGTTCGGGCCATACAACACGGCCACCCGACCCTCCGGCCGCCAGGTCAGCGCCGCATAGTTGCGAAACCCGGTGAGCGTCAGCCGCACCAGCGCGACGCCTGCGCGCATGTGTGTTCCCCGATGGCGATGTGGGCTTAAGGAAGCAAGGCCAGGGGGCTTTGCCCCCTGGACCCCCACCAGGGGTCGGTGGACCCCTGGACCCCGCTACCTGGAGGGTCTTCGGAGAGGGGGGTTAGGAGATGTTGAGGCATCTCCTAACCCCCCTCTCCGAAGACCCTCTAAAGTAATGGGTTCCAAGGGGCCACTGCCCCTTGGCGGGGTCCAGGGGCAGCGCCCCTGGCCTTGCTTCCCTACACCCGCATCGGCATCAGGACATACAGCGCGCTGGCGTCGGAAGCGTCGCGGACCACGGTGGGGGCGCCGCCATCGGAGAAGCGGAACTCCACGTCGCCGGCGATCTGGTCGGTGATATCGTTCAGGTAGCGGGCCTGAAAGCCGATCTCCAGCGGGCCGAAATCGTATTTCACGTATTCGGCGTCCAGTTCCTCGGTGGCGGTGCCCTGTTCCGGGCTGGAAGCGGACAGCACCAGCAGGTCGCGGGCAAGCGACAGTTTCACCGGCCGCGAGCGTTCCGAGGAGATCGCGGCCACGCGCGCCACCGCATCGGCGAAGTCCTTCTTGCCGACCCGCAGCACCTTGTCGTTGTCGCGCGGGATGACGCGCTCGTATTCGGGGAAGGTGCCGTCGATCAGCTTGCTGGTGAGGGTGATGGAATCCACCCGGAACTGGATGCGGGTGTCGGACAGGGCGATGCCCACATCGCCGCTGACCTCCTCGATCAGCTTGCGCAGTTCGGCCACGGTCTTGCGCGGAATGATCACCCCCGGCATGGCGCCGGAACCATCGGGCAGCGGCTCCTCGACCCGGGCGAGCCGGTGGCCATCGGTGGCGACCGCGCGCAGCACCTTGGTGCCGTCGCTCTCGGCGGCGTGGAGGTAGATGCCGTTGAGGTAGTAACGGGTTTCCTCGGTCGAGATGGCGAAGCGCGTGCGGTCGATCAGGCCGCGCAGGGCCAGCGCCGACAGCGAGAATTTGTGCGGCAGCGTACCGGCGGTCATGGAGGGGAAGTCCTCGGTCGGCAGCACCACCAGGCTGGTGGCGTAGCGGCCGGACCGCAACGCCAGTTGCGCATCGCCGCCGGCATGTTCCAACTCGACTTCCGCACCTTCCGGCAGCTTGCGGACGATTTCGTACAGGGTGGCCGCCGGGGCGGTGCAGGCGCCCTCGCGGGTGGTGGCGGCGGCGACCTCCTCGACCACGGCGATTTCCATGTCGGTCGCGGTCAGCGTCAGCCGATCCTTGTGCACGGCGATCATGACGTTGGCCAGGATCGGGATCGTGTTGCGCTTTTCCACCACGCTCTGGACATGCGCCAGCGCCTTCAGCAGGGTGGCACGATCGGCCTTGAACCTCATGGCGTCATCCTCATGGGCCGGATCGTCGTGGACCGGCGCGGCAGGGTACGACGCCAGGGTTAGGCGCACACTGGTACGCCGCGCCCCGACGTCGGGCCGGCCAGTGTAGCAACCGCCTCGGTCGCCGAAAAGCGCCGCTGATGCCGGTGTTGCGCCTAGGATTCCAGCATCCGGCGCAGCAACTCCACGTCGTCGGCGAAGCCGGCGTCCACCGCCATCAGTTCGGTGACGCGCTGTACCGCGTGCATGACGGTGGTGTGGTCGCGGTTGCCGAACTTGCGGCCGATCTCGGGCAGCGAGCGGCTGGTGAGCTGTTTGGCGAGGTACATCGCCACTTGGCGCGGCCGGGCAACATTGCGGGCACGCCGCGCCGAGGACATGTCGGTGAGCCGGATGTTCCAGTGCTCGGAAACCTTGCGCTGGATTTCCTCGATGGTCACCCGCCGGTCATGCGCCTTGAGGATGTCGTGCAGCACCTCCTGGGTGGATTCCAGGGTGATGGTGCGGCCGAACAGGTTGGCGTGGGCGATCAGCCGGTTCAGCGCGCCTTCCAGCTCGCGCACGTTGCTGGTGATCTTGTGGGCGAGGAACTCCAGCACCTTGGAAGGCACCGGCACGCCGGCGCGGGTGGCCTTGGCACCCAGGATGGATACGCGCAGTTCGAAGGTGGTGGCGTGCAGGTCGGCGACCATGCCGCAGCCCAGCCGGGTGCGTACCCGTTCCTCCAGCCCCGACAGATCGGAGGGCGACTTGTCCGCTGAAACAACGATCTGCTTGCCGGCATCGACCAGGGCGTTGAAGGTGTGGAAAAACTCCTCCTGTGTCGCGTCCTTGCCAATGAGGAACTGGAGGTCGTCAATCATCAGCACGTCAACGCTGCGCAGATGCTCCTTGAATTCCATGGTGGACTGGCTGCGGATGGCGGCGATGAAGCGGTACATGAACTTCTCGGCCGACATGTAGGCGACCGAGACCGGCGCGCCGCCGCGCGAGGCGTCGCCGCCGCGGGTGAGGTCCCAGGCGATGGCGTGCATCAGGTGGGTCTTGCCCAGGCCGACGCCGCCATACAGGAACAGCGGGTTGAATCCCACGCTGGCCGGCATTTCGGCCACCCGGCGGGCGCAGGCATAGGCAAACTCGTTCGGCTTGCCGACCACGAAACTGTCGAAGGTGAAGCGCGGGTCGAGTGCCGCGGCGGTTTCGGCGCGCGGGTCGGCCCGGTCGGCGGCAACACGGTCGGACGCCGCCCGGTCGGGTGCGGAATGACCGGCGGCGAGCGGCGCTGGCCCGGCCGGTTCGGCAACGTTCGCCGGTTCGGCGACGCTGACCGGTTCGGCCAGGTTCATCGGCTCGGCAAGGCCCTCGCCAGGAACGATGCCGCCGACACGAATGTCGACGCGGCGCACACGCCTGTTCTCGGCCTGCCAGAGGGCGTTCAGTCGGTCGCCGTAATGGGTGCGCACCCAGTCGCGCAGGAAGCGGGTGGGCAGGCGGACCGTGACCTCGTCACCATCGAGTCCGCCGAGCGACATCTGCCGCAGCCAGGTGCGGTATTCGACGTCGCCGACCTCGCTTTGCAGCCGTCCGCGGACACGCGCCCACTGAACAGTCAATTGCGGTTCGTCGCGGGAGCGCTGCCCGGAGATCATCACAGCGGCATCCCTGTCGATGTTCGCGCCGTCAGCCATCATAACCCCCTGCGCGCACCGGTCCCTGCACCGTCGCAACCGCCCTGGATGCGAGTGAGGTTCGACCCTCATCCCGTTCCTGGACAGGACCGGCTGAAGCGCCGCCGGCGGAGAAATGATTGCGCTAAAAGCGGGCGAAAAGCAACCGCTATCAGCGAAAGGTGACAAACAACCGATACATTTGCAAATGGCGTCAAGTAAACGTCAATAACAAGACCCGGGCTGGACCCGCTAATTACTTGATAACGTGCAAATGGCGATTGCCTCCCACAGGCCGGGCGCGGGGCGCCCGGCCGGCACCGGCAATCAGCCCGGTGCGAGCGCCTTCACGCGGGCGGAAAGGCGGGAAATCTTGCGTGCCACGAGGTTCTTGTGGACCACGCCCTTGGTGGCCGCGCGCTGAAGTTCCGGCTGCGCAACCTTTAGCGCGTCCGCGGCGGCGCCGTGATCGCCGCTGGCGATCGCCGTCTCGACCTTCTTGATGAAGGTCCGCATGCGCGACCTGCGCGCCTGGTTGCGCGCCGTGCGGCGCTCGTTCTGGCGGATGCGCTTGCGCGCGGAGGCGGTGTTGGCCATGGGATCTCTTTGGCTTTATGCGTGCGGTGGACTTGATGGGAACGGATGGCAAGGCCGCTGCTGCCGGACGGCACGCGCGACGACGAAGGGCAACTCTATTACGCAGGGCCGCCCGGGGAGTCAAGGAAGTGACATCCATGCGGCAGCCTTGCATGCAGTGGTAACGCTGCATGCAAGGAAGTCTGCAACTAAAGCGTTCAGCCCTGCCCGAAATTCGCGCGCCGCTTGTCTATGAACGCCGCCATTCCCTCGCGCTGGTGGGGCGTGCCGAACAGCGACAGGAACAGCGCCCGCTCGTAGCGGACGCCCTCGGCCAGGGTCGTCTCGAAGGCGCGGTTGACACTGTCCTTGGCCATCCGCACCGCCACCGGCGACAGCGTGGCGATGCGCTCGGCAATCTTCAGCGCCTCGGGCAGCAACTGGTCGGCCGGGAACACCCGCGACACCAGGCTGGCCCGCTCGGCCTCGGCCGCGTCGATCGTGCGGCCGGTCAGCACCATGTCCATCGCCTTCGCCTTGCCGACCGCGCGGGTCAGCCGCTGGGTGCCGCCAGCCCCGGGAATGACGCCCAGATTGATCTCCGGCTGGCCGAACTTGGCGGTGTCGGCGGCGAGGATGAAGTCGCACATCATCGCCAGCTCACAGCCGCCGCCCAGCGCGAAGCCGGCCACCGCGGCGATCACCGGCTTGCCGATGTCCAGCACCGTCTCCCAGCGCCGGCCGATGAAATCCTCCAGCGGAAAGGTGCGATCCTTCATTTCCTTGATGTCGGCGCCGGCGGCAAACGCCTTCTCCGAGCCGGTCAGCACCACCGCGCCGATCGCCGGATCGGCGTCGAACGCCTGCAGCTGGGCGCCGAGTTCCTCCATCAACTGGTCGCACAGCGCATTCAGCGCCTGCGGCCGGTTGAGCCGGATCAGGCCGACGCGCCCGTTCGTCTCGACCAGAATAGTCGCTGGCAGCTTGGTTTCCGGCGGCGTGCTCTCGTTCATGGGTCGCTCCTGTGCGGGCCTGTGTGGGCCTCTTGGGTGGGGCGCGCCGGGTTCTAGCTATCGCTGGGTGCGCCCGCAATAGAACGTGCTGCGCCCGGATTGCACGATCCGGCGCACCCCCGCGCAGCCAGGCGGCCCGGGGCAGCGTTCGCAGGGCTTGCCCGCCTGCCCATACACTTTCCAGGCATGCTGGAAGTAGCCAAGCTCCCCGTCGGGCTGCACGTAGTCGCGCAGACTTGATCCGCCCGCCGCGATCGCCTCGGTCAGCGTCGCCTGGATCGCCGCCACCAGCCGGACCGCCCGCGCGCCGGCCACGGTGTGCGCCAGCCGCAGCGGGCTGATGCCGGCGCGGAACAGCGCCTCACACACATATATATTGCCCAGCCCGGCCACCGTGCCCTGGTCCAGCAGCGCCGCCTTGATCGGCGTCGATCGCCCCGCCAGTGCGGCCGACAGCAGCGCCGGGGTGAACGCCGCGTCCAGCGGCTCCGGTCCCAGTGCCGCCAGCAGACGGTGCCGCTCCTCCGCCGCCGTCGCCACCAGATCGACGCTGCCGAAGCGGCGCGGATCGACGAAACCGACCCGCCAGCCATCGTCGGTTTCCAGCGTCATGTGCTCGTGCAGGGGCACGTCGTTGTTGCCCGCCGGGCGGATCAGCATGCGCCCGGACATGCCGAGGTGAAACAGCACGCTGTCGCCGCCGTCCAGCCGCATCAGGATGTACTTGGCCCGGCGCCGGAACCCGGCGACCCGCGCGCCGGTCAGCCGCGCCGCCAGACCCGGCGGGAAGGGCCAGCGCAGGTCGGGCCGGTGCAGCAGGATGCGGCGGAGGGTCCGGCCCTCCAGCCGGGCCTGCAACCCGCGCATCACCGTTTCGACTTCAGGGAGTTCCGGCATGACCGGAAGGCAGGCTATACATGCCCCCCATGAGCGACAACCCAGGGCCTTCGGGCGATCGAACCATCGACTTCGGCTTCCGTCAGGTGCCGGTCGGGGACAAAAAGACGTTGGTGCGCGAGGTCTTCGACAGCGTGGCGACCCGCTACGACCTCATGAACGACCTGATGTCATTGGGCATTCATCGCGCCTGGAAGCGCGAATTCATCGCCGCCCTGGCACCCAGGCCCGACCGCAGCCTGCTCGATCTCGCCGGCGGCACCGGCGATATCACCTTCGGCTGGCTCACCGGCAACGGCGGCCCGGCGATTCTGTCCGACATCAACGCCGCCATGCTCTCGGTGGGGCGCGACCGCGCGCTGGGCCGCGGCTTCGCCCGCGGGCTGTCCTTCCTGGTGGCCGACGCCGAGCGGCTGCCGCTGCCGGACCGCACGGTGGACACCGTCTCCATGGCCTTCGGCCTGCGCAACTGCACCGACAAGCCGGCGGTGCTGCGCGAGGCGCGGCGGGTGCTCAAGCCGGGCGGGCGTTTTCTGATCCTGGAATTCAGCCGCTTTCAGGTGGCCGCGCTGGCGCCGGTGTATGACGCCTGGTCGTTCAAGGTGCTGCCCCGCCTCGGCCGCTACGTCGCCGGCGACGAGGACAGCTACCAGTACCTGGCCGAGAGCATCCGCATGATGCCCGACCAGGAGACGCTGGCCGGCATGATGCGCGAGGCCGGGCTGTCGCAGGTGAAGGTGCGCAACCTCACCGGCGGGATCGCCGCCATCCACACCGGCTGGCGACTGTGAGGCGCCGCCCGTGAGCCTCACCGGCAAGCGGGTCCTGCTGATTGTCGCCGGCGGCATCGCCGCGTTCAAGGTGCCGGAACTGATCCGCCTGCTCCGCCGCGAGGGCTGCGCCGTGCGCTGCGTGCTGACCGCCGGCGGGGCGCGGTTCGTCACCCCGCTGACCTTGCAGGCGCTGTCCGAGGACCGGGTCCATACCGACCTGTTCTCGCTCACCGAGGAGAGCGAGATGGGGCATATCCAGCTCTCCCGCAGCGCCGATCTGCTGGTGGTGGCGCCGGCCACCGCCAATCTGCTGGCGCGCATGGCGGCCGGGCTGGCCGACGATCTGGCCGCCACCGTGCTGCTGGCCACCGACAAGCCGGTGCTGGTGGCGCCGGCGATGAATGTGCGCATGTGGCTGCACCCGGCGACGGTGGCCAACATCGCCACCCTGCGGGCGCGCGGCGTGCGCGTGGTCGGGCCGGACGAGGGGGCGATGGCCTGCAACGAAACCGGCCCCGGCCGCATGTCCGAGCCGGCGGCGATCCTGTCGGCCATCACGGCGCTGCTGGCCGGGGAGGTGCTGGCCGGGGAGGTGCTTGCCGGGGCGCCGGCCGGGCCGCTCGCCGGCCGGCATGTGCTGGTCACCAGCGGGCCGACCCACGAGCCGATCGACCCGGTGCGTTACATCGCCAACCGCAGCAGCGGGCGGCAGGGCCATGCGCTGGCGGCGGCGCTGGCGGCGCTCGGCGCGCGGGTGACGCTGGTGAGCGGCCCGGTCGCCGTTGCCGACCCGCCCGGCGTGGCGGTGCGCCGGGTGGAAACGGCGCGCGAGATGCTGGCCGCCTGTCAGGCGGCGTTGCCGGCCGATGCCGCCGTGTTCGCCGCCGCGGTGGCGGACTGGCGGGTGGCGCATGAGGCCGGGCAGAAGCTCAAGAAGAAACCCGGGCTGGCCGCCCCCGAACTCGCGCTCGTTGCCAATCCCGACATTCTGGCCACGATTGCCGCCCCCGGCCCGGCGAGGCCGCGTCTGGTGGTGGGGTTCGCGGCGGAGACGCATGACGTGCTGGTGCATGCCGAGGAGAAGCGGCGGCGCAAGAACGCCGACTGGATCGTCGCCAACGATGTGCGCCCCGGTACCGGCATCATCGGCGGCACCGAGAACGAGGTGCACCTGGTCACCGCCGAGGGCGTGGAAAACTGGCCAAGACTGGGCAAGGAGGAAGTAGCCAGGCGGATGGCGGCACAAATAGCCGAAGCGCTCAAGTAGCGAGGCGCCCGCAATCGAAGGCAACATGGCGGAGACGCCCGCCAGCGGCCGCATGGTGGTGTGTTGCGACTCTCCCCACCCTGGCATCGATACCGGGAACTGGCTGGACCGGGGGGAGCGGCTGAAGCGGTTTTTCACCCCTCCGCCCGCATCTCCCCGAGTACCCGCCCGCTTTCGGCATCGATTTCCTGCAACGTCACCTTGTGCCCCCACAGCACCTGCAACTGCGCCAGCGTCGCCTTGGCGGAGGCGTCGTGCAGCCGTTGCTTGTGGCGCGAGCTGTAGGTGAGTTTCAGGCTGCGGTCGCCGGCGAGATCGACATCGGTCGCCTCGATCAGCGGCGTCGCGCGGGACGGGTCGTACTGGTCGGCCAGCAGCGAGCGGATGCGGCGGAAGCCGCTGTCGTCATGGATTTCGGTCACCACCAGCGCCGGGTCGGCGGCGCGGTCCATCAGGTTCACCATGCGGTAGGCGCGCATGACCTTGGGGCCGAGGAACTGGCGCAGCAGGCTTTCGTCGCGGTATTCCGCCCAGGCCCCGCGCAGCGTGCCCCACGGGTCGTTGTTGCCGGCGAAGGCGGGGAACCAGCGCGCGTCCTCCTCGTCGGGTTCGGTGCAGATGCGCTCGATGTCGCGCATGACGGCGAAGCCGAGCGCATAGGGGTTCCAGCCGCTGAAATTGGCGTCGGCCAGCGTCGGCTGGCGGGTGACGGCGGTGTGCGAGGCGAGGAATTCCAGGTACGACCCGTTGCCGATCTGCCCGCTTTCGTGCAGCCTGGTCATGATGGCGTAATGGACCGCGGTGGCGCAGCCCTCGTTGGACAGCTTGGTCTGCATCTGCGGGTAGAAATACTGCGCCAGCACCCGGACGATGCGGACCAGCTCGCGCTCCCAGCCACGCAACCGGGGCGAGTGTTTCTCGCACAGATAGAGCAGGTTCTCCTCGGGCAGGTTGAGCACGGCGCGGGCCTCGTTGACCGTGCTGTTGCCGGAGGCGGGGGGGGCGTTGCCGGGCACCGTGCTCCAGAGCGGGTTGTAGCTTTCGTCCTCGTATTTCTGCCGCTCGCGGGCGCGCTGCTCCTCGTCGGACAGGCGCCATTTGCGCCGCAAATAGCGATGCACGCCCTGGCCTTGCAGCGCATGCGCGGCATCCAGGATACGCTCCACCTCGGCCAGCCCGTGCCGATCCTCGCATTCGGCGACGAAGCGACGGGCGAAGGCGAGATAGTCGAGAATACCGTCGGCGTCCGTCCACTGGCGGAACAAATGGTTGTTGCGGAAGAAATGGCCATGGCCGAAGCAGGCATGCGCGATCACCAGCGCCTGCATCGTCATCGTGTTTTCCTCCATCAGGTAGGCGATGCAAGGGTTGGAGTTGATGACGATTTCGTAGGCGAGATTCTGCATCCCGGCGCGATAGAGCAGTTCATCGCGGGCGAAGCGCTTGCCGAAGCTCCAATGCCGGTACATCAGCGGCATGCCGACGCTGCAATAGGCGTCGAGCATCTGCTCGGAGGTGATGACCTCGATCTGGCTGGGGTAGACGGAAAGGCCAAGCTCGCCGACGGCGATTTCCTCGCAGGCGCGGAAAGTGGCGTCGAGTTTGGCGAAGTCCCATTCCGCGCCCTCGAACAGCAGGGTCACGGCGTTGCCCCCAGCGGGTCCTTGCGGAACAGGTCGGCGAACACCCCCCATACGTCGCGCAGTTCCGACAGGCGGCGCATGGCCAGTTGCGGGGCGCCGCCCTCGGAGATGGCCCGGTAGGTGCCCCACAGGTTGGATTCCAGCCCGCGGGCGATGCCGAACCGCTCCTCCTCGCCCTGGCCGGTTTCCACATAGGCGAAGTAGCGGACCAGCGGCAGGATGCGCGCCATCAGGCTGGTGACGGCGGCGATATCGGCGTGCAAATTGTCGCCGTCGGAGGCCTGGGCGACGTAGATGTTGAAGGCGCTGGGCGGAAACCGCTCGGACTGCACCCGCAGCATCTCGGTCAGCGCGGAGGACACCACGGTGCCGCCGGTTTCGCGCGAGCGGAAAAAGGTGTCCTCATCGACCTCCTGGGCGCGCTCGGTGTGGCGGATGAAAACCACGTGAACCCGCTCGTATTTGCGCTCGAGGAACAAATGCAGCAGCATGAAGAAGCGCTTGGCCAGCCCCTTCATGTGTTCGGTCATCGAGCCGGACACGTCCATCAGGCAGAACATCACCGCATCCTGGGCGGGCAGCGGCACCCGCTCATGGCGGGCGTAGCGCACGTCGAGCGGGTCGATGAACGGGATGCGGGCGATGCGGCGCAGCACCAGGTCGAGCGCCGTCCGGGCGGCGGCGAGGCGGGAATCGTCGCCGGCCGCCACCGCATCTTCCACCTCCTGCTGTGCCGCGGCCAGTTCGTCGCCATCGGGCCGGCGCAGCGCCACCCGGCGGGCCAGGCTGTTGCGCATGGTGCGGCGCACATCCAGGGCGGTGGGCTGGCCGGAGATGGAGTAGCCGGCGCGGCGCGGCTTGCTCAGGATGGCCTCGCCGATTTCGGTGCGGGTCAGCCGGGGCAGTTCCAGTTCCTCGAAGAAGCAGTCGAGGAACTCCTCGCGGGTGAGGGTGAACTCGAAGGCGTCCTCGCCGCCGCCGGAATCGGCCCCTTCCCGGCCACGGCCGCCGCCACCGCCCTGCGGCTTGGGGATGCGGTCGCCGCGGTTCAGGGTGCCGGTGCCGGGCAGCACGTAGTCGCCGTCCGCACCGCCGGCCTGGCGGAAGGACGGCTCGCCGGTGCCGGCGACGCGGACCTTCACTTCCTCGTCGGCGCCGACATCGGAGACGCGCCGGCGGTCGATGCTGTCGGCGACCGCGCGGCGGACCTGGGCCTTCACCCGGGCGAGGAAGCGCTGCCGGTTGGGCAGGCTCTTTCCCTGCGGGTTGGGGCGGCGGTCAACGATCATCATGACGGCACAAAAGCCCTTTGCGTTGGCGGGTAAAAGGCGGTCATCCCGATTTCTGCACCCGCATGAACCACTCCACCGACCGGCGCACCTGCCGCTCGGTGTAGCCGCGTTCGCGCATGCGGGCGATGAAGTCGCCGTGCTTTCGCTCGGTATCGACGTCCTTCTTGGCGCCGAAGGAGATGATCGGCAGCAATTCCTCGACCTGGCTGAACATGCGGCGCTCGATCACCTCGCGGATTTTCTCGTAGGCGGTCCAGCGCGGCATGTTGCCGCCGTCGCGCGCCTTGGCGCGCAGGGCGAACTTCACCACCTCGTTGCGGAAATCCTTGGGGTTGGCGATGCCGGCCGGCTTCTCGATCTTGGTCAGCTCGGAATTCAGCTCGTCGCGGCTCATCAGGGTGCCGGTGTCGGGGTCCTTGAAGTCGGCGTCCTCGATCCAGGCGTCGGCCAGCGAGATGTAGCGCTCGAACAGGTTCTGGCCGTAGTCGCTGTAGGATTCCAGGTAGGCCTTCTGGATTTCGTTGCCGATGAACTCGGCGTAGCGCGGCGCCAGCATCGACTTGATGAAGTTGAGCAGCTTCTTCTCGACATCCTCGGGGTACTGCTCCTGGCGCAGCAGCCGCTCCAGCACGAACATCAGATGCACCGGGTCGGCCGAGATCTCGGTGCTGTCGTAGTTGAAGGTCTGCGACAGCACCTTGAAGGCGAAGCGGGTGGAGATGCCGGCCATGCCCTCGTCGACGCCGGCGGCGTCGCGGTATTCCTGCACGCTGCGCGCCTGCGGGTCCTGTTCCTTGATCGCCTCGCCGTCATAGACGCGCAGCTTGCTGAACAGGTTGGAGTTCGGATGCTCCTTCAGCCGGCTGAGCACGGCGAAGCGGGCCAGCATCTCGATGGTGCCCGGGGCGCAAGGGGCGGCGGACAGCTCGGAGGCCGCCAGCATCTTGCGGTAGATTTTCTGTTCCTCGGTCACCCGCAGGCAGTACGGCACCTTGACCACGTAGATGCGGTCGATGAAGGCCTCATTGTTGCGGTTGTTCTTGAAGGTCTGCCACTCCGCCTCGTTCGAATGGGCCAGGATCAGCCCCTGGTAGGGCAGGGCGCCGATATTCTCGGTGCCGACGTAGTTGCCCTCCTGCGTCGCCGTCAGCAGGGGGTGCAGCATCTTGATCGGCGCCTTGAACATCTCGACGAACTCAAGCAGGCCCTGGTTGGCCCGGTTCAGCCCGCCGGAGAAGCTGTAGGCGTCGGGGTCGTTCTGCGCGAACGCCTCCAGCTTGCGGATGTCCACCTTGCCGACGAGGGTGGATATGTCCTGGTTGTTCTCATCGCCCGGCTCGGTCTTGGACACCCCGATCTGGCGCAGGCGGCTGGGCATCATGCGCATGACGCTGAAGCGGAAGGCGTCGCCGCCGAACTCGCCGAGGCGCTTCAGCGCCCAGGGGCTGATCGGGCCGCGGATGGCGCGGCGGGGTATGGCGAACTCGCTTTCCAGCGTCTCGGCCATATGCGGGTCGGAGAACAGGGCGAGCGGGCTTTCGAATACCGGGCTGATCTCCTCGCCCGCCTTGAGCACATAGATCGGCTCGTGCTCCATCAGTTCCTTCAGCCGCTCGGCGAGCGAGGATTTGCCGCCGCCGACCGGGCCGAGCAGATATAGAATCTGCTTGCGCTCCTCCAGCCCCTGCGCGGCGTGGCGCAGGTAGCCGACGATGCGCTCGATGGTCTCCTCCATGCCGTGGAACTCGGAGAAGGCCGGGTAGCGGCGGATCGTGCGGTTGGCGAATATCCGGCCGAGCCGCGGGTCGCGGGAGGTATCGACGATTTCCGCCTCGCCGATCGCCGACAGCAGGCGTTCGGCGGAGCTGCTGTACATCTGGGGATTGCCGCGGCATTGCTCGAGGTACGATTCCAGCGACAGCTCGGCGTCACGTCGCTGCTCGAAATGGCTCGAGAATCGCGATCGAAGCAGATCAACGCCCATTCGCAAACTCCTAACCCAGCGGGACGGCCCCCGGTCGCAACGCGCCCCTTCAGTCAGTGCAACGGATTGCGCGGCCCGGCAAAGCCGCCATCACCCGTATTTTAGGGTGGGGCGCGGGAGCCGCCCACCCTTTGAATCTTAGGTCACGATGGTAAAAAAAAAGGTTCCTTGGCAACATGGCACGAAGTTATGACATTAAGGACACGGCTGCCGTGCCGCGCCCTTAAGCGGCCTTTTGCATCGGTGCGCTTTGGGCGGTGCAGCCCTGTGCGGTGCCGTGTCGCGGATATGCCTGTCGTGCCAGCCCTCATTCCCCATCGCTTCGTCGCGCCTGTCCCTTGCGTACCGCCTGTTCCTTGCGTTCCGATTGTCCCTTGCGTGCCGATCACCCTGCGTCGCGGCATGCCCAGGCGCGGACGCGCGGCATCGGTCGTCCCCGTGTTTCGGTATTTTATGGTTCGGCGTACCGTGCGTCCCGGCGCCCCCTGAGCGCCACGGAACCAGGATGCTTGCACGTCGGGGATGGGAAATCCATTTTAATCGGGCGGCGCGCAGGGGAAACCCACGGGTGATTGACCTCGCCCAGTGGGGTCGCTGGATGCGCCGCCCGGACAATGGGGCAAGGCCGCCGGGGGGCGGCCGGCGCCCCGCCGCACCGCACGGACGTGATTTCATCTGGAATTGACTTGCCGCAACGGTGGCGGTTGTGCAACCGAATCGGTGTAATCCAGCGGAGGCGTGGCCATGAACGACGGATCGCTTGCCGGCACGGAATCGGATGATGGAGAACCCAGCAAGGGAGGGGGAGAAGCCATCAAGGGAGGGCCGGCCAGCCGGGTGCATGCGGCCACCGGCTCGGCGCTGGTGGTCCTGTTGACCCCTGAACTGGCCGGCAACGCCGAGGAAATAGCCGCGGCCAGCGCCCGGCTGGACGCCCAGGGGGGCGCCCGTGTCCTGCTGCTGGCGCGAAAAGCCGCCGATCTGGAGGTCGGGCGGACCGTCCAGACGGCCGGGCTTGAGGTGCAGGTGCTGGCCGCCGCCGGCCTGACGCCGCCGGGCTATGCCGCGCGCGCCGTGGCGATGCCGGAAGGCAGCACCCCGGCGGAACTCGACGAACTGGCGCTGGCGCTGTCGGACGCGGTGCTGGTGGCGGAGGGCGCGTCCGACACCGCTTTCGCCAGGCTGGCACGCGCGAAGGGAAAGCCGTTCGTCAACGGCATCGTCCCGCTGCCCGCGCCGCCGGGGGCCGGCCCCTTGCAGTCCTGCCTCGACCCGAAGGGGAAGATTGGCCGCCGGCTGGGCTGGCTGGCCGGCCGGCTGGAACAATTCGCGCTGGAACTGCTCACGTTGCAGCGGCAGGGCAACCCGCCCACGTTCGAAAAAAGCCTGGCGAAGCTGCGCCGGGCGGTGCGCGGCCACTGGGAGCCGCTGCCGTATTTCGCCCCGGAGGGGAACGGGGGCAACTGGCGCGAACTGGTTCCCGACCGGGAAGCGGTGGCCGACACCGCGCCGATCGTCGCCGTGTTCAACCGGATCGATCCCTCCGCCACTTTCGGTGCGTCGCTGCACCGCGACGCCATCTGGCTCACCCATCTGTTCGCCGCGCTGGCGGTGTTCGCGGCGGTCGCCGGCGCCATCGGGCTGATCGCCGGGGAGGCGGGCTGGGCGTTCATCGAACTGCTGCTGCTGGGGGTGATCGGCGCGGTGGTATGGGCGGTGATCCACTACCGGTTGCAGGACCGCTGGACGGCCAGCCGCTATGCCGCCGAGCAGCTTCGCATTGCCCGCCTGTGCCTGCCCTTGCTGGTGGTGCCGCCGGCGCTCGCCCAGACGGATATTCTTACCGGGGAGAACGGCGCGGCCACGGATGACGGCGGGCCGAAGGGAGTCGCTGGCGCCAAGGAAAGCACCGGGGCCGGCGAAGCGGCCGGCCGGCGTGCCGCGCTGGCCCAGGCGCGGCGGTTGCGTGCCATCGAGGAGGCGGCGTTGGCGGCCAAGCGCGCGGTGCGCGACCAGGGCCTGCCGCGGTTCGAGGCCGGATCGGTCACCGTGGCCGCCTCGCGCGCTTGGCTCGAGCTGATCGTCGATGACCAGGCGGCCTACCACCGCAAAAATTATGAGAAGCTGGAATTCGCCGAGCACCGGCTCCACCGCGCCGTCACCGCCGTGTTCGCGGCGACCGTGCTGGCGGTGCTGGTGCATTTCATCTGGCCGGATGCCAGCGGATTGCTGCTGGTCACCGCCGCCGGCCCGGCCCTGGCGGCCGCCCTGCATGGCGCCTCGACCCGGCTCAGCCTGGTGCACCGGGCGGAGGAGAGCAAGGCGGTGGAATCCACGTTGAACACCCTCGGCAAGGATGTCCGTGAACTGGCGGCCGACCTTCCGGCGGCGGCCCTGCTGGTGAAAGTGCGCCAGCTGGCGCAACGGGCGGCGGCGGCGATGAGCGAAGAAAACAAACGCTGGTACGACCTGCTCCGGCGCATCGCCGATGGTGTGCCTGGTTGACCGGAGTGCCTGACCTGCGTGCCGACCCGGATGCGTTGCACGTGCTCAAGCGGGCGCTGCCGGTGGCGGCGGCGTTCGCGGCCGGGGACGGGATTTGTCCGACGCTGGAAGGCCCTGTGCGCTACCGGCGCGGCGACGCGGTGCTGACCGGCACCCGCGGCGAGCGCTGGCCGGTGGCGCGCGAATTGTTCCTTGCCGCCTACGATCCGGTGCCACCGACCCGGCCCGGCGAGGACGGCGACTACATCAAGCGGAAACTCCCCGTCCTGGCGCTTCGCCTGGAGCGGGCGGTGCAGGTGCCGGTCGGCTGGCAGGACGATCCGCTGGAAGGCCGCCCGGGCGACTGGCTGCTGCGCTACCACGACGGCACCCACGGCGTGCTGCGGGACGCGATTTTCCGCGACAGCTACGAGCCCGACAGCGGCGAAACCCGCTGGCCGCCGCCCTGATGAGCCGATCCATCGGCGGCCAGCACGGCGCCGATCGCCACCTTCAGGGCCAGCACCAGCGTCGCCGTTGCCAGGCTGGGCTGGCCGGGATGGCGTACCACCTGCTCGGGCAGCCAGGGCAGATGCAGGAAGCCGGCGCGCAATCCCGGGTGGGTGGTGGCCGCCAGATGGCCGAGCAGGTAAAGCGTGTGGTTGCACAGATGCGTGCCGGCGGTGTTGGACAGGCTGGCCGGCACCCCGGCCGCGTCCAAAGCCGCCACCACCGCGCGCACCGGGATGGTGGCGAAATACGCCGCCGGTCCGCCTGCGATCACCGGCAGGTCCACCGGCCGGGCGCCGTCATTGTCGGGGATGCGGAAATCATTGACGTTGATGCCGAGGCGCTCGACCGAGACATCCGCTCGCCCGCCGGCCTGGCCGGTGGCGATCACCAGGTCCGGGCGGTGCCGCGCCAGCGCCGCGCGCAGGGCCGGCCCGGTGCGCCGCAGCGACACCGGCAGGATGGCGGTGCGCAACAGAACGCCCGGCGGCGGGTCGGCGGCCAGCGCCAGCACCGCCTGCATGGACGGGTTGACGGTTTCGCCGCCGAACGGCTCGAAGCCGGTGACGAGGACGCGGTGCATGGGCAGAGACGGCCAGGGCGGCCCGCCCTGGTCCTATGTTTTCATTCCCCGGCGTCCACCGCATGCCGGCGCAGATCCTCCAGCCGGCAGTAGCGCAGCGCCCCCTCATGGGTTGCCGCCAGCACCACCCGCGGCGCCTGCCCGGCCTCCAGCGCCTCCTGCCAGCGCGGCGCGCACAGGCACCAGCGGTCCCCCGGGCGCAGCCCGGGGAAGCCCCAGGCCGGGTAGGGCGTGGACAGATCGTTGCCGGCGCCGCGGCTGAACGCCAGGAACCCGGCGGTCATCACCGCGCACACCGTGTGGCTGCCGATGTCCTCCGGGCTGGTGTCGCAGCCGCCGTTGCGGAAAAAGCCGGTGACCGGCGCCTGCGAGCAGGGCGCCAGCGCCCCCCCCAGCACATTGCGGGACGGCCGGCCGCCGCCCCCGTCGCGTGACTCGGTATCGTCGAACGGCATCGGCTCTCCCCTTCCTTGCCAGCCAGCATAGCGCGGCGCGCCGCCTTGTGGCAGCGCCCCGAGCGTCTCATCTGAGGTTTTGCACGCCGTCGCTTTCATGGCCCGGCCCAGCCGAGGAACACCCCATGCCGAGCACCGCCGTCCTCCGCCGCTCGCTGATGCTGCGCCGCCGCCCTGTCGGCGAACCGGGCGCGGATGATTTTGTCCTGGTCGAAGACCCCGTGCCGGAGCCGCGCGAAGGCGAGGTGCTGACCCGCACCATCCTGCTGTCGATCGACCCCTATATGCGCGGGCGCCTTGCCGACCGCGCCTCCTATGCGCCGCCGGTGGCGATCGGCGCGGTGATGACCGGGGAGACGCTGGGCGAGGTGCTGGCCAGCGGCGACCCGGGGTTCGTCCCGGGCGACATCGTGCTGGGCAGCCGCGGCTGGCAGACGCACAGCCTTTCCCCGGCGTCGGCGCTGACCCGGGTGGACCGCCATGCCGCCCCGCTCGGGGCTTTTCTGGGCGTGCTCGGCATGCCGGGCACCACCGCGTATTCGGGCATGCGCGATATCGGCCAGCCGCGCGCCGGCGAGACGGTGGTGGTTTCGGCGGCCTCGGGGGCGGTGGGGTCGGTGGCCGGGCAATTGGCCAAACGGGCCGGCGCCCGCGTGGTCGGGGTTGCCGGCGGGCCGGACAAATGCCTGTGGGTGCAGGAGACCCTGGGCTTCGACGACTGCGTGGATCACCGCTCGGTCCATCTGCGCCGCCTGCTGGCCGATGCCTGCCCGAACGGCATCGACGTCTATTTCGAGAATGTCGGCGGGGCGGTGCAGGAGGCGGCGTTCGGCCTGCTGAACCCGCATGCCCGCGTGGTGATGTGCGGCATGGTCGCCCAGTACAACGCCAGTGAGCCCCCGCCGGGACCCAATCTCGGCTTCGTGGTGGGCAAGCGGGTGCGCATCGAGGGCCTGATCGTGTTCGACCAGCCGGAACGCTTCGCCGAATGGCGGATTCTGGCCGCCCCCTGGGTGCGCGACGGCACGCTGCGGTATCGCGAAACCATCGTGGAGGGGCTGGAGAGCGCGCCGGAGGCGCTGCGCCAGGTGCTGCGCGGCGGCAATTTCGGCAAGATGCTGGTGCGGGTGGGGAAGCTGCCGGCTTGATCACCCCATCCGGCCGCGCCGCGCCGGCGTCTGGAGGGGGTGTGACCGAAGCCGCCCTTTCCCCGGCAAGGGGGAAAGGGCGGTCGGCATCAGTTCAGCAGCCGCCCCGGCTTGATCAACCCGGTCAGTGCCGGCTCCATTTCCGACCCCACGCGCTCCAGCGACAGGCGGGTGGGGGCACGCGGCCGCTCGAGGGCCGGCAGGGTGGGGGGCAGGGGGGCGTGCGACGGCGGCACCGCCGTCGGCTTCGTCCTGGCCGGATGCGCCGGCGCGGCGCGCATCAGCGCCGCCACGAAGGACCGGCCCCAGACCAGCGGCGAGCGGTGCTCGATCGCCGCCCACAAGGCCCGCCAGCGTGCCTGCCGCTCCTCCAGCCCCATGCGCAGCGCCGAATCCAGGGCGTCCGCCATGGCGTCCGGGTCGTGCGGATTGACCAGCAGCGCCGCCTCCAGCTGGCGGGCGGCGCCGGCGAAGCGCGACAGCACCAGCACGCCCGGGTCGGCGGGGTTCTGCGCGGCGACGAATTCCTTGGCGACCAGATTCATGCCGTCCCGCAGCGGCGTCACCAGGCCAACGCGCGCCAGCCGCATGTAGCCGGCGACCATCGCCCGGTCGGTGCCGCGCAGCACCATGCGCAGCGGCTGCCAGTCCGGCTCGCCCAGGTCGGCGTTGAGCGCTCCGGCGTCGCGGTCCAGCGCGGCGCGCAGCGCCCGGTAGCAGTCCACGTCTTTGCGCGACACGGCGGCGATTTGCAGCGCGGTCACGTGGCCGCGCCAGTCCGGCTGCTTTTCCAGCAGGCGGCGCAGCCCGGCCACGCGCTGGAGCAGGCCCTTGGTGGGGTCCAGCCGCTCCACGCCCAGCACCAGGCGCTGCCCGTCCAGGCTGTGGCGCAGGCGACGCACCGCCGGCGAATCGGTCATGTCGGCGGCGGTGCGGGCGAAGGCGCGCGCCTCGATCTCCACCGGGAACACCCCCAGCCGCACCCGCCGCCCGGCGAAAAACAGCGAGTTGCCGGGGCCGCGCGCCGCGCCGGCCAGCATCTGCGCCGCGGCGGCGAAATTGGCCACGTCGTTGTCGGTCTGGAAGCCGATCAGGTCGGCCGACAGCAGATCACGCACCAGCTCGGCGATTTCCGGCGCCGCCGCCAGCACGTCGGGGGCACAGAACGGAATGTGCAGGAAAAACCCGATCGGGTTGCGCACGCCGCGCGCCCGCAGCGCCGCCGGCAGCGGCATCAGGTGGTAGTCATGCACCCAGATCAGGTCGGTGGGCCGCAGCAGCGGCTGGAGGCTGGCGGCCAGGCGCGCATTCACCTCCCGGTACACGCGGGCGTCGCGCCGGTCGTACTGCATCAGCTCCGGCATGGTGTGCAGCAGCGGCCACAGCACCCCGTTGGAGAACGCGCTGTAATAGCGGTCGTGCTCCTCCTGCGTCAGGTCGATGGTGGCGTAGTCCACCGCGCCGACGCGCTCGACCATGGCGGTCTGGCCGGCCCCGGAGGGCACAACCGCGCCGCTCCAGCCGAACCACACGCCGCCACGCTTTTCCATCAGCCCGTCCAGGGCGACAGCCAGTCCGCCGGCCTGGGTTCCGGCTGACGGAGCCGGTACCCGGTTGGACACGACGACAAGGCGGTTCATGTGACCTCCAGCAGCGCGGCATACAGGGCCGCGAACAGGGCGGCCGGAAACAGCCGGCCCGCATATGCGCCGCGTTCAACGGTTCGGGCGAAACTGCCCAGCGAATCCGCGCAGCGCCGTCCGGTGGAACTGTGCGGAAATGGGATCGGGATCGCCGTCCCCGCAGCCGATCGGGATCGGCCGGTGGCGCCCGTTTCCGCCACCTCCCATGCCGGCATTGCCCATGCCGGCGGGCATATGCCTGCTGCCGGCGCGCCGGCCGGGCGGGGAATGGGGCGGTGGCTGGGGACGTGCACCAAAAGCTCCTCGAATGCGCGTTGCGCGGGGATCATTTTTCAGTCCCGCGTGGCAAGATTACGGCGAAGAACCCGATGCGCTCCCGCAGCCATGCCGTAAAGTTTACCGGCCAGACCCGCATCGGCGGGCTGGCGGCTGATGGCACGGGCTGGCGCAGATAAACCGGCGCCCGGGAACCACAGGGTTATGATCCATTCATAGCAACGGCGCGGTTTGGAAAAACGGCATCACAGCACGTGCGCGCGGTCTCCGGCCGGCGGTGAAAACGGCGGCAATAGCCCCGAAGGTAGCTATTCCGTCTACACGAGTTATGCTTGTGGCGTCTTTCAATTCTTCGGCATGGAGCGCCAGGACTGCGGCGTTGCTGCCTTTGAATGTTTCCAGTATTTTCGCAAGTACGCCGTCCAGGCTGTTGATAACAAAGAATCGGCGCGGCAAATACACGCCGGCGACCGGCGGCGTTTGTCTGCGCTGGTATCGATGCGGATCAGCAGCGTACCGGTTCGGTGCCGCGGGAGGCAGGGGCGGATGTGCTGGCATGGGGGATCGCCGGCCCTGGTTTTTTGCCCTGTGCGATGGGATGCTGCGCGCATGAAGCCATCCGGCATGGACGACTCGCTGGCCGCCACCCTCGCCGCCTGGCGCCGGCATCTGCACGCCCACCCGGAATTGTCGTTGGATGAGCGGGAAACCGCCGCCTTCGTCTGCGCCCGGCTGGCCGAGCTTGGCATTCCGCATGTTGCCGGGGTGGGCGGCCACGGGGTGGTGGCGACGCTGTCGCGCGGGCGGTCGAACCGCAGCGTCGGTCTGCGCGCCGACATGGACGCGCTGCCGATCACCGAGACCTCCGGGCTGGCGCATGCCTCCACCCGGCCGGGGGTGATGCACGCCTGCGGCCATGACGGCCACACGGCCAGCCTGCTCGGCGCGGCGGCGCTGCTGGCGGGCGACCCGGGCTGGACCGGCACCGTGCAACTGCTGTTTCAGCCCGCCGAGGAAGGCTTCGGCGGCGCCCAGGCGATGCTGGAGGACGGGCTGCTGGCGCGTTTCCCGATGGAGCGCATCTTTGCCTACCACAACTGGCCCGGCCTGGCGGCGGGGACGGTGGCGGTGCATGACGGGCCGGTGATGGCCGGCTGCGCCCGGCTGTCCATCACCCTGCACGGCCAGGCCGGACATGCCGGCATGCCGCATCTGACCCGCGATCCGATGCTGGCGGCGGGCCATCTGCTGGTGGCGTTGCAGTCGGTGGTGTCGCGCACGGTCGATCCGCTGGAATCGGCGGTGGTGTCGATCTGCATGATCGACGGCGGCGGCGCCTACAACCAGATACCCTCCACGGTGCGGCTGTGCGGCACCGTGCGGGCCTTCAAGCCGGCGGTGCGCGAGCAGGTCGATGCGGCGATCGCCCGGGTGCTGGGGGGCATTGCCGCCACCTTCGGGGTGACGGCGGAATTGGACCTGCCGGCGGGCATCGGCGCCACCATCAACCACCGCGCCGAGGCCGGGCTGGCCGCCGAGGCGGTGCAGGCGGCGGGGCTGGCGTTGCGGCGCGATCTGCCGCCGGCGATGACCAGCGAGGATTTCAGTTGCTTCCTGCAGCAGCGCCCGGGCGCCTTTCTGTGGATCGGCAACGGCCCGGCGGCGGCCGGTACCGACCTGCACGGCCCGGATTACGACTTCAACGATGGCATTCTGCCGGTTGCCGCGACCGTGCTGGCCGGGGTGGCGCGACGGGCGCTGCGCGAGGGCGGGTGACGGCGAGTGACGGCGGCGCCGGGGGGCTGCCCTCAGCCCGGGTCGTCCAGCCCCAGCGCCCGCAGCCGCGCGCCTTCCTCGTCCCAGCCGGCGCGTTCCTTCACGTTCAGGAACAGGTGTACCTTGCGGTCCAGCAGCGACACCAGTTGCTTGCGCGCGCGCGCGCCGATTTCGCGGATGCGGCTGCCGGCCTCGCCGATCAGGATCGCCTTCTGGCCGGCGCGGGCGACGTAGATGGTCGCCTCGATGCGCACCGAGCCGTCGCGCCGCTCCTCCCAGGATTCGGTTTCCACCGTGGTGCCGTACGGCACCTCCTCATGGGTTTGCAGGAATATCTGCTCGCGCACGATCTCGGCGGCGAGCAGCCGGTCGGGCAGGTCGGTGAGGTCGTCGTCCGGATAGAGATGCGGGCCGGGCGGCATGGCATCGGCCAGCGCCGCCAGCAGCGTGTCCAGCCCGTCGCCGGTGGCGGCGCTGACCATGAAGGTCTGCTCGAAACCGGCGATGCCGTTGAGGTCGGCGGTCAGCGGCAGCAGCCGGGGCACGTCCACCAGATCGACCTTGTTGAGCACCAGCCAGCTGCGGCTGCCCCGCTCGCGCAGCCGGTCGGCGATGGCGCGCACGCCGTCGGTCAGGCCGGCCCGGGCATCGACCAGCATCAGCACCAGATCGGCGTCCTGCGCGCCGGTCCAGGCGGCGTTCACCATGGCGCGGTCCAGCCGCCGGCGCGGGCGGAAGATGCCCGGGGTATCGACCAGCAGAATCTGGGCGGCGCCGCGCATCAGGATGCCAAGCACACGAAAGCGGGTGGTCTGCGCCTTGGGGCTGACGATCGACAGTTTCGCCCCGGTCAGCCGGTTCAGCAGGGTGGACTTGCCGGCATTGGGGGCGCCGACGATGGCGGCGAAACCGCAGCGCGTCACCGGCGTTGTCGTCACCGGCGTTGCCACGGGCGGGGATTCGGTCATGCGGGCAGCTTTCCCAGCAGGTCGGCGGCGGCCAGCCGTTCGGCGACCCGCTTGCTGCCGGCGGTGCCGCTGCCGTCCTGGCCGGCGGCGGAGACGCCGATGACAAACACCGGGTCGTGCGGCGGTCCCTCACGTGAGAGCAACTGATAGGTGGGCAGCATCATGCCGCGCGCCAACAGCCATTCCTGCAGGGCGGTCTTGGGGTCCTTGGGTGGCTCGGCGAGGCCGGCCATGACGCTTTCCCAGGCGCGGCGGACGAAGCGGCGGGCCGGCTCCAGGCCGCCATCGAAATACAGCGCGCCGATCAGCGCCTCCATGGCGTCGGCCAGCACGGTCGCCAGCTTGCGCACGCCGGCGCGCGATTCGCCGGGCGCCACCGACAGCGCCGCGGGCAGGCCGAGCTGGTCGGCGATGTCGGCGAGCACCGGTTGGGAGACCAGATGGGCCAGCCGGGGTCCGAGCTGGCCCTCCTGCTCGTTGGGGAAGCGTTCGGCCAGCCATTCGGCGATCAGCAGGCCGAGCACCCGGTCGCCGACGAACTCCAGCCGTTCGTTGGAGCCGGCGCCGTTGCTTCTGGCGGTGCGGCCCCGGGCGAGCGTCCGGCCGGCCAGGGCGGAGCGGTGGGTGAGGGCCTCGCGCAGCAGCTCCGGGCGGGCGAAGTGGTGGCCCAGCAGGTCCTCGGCCCGCGGCGGTTCCGCCCGCGGCGCCAGCGAGAGGCTGGCTTCGGGCGCGGTCGTGCCGGGGGCGATCAGGATATGCCCGAGAACAGGCGGTGCCAGCGGATCTCGAACGGCCAGTCCCAGATCTGCCACAGCGACGCCGAGCCGCCGACCGAGAGGAAGATGAATTCCGCCCGGCCGACCAGATTCTCCACCGGCACGAAGCCGACCGCGTTCATGACGCGGCTGTCCTGCGAGTTGTCGCGGTTGTCGCCCATGGCGAACACATAGCCGTCGGGCACCTTGTATTCCGGGGTGTTGTCCAGCGGTCCGTCGTCGCTGGCCTTCAGGATATAGTGCTCGCGCCCGTTCGGCAGGGTTTCCAGATAGCGTTCATACAGGGTGCTGGTGCCGCCGTCCTCGGCGAGGAATTCGCCGGCCGGCTTGCGCTGCACCTTCTCGCCGTTGATGTAGAGCTGGCCGGCCTTCATCTGGATGCGGTCGCCGGGCAGGCCGATGATGCGCTTGATGTAGTCGGTTCTGGTGTCGCGCGGCAGCTTGAATACGGCGACGTCGCCGCGGTCGGGCAGGCGGCCGAAGATGCGCCCGGAAAACAGCGGCGGTGAGAACGGCAGCGAAAAATGCGAGTAGCCGTAGCTGTATTTTGAAACGAACAGGTAGTCGCCCACCAGCAAAGTGGGAATCATCGACCCGGACGGGATATTGAACGGCTCGAACGCCACGGTACGGATACCGACGGCGATCAACCCGGCATAGAGGATGGTTTTGATGTTCTCGCTCAGTCCGCCGGACTTTCGCCTGGCCGTGATTGGCTGCGCCATGGGGGGGTGTCTCTAACTCCGGGGGCCGGGGCGGCGGGACTTCGGGGGGCGGATCAAGCCTTTCCGCCCCTGTCCTGTCAAGCGAGGCAGGCCCTCACGGCGTCGCAGACCTGATCCACCTGGGCGTCGGTCAGTTCGGGATACATCGGCAGGCTGAGCACCTCGGCCGCGGCGCGTTCGGTGGCGCGGCAGGCGGCCGGACCCAGCACCACCCGCCCGCGATAGGCGGGTTGCAGATGCACCGGCACCGGATAATGCACGCCGCTGCCGATGCCCCGGCCCCGCAGCGCCGCCTGCGCCGCCGCGCGGTCCACCACCCGCACCACATACTGGTGAAACACATGCACAACCCCGGGGCGCCGCGCCGGCGGGGCGATGCGGCCGCCGGCCAGGGCGGCGTCGTAACGGGCGGCGATGGCGCCGCGGCGGGCATTCTGCGCGTCGAGATGCGGCAGCTTCGCCCGCAGGATGGCGGCCTGCACCTCGTCCAGCCGGCTGTTCACGCCGACCGCGTCGGACACGTAATGCCGCCGCCAGCCATATTGCCGCAGCGCCGCCAGCCGCTCCGCCAGCGCCGCGTCATCGGTGGCGATCACCCCGGCATCGCCGAGCGCCCCGAGATTCTTGGTCGGATAGAGGGAGAAACAGGCGGCCTGGCCCAGCGTGCCGAGCCGGCGCCCGCCCAGCATCGCGCCGTGCGCCTGGCTGCAATCCTCGACCAGCGCCGCCCCGTGGCGGGCACAGGCGGCGGCAATGGCGTCCATATCCGCCGCCTGTCCATACAGGTGCACGGGGATCACCGCCCGCACCGGCGGCAGCCCGGCGGGCGGACGCGCCAGCACCGCCTCCAGCTCGGCCGGGTCGATCGTATAATAGGCCGGATCGATGTCGATCAGTACCGGGGTTGCCCCGGCCATTTCGATCGCCGCCACGGTGGCCACCGCGGTGTGCGAGACGGTGGCCACCGCGCAGCCGGGGCCGATGCCCAGGCCGCGCAGCGCCAGCGCCAGCGCGTCGGTGCCGTTGCCGCATCCCACGGCGTGGGCGCTGCCCAGCCAGGCGGCGAATTCGGCCTCGAAGCCGCGCCCCTCGGCGCCGAGGATGTACCAGCCGGAGCCGAGCGCGCGGGCCACCGCGGCGTCGATTTCCGGTCGCAGGGCGCGGTAGCCGGCGCCGGGATTGGCCTGGGGAATGGTAATCGCCGGTTCGGTCGTCACCGATGCGGTCATCACAGATAGGCCGCCAGCCGCGTGCGGAACCAGTCCAGCGACCGGCTGATGCCGTCTTCCAGCCCGACCCGCGGCACCCAGCCGCTGGCGGCGCGGAAGGCGCGGTCGTCGGCGTGGTAGCTGCCGATGTCGATGCTGGCCCGGTCGGCGGGGAAGGCGCGGGTGGTGTAATGCGCATCCGGGCCAGCCAGGCGCACCACCAGATCGGCCAGTTGCTTCAGGCTCGCCGGCGGCGAGCCGCCGATGTTGAAGATGCGGCCATGGCAGGCGGGTTGGGTGGCGGCCAGCAGGAAGGCTTCGGTGACGTCGTCCACGTAGGTCAGGTCGCGCAACTGCTCGCCGCCCCATACCTCGAAGGGCTTTCCCTCCAGCACCGAGCGTATCCAGATGCCCAGGAAGGTCTGCCGGGCGTCGCGGATGCGCAGGCGGGGGCCGTAGCAGTTGGTCAGCCGCAGCGACACCACCGGGCGGTTCATGGTGCGGTGCTCGATCATCCAGTACTGCTCGCCGGCGAATTTGGACACGCCGTTGGCGTCCGGCGGGTTGACCGGATGCTCCTCGTCCACCGGCAGATGGTGCGGCCGGCCGTAGAACTGGCGGGTGGAGGCGTGCACCACCACCGCGTCCGGCGCCGCCTCGCGGGCCGCCTGGATCAGCCGCACCTGTGCCACCGCGTTCACCGCGATGTCGGCCAGCGGGTCGCGCTGCCCGCCCATGTGGCTGGTCTGCGCGGCGAGGTTGAAAATGACCCCGGCGCCCTCGCAGAGCGGGCGCAAATCCACGTCGCGGATGTCGGCGCGCACCAGTTCCACCGCGGCGCCGTCCAGATTGGCCGGGTTAGCGCCGCCGCCGAACAGGAACCCGTCGAGCGCCACCACCCGCGCCCCGCGGGCGGCGAGCGTGTGACACAGATTGGAGCCGAGAAACCCGGCCCCGCCTGTCACCAGTACTTTGCGGCCATGCCATTCCATCGATGTATTCCTTCTCTCCCGCGCCGTGGCGGGCTTTTCCGGCGCAGTGTCGGGACGCTTCGTGGCGGAATTCGGCCGGTCGGCCAGGGAAACGGGCCGCTATTCCGGGTCGCCGGCGCCGCGCGGCGGGTGGCGCCCGGTGTCCGGGTCGCCGCTGCGCATGATCTCGGCAAAGCCGAACAGCAGCAACAGCAGGCCCGCCACCACTTCCACTGTAGCCAGCGCCCGTACCAGCGGCCCGACCGGAGTGATATCACCGTAGCCCACGGTCGAGAGCGTGATCACGGAGAAGTATATCGTGTCGCTGAAGCTCAACGGCTGCGGCTGATTATGCTTGAAAAACATCGGGCCGGCCACCGACATCTGGGCGATGCGGTAGAAGCAGGCGAACACCACCACCAGCAGCGAGTAGTAGGTCAGAAAGGCCATGATCGGCATCACCAGCCGGTCGAGCCGCGCCGCCACCGTCTCGAACACCAGGACGATGTCCATCAGCAGCAGCACCACGTCGCGCGCCGCCCAGCCCACCAGGGCGGCGATGGCCAGCGACGAGGCCAGCAGCGCGCCACCCTGGCCTAGCCCGCCGAGCTCCAGCCGTTGCAACTGAAAAGACAGCGCGGCGATCACCAGCAGCCCGGGCAGCCAGCGCGACAGCCGCGGCAGATGCGTCAGCTGGTGCCGGCGGCGGACCCGGATCAGCGCCGCCACGTGCCGCCGGCGCAGGAAGCAGCCGAGCAGGAAACCGCCCACCGGCACGCCGAGCGCGGGCAGCGCGAAGGCATCCGGCGCGGCGGGGTAGTTGGCTTCGCGGAAATACACGAACACGCAGACATACACGGCCAGCCCGTTGGCCACGGTGAAGCCGAAATGCGACCCGCCCGGGAACATCAGATAGAAGAAGCCGAAGCCCAGCAGGCTGGCGACGATCGAGGTGACGCCGAACTGCCAGCCCGCCCCGATGCCGGCCGCCACCAGCCCCACCAGCACCAGCGTGAACACGGTGGCGTGCAGCCAGTGGCGGTCGATGCGTCTGGTGGTGTGGCGTGGCGGAACCGGCAGGCCGCTCATGCAGCGGCTCAGGGCAGGGCGGCGATGCCGGTGATTTCCACCTTCCAGGCCGGGTCGGCGAGGGTTGCCTGCACGGTGGCGCGGGCCGGCCTGGCGGCGGGGTCGAGCCAGGCATCCCAGGCGCGGTTGAGGGCGGCGAAATCGGCCAGGTCGGCGAGGAAAATCTGCGCGCTGAGCAGCCGCGACTTATCGGTGCCGGCCTCGGCCAGCAGGGCGTCGATCTGGGCCAGGATATCGGCGGCCTGCCCCTCGGCGCCGAGGCTCGAATCGCGGGTGACCTGGCCGGCCAGATAGACGGTGTTGCCGTGGACCACGGCGCCGGACAGGCGCGCGCCGGGTTGCAGGCGTCGGATGGTCATGGGTGTGGGTGCTCCCGGTTCGATTGCGGGCGGCAAAGGGCCACAGGGGAGGGCGGTTGGCAACCGGGGATGGGGGGGCCGGAGGTGGGCAGGGACGGAAGGCGAGCGTGGCGGCAATATACGCCGGATCAGGGCTTTCCCATGCGGTGACGCCGGTCGTGCCGCACGAACAACCAAGCGACAAGCAAGCCGAGTCCTCCCAGGACGATCGGGGCCGTCAGCCAATAGATCGTGAAAAGCGTCGTGTCGGTCATTCCCGAAGCCCGCCAAGGATCATCCTCGCAGCGGCGTGCAACATGAACGCGCCGCTGATCCCGATAGGCACACCGAGCAGAAATGCGCGCATGCCGTTTCCGGATGTCGCACCATACAGGAATGCCGCGCCCGGTGCCACTACCCAGGCGGTGAACATGCCGGCGGCACAGGAGTTCAGCAGCGTGGCCAGCAACTTCGCGCGCTCGTTCTCGACATGCCCATCAGCCCCTTCCCCAGGATATGACTCGCGCCGCGGTCCAGGCGCGACCGGTTGGTAAGGCTTGAACATTCACGAGAGTGTTAACGATAATTGAACGCCTCTGTGTTCCGTGGGCACAGGAGATGCGGCGACGCTTCCCCGCTCACCCCCGCAGATGTGGCCGCCACATCCGCGCCCGCAGACTTTCGCGCGGACCCGCCAGCAGCCCCGCCGTCCACAGCACCCCCGCCGACAGCACGATCGCCGGCCCCGCCGGCAGGTCGGCGTGATAGGACACCAGCAGCCCGGCAACCGAGGCCAGCAGCGCCAGCGCCACCGCGGCGCGCACCTGCCCGGACAGATCGGCGGCGAAATGGCGTGCCGCCACCGCCGGCAGCATCATCAGCCCCACCGACATCAGCGTGCCCAGCGCGGCGAACCCGCCCACCACGCACAGCACCACCAGCGCCATGAAGGCCAGGTGCCAGGCGCCGCCATGCCCGCCGAGCGCCCGCAGAAAACCCGGATCGAAACTCTCCAGCACCAACGGCCGCCAGATCACCGCCAGCCCCAGCAGCGCCGCGCTCGCCGCGGCCGCCATCAGCAACAGCGCCGAATCGTCCACCGCCATCACGCTGCCGAACAGCAGATGCGCCAGATCCACCCCGCGCGTGGCCGAAACGATCGTCACCCCCAGGGCCAGCGCCACCAGATACACCCCGGCCAACTGGCTGTCCTCCCGCCCGCCGGAGGCGCGCGCCAGCCAGCCGGCCAGCAGCGCCACCGCCAGCCCCGCCAGCACCCCGCCCAGCCCCATCGCCCACAGCGACAACCCGCCGGCCAGCGCCCCCAGCGCCACCCCCGGCAATATGCCGTGCTGCAACACGTCGCTGGTCAGGCTCATGCGGCGCAGCACCAGCACCACCCCCAGCGGCGGCCCGGCCAGCGACAGCGCCAGGCACCCGGCCAGCGCCCGGCGCATGAACCCCAGCGTGAACGGCTCGATCACCCATTGAAGAATCACCTCAGGCGGCGTCCTGACAGGGCAGCGCTGCCTCCGACCACGCCTCGGCGGCCAGCCGGGCGCGCTGCCGGTTCGCGGCCGAGAGGGCGATGGCGGTGGGTCCCCAGGCGACCGGATGGCGCACCAGCAGCAAGGTTTCGGGGAACTCGCGCGCCACCAGATCGAGGTCGTGCAGCACGGCGATGACGGTGCGGCCCTGGTCATGCCAGCGGCGGATCAGCGCCATCAGATCGCCGGCGGTGCGGGCATCCACGGCGTTGAACGGCTCGTCCAGCAGCAGCACCGGCGCGTCCTGCACCGCCAGCCGGGCGAACAGCACGCGCTGGAACTGCCCGGCCGAGAGGCTGCCGATCAGGCGGCGCCCGAACCCGTCCAGCCCGACATCATGCAGGGCGGCATCGGTGCGCGCGGCGGCATCGGCGGGCAGCCGGCGGAAGGCGCCCATGCGCGCCCAGGCGCCCAGTGCCACCACGTCGCGGCAGCACACCGGAAAGCCGCGGTCGAGGCTGCCGGCCTGCGGCAGCAGCGCGATCCGGTCCGGCGCCAGCCCGCCGCGGTCGATGTTCCCGTCATGCGCCGGGTGCAGCCCGGCCAGCGCCCGCAGCAGGGTGGTTTTTCCCGCCCCGTTCGGCCCGACCACCGCGGTCAGGCTGCCGGGGGCGAACCGGCCCGACAAATGATGCACCGCCGGCCGGCGCTCATGCACGCAGGTCAGGTCATGCAGCACAACCGGCGGCGGCGTCACCATGCCAGCGCCCAGGCGACGCCCAGCCAGATCACCGCGACCAGCGCCAGAGCGAGCGCCAGGCGCGGGGCCAGGCCGGCGAGCGGCGATAGCGGGTCGATCATCGTTATATTATAACATCACCGGGGCTTTCCTGCAAACCACCCGGGCGTGATAGCGTCGCCGCCGCATGAACGCTCCCCTCGCGCCCGCTTCCGCCGAATCCGACCTGATCGCCCGGCGGGAGCTGCAGGACCACCGCCGCTTCGCCAGCGGGCTGCTGGTGCTGATGGCGATGCTGACGGTGGCCACCTACGCCATGCCGCCAGGCTTCACCATCGACATGCTCCAGGCCGCGGCCAAGGCGGGCTTCGTCGGCGGCATCGCCGACTGGTTCGCGGTGACGGCGCTGTTCCGCCACCCGCTCGGCCTGCCCATTCCGCATACCGCCATCATTCCCAGCCAGAAGGACCGGCTCGGTCGCGCGCTCGGGCGGTTCGTCGCCGGGCATGTGTTCACCCGCGACGACGTGGCCCGCTTCCTCGGCCGGGTGGACCTGCCCGGCATCCTGCGCCGCTTCCTGTCCGATCCGGTGGCGACCCGCCCGGCGGCCGAGGGCATCGCCGCGCTGTTGCCGCGCATCCTGGCGATGATCGGCGACGGCCGGGCGCGGCGGGCGCTGGGGCGCATCCTGCCGCGCATCCTCGGCGGCCCGGATGCCGGCCGGGTGGTCGCCCGCGCCTTGCGCCAGATGGTCGCCGGCGGCCGCCACCAGGACGTGTTCACCTTCATTCTCGGCAGCCTGAAATCGGCGCTGGCCAGCCGCGAATGGGCGCTGCGGCGCGCCATCCAGGAGCGGGTGGCCGAGCATGGCGGCCGGCTGGTCGGCTGGACGGTGGGGGCGGCGGTGGCTCACCGCGCCATCGCCCAGATGAACGCCGAACTGGCCCGCATGGAGCCGGGCAGTTCGGAAATGCGCGCCGCCTTCGACGAATGGGTGCGCCGCGAGATCGTCCGCATCGAGACCGACCCGGCGCGGGCGACCGAGATCGGCGCGGCGATCAGCCGGCTGGTGGCGCACGAAACCATGCGGACCTGGCTCGCCGACATATGGACCCGGCTGCGCGCGGCGGTGGAGGAGGACGCGGCCCGGCCGGACGGCAACAGCATTGCCTTCATCGAGGGCGCGCTGGCCAATCTCGGCACCCTGCTGGAAACCGACCCCGATGCGCGGGCGCGGCTGCAGCGCGGCGCCGAGAGCATCGCCGGCACCCTGCTGCCGGCGGCGCAGGCGCAGCTGTCGGAATTCATCGCCGGCGTGGTGTCGCGCTGGGATGCCGGGACGGTGACGGAAAAGCTGGAATTGCGGGTCGGCCGCGACCTGCAATTCGTGCGCATCAATGGTACCATCGTCGGCTTCCTGGTCGGCGGGGTGCTGTACGCGCTGCTGCACGCCATGTTCGGACGGGTCAGCTTTTGAGGACGAAACGGTGATGCGGCTTTCGGTGCTGGACCAGTCCGCGGTGGTGACCGGCCGCCCGGCCGCCGATTCGATCCGCGAGAGCCTGTCCCTCGCCCGGCACGCCGAGGCGCTGGGCTACCATCGCTACTGGGTGGCCGAGCACCATAACTCGGCGGCGATCGCCGGCTCGGCGCCGGAAATCCTGATCGCCGCCATCGCCGCCACCACCACCCGCATCCGGGTGGGCAGCGCGGGGGTGATGCTGCCGCATTATGCCAGCCTGAAGGTGGCCGAGCAGTTCCGCGTGCTGGAGGCGATCGCGCCCGGGCGGATCGATCTGGGGGTCGGCCGGGCGCCGGGCGGCGACGGGCTGACGGCGCATGCGCTCAACCCCAACGCGGCGACGGCGGCCGACCGTTTCCCCGCCCAGCTGCGCGACCTGCTGGCCTGGGTCTCCGGCGAGAAGCTGATGGAGAACCATCCGTTCCGCGACGTGGTGGCGATGCCGTCCGGCGCCGGCGGGCCGGAGCTGTGGATGCTGGGCAGTTCCGGCTATGGCGCGCAACTGGCGGCGCATTTCGGCCTGCCATACTGCTTTGCCCATTTCATCACCGACGGACACGGCGCGGCCGAGGCGCTGGATATGTACCGCGCCCGGTATCAGCCGAGCCGGCGTGGCCCGGCCCCCTGGGGGGCGGTATGCGTCTGGGCGCTGGCGGCGGACACGGCGGCGGCAGCCGAGCGGCAGTTTTCCAGCCGGGCGCTGTGGCGGCTGGGCCGCGATCGCGGCGTCTATGGCCCGCTGCCCTCGCCCGCGGAGGCGGCGGCCTATGCGTATTCCGCGGCCGAGCGGGAGCAGGTGGAGCGGCTGAAACGCCACTCCATCTTCGGCACCGGCCCCGACGTCGCCGCCCGTCTGCTGGCATTGGCGCAATCGCTCGGCGTGCAGGAGGTGGCGATCCTGACCGCCACCCATGACCCCGAACCGCGCCGTCGCAGCTACGAGCTGCTGGCGCGCGAATTCAGGCTACTCGCCGAAGGGCCGGCCGCCGGGGGGCGGCCCGGGCACGCCGCCGGCTGAGCCGCCAAGCCGCCACATCCGCCAGCGATAGGCCAGATAGGCGATCGTCCCGCCAGCCAGCGCCACCGGAATGAGTGCCAGCGCCAGCCAGAGCGCCAGTGCCGCCATCGCCACCAGGCCGGCAACCACCGCCACCACCACGCCGTAGCGCAGCAGTGTTTCGGAGGGCGTTTCCGGCGGCGGTTCCACGAACTGGCCGTCTGGCGTCATGTCGAGCAGCGGGCCGGAGCGGGCGCGGCGAATGTTGATTCTCATGCGTGCGACGTGGCGCGGATCGCGGCGCGGTTCAAGCCCGGACCTGCGGTTTGCCGGCGTACCCGGTTCCCGGACGGCCAAAAAAAAAATCGAAGCGTGGCCGTGGCGCCGCGGCCATGCGACTGGCTGGGCGCAGATATGCGCAAGGCCGGACCTCGCCGCGCGCAATAGAGTAAACTGTGTCATTTTGGTGACGTACGGCGCGTGCCGAAAATCGCTTACCCCTGGGGTCATTGCGTCAAATGGCCAGCGGCCATTATTGTGCCCGGTAACGGTTCTTTCACGGTTTCGGACGATTCGGAAACGCGGCATCCGCGTGTCGGTCCCCCCTGCACATGCCGCCGGGAGACGGTTCTGAACCAGATTTCCACCCAGCTGACCGACCTTGCCCCGGCGCCGGAGAACCCGGCGTCGCAAATCGCGGCATGGGATGAGGAATCGCCTCGCCCCGGTGCCGATCCGGCGGAGCATCTTGTTCCCGTTATTCTGCTTCGGGACGTCGGCGCCTTGCTCGGGCCGGACCGGGCCGGCGCGGTGACACTGGATGTGCGGGAGGACGAGTTTCTTTGCCTGGTCGGGCCGGCCGGAAGCGGCAAGACGACGATGCTGCGCGGGCTTGCCGGGCTGGAGCGGCCCGCCCCGGCAGCGCGCGGCCGGAACCGGCGCCCCGCCGCCGGCCACGCGCCGTCGGTCGGGTTCATGCTGGCGGAGAGCACCCTGTTCCCCTGGCTGACGGTGCGGCAAAATCTGTGGCTGCCGTTGCGGGTCGGCGGCCGCCGCAAGGTCGATCCGTGGCAGGTCGATGCCCTGCTCGGCATGCTCGGGCTGCTGGAGGTGGCCAACCTGTTTCCGGCCGACCTGCCGGTGCGAACGCGCCGTCTGGTCGAATTGAGCCGGGCACTGGTGCGCGACCCGTCGCTGGTACTGATCGACGAGCCGTTCCGGGGTCTCGATTTCAGCGCCCGCCGGGCGCTGGCCGACGATCTCGAGCGGGTGCGGGCGATCACCCGCAAGACCTTCATGTTGTTCACCCGTGACATCACCGCGGCGGTGCATGTGGCGGACCGGGTCGGCGTGCTGTCGGCGGATGCCGGCCGGTTGCTCGATGTCGTCAACGTGGCGCTGCCGCGTCCGCGCCGGGCGGCCTCCCCGCCGGGCCAGGCCGGCGTCGTCCAGCGGATCATGGAACTTTGTGGCGATCAGCCGCGCATCGCCGTGACCTGTTAGTGTCCGGCCGCGGGCCGCTGCTGGGTCTGGCCGGCATTGTTTGCGGGCTGGCCTGCTGGCAGGGGCTGGCACCCCTGGTCATGCTGCCGGCGCCCTGCGCCGTGGTGACGGCGCTGGCGAACGTCCCGCCCGCGTCCTGCGACCCGGGCACGGACCAGATGGCGCTGCTGTCGCTCACCCTGTCCAGCGCCCTGGGCGGCTGGCTCATCGGTGGGCTGGTGGGCTTCGTGCTGGGGCTGCTGCTGGTGGAGAGCCGCCTCGCCAACCGGCTGCTGATGCCCTGGGTCCGCATGCCGGCAAGCCTGCCGGGCGCCGTGGCGGCGTTCATCCTGGCCTGGTACGCCTGGCCCGACGGCCCGGCGGCGCTGCTGGCCGCCTGGCTGGCGCTGTTTCCGGTGGCGGTGGCGACCGTCGCCGGCCTGCGGGCGGTGCCGCCGCACTGGCTGGATGTGATGCGGGGTTTCTCCGCCAGCCCGCTGGAAACTTTCCTGGCGCTGCGGCTGCCGGCGGCGGCGCCGCAGCTGTTCGCCGGGCTGCGCCGGGCGCTGGCCACTGCGCTGGCCGCCGCCGCCGCCGCCGGGTTTCTGCGCGCGCCCCCCAGCGCGGCGGGGCTGTTCCTGCTGGCCGCCATCTGTGGGCTGCTGCACGCGGCGCTCGACTGGACCGGGCGACACCTGCTGCGCAATGCGGCGCCGGGCCGGCCGCTGCTGCGCTAACCCAGCCGGCCGCCGAATTCCTGCGCGGCGATCCGCCGCAGCGTATCGACCGACCGCAGCAGGCGCACCAGGCGCTTGCGCTCGCGCTCGTTCAGCCCGGCCAGCTTGAGGTGGTTGCCCACCGGCCGGCCAGCCGCCAAGTCGGCGAGTTGCTGCTGCACCCGCAGGGCGGTGAGGATGGCGAAATCCTCGGCCAGCATGGCACCGAAGCCCTCGCTGATGCGCCCGGCACCGATCAGGATACGCAGCCGCTCCATCGTGCCGGTCGCGGCGATGCCGGTGCGCAGGGCCAGCATGCGGATCAGGCCGACCAGCGGCAGGGTCGCGCGCAGCTTCAGGTCGATTTCGTCGTGGTGCTCCGCGCCAGGCTCGCCCAGCAACTGCCCGAACAGGCCGAGCGGGACATCATGGCGCACATGCTCCCATGACAGTTGCTTGAGATAGAGCGGCTGGTCGGCGCACACCTCCAGCATGGCCGCGCGCAGCGCGTCGCCCAGTTCGACGGCGCCGCCGACGGCGCGGAAATCGAGGAAGATATCGGCCCACAGCACCGATTGCAGGCTGCGCCGGTGGGCCCAGCCGGCCAGTTGCGCCCGCCACTGGCTGATCGACTTCCGCCACACCGGGTTGGTCGCCATCACATGGCCGCGGCAGAGCGGAAACCCCGCCTCGTCCAGCGCCCGGGTGAACCGCCCGGCCAGTTCGATGAACCAGCGATCAACGATGTCGTGCTGGGCGTCCGGGTAGTCGTCGAGAATAAAGCCGTTGTCCTGGTCGGGCCGCAGAAAGCTCTCCTGCCGGCCGCCCGAACCCATCAGCAGCACGGTGAAGCGGACCGGCGGGTCGCCCCAGCCGTCCTCGGCCATGACGCGCACGCATGTCGCGGCGATGCCGGCGATCAGGCTGTCATTCAGCTGGCCCATGGCGGCCTGCACCGCCAGGGCGCTCTGGCCGTCGTTCAGCAGGGCGGCCCACAGCGCCGCCCGGTCGGACCAGCCGGGCGGATGGTCGCGGTCCAGATAGGCGGCGACCGGGGCGGCCAGCGGGCCAAGCGCCGCCTCGACGGTCAGCACGCCGAACGGCTGGCCGGCCTCGTCGATGACCCCGAAGGCGCGTTGGCGCTCGCGCAACAGCCGCCCGGCCGCCTCGTGCAGCCGGTCGCCGGCACCCACCAGGGCCGCCGCGCCGAGCATGATGCGCTCGACCGGGGTGGCCGGGTCGGCATTGAAAATGGCGTCCCGCAGCAACAGGTCCGCGTCCAGCAGGCCGACCGCGCGGCCCTGGGCATCGGCGACCAGGCAGGCCGTTGTTTCGGCGCGGCGCAGCGTGGCGACCGCCGCGAGCAGGGTGGTGCCGGCCGGCACCACCGCGGGGTCGGGCCGCACCACATCCGCCACCCGGCGGGTGAGCCAGTCGAGCAGGGCACTGGGCGCCGCCGGCGACGGCGCCTCCTCACGCAAGCCTTGCGGCAGAACAACCCCGTCCGCCATGGCTCAGATTCCGCGCGGCAGTCGGGGTGGCGACAGAGGCTCCGCCGGTTTCATCGAGGATCTCCGCATCAATTGGCGGCTCAGTTCTATTCCATTACAGCCTATCAGGCCGCAAATGATCCGGGGAACAGCGGATAGGGTTCCTCGGACAGCACGATCATGTGGTTGCGCACCCCCTGCACGCCGGGGATGGCCGCGGCGGCCAGTTCCAGGGCGCGCAGTTCCTCGGGGGTGGCGACCAGGCCCCAGAGATGCACCACGCCGTCGGTGACGACCACCGTGTTCTCGGCCCGCCGGCTCCAGGTTTCGCGGCCCAGCTGCGCCAGCAGGGTTTCGCGGATGGCGGTGTCGTCGAGCGGGGCGGGGATGGCGGCGTCGCTTTGCTGCGAGGCGAAGGCGCGCAGCAGGTTGGAGCGGCTGACGATGCCCACCAGTTGGCTGCCTTCCAGCACCGGCAGCCGCTTGATGCGCCGCTCCTCCATCACGTCGGCGATTTCGGCCAGCGGCGTGGTGCGCGCCACCGAGACGACATCGCGGGTCATGACATCGCGGGCCACCGTGCCGTGCGAGCGCACGTAATCCCCGGCGAGGGTGGCGGTGCCGGTGAAGAATTCGCGCCAGGCGCCGCGCCGCTTCTGGGTGCCGAGTTCGATCCGCCGCAGCAGGTCCCCTTCGGTGACCACCCCCACCAGGGCGCCGGCGTCGTCCAGCACCGGCACGCCGGAAATGCCGCGCGAGAGCAGCAGCCGGACGATCTCCAGCACCGGCGTTTCCGGGCGCACGGTCACGACTTCACGGGTCATCACGTCGCCGGCGTCCATGGCAACCTCCAACGTCCAGGCCGCGACAGCATGATAGGTTGCCGCAGCGCGGCATTGATCTGGATCAGCCGCGAGAGGGGGAAGTGTGCCGTGCTTGACCTGGATCAAGCCCTTGGCCGGCTTGTGCGGGTAGGCTGGCAAGTAGAGGAGAACCGCGCATGTACAAGTCCCTGCTGGTTCCCGCGACCGGCGCGGCCGCGGACGAGGCGGTGTTTCAGACCGCCCTGATGGCGGCCCGGCCGTTCGCCGCGCATGTGGAGTTCCTGCATGTGCGCGTGGATGTGACCGAGGTGGTCATCTCCATGTCGAGCGGCGGGCTGGGCGGCGGCGGCGCGGTGCAGGGCGTGGTGGACAAGCTGGAGGCCGAAACCAAACAGGCCGAGAGCCGCGCCTGGACCCTGGTGGCGGATTTCTGCGACCGCAACGGCATCGCCCTCGGCAAGCCCGGTTCCGGCGGGGCTGTCTCGGCCGAATTCAGCGTCGAGACCGGCAACGACGCCCAGTGGATTTCGGAATACGGGCGCTTCGCCGATCTGGTGGTGGTCGGGCGGGCGCAGCCAGGACGCGAAACCGCGCTGGAGGTGCTGGAGGCGGCGCTGATGGATACCGGCCGGCCCTTGCTGGTGGCGCCGCCCACGCTGCCGCAGACGCTGCTGGGCACCATCGTGATCGCCTGGAAGGATACCGCCGAGGCGGCCCGCGCGGTGTTCGCCGCGATGCCGCTGCTGCAACAAGCCGCGCAGGTGGTGATCGTGTCGGTGGTGGAGGATGACGCGGCGGGCGAGCAGAGTTCCGCCCGCCTGCTGCGCGGCCTGCGCTGGCACAACCCCAACACCAGCGTCCGCCCGCTCGGCCGCGAGCGCCGCCGCCCGGTGGACGTGATGCTGCAGGAAGCCGAGCGGGTGAATGCCAGCCTGATTGTCATGGGCGGCTACAGCCACAGCCGGCTGCGCGAGGTGGTGTTCGGCGGCTTTACCAACCGTATCCTGTCGGGCGTGGATATTCCGGTCCTGATGGCGCACTGACGGCGCGCGGCCAGGCTAGGCGCCATGCGCAAGCTGCCGCTGTTGCAGCTGCTTTGGACGGGCGCCATCACCCTGGTGATGGTCGGCCTGTTCAGCGGGATCGGCGCCGTTGCCACCGATCCGATCCCCTACAGCGTCTTTGAGCAATGGCTGGCCGACGGCAAGGTGGCGCGGGTGACCGTCGCCGGCGACAGCATCCGTGGCGAGCTGAAGGAAAAACAGCCCGACGGCACCACCGGCTTCGTCACCCAGCGGGTTGCGCCCGACATCGCCGCCGAACTTGCCCGCCATGGGGTGGCGTTTTCCGGCGCGCCCGGCACCGGGGCGATCGGCCAGGCGCTGAGCTGGATCATGCCGCCGCTGCTGTTCGTCGGCATCTGGATCATGCCGCCGCTGCTGTTCGTCGGCATCTGGATCGCCGCCACCAGACTGATGTCGGGCGGAAGTGGCGGTGGCGGCATGCTGGGCGGCGGGCTGCTCTCGGTCGGCCGCAGCCGCGCCAGGCTGGTGGCCGAAACCGGCGTGCGCACCACCTTCGACGACGTCGCCGGGGTGGACGAGGCGAAGGCGGAACTGCACGAGATCGTCGATTTCCTCAAGCGGCCGGCGGAGTTCACCCGCCTGGGCGCGCATGTGCCGCGCGGGGTGCTGCTGGTCGCCCCCCCCGGCACCGGCAAGACCCTGCTGGCGCGGGCGGTGGCCGGTGAGGCCGGCGTGCCGTTCTTCGCCACCAACGGCGCCGAGTTCGTGGAAATGTTTGTGGGCGTCGGCGCCGCCCGGGTGCGCGACCTGTTCGAGCAGGCGCGTCTGGCCTCGCCCTGCATCATCTTCATCGACGAGCTGGACGCGCTGGGGCGGGCGCGCCACGCCTCGCCGGTCACCGGCCAGGACGAGAAGGAACAGACGCTCAACCAGTTGCTGGCGGAGATGGACGGGTTCGACCGCTCGGTGGCGGTGGTGATCCTGGCGGCGACCAACCGGCCGGAGATACTGGACCCCGCCTTGCTGCGGGCCGGCCGGTTCGACCGTCAGGTGCTGGTGGACCGGCCGGAAAAGCAGGGGCGCATCGCCATCCTCAAGGTCCATCTGGCGCCACTGACCCTGGCGCCGGACGTGGACCTGACCGAAATCGCCGCGATGACGCCCGGCTTCACCGGCGCCGACCTGGCCAACCTGGCCAACGAGGCGGCGGTGCACGCCACCCGGCGGGGCGCGGACGCCATCGCCATGGTCGATTTCATCGCCGCGGTGGAGCGCATCATCGCCGGGCTGGAGAAACGCTCGCGGGTGCTGATCCCGCGCGAACGGCGCATCGTCGCCTTTCACGAAATGGGGCATGCGCTGGTGGCGATGGCCACCCCGGGGGCCGACCCGGTCAGCAAGGTCTCGATCATTCCGCGCGGCATCGGCGCCCTGGGCTACACGCTGTCGCGGCCGACCGAGGACCGCTTCCTGATGGGGCGCAGCGAGCTGGAGGCGAAGCTGGCGGTGCTGATGGGCGGCCGGGCGGCCGAGACGCTGACCGGCCCCGACATCTCCACCGGCGCGGCCGACGATCTGGCGCGGGCGACCGACATCGCCCGCGCCATGGTGCTGCGCTTCGGCATGGACGAGACGCTCGGGCCGGTGGCGTGGGATACCGACGAGGGACAATTCCTGGATCAGCCCGGGGCGTTCTGGCGGCCCCGCCGCTTTTCCGAGCAAACCGCGCGCGAGATCGACCAGGCGGTGCAGGCGACGCTGTCGCGGGCATTGGAACGGGCGCTGGGTGTGCTGCGGAGCAACCGGGCGGCACTGGAGGAGGGGGCGGCCCGTCTGCTGGCGCAGGAGACACTGACGGCCGACCAGATACCCCGGCCGGTGCAAGGGTGATGCCGCCAGGGGGCCAGCCCTGGCGATTCCCCCTGGACCTGCCCCCGCCGTTGCGCTAGACGGGCCGGCTCAACCGGAACGCGGGAGATCGGTGGCCCTTCTGGCTGCCCGGTCGCATGCACCGCGGTCCCTGCGACAGGACCAGGGATACCATGGCGAAGAAGATCGTCGGCTACATCAAGCTGCAGATTCCCGCCGGCAAGGCCAACCCCTCGCCGCCGGTCGGCCCGGCGCTCGGCCAGCGCGGCCTGAACATCATGGCCTTCGTGAAGGAGTTCAACGCCGTCACCGCGCAGCTGGAGCCCGGCATGCCGGTGCCCGTGGTGATCACCGCCTATGGCGACCGCACCTTCACCTTCATCATGAAGACGCCGCCGAATACCTATTTTCTCAAGAAGGCCGCCGGCATCCAGAAGGGCACCACCACCCCCGGCAAGGGCGCGCCGGTCGGCCGCGTCACCGTCAGCCAGCTGCGCGAAATCGCCGCCACCAAGATGAAGGACATGAACGCCAACGACGTGGACGGGGCGGTGCGCATGCTCACCGGCTCGGCCCGTTCGATGGGCCTGACCGTGGTGGAGGGCTGAGCCGTGGCACATAACAAGCGGCTGCAGGCGGCCTATGCCAGCGTCGACAAGACCAAGGCGCTGCCGCTCGATCAGGCGATCGCCCTGGTCAAGCAGAACGCCCGCGCCAAGTTTGACGAGACCGTCGAGATTTCTCTCAACCTGGGCATCGACCCGCGCCACGCCGACCAGATGGTCCGCGGCCTGATCAGCCTGCCCAACGGCACCGGCAAGACCCTGCGGGTGGGCGTGTTCGCCCGCGGCGCCAAGGCCGAGGAGGCGCTGGCCGCCGGGGCGGACGTGGTGGGCGCGGAGGATCTGGCCGAGAAGGTCCAGGCCGGCGACATCGCCTTCGACCGCTGCATCGCCACCCCGGACATGATGGCGCTGGTCGGCCGGCTGGGCAAAATCCTCGGCCCGCGCGGCCTGATGCCGAACCCCCGGCTGGGCACCGTCACCATGGACGTCAAGGGCGCCATCGGGGCGGCCAAGGCCGGCCAGGTGGAGTTCCGCGCCGAGAAGGCGGGCATCATCCATGCCGGCATCGGCAAGGCGAGCTTTCCGGCCGAGAAGCTGGTCGAGAACGCCCGCGCCTTCGCCGACGCCATCGTCAAGGCCAAGCCGACCGGCGCCAAGGGCACCTATGTGCAGAAGGTGGCGCTGAGCTCCACCATGGGGCCGGGCGTGCGGGTGGACGTGGCCTCGATCGCCGGCTGAGCACCGAGATACGCCGGCCTCGCGGGGCCGGCGGGCAGGGGGCGGGAGCCCCCGAAACCTGTCCGAGACCGTACGTGACCAGCCCGGCTATCCGGGCTGTCCCAAGGGGCTTCGGCCCGCGCACGGGAGACGGGGAAGCCAAGGGTGAAGCGGGCGGCAATGCCCCGATCCCCTGGCGGTTCCGGCTACGGGGCCTGCCGCAGGCGCGGCCGGCTCCGCATGGACAGGCGAACCGGGTCCGCCCGGGCGCCTGGTGGCGTTCGTGCGGCCCAGAGGGCAACCCGGCCTGGTGCGGTCCAAACGCATCCGGCCAGACAGGAGACGGGTTTTGGACCGTACGGAGAAGCGCGAGTTCGTCGCCTCGCTGGCTTCCGCCCTCGCGGATGTGTCCCTGGTCGTGGTCACCCAGCCCAAGGGGTTGACCGTGGCCGAAGTGACCGATCTGCGCCGGCGGATGCGCGCCGCCGGGGCGACCTACAAGGTCGCGAAGAACCGGCTGGCCACGCTCGCCTTGGATGGGACCCAGTTCGAGGGCATCAAGCCGCTGCTGAAGGGACCGACCGCGCTGGCGTGGTCGAAGGACCCGGTGGCGGTGGCGAAGGTGGCCGTCGAGTTCGCCAGGATCAACGACAAGTTCGTCGTGCTCGGAGGTTCGCTCGGAACCCAGACGCTGAACGCGGCTGGGGTCAAGGCGTTGTCCGAGCTGCCGTCGCTGGATGTGCTGCGGGCGGGGTTGGTGGGGATGATTCAGACCCCCGCGACCCGGATCGCCGGCATCCTCCAGGCGCCCGGCGGACAGGTCGCACGGGTGCTGGCGGCCTATGCCAGGAAGGACGAGGCCGAAGCCGAGGCGGCATGACCGTTGCCCGCGGTGTGAGCCGTCGGGGGCGCGACCGACTTGCGTAAACGTTATGGCAGGCCCGCGCAAGCGGGCTTGCATGGAACCGACCAGGACTTAGATTAGGGGTTACACGAAAATGGCCGATCTTGCGAAGCTGGTTGATGAGCTGTCCAGCCTGACCGTGCTGGAAGCCGCCGAACTGTCGAAGCTGCTCGAGGAGAAGTGGGGCGTGTCCGCCGCCGCGCCGGCGGCCGTTGCCGCCGCGCCGGCTGCCGCCGCTGCCGCCGCGCCGGTTGAGGAGCAGACCGAGTTCACCGTCATCCTCGCCGCGGCGGGCGACAAGAAGATCAACGTGATCAAGGAGATCCGCACCATCACCGGGCTCGGCCTGAAGGAGGCCAAGGATCTGGTCGAAGGCGCGCCCAAGACGGTGAAGGAATCCGTCAACAAGGAAGAGGCCGGGAAGATCAAGAAGGTGCTGGAAGAGCAGGGCGCTACTGTCGAAATCAAGTAGGCAATTACGACCTAACCCCCGGGGGTTCGCTCCCGGGGACTCGGGATTGAAACGGGCGGAGGCTTCCCGGGCAGGATGCTCGGGGGTCACCGCCCGTGCTTCCGTTTTCGTGCCGGGAAACCGGCGGCCCGGCTGGACCGGGCATCGGGCTGAACGACAGCGGCCTGAACGGCAGCGGCCTGAACGGCAGCGGACTGGACGGCAGTTGACTGAGCAAGCGACGACACTCCGGGCGGTCCGGGGAACATGCGGGACCGCAGGCCGAGCCAAATCGGCGGTATATCCAAACGGGGCAGCAGGACAGGCATGAACGCCATTACCAAGCCGTTCACCGGGCAAAAGCGCATCCGCAAGAGTTTCGGGCGCATCCCCGAAGTGGCGCCGATGCCCAACCTGATCGACGTGCAGCGCGCCAGCTACGAGGCGTTCCTGCAACGGGAAACGCCGCACGACAGCCGCACAAATACCGGGCTTCAGGAGGTGTTCAAGTCGGTCTTCCCGATCGACGACTTCGCCGGGCGCGGCCGTCTGGAGTTCGTCTATTACGAACTCGAGGACCCCAAATACGACGTTGATGAGTGCATCCAGCGCGGCATGACCTATGCCGCCCCGCTGAAGGTGATCCTGCGCCTGATCGTCTGGGACGTGGACGAGGACACCGGCGCCCGCTCGATCCGCGACATCAAGGAGCAGCCCGTCTACATGGGCGACATGCCCCTGATGACGGATAACGGCACCTTCATCATCAACGGCACCGAGCGCGTCATCGTCAGCCAGATGCACCGCTCGCCCGGCGTGTTCTTCGACCACGACAAGGGCAAGACCCACTCCTCGGGCAAATACCTGTTCGCCGCCCGGGTGATCCCCTATCGCGGGTCGTGGCTCGACTTCGAGTTCGACAGCAAAGACCTCGTTTACGTCCGCATCGACCGCAAGCGGAAGCTGCCGGTCACCACTTTGTTCTATGCGCTGGAGAGCCAGTACGCCGAGCAGCTTCGCCAGGCCCGCGAGGCGCAGGGCGAGCCGGTGGAGCCGGGCGAAATCCGCGGCATGGACGCCGAGGAAATCCTCAATAGTTTCTATGGCCAGGTGGTGTTCACCCGCACCGCGAAGGGCTGGGCGCGGCCGTTCGACCCGGATGCCTTCCGCGGCCAGAAGCTGCTGGAGCCGCTGATCGACGCCGACACCGGCGAGGTGGTGGCCGAGGCCGAGGCCAAGCTGACCGCCCGCACGGTCAAGCGCATCGCCGAGAAGACCCGCGAGGTGCTGGTCGGCCGCGCCGACCTGCTGGGCCGTTTCGTCGCCGACGACCTGGTGAACGCCGATACCGGCGAAATTTATGCCGAGGCGGGCGAGGAACTGGCCGAGGCGCGGCTTGCCGCGCTGGAGACGGCCGGCATCGAGCGGCTGCCGACGCTGGCGGTGGACCAGCAGAACGGCCCCTGGATTCGCAACACCCTGGCGGTGGACAAGAACTCCAACCGCGACGATGCGCTGATCGACATCTACCGGGTCATGCGCCCGGGCGAGCCGCCAACGCCGGACACCGCCGAGGCGCTGTTCCGCGGCCTGTTCTTCGACCCCGACCGCTACGACCTCTCGGCGGTCGGCCGGGTGAAGATGAACATGCGCCTGGGCTTCACCGACGTCGCCGATTCCGTGCGGGTGTTGCGCAAGGAGGACATCCTGCGCACCGTGAAGATCCTGTGCGAACTGAAGGACGGCCGCGGCCAGATCGACGACATCGACAATCTGGGCAACCGCCGGGTGCGCTCGGTCGGCGAACTGATGGAGAACCAGTACCGGGTCGGCCTGCTGCGCATGGAGCGAGCGATCCGCGAGCGCATGGGCAGTGTCGATATCGATACCGTGATGCCGCATGACCTTATCAACGCCAAGCCGGCGGCGGCGGCGGTGCGGGAATTCTTCGGCAGCAGCCAGCTGTCGCAGTTCATGGACCAGACCAACCCGCTGTCCGAGGTCACCCACAAGCGGCGCCTGTCGGCCCTCGGCCCGGGCGGCCTGACCCGCGAGCGCGCCGGCTTCGAGGTGCGCGACGTGCATCCGACCCATTACGGCCGCATTTGCCCGATCGAGACGCCGGAAGGCCCCAATATCGGCCTGATCAACTCGCTGGCTACCTACGCCAAGGTGAACAAATACGGCTTCATCGAGACGCCGTACCGGCTGGTGCATGACGGCGTGGTGCAGGACGGCTGGAAATACCTCTCCGCCATGGAGGAGGAGAAGCTGGTGGTGGCGCAGGCCGACGCGCCCACCGATGCTTCCGGCCGCTTCCAGGAGGAACTGGTCTCGGTGCGCAAGCAGGGCGATTTCCGTCTGGTGAAGCCCGAGGACGTCACCGCCGTGGACGTCTCGCCCAAGCAGCTTGTCTCGGTGGCGGCGGCGCTGATCCCGTTCCTGGAGAACGACGACGCCAACCGCGCGCTCATGGGCAGCAACATGCAGCGTCAGGCGGTGCCGCTGATCCGCGCCGACGCCCCGCTGGTGGGCACCGGCATGGAGGCGGCGGTGGCGCGCGACTCGGGGGCGACCATCGTGGCCCGCCGCGAGGGCGTGGTGGACCAGATCGACGGTGCGCGCATCGTGGTGCGCGCGACCGCCGATGACGGCACCACCAAAGGGGTGGACATCTACCGGTTGCGCAAGTTCATGCGCTCGAACCAGTCCACCTGCATCAACCAGCGCCCGCTGGTGCGCGTCGGCGACCGGGTGGCGGATGGCGACATCATCGCCGACGGCCCCTCCACCGAGCTGGGCGAGCTGGCGCTGGGGCGTAACGTTCTGGTCGCGTTCATGCCCTGGAACGGCTACAACTTCGAGGATTCGATCCTCATTTCCGAGCGGATCGCCCGCGATGACGTGTTCACCTCGATCCATATCGAGGAATTCGAGGTGATGGCGCGTGACACCAAGCTGGGCCAGGAGGAGATCACCCGCGACATCCCCAACGTGGGCGAAGAAGCGCTGAAGAACCTGGACGAGGCCGGCATCGTCTATATCGGCGCCGAGGTGAATCCGGGCGACATCCTGGTGGGCAAGGTCACCCCCAAGGGCGAAAGCCCGATGACGCCGGAAGAAAAGCTGCTGCGGGCGATCTTCGGCGAGAAGGCGTCCGACGTGCGCGACACCTCGCTGAAACTGCCGCCGGGCGTTACCGGCACGATCGTGGACGTGCGCGTGTTCAGCCGCCGCGGCGTTGACAAGGACGAGCGCGCCATGGCGATCGAGCGCTCGGAGATCGAGCGTCTGGCCAAGGACCGCGACGACGAGAAAGCCATCCAGGAGCGCAGCTTCCTCAACCGTCTGCGCGAGAAGCTGCTCGGCCGCAAGGCGGCGGGCGGCTTCAAGGGCATCAAGGCGGGCACGCCGCTGACCGAGGAGATCCTGGCCGAACACCCGCGCGGCGCCTGGCGCCATATCGGCGTGCAGGATGACGCCGTGATGGCCGAGATCGAGACGCTCAAGCGGGAGTTCGACGCCGCTGTCGGCCGCCTGCAGGCGCGCTTCGAGAGCAAGGTGGAGAAGCTGCAACGCGGCGACGAGTTGCCTCCCGGCGTGATGAAGATGGTCAAGGTCTTCGTGGCGGTGAAGCGCAAGTTGCAGCCCGGCGACAAGATGGCCGGCCGCCACGGCAACAAGGGCGTGGTGTCGCGGGTGACGCCGGTCGAGGACATGCCGTTCCTCGAGGACGGCACGTCGGTCGATCTGGTGCTGAACCCGCTGGGCGTGCCGAGCCGGATGAACGTGGGGCAGATTCTGGAGACGCATCTGGGCTGGGCCTGCGCGACGCTGGGCCGGCAGGTGGGCGAACTGGTCGAGGAGTATCGCCGCACCGGCGCGGCGCGGGTCGAGCTGCTGGACAAGCTGAAGGGCATCTATGGCGACCACGTTTTCGCCGAGCAGATCGCGCCGATGAACGATGCGCAGCTGATCGAGTTGTCGGAGAATCTGCGCAAGGGCATCCCGATCGCCACCCCGGTGTTCGATGGCGCCCGCATGGGCGACATCGAGGACATGCTGGTGCGCGCCGGCCTGAACACGTCCGGGCAGGTGACGCTGACCGATGGGCGCACCGGCGAGCCGTTCGAGCGGCGGGTCACCGTCGGCTACATCTACATGCTCAAGCTGCACCATCTGGTGGACGACAAGATCCACGCCCGCTCGATCGGCCCGTACAGCCTGGTGACCCAGCAGCCGCTGGGCGGCAAGGCGCAGTTCGGCGGCCAGCGCTTCGGCGAGATGGAGGTGTGGGCGCTGGAGGCGTACGGCGCCGCCTATACGCTGCAGGAAATGCTGACGGTGAAGTCGGACGACGTGTCCGGCCGCACCAAGGTCTATGAGGCGATCGTGCGCGAGCAGGACACCTTCGAGGCCGGCATCCCGGAGAGCTTCAACGTGCTGGTGAAGGAGCTGAAATCCTTGGGCCTGAACGTCGACCTGGACATGCGGACGGCCTGATTGCCGCCCGTCCGCGAGCCAGAAGCCGCTGATCGCAACCCGATCCAAACATTTCAAGTCGCCGGGGCTTCGGCCCCGGCGCGCGGGGTGAGAGCATGAATGAGCTGATGAAGATCCTTGGCCAGACCGGCCAGACCATGACCTTCGATCAGATCCGCATCCAGATGGCCTCGCCGGAGCAGATCCGTTCCTGGTCATACGGCGAGATCAAGAAGCCGGAAACCATCAACTACCGCACCTTCAAGCCGGAACGCGACGGCCTGTTCTGCGCCCGCATCTTTGGTCCGATCAAGGACTACGAGTGCCTGTGCGGCAAGTACAAGCGGATGAAGTTCCGTGGCATCATCTGCGAGAAATGCGGCGTGGAGGTGACGCTGGCCAAGGTGCGCCGCGAGCGCATGGGCCATATCGAGCTGGCCTCGCCGGTCGCCCATATCTGGTTCCTCAAGTCGCTGCCCAGCCGCATCGGGCTGATGGTCGATCTGACGCTCAAGGAACTCGAGAAGATCCTGTATTTCGAGAGCTACGTGGTGCTCGAGCCGGGGCTGACCGACCTCAAGCTGCACCAGTTGCTGAACGAGGATCAGCTGGCGGCCAAGCAGGACGAGTTCGGCGAGGACGCCTTCCGCGCCGGCATCGGCGCCGAGGCGATCAAGGGCGTGCTGGCCGGCATCGACGCGGATGCCGACAAGGTGCGGCTGCGCGCCGAGCTGAAGGAAACCACCAGCGAGGCCAAGCGCAAGAAGCTGGTCAAGCGCCTCAAGCTGATCGAGGCGTTCGCCGAATCCGGCGCCAAGCCCGAGTGGATGATCCTCGACGTGATCCCGGTGATTCCGCCCGAGTTGCGGCCGCTGGTGCCGCTCGATGGCGGCCGCTTCGCCACCTCCGATCTGAACGACCTGTACCGCCGCGTGATCAACCGCAACAACCGCCTGAAGCGGCTGATCGAGTTGCGCGCCCCCGACATCATCGTGCGCAACGAGAAGCGCATGTTGCAGGAGGCGGTGGACGCGCTGTTCGACAACGGCCGCCGCGGCCGCGCCATCACCGGGGCCAACAAGCGCCCGCTGAAGTCGCTGTCCGACATGCTGAAGGGCAAGCAGGGCCGGTTCCGCCAGAACCTGCTGGGCAAGCGCGTGGACTATTCCGGCCGGTCGGTGATCGTGGTGGGGCCGGAGCTGAAGCTGCACCAGTGCGGCCTGCCGAAGAAGATGGCGCTGGAGCTGTTCAAGCCGTTCATCTACGCCAAGCTGGAAAAATACGGCCACGCCACCACCATCAAGGCGGCCAAGCGGATGGTGGAGAAGGAGCGTCCCGAAGTGTGGGACATCCTGGAGGAGGTGATCCGCGAGCACCCGGTGATGCTGAACCGGGCGCCGACGCTGCACCGCCTGGGCATCCAGGCGTTCGAGCCGGTGCTGATCGAAGGCAAGGCGATCCAGCTGCACCCGCTGGTGTGTACCGCCTTCAACGCCGACTTCGACGGCGACCAGATGGCCGTGCATGTGCCGCTGAGCCTGGAGGCGCAGCTGGAAGCCCGCGTGCTGATGATGTCCACCAACAACATCCTCAGCCCGGCCAACGGCAAGCCGATCATCGTGCCGAGCCAGGACATCGTGCTCGGCATCTATTACCTGAGCCTGGAGACGGTCGATTTCCGCAACACCGAGGACGAAAAGGCGCCGGCCTTCGCGGCGATCGATTCGATCGAACACGGGTTGCAGGCGGGCGCGCTGAAGCTGCACGACAAGATTCAGGTGCCGCGCAAGCTGGTCGGCGTCGAGGAGGAGGTGGCCGCCGACGGCCGCCGGCTGACCCGGGTTGCCACCACCCCCGGGCGCATGCTGATCGCCCAGGTGCTGCCGCGTCATCAGGCGGTGCCGTTCAGCCTGATCAACCGGCAGTTGACCAAGAAGAACGTCTCCGACGTGATCGACGCGGTGTATCGCCACTGCGGCCAGAAGGAATGCGTGATCTTCGCCGACCGGCTGATGGGGCTGGGCTTCCGTCAGGCCGCCCGCGCGGGCATTTCGTTCGGCAAGGACGACCTGATCATTCCGCACGAGAAGCCGGCGATGATCGCCAAGACGCATGCCGAGGTGAAGGAGTTCGAGCAGCAGTACCAGGACGGCCTGATCACCGCCGGCGAGCGCTACAACAAGGTGGTGGATGCCTGGTCGCGCTGCACCGACGAGGTGGCCGGCGCGATGATGCGCGAAATCTCCCGCCAGGAGGCCGGCATCCAGACCAACGCGGTGTGGATGATGAGCCATTCCGGCGCGCGTGGGTCGCCGGCGCAGATGCGCCAGCTGGCCGGCATGCGCGGCCTGATGGCCAAGCCCTCGGGCGAGATCATCGAGCAGCCGATCATCGCCAACTTCAAGGAAGGGCTGTCGGTTCTCGAATACTTCAACTCGACCCACGGCGCCCGCAAGGGTCTGGCCGACACCGCGCTGAAAACCGCCAACTCGGGCTATCTGACCCGGCGTCTGGTGGACGTGGCGCAGGACTGCATCATCGTCGAGGACGATTGCGGTACCGAGCGCGGCCTGACCGTGCGCCCGGTGATGGACGGCGGCGAGGTGGTGTCCAGCCTGTCGGAGCGCATCCTCGGCCGCACCACCGCCGAGGACGTGTTGGACCCGGTATCCGCCGCAGTGCTGGTGGCCAACAACACGCTGATCGAGGAGGAGCACGCCGAGCGCATCGAGCGCGCCGGCGTCGAGGCGGTGAAGATCCGCTCGGTGCTGACCTGCGAGGCGAAGGTCGGCGTCTGCGCCCATTGCTACGGGCGTGATCTGGCGCGCGGCACTCCGGTGAATGTCGGCGAGGCGGTGGGCGTGATCGCCGCCCAGTCGATCGGCGAGCCGGGCACGCAGCTGACCATGCGCACCTTCCACATCGGCGGGGCGGCGCAGCGCGGCGCCGAGCAGTCGAGTGTGGAGGCCAGCCATGACGGCATCGCCACGGTGAAGAACCGCAGCGTGGTGATGAACAGCCAGGGCGTGCCGGTGGTCATGAGCCGCAACTGCGAGTTGCTGCTGACCGACGACAAGGGCCGCGAGCGGGCGCGCTTCCGGGTGCCCTACGGCGCCCGGCTGCTGGCCGACGAGGGCGCGCAGGTCACCCGCGGCCAGAAGATGGCCGAGTGGGACCCGTACACCCTGCCGATCATCACCGAGCGCGCCGGCCGGCTGGAGTATCTCGACCTGATCGAGGGCGTCACCCTGGTCGAGCGGATGGACGAAGTGACCGGCCTGACCTCCAAGGTGGTGGTGGACTACAAGCAGAACGCCCGCGGCGTCGATCTGCGCCCGCGGTTGCAGTTGAAGGACGAGACCGGTGCGGTGGTGCGGCTGCCGACCGGCACCGACGCGCGCTACTTCCTCAGCCCCGACTCGATCCTGTCGGTCGAGAACGGGGCGGAGGTGCATGCCGGCGACGTGCTGGCGCGCATTCCGCGCGAGGGCAGCAAGACCCGCGACATCACCGGCGGTCTGCCACGGGTGGCCGAACTGTTCGAGGCGCGGCGGCCGAAGGACCATGCCATCATCGCCGAGATCGACGGGCAGGTGGAGTTCGGCAAGGACTACAAGGCGAAGCGCCGCGTCATCGTCAAGAACGAGGAAACCGGCGAGGAGTCCGAGTACCTGATCCCGAAGGGCAAGCACGTTTCGGTGCAGGAGGGCGACTTCGTCCGCCGCGGCGATCCGCTGGTGGATGGTCCGCGGGTGCCGCACGACATCCTCAAGGTGCTCGGCGTCGAGGCGCTGTCGGACTACCTGGTCAACGAGATCCAGGACGTGTACCGGCTGCAGGGCGTGAAGATCAACGACAAGCACATCGAGGTGATCGTCCGCCAGATGTTGCAGAAGGTGGAGGTGCTTGAACCGGGCGACACCACCTTTCTGGCCGGCGAGCAGATCGACCGCATGGATTTCGAGCGGGAGAACCAGAAGCTCGGCCGCGATGACCGGCCGGCGCATGCCATGCCGGTGCTGCAGGGCATCACCAAGGCCAGCCTGCAGACGCACAGCTTCATCAGTGCGGCGTCGTTCCAGGAGACCACCCGGGTGCTGACCGAGGCGGCGACCGCCGGCAAGGTCGACAACCTGATGGGTCTGAAGGAGAACGTGATTGTCGGCCGGCTGATTCCGGCGGGCACGGGGGCGGTGATGAACAAGCTGCGCGGCATTGCCGCCGGCCGCGACCAGCGCACCCTGCGCCAGCAGGAAACGCCGGCGATCCCCGGGCGCGGCATCGCGGCGGAGTAAAGGGTTCCAAGGGCCTCGCGGCCCTTGTGCCGAAGGCGCGCTGCGCGCGACGGTGGGGGCCAGGGGGTAAAGCCCCCTGGCCTTTCTGCCTTCGCAGCCACGCCCCGCGCGGCTCGCATAGGTTTTCCCGATTGGTTCGTTGTCGACCGCTTGACTCCGCGGGGCGTGGCCCGTAGGTTCCGCGCCCTTGGCCGACCCCTTCGGGTTGTTGGCCGGTCGTTGTTCTGGCAGGCAAAAGCGTGCGGCGCCGCTCTCTCGATATCGGGGGGCCAAGGCCGCGGGCAGCGTCGATCCCGCAGGGCGAGCGCCGCCCCGTGCGGGTGTTGCTTGTGGAACACGGATTTTTGTTTGTTGAAGACGACCGGCCGTTATCAGGCGGGGCACTTGAAGGGTGTGAAAGAGGGTCTATGCCGACCATCAACCAGCTGATCGCAAACGGGCGCGAGCCTGCGGCGAAGCGCAACAAGGTCCCCGCGCTGCAGGGCTGCCCGCAGAAGCGAGGCGTCTGCACCCGGGTGTACACGACCACCCCGAAGAAGCCGAACTCGGCGCTTCGCAAGGTGGCGAAGGTGCGCCTGACCAATGGCTACGAGGTGGTGAGTTACATCCCGGGTGAGGGGCACAACCTCCAGGAGCACAGCGTGGTGCTGATCCGCGGCGGTCGCGTGAAGGACCTTCCCGGCGTGCGCTACCACATCCTGCGTGGCGTGCTGGATACCCAGGGCATCGCCAAACGCCGCCAGCGTCGTTCGCTGTACGGCGCGAAGCGGCCGAAGTGAGGAGCGCGACATGAGCCGACGCCGCCGCGCCACCAAGCGCGAAATTCTGCCGGACGCGAAGTTTGGCGACATCGTGATCAGCCGTTTCATGAACGCGCTGATGTACGATGGCAAAAAGTCCGGTGCCGAGGGCATCGTCTATGGCGCGCTGGACGTGCTGAAGCGCCGGGGCGGCCAGCAGGCCGATCCGGTGCGCATGTTCCACGAGGCGCTGGACAACGTGAAGCCCGCGGTCGAGGTGCGGTCCCGTCGCGTCGGCGGCGCCACCTATCAGGTGCCGGTCGAGGTGCGTGCCGAGCGGCGTCAGGCGCTGGCGATCCGCTGGATCATCGATGCCGCCCGCAAGCGGGGCGAACACACGATGGAAGACCGGCTGTCCAACGAGTTGCTGGACGCGGTGAACAACCGCGGTTCGGCGGTGAAGAAGCGCGAGGATACTCACCGGATGGCGGAGGCGAACAAGGCCTTCAGCCACTATCGCTGGTAAACGAGACCCACAACCCCGAATCCAACATCACCGGATCTCAGAGCGGGCACGGAGAATACGACGATGGCCAAGGCGAAATTCGAGCGGAACAAGCCGCACTGTAACATCGGCACGATCGGCCATGTGGACCATGGCAAGACATCGCTGACCGCGGCCATCACCAAGGTGCTGGCCAAGACCGGTGGTGCCACGTTCACGGCGTATGACCAGATCGACAAGGCGCCGGAGGAAAAGGCGCGTGGCATCACGATCTCGACCGCGCATGTCGAGTACGAGACCAAGAACCGCCACTACGCCCATGTGGACTGCCCCGGCCACGCCGACTATGTGAAGAACATGATCACCGGCGCGGCGCAGATGGACGGCGCCATCCTGGTGGTTTCGGCCGCCGACGGCCCGATGCCGCAGACCCGCGAGCACATCCTGCTCGCCCGTCAGGTCGGCGTGCCGGCGCTGGTGGTCTATCTGAACAAGTGCGACATCGCCGACCCGGACCTGCTGGAACTGGTCGAGCTGGAAGTGCGCGAGCTGCTGAGCTCCTACCAGTTCCCCGGCGACGACATTCCGATCATCCACGGCTCGGCGGTCTGCGCCCTGGAAGACAAGCAGCCGGAACTCGGCGAGCAGTCGATCCTCAAGCTGATGGAAGCGGTGGATTCCTACATCCCGCAGCCGACCCGCGAGATCGACAAGCCGTTCCTGATGCCGGTGGAAGACGTATTCTCGATCTCCGGCCGCGGCACGGTGGTGACCGGGCGCGTCGAGCGCGGCATCGTCAAGGTGGGTGACGAAGTCGAGGTCGTCGGTCTGAAGCCGACCATCAAGACCACGGTCACCGGCGTCGAGATGTTCCGCAAGCTGCTCGACCAGGGCCAGGCCGGCGACAACATCGGCGCGCTGCTGCGCGGCACCAAGCGCGAGGATGTCGAGCGCGGCCAGGTGCTGGCCAAGCCCGGCAGCATCACCCCGCACACCAAGTTCAAGGCCGAGGCCTACGTGCTGACGAAGGAGGAGGGCGGTCGCCATACCCCGTTCTTCACCAACTATCGTCCGCAGTTCTACTTCCGCACCACCGACGTCACCGGCATCGTGCAACTGCCGGAGGGCACCGAAATGGTGATGCCGGGCGACAACGTGTCGATGGATGTCGAGCTGATCGCGCCCATCGCCATGGATGAAGGCTTGCGTTTCGCCATCCGCGAAGGCGGCCGAACTGTCGGCGCCGGCGTGGTCGCGAAGATCTCGGCCTAAGGGAAAAGAGGGATCGGTTCGCGAACCGGACGATAGACCATGGACAACCAGAACATCCGCATTCGCCTGAAGGCGTACGATCACCGCGTGCTGGACAACAGCACGAAGGAGATCGTGAACACGGCCAAGCGCACGGGCGCGCGGGTGCGTGGACCGATCCCGCTGCCCACCCATATCGAGCGGTTCACGGTGAACCGCTCGCCGCACATCGACAAGAAAAGCCGCGAGCAGTTCGAAATCCGAACCCATCGCCGGTTGCTGGATATCGTCGAGCCCACCCCGCAGACCGTGGACGCGCTGATGAAGCTCGACCTCGCGGCCGGTGTGGACGTCGAGATCAAGCTGTAACCACACCATTGGCCTAAGGACCCGCCTATCCGGGTCCCTCTGGGAAAGTATATGATGCGCACTGGATTGTTGGCGAAAAAGCTGGGCATGACCCGGCTGTTCCGGGACGATGGCACCCACGTGCCGGTCACCGTTCTGCACCTGGACCAGGTGCAGGTGGTGGCCGCGCGGACCGAGGCGACTGACGGCTACACCGCCGTCCAGCTTGGCTGGGGGCATGCCAAGGTGAAGAACGTGACGAAGCCCAACAAGGGCCATTTCGCCAAGGCAAAGGTCGAGCCGAAGGCGAAGCTGGCCGAGTTCCGGGTGGCCGCGGACGCGGTGCTGGAGCCGGGGGCGACGCTGCTGGCGACGCATTTCGTCGTCGGTCAGAAGGTCGATGTGGTCGGCACCACCAAGGGCAAGGGGTTTGCCGGCGCCATGAAGCGCTGGAACTTCGCCGGCCTGGAGGCCAGCCACGGCGTGTCCGTCAGCCACCGATCGCACGGGTCGACCGGCAACCGCCAGGACCCTGGCAAGACCTTCAAGAACAAAAAGATGGCCGGGCATCTCGGGCAGGAGCGGGTGACCACGCTCAATCTCGAGGTGGCGGCGGTCGATGATGAGCGTGGGTTGCTGATGATCAAGGGAGCGGTGCCGGGCGCGAAGGGCGGATTCGTTCTGGTGCGCGACGCGGTGAAGGCGACGCGGCCGGCGGAGGCCCCATACCCGGCGGCGCTCGCGGGCGCGGCGGGCTGAGGCTGAGAGACATGCAGATCGAGATCAAGACACTCGACAACGGCAGCGCCGGCACCGCCGAACTGCCCGACGATATCTTCGGCGCCGAGCCGCGGACCGATATCATGGCGCGCGTGGTGCACTGGCAGCAATCCAAGCGCCGGGCCGGCACCCACAAGGTGAAGGGCATGGGCGAGGTGCAGGGCACCACCAAGAAGCCCTATCGCCAGAAGGGCACCGGCAACGCCCGCCAGGGCAGTTTGCGGGCGCCGCAGTTCCGCACCGGTGGTGTGGTGCACGGGCCGGTGGTGCGCAGCCATGAGTACAGCCTGCCCAAGAAGGTGCGCCGGCTCGGCCTGATTTCGGCGCTGTCGAAGAAGGCGCGCGACGGCAAGCTGGTGGTGCTGGATGTCGCGGCCGGCGCGGCAAAGACCAGGGAACTGGCGGCGAAGCTGAAGGTGCTGGGCTGGAGTTCGGCGCTGATCATCGACCACACGGTGGATGACGGCTTCCTGAAGGCGAGCCGCAACATCATCGGCGTCGACGTGCTGCCGACCATTGGCGCCAATGTCTACGACATCCTGCGGCACGACGTGCTGGCGATCACCGCCGCCGGCGTCGAGGGATTGAAGGAGCGGCTGGCATGAGCGAGACCGAGAAGGCGCCGCGCAAGCCGACCCTGTCGCGCGAGGCGATGTACCAGATCATCCGCAGCCCGGTGATCACCGAAAAGGCGACCCGTCTGGGCGAGAGCGGCCAGCTGGTGTTCCGCGTGTCCATCGATGCCAGCAAGCCCGAGATCAGGGACGCCATCGAAGGGCTGTTCGGCGTGACCGTGCTGGCGGTGAACACGCTGGTGCAGAACGGCAAGACCAAGCGGTTCAAGGGCCGGCCGGGTGTGCGGTCTGACGTGAAGAAGGCCTATGTGCGGTTGGCCGAGGGTCAGACCATCGACCTGACCACCGGTCTGGCCTGAGGCGGGGACTGAAAGATGGCACTGAAACACTTCAACCCCGTCACGCCGAGCCTGCGCGGCACGGTGCTGATCGACCGCAGCGAGCTGTGGAAGGGCAAGCCGGTGAAGGCCCTGACCGTGGGCAAGCACTCCACGGGCGGGCGCAACACCCATGGCCGCATCACCAGCCGTTTCCGCGGCGGCGGACACAAGCGCAGCTACCGCATCATCGATTTCAAGCGGCGTAAATACGACGTGCCGGCGACGGTCGAGCGGCTGGAATACGATCCCAACCGCACCGCTTTCATCGCCCTGATCAAGTATCAGGACGGCGAGCTGGCCTACATCCTCGCGCCGCAGCGCCTGCGCGCCGGCGATGCGGTGGTGGCCGGCGCCCGGGTGGACATCAAGCCGGGCAACGCCATGCCGCTGGCGGCCGTTCCTGTCGGCACCATCGTCCATAACGTCGAGCTGAAGCCGGGCGCCGGCGGCAAGCTGGCGCGGGCGGCGGGGCAGTATGTGCAGCTGGTCGGCAAGGATTCCGGCTATGCCCAGATCAAGCTGATGAGCGGCGAGCTGCGGCTGGTGCGCGGCGAGTGCATGGGCACGGTCGGCGCCGTTTCCAATCCCGACAACTCCAACCAGCAGATGGGCAAGGCCGGGCGCAGCCGCTGGCTGGGGCGCCGCCCGCACAACCGCGGCGTGGTGATGAACCCGGTGGACCATCCGCATGGCGGCGGCGAAGGCCGCACCTCGGGTGGCCGCCATCCGGTGACGCCGTGGGGCAAGCCGACCAAGGGATACAAGACGCGCGTGAACAAGCGGACCGATCGCCTGATCATCCGTCGCCGCAACAAGGGAAAGGGCTGATCCATGACGCGTTCCGTCTGGAAGGGCCCGTTCGTGGACGGGTACCTGCTGAACAAGGCCGAGGCCAGCCGGACGTCGGGCCGCAACGAGATCATCAAGATCTGGTCGCGCCGCTCGACCATCCTGCCGCAGTTCGTCGGCCTTACCTTCGGCGTTTACAACGGCCACAAGTTCCTGCCGGTGCAGGTCAACGAGAACATGGTGGGCCACAAGTTCGGCGAGTTCTCGCCGACGCGGACCTTCCATGGCCACTCGGCCGACAAGAAGGCGAGGCGGGGCTGAGATGAGCAAGGAAAAGCAGGGCAGGCGGCTCGCCGATACCGAGGCGCAGGCGATCCTGAGCAATGTTCGCGTCAGCCCGCGCAAGCTGAACCTGGTGGCGGGCCTGATCCGCAACCGCTCGGCGGCCGACGCGGTGGCGACGCTGACCTTCAGCAAGCGCCGCATCGCCCAGACCGTGAAGAAGGTGCTGGAAAGCGCGATCGCCAATGCCGAGAACAACCACCAGCTCGATGTCGATCGCCTGGTGGTGTCGCGCGCCGAGGTTGGGCGCTCGATGGTGATGAAGCGTTTCCATGCCCGCGGCCGTGGCCGCGCCTCGCGCATCGAAAAATGGTTCAGCCATCTCAAGATCGTCGTGGCCGAGCGGGCGCAAGAGCAAGCCGACTCGACCGAGCAGGGAGCCGCCTGATGGGTCACAAGGTCAATCCGATCGGGCTGCGGCTGGGCATCAACCGCACCTGGGACTCACGCTGGTTCGCCGGCGCTGACTACGCCAGGTTGCTGCATGACGACCTGAAGCTGCGCACACATCTGCGCCAGAAGCTGTCGGGCGCCGGCGTGAGCCGGGTGGTGATCGAGCGGCCGGCCAAGAAGCCGCGCGTGACCATCTATGCCGCCCGGCCGGGCGTGGTGATTGGCAAGAAGGGCCAGGACATCGAGAACCTGCGCAAGGATCTCGCCCGCATGGCCCGCGCCGAGGTCTCGCTGAACATCGTCGAAATCCGCAAGCCGGAGATCGACGCCCAGCTGGTGGCCGAGAACATCGCCCAGCAGCTGGAGCGCCGGGTGGCGTTCCGCCGGGCGATGAAGCGGGCGGTGCAGTCGGCCATGCGGCTTGGCGCCCAGGGCATCCGCATCAACTGCGGCGGCCGTCTCGGCGGCGCCGAAATTGCGCGGACCGAGTGGTATCGCGAAGGCCGGGTGCCGCTGCACACGCTGCGCGCGGACATCGATTATGGACAGGCGACGGCCAAGACGACCTACGGCACCTGCGGCGTGAAGGTTTGGATCTTCAAGGGCGAGATCCTGGCGCACGACCCGCTGTCGCAGGACCGTCGCGCGGCCGAACAGGCGCCGCAGCGGTAAGGATCAGCCAGGATGCTGCAACCAAAGCGCACCAACTTCCGCAAGGCCCATAAGGGCCGCATCAAGGGCTTCGCCAAGGGCAACACGGCGCTGAATTTCGGCGCGTTCGGCCTGAAGGCGCTGGAGCCCGAGCGGATCACCGCGAGGCAGATCGAGGCGGCCCGCCGCGCGATCACGCGCGCCATGAAGCGCGCCGGCCGTGTCTGGATTCGCATCTTCCCGGACGTGCCGGTCAGCCGCAAGCCGGCCGAGGTTCGGATGGGTTCCGGCAAGGGGGCGCCGGAATTCTGGGTGGTCCGGGTGAAGCCGGGCCGGATCATGTTCGAGATCGACGGCGTGGCGCCGGAACTGGCGCGCGAGGCGCTCGACCTCGGCGCCGCCAAGCTGCCGATCCGGACCAGGTTCGTCACCCGCATTGGGGACGCGTGAGGCCATGGCGAAGCAAACCAAGCCGGCTGATTTCCGGACCAAGACGACGGACGAACTGTCCGCCCAGTTGCTCGACCTGCGGAAGGAGCAGTTCAACCTGCGCTTTCAGCGGGCGACCGGGCAGCTCGAAGGCGTTGGCCGCGTGCGCTCCGTGCGCCGCGACATCGCGCGTTTGAAGACCATTTTGGCGGAGCAGACGCGCTCCGCCGCCAAGTCCTGAGGAGCGGTCGATGCCGAGGCGCGTCCTGACCGGGCGGGTAACCAGCGACAAGATGGACAAGACCGTTACGGTGCTTGTCGCTCGTCGCATCATGCACCCGCTCTACAAGAAGTTCATTCGCCGTTCCAAGCACTACGCCGCCCATGATGAGCAGAACCTCTGCAAGATCGGCGACGTGGTCCGCATCGAGGAATGCCGGCCGATCAGCAAGCGCAAGACCTGGCTGGTGGTCGAGCGCAACGGCCAGCCGTTCGGCGCCACCGCTGCCGACGCCTCCGCCGCGGATGCGCAAGCGGCGCAGGCCTGAGGGAGAGCGTAGATGATTTCGGTCGAGACCAACCTGGACGTCGCCGACAATTCCGGCGCGCGTCGGGTGCAGTGCATCAAGGTGCTGGGCGGCTCCAAGCGGAAGACCGCCTCGGTCGGCGATGTCATCGTGGTGTCGGTGAAGGATGCCATCCCGCGCGGCAAGGTGAAGAAGGGTGACGTCCACCAGGCGGTGATCGTGCGCACTTCCTTCCCGGTGCGCCGCGCGGACGGCAGCGCCATCCGCTTCGATCGCAACGCCGCGGTGCTGATCAACAAGCAGCAGGAGCCGATCGGCACCCGCATCTTTGGTCCGGTGGTGCGTGAGCTGCGGGCGAAGAAGTTCATGAAGATCATTTCGCTGGCCCCGGAGGTGCTGTGATGGCTGCGCGCATCCGCAAGGGCGACACGGTCCTGGTGATCACCGGCACCTCCAAGGGGCGTCGCGGCGAGGTTCTGCAGGTACTGCCGAAGGCGGACCGCGCCGTGGTGCAGGGCGTCAACCTGGCGAAGCGGCACACCAAGCCGCGCGGCATGGGGCAGCCCGGCGGCATCATCGAACGGGAAGCCACGATCCACCTGTCCAATCTGAAGCTGGTCGACCCCAAGACCGATACGCCCACCCGCGTGGGTTTCCGGATTCTGGAGGACGGCCGCAAGGTCCGCGTTGCCAAGGTCAACGGCAACGTGGTCGAGAGTTGAGGAGGCTGCCATGAGCGGTACGAAGGGCGGTCAGAAGGGCAAGACGCCGGCCAAGGGCGGCGGGTCGTCCGGCAAGGGCGGCGCGCCCGCCAAGGGCGGCGCCAAGGGTAAGCCGGCAGCGCCTTCCGCCAAGAAGGGCGAGACGGGCGGCGGTCCCGCGTCGCTTCAGCAGGTGACCCTCGCGCAGGGCGCGGTGGCGGCCGGCACCGGCGAACTGCCGCGCCTGCAACGCCGCTACGTGGACGAAATCCGCGCGGCCCTGACCCAGGAGTTTGGCTACACCAACCCGATGCAGGTGCCGAAGCTGGAGAAGATCGTCATCAACATGGGCGTGGGCGAGGCCGCCAGCGACCAGAAGAAGCTGGACGCCGCGGTGGCCGAACTGGCGCTGATCTCCGGCCAGAAGCCGGTGAAGACGATCGCCAAGAAGGCGATCGCCGGCTTCAAGATCCGCGAGGGTCTGCCGATCGGCTGCAAGGTGACTCTTCGCAAGGCGCGGATGTACGAATTCCTTGACCGGCTGGTCACCATCGCGCTGCCGCGCGTGCGCGATTTCCGCGGCATTGCCGGCAAGGGTTTCGACGGCCGCGGCAACTTCGCCATGGGGATGAAGGAGCAGATCGTCTTCCCCGAAATCGTCTACGACAAGGTCGACGCGATTCGCGGCATGGACATCCAGTTCGTGACCACGGCGCAGACCGATGCCGAGGCGAAGGCGCTGCTGAAGAAATTCGACATCCCGTTCCAGAACTGAATGTCTGGATTGGCGATGCACGTGACGCGTTATTGGAATACCGCCGGCTCTCAGCCGGCAGGTTCCGGAGGGTAGACAGGATGGCGAAGACTTCCGCGGTCAACCGCAATGCGAAGCGGCAACGGCTGGCGGCGCGCGACAAGAACAAGCGCGCGGCGCTCAAGGAAATCGTGATGGACCGCTCCAGCCCGGTCGAGGACCGCTTCGATGCGACGCTGAAGCTGGCCCAGCTGCCGCGCAACGGCGCGGCCGTGCGGGTGCGGCTGCGCTGCACCCTCACCGGCCGCTCGCGGGGCAACTACCGCAAGTTCAAGCTGTGCCGGAACATGCTGCGCGAGCTGGCCAATCAGGGCCAGATTCCCGGCATGGTCAAGGCGAGCTGGTAAGGGCCAGGGCAGATGTCACTTTCCGATCCCCTGGGCGACATGCTGACACGCATCCGCAACGCGCAGCGTTCGCGCCACACCGTGTGCGTGGCACCGAACTCCCTGCTGCGCCAGAACGTGCTGGACGTGCTGAAGCGCGAAGGCTTCATCCGCGGTTTCACCACCGAGGAACTGCGGGCCGGCGTATCGCAGATCCGCATCGAACTGAAATACAATGAGGGCGAGCCGGTCATCAAGGAGATCACCCGCGTCTCCAAGCCTGGCCGGCGCGTCTATTCCAAGATCAAGGAACTGCCCCGGGTCTATGCCGGCCTGGGCATTTCCATCCTGTCCACCCCGCGTGGGGTGCTGAGCGATGCCGAGGCACGCGCCGCCAATGTTGGCGGCGAGGTCCTCTGCCGCGTGTTCTAAGGAGCTCAGCATGTCGCGCGTTGGAAAATATCCGGTCGAGATCCCGGCGGGCGTGCAGGTCGCGCTGGCCGGGCGCACGCTCACCGCAAAGGGCAAACTCGGCGAATTGACGCTGGAACTGACCGAACTGGTTGATGCCACCGTCGAGGGCGGCCGTGTGTCTGTCACGCCACGCGGCGATGCCGCGCCGGCGCGGATGATGTGGGGCACCACGCGGGCGCTGGTCGCCAGCCTGGTGCGCGGCGTCAGCACCGGCTACGCCAAGACGCTGGAGATCACCGGAACCGGCTACCGGGCCTCGGTGCAGGGCACCAACCTGGTGATGAACCTGGGCTTCTCTCACGACGTGGTCTACGCGATCCCGAGCGGGATCAAGGTCACCTGCGAGAAGCCGACGCTGATCAAGGTCGAAGGCGTTGACAAGCGGCTGGTGGGTCAGGTCTGCGCCGAAATCCGCACCTGGCGTCCGCCCGAACCCTACAAGGGCAAGGGCGTGAAGTTCGAGGGCGAGCAGATCCGGCGCAAGGAAGGCAAAAAGAAGTAATGAGCGCGAACCATGACTTGCAGGCGCGCCGACGGCAGCGCCTGCGCTTCCAGCTTCGCCGCAAGGCGGGCGGACGGCCACGGTTGTCGGTGTTCCGCTCCGGCAAGAACATCTACGCCCAGGTGATCGACGACGCTCAGGGCCGCACTTTGGCGGCGGCCTCCACCCTCGACGGCAGCCTGCGCGAGCAGCTCAGGACCGGTGCCGACAAGGCGGCGGCGGCGCTGGTCGGCAAGCTGGTGGCCGAGCGTGCGCTGGCGGCCGGGGTCACCGCGGTGGTGTTCGACCGCGGCGCCTATCTCTACCACGGCCGAGTCAAGGCGCTGGCCGAAGCCGCCCGCGAGGGCGGGCTGTCCTTCTGAGGGGAATGACCGATGGCACGTGAACCGAGGGACGGCGGCGGGCGCGGACGTGATCGCGACCGCGAGCGCGACGGCGGCGACGAACTGATCGACAAGCTGGTCACCATCAACCGCGTGGCCAAGGTGGTGAAGGGCGGCCGTCGCTTCGCCTTTGCCGCCCTGGTGGTGGTGGGCGACCAGAAGGGCCGCGTCGGCTATGGCGCCGGCAAGGCGCGCGAAGTGCCGGAGGCCATCCGCAAGGCCACCGAACGGGCCAAGCGCGCCATGATCCGCGTGCCGATGAAGGAAGGCCGCACGCTGCACCACGACGTGTTCGGCCATTACGGCGCCGGCAAGGTGGTGCTGCGCTCGGCTTCGGCCGGCACCGGCATCATCGCCGGCGGCCCGATGCGCGCGGTGTTCGAGACGCTGGGCATCGGCGACGTGGTGGCCAAGTCGCTCGGCAGCCGCAACCCGCACAACATGGTCAAGGCCACCTTCGCGGCATTGACCCAGTGCGCCAGCCCGCGCAGCGTGGCCAGCCGCCGAGGCAAGAAGGTTTCCGATCTTCTGGGCCGCCGCGACCAGCACGCGCCCGCCACCGAGGAGGCACCGACCAATGCCTGACGACAGGAAGGTGCGGGTTACCCAGATCGCGTCGGTGGCCGGCCGCAAGCCGGGCCAGAAGGAGACGCTGATCGGCCTCGGCCTGAACAAGATCCGCCGCACGCGCGAGCTGGAGGACACCCCTTCGGTGCGTGGCATGATCCGCAAGGTGGCCCACCTGTTGAAGGTGGAGGAACTGTCCTGACCCGCGCGCGGCGCCAGGACGGAAGGGAAGTGCGATGAAGCTCAACGAACTGCGCGACAACGCCGGGTCGCGCCTGAAGTCCAAGCGGCTCGGCCGCGGCATCGGCTCGGGCAAGGGCAAAACCTCGGGCAAGGGCGTGAAGGGCCAGAAGGCCCGCGAGGGCGTGGCGCTGAACGGCTTCGAGGGCGGCCAGCTGCCGATCTACCGGCGCCTGCCCAAGCGGGGGTTCAAGAACCTGTTCCGCAAGGAATACGCTCCGGTCAACCTCGGCGCGCTCACCCGTGCGATCGAGTCCGGCCGCATCGACGCGGCCCAGCCGATCACCGAGGACACGCTGCGGGCGGCGGGTCTGGTGCGGGGCGGCAAGGTCGTGGGCGTGCGCCTGCTGGCCAGCGGCGAGATCGCGCGGGCGGTGACCATCACCGTCTCCGGCGCGTCCGCGGCGGCGGTTGCGGCGGTGCAGCAGGCGGGCGGCACCGTCACCACCACCGTCCCCGCCCGGCCGGAAGCGGCGCCGGCTGCCTGAGGCTTGCGCCTGGCCGGTAAGCGCGGCAAGATGACAGCAACCGGCGGCGCCATCGGGACCCCCCGAGCGGCGCCGCTTCCATAACGGGAACTCCCAATGGCGTCGGCAGCCGAGCAGCTCGCGGCAAACCTCAACCTCGGTGTCTTTTCCAAGGCCACCGAGCTGAAGAAGCGCATCTGGTTCACCCTGGGTGCGCTGCTGGTCTACCGTGTCGGCACCTACATCCCGGTGCCGGGAGTCGACGCCTCGGTGATGGGCGAGATGCTGCGCCAGCACGGCGGCGGCATCCTCGGCATGTTCGACATGTTCAGCGGCGGCGCCCTCGGGCGCATGACCGTGTTCGCGCTGAACATCATGCCCTATATCAGCGCCAGCATCATCGTGCAGTTGATGACCGCCGGGGTGCCGGCGCTGGAGGCGCTGAAGAAGGAAGGCGAATCCGGCCGCAAGAAGCTCAATCAGTACACCCGCTACCTCACCGTGCTGATCGCCATGTTCCAGTCCTACGGCATTTCGGTGGGGCTGGAGAGCATGCGCGGCAGCTTCGGCGCGGCGGTGATCGATCCCGGCCTGTTCTTCCGGCTGTCCTGCGTCATCAGCCTGGTCGGCGGCACCATGTTCCTGATGTGGCTGGGCGAGCAGATCACCGCCCGTGGCATCGGCAACGGCATCAGCCTGATCATCATGGCCGGTATCGTGGCCAACGTGCCGCACGCCCTCGGCTCGCTGCTGGAACTCGGCCGCACCGGCGCGCTCAGCCCGGTGTTCATCCTGATGTTCCTGGTGATCGCCGTGGCGGTGGTGGCCTTCGTGGTGTACCTGGAACGCGCGCAGCGGCGCATCGTGGTGCAATACCCCAAGCGTCAGGTGGGCAACCGCATGTTCGGCGGCGATTCCACCCACATCCCGCTAAAGGTGAACACCTCCGGCGTGATCCCGCCGATCTTCGCCAGTTCGATCCTGCTGGTCCCCGCCACCATCGCCGGCTTCGCCGCCCAGAGCGGCGACACCGGCTGGATCGCCAGCTTCACCAACCTGCTGGCGCACGGCACGTGGCTGTATATGCTCACCTACGCGCTGCTGATCATTTTCTTCAGCTTCTTCTATACCGCGGTGGTGTTCAACACGGTGGAGACCGCCGACAACCTGAAGAAGTATGGCGGTTTCATCCCGGGCATCCGGCCGGGCAGCGCCACCTCCGACTATTTCGACTACATCCTCACCCGGTTGACCACGGTCGGCGCGGTCTATCTCGTCGCCGTGTGCCTGCTGCCGGAATTCCTCATCAGCACCTACAACGTGCCGTTCTACTTCGGCGGCACCAGCCTGCTGATCATCGTGTCGGTGACCATGGACACGGTCACCCAGATCCAGTCGCACCTGCTTGCTCACCAATACGAAGGGCTGATCAAGAAGGCGCGCGTGAAAGGCCGTGGTCGATGAACCTTATTCTTCTCGGCCCGCCCGGCGCCGGCAAGGGCACCCAGGCGAAACGGCTGCAGGACCGCTACGGCGTGGTGCAAATCTCCACTGGCGACATGTTGCGCGCCGAGGTGGCCGCCGGCAGCGAAATCGGCGTCGAGGCGCGCGCGGTGATGGCGGCCGGCAAGCTGGTGTCCGACGACATCCTCATCCGCATGCTCGCCGCCCGCATCACCCGGCCCGACTGCGCCCGCGGCTTCATCCTCGACGGGTTTCCGCGCACCGTGCCGCAGGCCGAGGCGCTGGACCGCACCCTGGCCGACCAGGGCTTGACGCTGGATGCCGTGATCGAACTGAAAGTGGATGACGCCGCCCTCGTCGATCGCATCGCCGGCCGCTACACCTGCGCCAAATGCGGCGCCGGCTACCACGACAGTTTCCAGCAGCCCAAGGTTGCGGGCGTCTGCGACGCCTGCGGCGGCCAGGAATTCACCCGCCGCGCCGATGACAACCGCGATACCGTGGCGGCGCGGCTGGAAGCCTATCACCGCCAGACCGCGCCGATCCTGCCGCATTACGCCGCGCAGGGGAAACTTCAGGCGGTGGACGGGATGGCCGATATCGACGAGGTTACGCGGGCGTTGACGGCGCTTCTGGATCGGGTGGCGGCGTAAGCCGGGGCGTTGCCCCGGAACCCCACCAGGGCTTCGCCCTGGACCCCACCAGGGCTTCGCCCTGGACCCACCGTCGCGCGAAGCGCGCCTTCGGCGCAGGGGGCTTGGCCCCTTGGAACCCTTCTATGCAGCGGCACACTCCTCCTGCTTGGTGCGGGATGCCGCCGCATTCGGCCGGGGTCGTTCCGGTCTGGCGGCTTGGCCGCGGGCCGGTAAACGATCACGCGAATTTGAACTGGGCGCGTTGACTCCGCTTCGCTCGCCGCTATAGTGCGCGCCCTCGGCGGCCCCACCTCTGTGCGGGCCGTTACTGCGTTTTCCGAAGCCCGAAGGGGCAGCCAAACGCCGGGCGCGCGCGCGCCAGGGCCAAACGGGGCACCATCCCCGCGTTGAAGGAGAGAGTGGGCGTGGCGCGTATTGCCGGCGTGAATATCCCGACCAACAAGCGGGTGACGATCAGCCTGCGCTATATCTATGGCATCGGCCCGGCGAAGGCGCAGGAGATCTGCTCCAAGCTCGGCATTGCCAGTGAGCGGCGTGTCAATCAGCTCTCCGATGAGGAGGTGCTCAGGATCCGTGAGATCATCGACCGGGAATACCGCGTCGAGGGTGATCTGCGCCGTGAAGTGGCGATGAACATCAAGCGGCTCATGGACCTGGGCTGCTATCGCGGCCTGCGCCATCGCCGCGGCCTGCCGGTGCGCGGCCAGCGCACCCACACCAACGCCCGCACCCGCAAGGGCAAGGCGGTGGCGATCGCCGGCAAGAAGAAGGTGACGAAGTAGGGCGCTCGCCGCCTTCTATCGTTTGCAGAACGCGCCGCCCCGCTCGCCGGGGCGGCCCAGGATTGACAGGACAGACCCGCCATGGCGAAGCCCGCCGCCGCCGCCTCGCGCACCCGTAAGAAGGAGCGCAAGAACATCACCTCCGGCGTCGCCCATGTGGCGGCGACGTTCAATAATACCATGATCACCATCACCGACGCGCAGGGCAACGCCATCGCCTGGTCATCCTCGGGCAGCCAGGGCTTCAAGGGCAGCCGCAAGTCCACGCCCTACGCCGCCCAGGTGGCCGCCGAGGACGCCGGCAAAAAGGCCCGCGAACATGGCATGGAAACGCTGGAAATCGAGGTCAGCGGCCCCGGCTCGGGCCGCGAGAGCGCGCTGCGCGCCCTGCAGGCGGTCGGTTTCGCCATCACCGCCATCCGCGACATGACCCCCATTCCGCACAACGGCTGCCGTCCGCGTAAGCGGCGCCGGGTGTGAGCGCGCAGGCTGAGGTGCCGCTCCGCGTCCTGATTTCGGCGTCCGTGCCCGCCCGGTGCAATCCCCCGGTGAGCGGCGCGCGCCGCCAGTCCCAGCCCCGATGAGGCCGAGCGTGGCATTGCAAAAAAACTGGCAGTCCTTGATCAAGCCCGAGAAGATGGAGGTCGAGCCCGGCGCCGATCCGTCGCGGGTGGCGACCGTCATCGCCGAACCGCTGGAACGCGGCTTCGGTATGACCCTCGGCAACGCGCTGCGCCGCATCCTGCTCTCCTCGTTGCAGGGCGCCGCCGTCACCGCGTTGCAGATCGACGGCGTGCTGCATGAGTTCAGCAGCATTCCCGGTGTGCGCGAGGACGTTACCGATATCGTGCTGAACGTCAAGCAGCTGGCGCTGCGCATGCACGGCGACGGGCCGAAGCGCATGCTGTTGCAGGCCACCGGCCCCGGCGAGGTGCGTGCCGCCCAGATCCAGACCGGCCACGACATCGACGTGATGAACCCTGAGCTGGTCATCTGCACCCTCGACGAGGGGGTGAAGCTCGGCATGGAGTTCACCGTCAACGTCAACAAGGGCTATGTGGCCGCCGCCGCCAACCGGCCCGAGGACGCGCCGATCGGCCTGATCCCGATCGACTCGATCTATTCGCCGGTTCGCCGCGTCTCCTACAAGGTGGAGCCGACCCGTGTCGGTCAGGTGACCGACTACGACAAGCTGCTGCTGACCCTGGAGACCAACGGCGCCGTCACCCCCGAGGACGCGGTGGCGCTGGCTGCCCGCATCCTGCAGGACCAGTTGCAACTCTTCATCAACTTCGAGGAGCCGCAGGCGGTCCGGCACGAGGAACCGCAGGACGACCTGCCGTTCAACCGCAATCTGCTGCGCAAGGTCGATGAACTCGAGCTGTCGGTGCGCAGCGCCAATTGCCTGAAGAACGACAACATCGTCTATATCGGCGACTTGGTGCAGAAATCCGAACAGGAAATGCTGCGCACCCCCAATTTCGGGCGCAAGTCGCTGAATGAGATCAAGGAGGTGCTGTCCTCCATGGGGCTTTCGCTCGGCATGACCGTGCCGGGCTGGCCGCCAGAGAACGTGGAAGATCTGGCAAAGCGGCTGGAAGAGCCGTTCTGAGCCGTAGGAACGGAGTCCAACCATGCGACACGGAGTTGCCGGGCGAAAGCTCGGCGTTACCACCAGCCATCGCTTCGCCATGTTCCGCAACATGGCGCATGCGCTGCTCAAGCATGAGCAGATCACCACGACCCTGCCCAAGGCGAAGGAACTTCGCCCGGTCGCCGAGAAGCTGATTACCCTCGGCAAGCGCGGCGGTCTGCACGCCCGGCGGCAGGCATACGCCCAGCTGCGCGACGACGTCATCGTCGCCAAGCTCTTCTCTACGCTGGCCGACCGCTACAAGGCACGGCAGGGTGGCTACACCCGCGTGCTCAAAGCCGGCACCCGCTACGGCGACGCCGCCAGCATGGCGGTGATCGAACTTGTTGATCGTGATCTCTCGGCCAAGGGTCTGGACAGCGGGCCGAAGCCCGAGGTCGCCGAGGACAGCGAGAGCGAGTAAGTAAGGCCAGGGCTCCGCCCTGGACCTGGCAGGGGGCGGTGGCCCCCTGCACCCCGTTACTTAAAGCCGAACATGGCGCTACCCGACCGGCCCGCTCCGCTCGCTGATCGCCTGCGTCCCCGGGCGCTGGAGGAGGTGGTTGGTCAGGACCACCTGCTTGGGCCAGCGGGCACGCTCACCCGCATGCTGGCCCATGGATCGCTGGCGAGTCTGATCCTTTGGGGGCCGCCCGGTGTCGGCAAAACCACCATCGCGCGTTTGCTCGCCGAGCGCGCCGGGCTGCATTTCGTTCAGCTCTCCGCCGTCTTCTCCGGCGTCGCCGACCTCAAGCGCGCCTTCGAGCAGGCCGCCCAGCGCCGCGCCGAAGGGCAGGGCACCCTGCTGTTCGTGGACGAGATCCACCGCTTCAACCGCGCCCAACAGGACGGCTTCCTGCCGGTGGTCGAGAACGGCACCGTCACCCTGGTCGGGGCAACCACGGAAAACCCGTCATTCGCCCTCAACGGCGCCCTGCTCTCGCGCTGCCAGGTTCTGGTGCTCCGCCGGCTGGACGACGCCGCGCTGGAGCAACTGACCACCCGCGCTGAAGCCGAGGCCAGCCGCCCGCTGCCGCTCACCCCGGAGGCCCGGGCCGTGCTGCGCGCCATGGCCGACGGCGATGGCCGCTATCTGCTCAACATGGCCGAGCAACTGTTTGCCCTCCCGGACGACACCGCCTTGCTCGACCCCGCCGGGCTGTCCGACCTGCTCGCCCGCCGCGCCGCCCTCTACGATAAGGACCGCGAGGAGCACTACAATCTCATTTCGGCGCTGCACAAATCCCTGCGCGGCTCCGATCCCGACGCGGCATTGTACTGGTATGCGCGCATGCTCACCGGCGGCGAGGACCCGCGCTACATCGCCCGCCGGCTGGTCCGCTTCGCCGTCGAGGATATCGGGCTGGCCGACCCCAACGCGCTGGCGCAGACATTGGCCGCCTGGGAAGCCTATGAGCGGCTGGGCAGCCCCGAGGGCGAACTGGCGATCGCCCAGGCGGTACTCTATCTCGGCACCGCCCCCAAATCGAACGCCGCCTATGTCGCGCTCGGCGAGGCGCAGCGGGCCGCCCGCGCCACCGGCAGCCTGATGCCGCCGGCGCATATCCTCAACGCCCCGACCAAGCTGATGAAACAGCTCGGCTACGGCGCCGGCTACGCCTATGACCATCAGGCCGAGGACGCCTTTTCCGGCCAGAACTACTTCCCGGACGGGCTGGCCCGGCAGGAATTCTACCGCCCGCGCGAGCGCGGCTTCGAGCGCGAGGTGGCGAAACGTCTGGCGTACTGGGCGAAGCTGCGGCAGGAACGCCGGCAATGACCATCGCCACCCGCATCGTCACCGACGACGAGGCCGATATCCGCCTCGACCGCTGGTTCCGCCGCCATTTCTCCGGGCTGACCCAGGGAGTCATCCAGAAACTGTGCCGCACCGGCCAGGTGCGCGTCGATGGCAACCGCGCCGAGCCGGCCACCCGGCTGGCGCCCGGCCAGAGCGTGCGCATCCCGCCGCTGCCCGCCCCGAAGCCCGCCGCCACCCCGGCCGCCCCCGCCTTGCCGCCGGACCCGAAGCTGCTGCGCGCGCTGGAGGCGATGGTGCTGTGGCGCGACCCCCAGCTCATCGTGCTCAACAAGCCCCCGGGCCTTGCCACCCAGGGCGGTCCGGGCATCTCGCGCCACCTCGACGGCATGCTGGAGGCATGGCGCGCCGACGGGCAGCGCCCGCGCCTGGTGCACCGGCTGGACCGCGACACCTCCGGCGTGATCGTGGTGGCGCGCACGCCCGGGGTGGCGGCCAAGCTCGCCGCCGCCTTCCGTGGACGCGACATGGAGAAGGTCTATTGGGCGGTGGTCGCCGGCCGGCCGGTGCCGGTCGAGGGGCGCATCGACCTGCCGCTCGCCCGCGCCGAGGATTTCCGCGCCGGCCGGGTGGAGGTGGCCGAACCGGACGCCGAGGACGCGGCGCGGGCGGTGACCGACTACCGCACCCTCGACCACGCCGCCCGCAAGCTGGCCTGGCTGGAACTGCGCCCGCTCACCGGCCGCACCCATCAGTTGCGCGTCCATTGTGCCGCCATCGGCGCGCCGATTCTCGGCGATGTCGCCTACGGCAACCGGCGCGGCCCCGCGGACCCGGACCGTGCCGGCGAGAACACCGCGCTGGTGGTGGGTCTCGACCAGCATTTGCATCTGCATGCGCGCCGGCTGGTGCTGCCGCATCCGGCCGGCGGCACGCTCGCCGTCGAGGCGCCGCTGCCGCCGCACATGCAGGCGACCTTCCGCACCCTCGGTTTCACCGCCCCGCCGCCGCGCCCGCCGCGGCGCGGATAACGCCGGCATTTGGCGGCGTGGGCGTCCCTGCGGCGCTTAACCGACCGGCACTGTCGGAAATTCTTACAGGTGCCGACGCCTTATCGCCCCGTTTCTCACCGTTTGAGACCGGGAATGCGCGGGAATGGCACAGTGACGGCCGGAGTTGCCGGCTGCGCGGTATGATCGCATGCGTATTTTGGGCGGGATTGCTGTTTTTTCATGTGCGTCCGTGCTCAGCGGGGAAGGAATGTCGAAAAAATTTACAGGTCCGTGGGCTGAATGCGCGTCAGGAATAATGGATTCCACGATCTTCAATGGGTTGCTGGATTGGTACGTTGTTTGCGTATGACGAAACGGGGGAGCTCATTCTGGGCTTGCCGTCACGTAATAAGAAAGGAAACGACATGCGTCTCGCCATTATTGCCGTTCCCGCAATCGCCCTGTCATTGGGCCTGGCCAATTCGGCCAAGGCGGACCCGCCGCTTCCCAACCTCACGAACCTGAATTTTCAGACCACGGCCAATCCACCCAAGGGTTCCTTCGGGTATGTCGATCCGGCCGGTTGGACCGGCGGAAGCGGCCTCATTTTCATCGACAGCACCAGCAACTTTGCACAAAGCGCCGCTGGCCCGGTTTATCTGACGACCTACGGTAACCCCGCCGGAAACATTACCGGGAACTATGTGGAAGCGGATGGCAATCCGACATATGAGAGTGGGTTCAACTACACCGTTACCGGCCTGACCATCGGGCAGACCTACACGCTGAGCTTCTATCAGGGGGCCAGTTCCCAGGTGGGATTTGGCTACAACCCTGTCACCGGCGCCAACAGTGCCACCACGAACCAGTGGATCGTCTCGCTGGGCACTCAGGGGCTCCAGATCTGCTACAACTGTGGCTCGTATGATCCGATCTATGGGCAGACCAGCACCTATTACAACAATGATCCGACGGCCAGCGTCGTGGCCTCGCCGCTCATGACGGTTCCCTACCAGGGCACCGTTGGTTGGAACTATGTCTCGGTGAACCTGACCGCCAACGCCACCACCGAACTGCTGAGCTTCCTCGCCTGGGGCGACAACGGCAGCACTGTCAACCTGCCGCCGATCGCCTTCCTTTCCGGGGTCAATTCACCACCTGGCCTGGGGTCATCGGTGCCGGAGCCGGCAACCCTGACGCTCCTTGGCGTTGGCCTCGCGGGGCTCGGCGCCATTCGCCGCCGCCGCCGCGCCAAGGGCGACGCCGCAGTCTGACCCGCCGATCCGTTGACACGCGCCTGGACGGGACCCTGTCCCCATCCAGGCGCGAAAACGTTGCCAGCCCGCGAACCGCCAGATGAGGACAGCGCCTGTGCCCGCATTCCTGGACTACCAGCATCTTCACGCGTTGCTGATCAGCGTGGCCAGGCTGTCGGTCTGGCTGCTGCTTCTGGCGGTGATTTTCCTGCCGCTGGAGCGTCTGTTCGCGCTGCACCGGCGCAAGATCATCTACAAGGACCTTGCCGGCGATATCGGTTTCTATTTCATCAACGGCCTCGTGCCCGCCCTGCTCCTCGCCCCGCCGCTGGCGCTGGTGGCCATTGCCGCCCACGCCGTCGTGCCATCCAGCCTGCACGCGGCGGTCGCGGCCTGGCCAATCTGGGCGCGCGCGGCGGCGGCCCTGGTGGTGAGCGAAATCGGCTATTACTGGGCCCATCGCTGCGCCCATGAAATCCCCTTCCTGTGGCGTTTCCATTCCGTTCACCATCACCCGGAGCAGGTGTATTTCCTGATCAGCGCCCGCGCCCACCCGCTGGACAACATGTTCGGCCGGCTTTGCAGCTTTGCGCCGCTCTACGTATTCGGCATCGCCGCCCCGCTCACCCCCGCGGGCGGCGCCGTGTCGGCGCTGCTGGTGGTGGTCCTCACGCTTTGGGGCTTTCTGATCCACGCCAATGTGCGCTGGCGGTTCGGTCCGCTGGAATGGCTGATCGCGACCCCCGCCTTCCATCACTGGCACCACACCACCGGCGAGCTGCGCGACCGCAACTACGCCTCCATGCTGCCCTGCATGGACTGGATTTTCGGCACTTTCTACCTCCCGAAGCAATGGCCGTCGGCCTACGGCATCGAGACGAAGCTGCCCGATTCGCTGGCGGGACAACTGGTCTATCCGTTTGTCCCGCGACCGGCTCTTGCCCGGCTGTCGCGGCCGGTCGCGGCGGACCGGTAACGACAAGGCGGGGCTGGCCGAAGCCCCGCCGCGTGTGACAACCGGCGCAACCCTGCTTATATGAATGGGCGGACGTCCGGACCGGGCGTCATCGTCATGGCCGCATTCGGCATGGTTGCTGCGGCACCAGGCTGTTGCGGTCGCGGCTTGACGGTGCGGGTCGGAAGCCCAGACGTTTCGCATGCGTTCGCGTCGGCCCACCAGCAACCGGTTTCGCATGTCCCGTCGCCGCCGAAGACCCGCCCTGCGCCTGGTCGTGGTTCTGCTCGTTCTGGTGCTGCTGGTGCCGGTGCTGGCGGCGGTCGGCGCACTGGTGTTCGTCAACCCGGAAGCCTGGCGGCCGGAAATCGAGGCGGCCGCACTGCGCGCAACCGGCCGCACCCTGCGCCTGGGTGGGCTGAGCCTGGTGCCGTCGCTGCTGCCCACGGTGGCGGCGACCGACGTGGCGCTCGCCAACATTCCCGGCGGATCGCGTCCCGACATGGTCACCGTGGCGCGCGCCGAGGCGCGGCTGGCGCTGCTGCCGCTGCTGGCCGGGCGGATCGAGATCGCCCGCCTGCTGCTGCTCCGCCCCGACATTCTGCTGGAGACCGATGCGGCCGGCACGCCGAACTGGCGCTTCGTCACCCATCCGCCGGCCGCCGCGGTGCCGGCGCCGGGGGCAGCCCCACCCGGCGCCATGGCTGCCCCGGCCGGCGGCCCGCCGGCGATACTGATCCGCGCGCTGCGCATCGAGGACGGACGGATCGGCTGGCGCGACCGCGCCGACGCCGCGCCGACGCTGGTCGAACTGCGCCTGCTCGAGGCCGAGGCGCGTGGCCTGGAGTCGCCGGTCACGCTGGGCGCCCGGGCGGCCTATGCCGGGCAGGCGATCGCGCTCGACGCCGAGACCGGCCCGCTGTCGCGCCTGCTCGACCCTGCCGCCATCACCCCCTGGCCGGTGAAGGCGGCTTTGGAGACGCCGGGCGCGCGGCTGACCGCGAGCGGCACGATCGCCCGCCCGCTGGACGGCGCCGGCTACCGGCTATCCGTCGAGGGCGCGGCGGTGAGCCTGACCGCGCTCGATGGCCTGCTGTCCACCCATCTGCCGCCGCTGCGCCAGGTTGCCTTCACGGCGCGGGTCGCCGATGCCGCCGCCAACCCGTCGGAGGCCGGCCGCATGCAGGTTACCGGCATCGCCGTGCGCGCCGGCGACTCCGACCTCGACAGCATGCTGCGCGGCCTCAAGCTCACCCATGCCGAGCTTTCCGCCGCCGCTTTGGGCGAGCCGGTGCGGGCCGAGGCCGTCGGCACGCTGCGCGGGGCGCCGCTGCGGCTGACCGCTTCGCTCGGCCCGCTGGCAAATCTGCTGCGCTCGCCCGCGCGTGCCGCGCCCTATCCGGTGGAACTGGCCGGTGAGGCGGCCGGGGCGACGCTGGCGGTGAAGGGCAGCGTGGCGGCGCCGCGGCTGCTGTCCGGCATCGATCTGGCGATGACCGCGCGCATTCCCGACCTGTCGGCGCTGTCGGTGCTGGCCGGGCGGCGTCTGCCGGCGCTGCGCCCGGTCACCCTGGACGCCCGCGTCGCCGATCGCGAGGGTGGCCCGGGCGTCGCCATTCGCGGGCTGGCCGTCACCGCGCCGGAGGCGGATGTTTCCGGCGAACTGGTGCTCGGACTGGCGGCGCGTCCGGCCATCCAGGCGACTCTGGCCTCACGACGGATTGACCTCGATGCCATCCTGGCGGCTCTGCCGCCGAAGTCCCTGCCGCCGATGCCGGCTCCTGAATCCGCGCCGCCCAATGCGGTACCGCCCGATGCCGCGCCGCCCCCGCCGAAATTGCCGCCACCCGGCGCGGCCAGGCTGATTCCCGACGGCAAGCTGCCGTTCGCCGCGCTGGACGTGGCCGATGCCGACCTGCGCGTCTCGGTCGGCGAGTTGCGCGGCGGCGGGGCCAGCTATCGCGATCTTGCCGTCCGGCTGTTGCTGCAGGACGGCAGGCTGGTGCTCGACCCGGCCACCGGCAGCCTGCCCGGCGGCCGGCTCGACATCAGGCTCAGCGCCGATTCGCGCGCCGTGCCGCCGCCGGCGGCGCTGTCGCTGCGCGCCTCCGGGCTGGCGCTGCGGCCGCTGCTCGCGGCGCTGCATGTGCCCGGCGACATCGGCGGCGCGGCCGACATCGATGCCGATCTGCGCGGCGCCGGCGACACGCCGCGGGCGCTGGCCGCTGGTCTTGGCGGCCGGCTGGGCATCGCCATGACCGACGGCGATCTGGACAACCGGCTGTTCGGCGGCATCGTCGCGGCGTTGCTCGCCGGCCCCCAGGTGCCGGCCGAATTGCTTGGCCTCGATCATCCCGGTCGCACCCGTATCCGCTGTCTGGCGGTGCGCGCCGACGCCGATAACGGCCTCGTCAACCTCAGCACGCTGCTGCTGGATACCGGCCGTGTTCTGGTCCACGGCGCCGGCACGGTGAATCTGCGCGATGAAGCCATCGCCCTGCGGCTGCGGCCGATGCTGCGGGTGGGCGCGCCGCTGGTGGTGCCGGTGCGTGTCGGCGGCACGTTGCTCGCCCCGAAGATCGCCGCCGACCAGCCCGCCGCGGCCGGCGCCGCCACCGGTCTGGCGGCGGGGCTGGCCGGCGTGCCGCTGGGCGTGCTGAGCGCGGTGATCGCCAACGAGCGCGGCGGCGATGTCTGCGCCCCCGCGCTGGCCGCGGCGCATGCCGGCCCCCGTCCGCCGCCGCCGCCGGCCCCGCCCAAGGGGCCGAACCCGGCCGAACTCCTGCGCGGGCTGCTGCCAAGATGAAACGGTTCTGGGACCATGCCGCCCTCCACCCGGAGGCGGACGGCTTCACCGTGCTGCTCGACGGCGCCAGGCTGCGCCTGCCCGGCGGCACCCAACTGCATCTGCCGGGCCGCGCCTTGGCCGAGGCGATCGCGGCGGAATGGAATGCCGCCGGCGGTCGCAAGGGCGGCGACATGGGCTGGCACGACGTGCCGCTCACCCGCCTCGCCGGCACCGCGCAGGAGCGCATCGCCGCCGACCCCGAGCCGGTGGTGCTGGAGATCGCCCGCTATGGCGAGACGGACCTGCTATGCTACCGCGCCGACGGACCGGACGCGCTGGTGCGGCGCCAGCAGGCGTTGTGGCAGCCGTGGCTGGACTGGGCGGAAGGCGAATATGGCGCGCGGCTGCACGTGACCACGGGGCTGATGCACGTGGCGCAGCGCCCGGCGGCGGTGGCGGCGCTGGCGCAGGCGGTGGCGGCGCAGAAGCTGCTTTCCCTCGCGGCGCTGGGCGTCGCGGTGCCGGCGCTGGGCAGCCTGGTGCTCGGGCTTGCCATGGCGGCATATCGCCTCGATGCCGCCACCGCCTTCGCCCTCGCCAGCCTGGACGAGACGTATCAGGCCGAGTTGTGGGGCCGGGACGCGGAAGCGGAGGCGCGGAGGCGGCGCATGGGGGAGGAGGTGGCCGTGGCCGGCAGGTTCCTGGAGCTGGTCCGCTGATGGCGGCGAAGCGGCTGCTCATTGTCGGTCGCGTCCAGGGCGTGGGGTTCCGCGCCTGGATGGTGCGGGAGGCCGAGCGCCTCGGCGTGTCGGGCTGGGTGCGCAACCGCCGCGACGGCGCCCTGGAGGCGCTGGTTGACGGCGACACCGCCAGCGTCGAGGAATTGCTGCGCCTGTGCCGCCGCGGTCCCCGCCATGCCGAGGTGACCGAAATCGTCGAGGAACTGGCCGAGCCATGGCCGGAGCCGGGCTTCGCCCGTCTACCCTGGGCCTGACCGTTGGCATCCCTGCTCGCCTCCCTGGCCGAATTCATCCAGGCGCATGCCGACTGGGCGGCACCGATCGCCTTCGGCATCGCCTTCCTCAAGGCGCTGGCCTTCGTGTCGCTGGTGGTGCCGGGCATGACCATCCTGGTGACCATCGGCGCGCTGATCGGCGCCTCGCATATTGCCTTCGTGCCGGTATGGCTGGCGGTGAGCCTGGGCGCGGCGCTGGGGGACTGGGTGAGTTATGCCATCGGCTACCGGCTGAAGGACCGGGCCAGATATGTCTGGCCGCTCACCCGCCGGCCGGATTTGTTGCCGCGCGCCGAGCGGTTCTTCGCGCGCTGGGGCAGCATGAGCGTGCTGCTGTGCCGCTTCTTCAGCCCGATGCGGGCGACCATTCCGCTGCTCTGCGGCATCTGCGAAATGCCGTTCTGGCCGTTCCAGATCGCCAACTGGCTGTCGGCTCTGTTGTGGGCGGGGGTGATGCTGGGGCCGGGGACCTTCCTGGGCGGGGCGCTGCGGTAGGGCGTGGCCGTGCCCCGTCAGCCGGTCGCCTCCGCCAGGGTGGCGGCGACCGGCCCGGGGAAGCGGGCGGCGGGGTTGCCGTGATACTCGAAGGAGCCGACATGGGTCAGCCGGCAGGTGGTATCCAGCCAGATACGCCCGCCGATCGCCCGCCAGCGATGGCAGAACGCATAGTCCTCGCTGAGGTATTCGCCGGTTTCGGGCAGGATCATCGTGTCGAACAGCGCGTGCCGTTCCGGTGCGGGTTCCGCCGGTGGCGGCCAGGCATGGATGGCGCGGTAACGTGTCTGCGGGTAGGCGGCGATCAGGCGTTCCACCGCGGCCCGGGTGACCAGCATGAATCCGGTGCCGGCATAGATGGCGGTGACCATCCCGTCCTCGGTTTCCCGTTCGGCGGGCGGGCAGGGCGTGCCGACATACATCAGGCAGGCGGTTTCCCCGGTTTCGCCGTGCAACCGCTGGTGCAGCGCGGCGTGGTTCCAGTTCAGGGCCTTGATCGGGTACATCCCGGCGGCGAAGTCGCGGCCGGCGCGCAGCAGGCGCAGCACCTGCGCCGGCGTGAACGCGATGTCGGCGTCCACGAACAGCAGGTGGCTGGCCGGGCTTTCCATGAAGTTGCCGAGCAGGGTGCTGCGGCAGCGGGTGATCAGCGCGTCATGCCCGAGCAAGGCGTGCGACAGGTCGAAGCCGGCCCCCTCGGCCACCTGCATCAGGGCGATCACCGACCGCATGTAGTCGGTGGTGACCATGCCGCCGAAGCAGGGCGTCGCCAGGAAGATGTGGGGGCGATCGGACATGGGGGCCATTGTACGCCGGCGGCGGCAAAGGCCAGGTTAACGGCGCGCGATCAAGCTCCGCCGAACACCTCCCCCCACGCCGCCATCAGCGCCGCGTCCGCCGCCGCCATGGTCGCCGGCATGCCCAGCGCGCGCAGGCTGGTCACGCCATGCCCGCGGATGCCGCAGGGCACGATGCCGGCGAAATGCGACAGATCCGGCGCGACATTCAGCGCCACCCCGTGCCAGCTCACCCAGCGCGTCACCCGCACGCCGATCGCGGCGATTTTGTCCTCCCGTCCGGTCGCCCGGTCCACCACCCAGATGCCGACCCGGCCAGCCCGCCGCTCGCCCGCCACGCCGAGACGATGCAGCGCCCGGATCAGCCATTCCTCCAGCCCGTGCACATAGCTGTGCACGTCGCGCGGGCGCACCGTGCCGTGCGGCCGCGACAGGTCCAGCATCACATAGGCGGTGCGCTGTCCCGGGCCGTGATAGGTCCATTGCCCGCCCCGCCCGGCCGCATAGGTGGGAAACCGCCCGGGCGCCCGCAGGTCGGCGGGCGCGGCCGAGGTGCCGGCGGTGTACAGCGGCGGGTGCTCGACCAGCCAGACCAGTTCCCCGGCGGTGCCGGCGCGAATGGCCGCCACCCGCGTTTGCATGGTTGTCAGCGCCTCGGGGTAGGGGGTCAGCCGATCGGCCACCCGCCATTCCAGGGCGGCGATATTCTCAAGCTGGGTCATTGCTGCCGGCAGCCTCATCCGCTATATCCCCGCGCCTCAACCACGGGCGGTCGTGGCGGAATGGTAGACGCGCAAGCTTGAGGTGCTTGTGGGGGAAACCCCGTGGAAGTTCGAGTCTTCTCGACCGCACCATTTAGAATCAGTGGCTTGGCCATGGCCACTGACCTTGCGACCCGGTTTGAGACCACTATGGCGAGTCTCACATAGCTTCCCATCTGCTGACACGCACCAGCAAGATAGCCGGCGCCGTCACTTTCTGCGGGAAGTGCGCGGTCCCGTCGCACGTCGCCAAGCCCTATTGATGGCCTCGGTCGGAACTGCGTGGCTGACTTTGACGAAACCGACGTCTTCCCGGTGGGGATAGACCGGAGCGGATGGGTCTAAAACCCATCCGCCGCCGGACGCCTTATTTGGGCAAGTGCCTACTTCGGAAGCCGGCGGCGCATTTCCAAAATGGCGGACGCCACTCCCTTCGGCGACCGCAGGACCTCCTTGCAGTTACGCAGGAAGATGTATTGCCGCCGGGGCGGGTGCTCCCCCGATACGTCACATGCGATCCTCAGGACTCCCCTCATTTTCGTCAACCCACATCTTGCGCCGATTCGCGCTGATTCCCTACCAGATGCAGGAGTGTTCCTGCATGAATGGGCGGTATGGCGATGGAAACGGCGGGGCTGCGCGAT
>Ga0302157_10000106_pt1 | contig 102127 bp, 100 predicted proteins | sample I_Bog_N3_3_FD_193502 | JGI IMG/M metagenome (GOLD analysis project Ga0302157, IMG submission 193502) | Peat permafrost microbial communities from Stordalen Mire near Abisko, Sweden - I_Bog_N3_3 | ecosystem: Environmental > Terrestrial > Soil > Wetlands > Peat | place: Sweden: Abisko... | reverse complement strand
ACGAGCTGATCCCGAACATGCCCGAGCATCGGCTCCTGCCCCTGATGCAGCGGTTCGCGGAAATGCTGGCACAAAGTGGGCTGTTTTGCGGGTTGGTGCCGCAAGCGGAATGAGGGGATGAGTGAGCATGCGATCTGGAGGTGAGAGTACTCCGTCACTGAGATTTCCAGAATTTCATCCAGGAAATTATCGAGACGGGAGGCAATGACTGTCATGGCTTCACCCACTCGCGCTTCTTGGGATTGAGGCGCCATGTGCGTCCAAGACGCCACCATTTCCCGCACAGCCTTCTCGCGCTGCTGCATATTCCATTTCTCTTTATGGGCACGCTTTGCCAGTTCGATATAATCGTTCATTTGATCCTGCTTTGTGCTGCGCAGACCCATAGTAATTGCTACCATTATTTGTTGTGATATTGACGGTCAGTAGCCATTGTCTTCGATATAGCGGCGCTCTGACTCATCGCCAACTTGCCGAGTTTTTGATGCCCGGTAGCGAGCGATTGCATCGAGAGCTTCCTTCGTTGCTTTCGGGCTTACTGGCTGGACGTTGGTCCGTGCCGGATGGGGGACGGCGGGCTTACGATCAGACGCGATGGCAAGCATGGCTAACCTCCTCACGCTCAGTTTCACTTTATCGGAACGCAACGCGACTTAGGCAGGCACGAATGTATATCGCCTTGCGGCGCCTTTCAAGGCCATCAGATAGAAAAAAACGTTCTGAACACGTAATAGATGTTACTTATACTTATGGTGCTATTGCCTGCGGCGTATCCGTTTCTCTGTGGGTCGAGAACGCCACTCGGAGGCTTCATGGGTTGCCATCTACGGTAGTGAGAATACGAATGTATGTAACGCGGTTAGATGGGATGCTTGATAGGAACGAATGCGTTGGATCGAAGAATTCGGCACCCTTCGCCCAGGGCAATCGGGTAAAGGAAAACAATCATAGCTTCCGCCCGTGCGGGGCGTTGCCCCGCACCCCACCAGGGCTTTGCCCTGGCCTTTTTTTCCTTCACCCGATTGCCCTGACCCTTCGCCCCCGCCAGCTCGACCTCACCGCGCCAAGTCGATATGCTGCCCGAATGGGGCGGCCCTTTTCCGGCGGACAACAGCAGCGCCCCGCCGCTGTGTTGCGTCGGCGCTGCGGTAGGCCGGCGCATTGGTGACGCAATGCGAGAGGTTCATCCCGTGTTTCGAGTCTTCTCGACCGCACCAGTCCGGCCGGCTTATCGATCAGAACCGGCAGGGCGCGCTTGCCGCCGCCACTCAACAGGCCGATCCTGCGCGTGAATGCGGGCGGGGACCACTGGCATGGATGAGGACTTCCGGAAGGCGGCGCTGGACTACCACCGCCTGCCGCGACCAGGAAAACTGGCCATCGAGCCGACCAAGCGCATGGCCAGCCAGCGCGACCTGGCGCTCGCCTACTCCCCCGGCGTCGCCGCCGCCTGCCTGGAAATCGCCGCCAACCCCGAAACCGCCTCTGAATACACCACCCGCGGCAACCTCGTCGGGGTGATCTCCAACGGCACCGCCGTGCTGGGCCTCGGCAACATCGGCCCGCTCGCCGGCAAGCCGGTGATGGAGGGCAAGGCCGTCCTGTTCAAGAAATTCGCCGGCATCGACGTGTTCGATATCGAGGTGAACGAGCCGGACCCCGACCGCTTCGTCGAGGTGGTCGCCGCTCTGGAGCCGACCTTCGGGGCGATCAATCTGGAGGACATCAAGGCCCCCGAATGCTTCGCGATCGAGGAGAAGCTGCGCGCCCGCATGGGCATCCCGGTTTTCCATGACGACCAGCACGGCACCGCCATCACCGTCGCCGCCGCCGTGCGCAACGGCCTGCTGCTGCAAGGCAAGCAACTGACGGATGTGCGTCTGGTCACCTCCGGCGCCGGCGCCGCCGCCATGGCCTGCGTCGATCTGCTGGTGACGATGGGGCTGCGGCGGGAAAACGTCACCCTCACCGACATCAAGGGGGTGGTGCATGCCGGCCGCGATGACCTGACCGAACGCATGCGCCGCTACGCCCGCGCCATGCCGGAACGCCGCCTGGAGGAGGTGCTGCACGGCGCCGACATGTTCCTCGGCCTGTCCGCCCCGCGGGTGCTCAAGCCCGAATGGCTCGGCCGCTTCGCGGCGAAACCCTTCATTCTCGCCCTCGCCAACCCGGAGCCGGAAATTCTGCCGGAGGCGGTGCGCGCCGCCCGGCCGGACGCCATCATCGCCACCGGCCGCAGCGACTATCCGAACCAGGTCAACAACGTCCTGTGCTTCCCCTTCATCTTCCGCGGCGCCCTCGATGCCGGCGCCACCACCATCAACGAGGCGATGAAACTCGCCGCCGTCGAGGCGATCGCCGAACTGGCGCGGGTCGAGGCCAGCGAGGTGGTGGCCGCCGCCTATGGCGGCACCGCGCCGGTGTTCGGGCCGGACTATATCATCCCCAAGCCGTTCGACCCGCGGCTGATCCTGCAGATCGCGCCGGCGGTGGCGCGTGCCGCCATGGACTCGGGAGTCGCCCGCCGGCCGATCGCCGATTTCCTCGCCTATGGCCGCGAGCTGGAACGCTTCGCCTTCCGCTCCGGCCAGCTCATGCGGCCGGTGTTCGAGCGCGCCAAGGCCGCTCCGGCGCGCGTCGTCTATGCCGACGGCGAGGATGAGCGGGTGCTGCGCGCGGTGCAAAGCCTGGTCGATGACGACATGGCCCGGCCCATCCTGATCGGCCGCCGCGACGTGATCGAGCGGCGGGTGCGCGAGCTGGGCCTGCGCATGGACCTGCGCGAGAGCGTGCAGGTGCTCGACCCCGGCCAGGACGAGGCGGTGTTCGCCCCCCTTGTCTCCGAGTACCAGCGGCTGGTGGCCCGCCGGGGCGTGCCGCCCGAGGCCGCCGCCCGCCGGGTGCGCACCCGCCCCACCGTGGCCGCCGCCCTGCTGCTGCACGCCGGCCATGCCGACGCCGCCATCTGCGGCGGCAGCGGCGACTGGTGGCGGCATATGCAGTATGTCATGCAGGTGATTCCCAAGCGCCCCGAGGTCGGCCGCATCTACGCGCTTTCCTGCCTGATCCTGCAGGCCGGGGCGCTGTTCATCTGCGACACCCACATGAACCTTGATCCCACCGCCGAGCAGGTGGCGGAAATGACCCTGCTGGCCGCCGAGGCGGTGCGCGGCTTCGGCCTGCATCCCAAGGCGGCGCTGCTGTCCTATTCCAGCTTCGGTTCGCGCAACTCGCCCACCGCGCGCAAGATGCGCGAGGCCCTGCTGCTGATCCGCGAACGCGCGCCGAACCTGGAAATCGACGGCGAGATGCACGCCGACGCCGCCCTGGCCGAGCCGATCCGCCGGCGCCTGGTGCCGGATTCGCCGCTCACCGGGGCGGCCAACCTGCTGGTGATGCCGGGGCTGGATGCCGCCAACATCGCCTTCAACCTGCTGAAGGCGGCAGCCGAGGGGCTGCCGGTGGGGCCGCTGCTGCTGGGCATGGCCAGGCCGGTGCACGTGGTGTCGCCGAGCGTGACCGCCCGCGGCATTCTCAACGTCAGCGCGCTGGCGGCTCTGGAGGCCCAGGCGCTGCGCGCGGGGCTGGCCTGATGGTATTCTTTCTGCTGGGTATTTTCGCGCTGCTGGTGCTGATGGGGGCGCTCGGCGCCTTCTCGCGGGCGCAGGTGGCCAGCCTCAAGCAGTTCGGTCTGTGGACGCTGGCGATCGGCGGGCTGCTGCTGGCCGTGCTGCTGCTGTTCACCCGCGGCCCGGCCGGGCTGGCCACGCTGGTGCTGCTCGGTCCGCTGCTGTGGAGCTGGGTCGCTCAGGCCCGCCTGGGCAACAAGCCGCCCGGCGGGCGTTCCCGCCGCGCCGCCGGCAATGGCGGCGGGGCGATGACGCGCGAGGAGGCATTCCAGGTGCTCGGCCTGCCCGCCGGCGCGAACGAGGCGGACATCCGCGCCGCGCATCACCGGCTGATGCGCGCCGCCCATCCGGATGCGGGCGGCTCGGACTGGCTTGCCGCGCGCATCAACCAGGCGCGCGATGTATTGCTCGGCTGAACAAGCTCTGACCGGGCCGTTTGGGTGTGCTTGCCCGGCGCCTCGGTCCCATGGCATGTGCGCCGCCATATTCCCGCCCCGCCCGCGTGGTCGGATGACCCGCACCAACTGTCTGAGGAACCCCCCCTGTGATCAAGCCGCTGCGCAAGGCCGTCCTTCCCGTCGCCGGCCTCGGCACGCGCTTTCTGCCGGCCACCAAGGCGATGGCCAAGGAAATGCTGCCGGTGGTCGACAAGCCGCTGATCCAGTACGCCGTTGACGAGGCGCGGGCGGCCGGCATCGAGCAGTTCTGCCTGGTCACCGGCCGCGGCAAGACCGCGCTGGTCGAGCATTTCGACATTGCCTACGAGCTGGAAGCAACCCTGCGCGAGCGCGGCAAGACCGCTGAACTCCAGGCTCTGCACGAACAGCAATTGCCGCCGGGCGCGGTCGTCACCGTTCGCCAGCAGGTTCCGCTTGGCCTCGGCCACGCCATCTGGTGCGCCCGCGCCTTCATCGGCGACGATCCTTTCGCCATCCTGCTGCCCGACGACCTGGTGCTGGCCGAGACCCCCTGCCTGAAGCAGTTGGCCGACGCCTATGCGCAGACCGGCGGCTGCGTGGTGGCCGTCGCCGAGGTGCCGCGCGACCAGACCAGCCGTTACGGCATTCTCGACATCGAATCCGACGACGGCAGGCTGGTCACGGTGAAGGGGCTGGTGGAGAAGCCGAAGCCCGAAGATGCGCCGTCCAACCTGTCCATCATCGGCCGCTACGTCATGCTGCCGCAGGTCATCGACTATCTCTGGGACATGGAGCGCGGTGCCGGCAACGAGGTGCAACTGACCGACGCCATGGCGCGGCTGATCGGCCAGGTGCCGTTCCACGGCCTGCGCTATGAGGGCCACCGCTTCGACTGCGGCGATAAGGTCGGCTTTCTGGAGGCGCAGATCGCCTTTGCCCTCCGGCGCCCCGATCTCGGCCCGGCCGTGCGTGCCTTCCTCAAGCATTATGTTGACGCCTGAGCTTCAGCAGGACCGCCGATGACCTTCGCCCATCGTTTCGACCCCACCGTGCTGCGCGAATACGACATCCGCGGCATCGTCGGCCAAACCCTGCACGAGGCCGACGCCTTCGCCATCGGCCGTTGCTTCGGCACCATCCTGGCCCGCGAGGGCGGACGCACGGTGGCGGTGGGCTATGACGGGCGGGTGTCCTCGCCGGTGCTGGAGCCGGCGCTGGTCGCCGGGCTGAAGGCCAGCGGCATGGAGGTGGTGCGCATCGGCCGCGGCCCGACTCCCATGCTGTACTACGCCGCCACCACGCTGCCCACCGATGGCGGGGTGATGGTCACCGGCAGCCACAACCCGCCGGACTATAACGGTTTCAAGATGATGCTGCACGGCAAGCCGTTCTTCGGCCCGCGCATCACCGAACTTGGCCGGCTGGCCGGAACCGGCGACGTGGTGCCCGAGGCCGCCGGCCATGAGCGCCTGGTGGACATCTCGGCCGGCTACCTGGACCGGCTGCTGTCCGACTGGGACGGCGGCGAGCGCCGGTTGAAGGTGGTGTGGGACAACGGCAACGGCGCCGCCGGTGAGGTGCTGGAGCGGCTGGTTCGCGCGCTGCCCGGCCGCCATACCGTGCTGTTCGCCGACATCGACGGCACCTTTCCCAACCATCATCCCGACCCCACGGTGCCGAAGAACCTCGAGCGCCTGGTTGCCGAGGTCCGCAACAGCGGCGCCGATCTCGGCATTGCCTTCGACGGCGACGCCGACCGCATCGGCGTGGTGGACGACACCGGCGAAATGATGTTCGGCGACCAGCTTCTGGTGGTGCTGGCGCGCGACGTGCTGAAAACGCACCCCGGCGCCACCATCATCGCCGACGTGAAGGCGAGCCAGGTATTGTTCGACGAGATCGCCCGTGCCGGCGGGGTGCCGCTGATGTTCAAGACCGGCCACAGCCTGATCAAGGCGAAGATGGCGGAGGTCGGTTGCCCGCTGGCCGGTGAAATGTCCGGCCACGTGTTCTTCGCCGATCGCTGGTATGGGTTTGACGACGCGCTGTATGCGGCCATCCGCCTGCTCGGTATCGTCGCGCGCATGGATGGCAAGCTGTCGGCGGTGCGGGCGGCGCTGCCCCAGGTGGTCAACACCCCCGAACTGCGCTTCGACTGCGACGACCGGCGCAAATTCGGGGTGATCGCCGAGGTCGCCGCCCGCCTGAAGGCCGAAGGCGCGACGGTGTCCGACATCGACGGCGTGCGGGTGCAGACCGATGACGGGTGGTGGCTGCTGCGCGCCTCCAACACCCAGGCGGTGCTGGTGGCCCGCGCCGAGGCGGCCAGCGAGGCCGCGCTGGAGCGGCTGAAGGCGGCGCTGGCCGCGCAGTTGGCGGCGTCGGGGCTGGCGGCGCCGGATTTTTCCGGGGCGCAGGCGGGGCACTGAGCAACTCTGTCAACCGGGCCGAACACCTGTTCATCGAATGGCCGCCGATGGCAATGGCTGGAATCTTCCACCGCCACGAGTAAACCGAATTGAGTTTTCGCTTCGGTGTTGCATCTGAGAGGCTTCCCAGTGATAAACACAAAGGGACCCGGAGGGTGACACGAAATGTTCGGAATTGGCGGCCGGCCCAAGCGACGGCGGCGATTGGTTCAGTACGCAGTCGGAGATGAACATGAACGGCTGCTCGCAAGTACACGCGAATGGCACGATCGTTATTGCTCACGGCACGGGATTGAATACCACGCAACCGATCGGACAATTCCAATCGCCCGTTCTCCACACTGGCGTAAGGTCGAGCTCCTTATCGAGGCATTCGCCGACGGCTGCGATCAGGTCGTGTGGCTCGATACCGATTGCGTGATCGTTGACACGTCATTCGACATTTTTGCGGCGAGTGGCTTTGGCGTCGCGGTCTGCGAATGCTTCGACAGCCCGGTTGTCGAGCGGCACCTCAACACGGGCTTCCTGCTTGCAACCGGCTCGCCGGACGTCGTGGCATTTCTTCACGCATGGAATGCCATGCCCCCTGGGGGCAAGTGGGAGGATCAGTCAGGCTTCATCGAACTGATGGCCGCGCGCCCCCATCGTGACCTGCTGACAATTCTGCCCAATCGGTTCAATTGCCTGGACGTCCACATGGAAGCTCGTGATCCGATAATCAGCGCCTTTCACGGCGATCCGGAGCGGCACCTGAAATTGCCGGCGCTGGTAAGTCGCATCAGAGGAAGCGCCGGCCGATAGAATGCCTGCGATAAGAAATACCCGCAAACCTTGGTCAAAATGCGGAGCCGGATTTTTCCGGGGCGCAGGCGGGGCACTCGGCTCCCGCGCGCGGGGTGACAACGGGCCTGACAGCGACACGGATATCCTGGCGCGCTCCGTGGCGCACCCTGACCCATGACTTGCCGCTGCTGCGCGATGTGGTTGCGCAGGAATTGGAGGTTCCCGGCGGCGGTGGATGATTGACGGGCACGGATGTGCATCGATACGCGATTTCCTCCCCCGCCATGTCCAGGCGCTCGCGCAAGCCAGGCGAAATACCGCGGCCGCAGCGTGGCGGGGCGGCCGGCATCGGAGCCGGACCGCGCCCGGTCAGCGCGGGGTCGGCACGCTGGTCACCGAGCCGTCGGGGCCGATGAGGGTGCTGGTGCCGTTGCCATTGGGCACCACGATGCCCATGCCGCCTTTCGGGTCGGTGAAGGTCTGCACGCCATTGCCGGTCTGCGTGCCGACCACCGGGCCGCCGGGGGTCGGATAGAAGCGCGGCGATGGCGGCGGCGGTGCGGGCGGCGCGTGCGGCGGCGGCACCGGCTGGTCGGGCGGACCGGGTTCCAGCCCGACGCCGCCGGGCGGGGTGGAACTGCCGCGCGGCAGCGGGCGCGCGGGTTCGCCGGGCGTCTGCGACTCGTTCTGCTGGCGCTCGATATCCTCCAGCGTCGGTTCGGGCGCCGCCGGGCCGGGCCAGACATTGCCCGGTTCGGGAGTCAGTGCCTCCAGCTCGATCGGTTGCCCGTCCGCCCGCAGCACGTTGGGCGCATCGCCGGTCGGCCGGTTCGCATTGGCATTGAAGGTCTGGGTGTTGCCGATGAACCCGCCGAAGCCGTCGAACGGACTGCTCACATAGTTCTGGCAAGCCGGTAGCAGCAGGGTCAGGCCGAGCAGGGCAGTGCGCCGCATGGGCGGAAATCCTTGTCGTGCAGTCGGTTCGGGCAGGCGCCCCGGATGACGTTCACGGTTCAGTCGATCCGGTCCAGTGCCCCATATCGGTCCATGAAGGCAAGCGCCCAGTCGGCAATTGCCGCGGGATCGTTGAGCGGCCGTGCAGCTTCACCGCGGTCCGGCCTTCATTCCCGCACCGCGCCCGGCGGCGGCGCGGCGGCATGATGCAACCCGGCGGTCAGGTAATCCCAGCCGGTCACCAGCGTCAGCAGGGCCGCCACCCACAGCATGACCTCGCCGATGGCCGAAACCGGCAGCCAGGAAATATGCAGCAGCGCCGCCGAACTGTCGCCGGCCAGCAGGGTGCCGAGCGCGCCCATCTGGAACCCGGTCTTCCACTTGGCCAGCCGGGTCACCGGCAATCCCACCCGGATGCCGGCCAGGAACTCGCGCAGCCCGCTGACCAGGATCTCGCGCAGCATGATCACGATGGCGGGATACAGCCCCCAGCCGGTGAGCCGGTTCATGCCAACCAGCATCATCAGCGCCGCTCCCACCAGCAGCTTGTCGGCGATCGGGTCCAGCATGCGGCCGAGATCGGACAGCTGGAGGCGCTGGCGGGCCAGCCTGCCGTCGAAATAGTCGGTGATGGCGGCGGCGCTGAACACCGCGCAGGCCAGGAAATCCGTGGTTGGGGTGCGCATGGCAACCAGGACCACCAGCAGCGGAATGGCGGCGATGCGCGACAGGGTCAGGACGTTCGGGAGATCGGTGAGCATGGGAAGGCAGCATAGGCCGAAACCCGATGCAGGTCAGCCACCCCAACATTGACCATCCGGTGGCAATGGCCCACCGAACCCGCTTTGCCCCGCCCCCGCTTTGCCCCGCCCTCGCTTTGCCCCCCCGCTTTGCCCCGCCGGCATCGCCGCGCGGAATCCGGCGTCAGCCGACCGAAGGAAGGATCAGGGCGCCGGCTTGTCGCCCGTTTTGGGTTCGCCCGCTTTGGGCTCCTCCGGCTTGGGTTCGCCGGGCTTGGCCTCGTCGGCGGTGAAGGCTTCGCCCGCCGCCTGCGCCGCCCGGGCAATCCGCTCGCCCGCCGAGGCCGCGCCTTCGGCGATCGTGCTGGCCCCTTCGGCGATCGATTGCCCCAGCTTGGTTTCGCGCACCGCCTCGACGGCGCTCGTCGCCGTTTCGGAAACGCGCTCCGCCACGCTGGCGGCGGCATCGGTCACCGTCTTGACGACGCTGTCGAAGCTCTCCGGGGCCACCGAGCGCACGCTCTCGGCGGCGCTCGTGGCGGCGTCGCTGACGGTGGCGGCGGCCTTTTCGGCCACGCTTCTGGCCGTCTCCAGCGCATCCTGTGCAGCTTTCTTCAGCGATTCGAGGGACATGTCACTCTCCATCGGATATGTGGTTGGCCGCAGTCACGCAGAGATCGGTTCGCCAGGATTTGGAATCAAGATGCCATCATTGCCGGTGCTGGATGGGCCGGTGCTGGATGGCTATTTCGCTTCAACCTTGTTCTTTATCGCCGGCAGAGCATTGTTCACGGCGCGCAACAAAATATTGTATGCCTGCTCATTGGCATCAATAAAGCTGGTGTTGGTCACCAGCACCGCGTCCACGGCGATCGTGTCCACGCTGCTGCCCAGGATGGACGCCGGCTGCAGACCGCCGGGATAGGTGCCGCCCGGGATCGTCGCCTTGCTGTACACCGGCCTGCCTTTCGGGTCCTTGATCTTCGGCAGATCGCTGTCATCGGCGGCAACCAGCACCAGATGCCCCTTGCTGTTGCGGGCGATCTGATTGGCCTCGTTGATCGGGCCGCTTTTCAGCCCGGTGACGAACAGCATACAGGACGCCTCGGACCCTTCCTGCACCAGGTTGACCGCGCGCAGGCCGCCGATCGGCAGCGTCGGAATCGGATCGTACCGCTTCGGGTCGGCGATCCTGAAACTTTCCCACGTGGTGGACGTGCCACCGCCGAGCGGCCCGACGAGGACCGTGTTTTTCTTCGTCAGCTGGGTGATCCTGGAAATACCGGCATCCCCGTTGCAGATGAAGTGAAGATATTCCTGATACAGTACCCGGCTCTTTTCCAGATTCAGCGCCGAATGGGCATTCTCCTTGAGGTAAACGCCATAGGCATCGGACTGCACGATGGCCGCATCGCATTCGCCCTTGTCGAGCCTGGCAAGGTTGTCCTGCGAGCCTTGCGTATTCACGGTCACGATGTTCAGCGCACCTTTCGCCTGCTGCGCGATCTGGATGCCCGAGAAGTCGTAGTTCCCGTCCGGCACCCCCGTGCACAGTTTCACCGTGGGCAGCGATGGCGCCGGTTTCTGGGCCTGCGCCGGCAGGGCGAACAGAACGGCAACGATGACGGTGATCGTGCGGATCATCAGGCTGTCCTTCTGGGGAATCTGCGGCCGGACCGGCAGATGGGCACGGCGAGCGAGCGTTGCAACCGATACCATACGCCCCCCCATCGTTCGCCGACCGGTACCGGCGGCGGAAATCCGGCTCTTTGGCCCAAATCGATCACGCATCTGTGTACTTCGCGGATCGGCGGGCCGCCCCGGCTGGCGACCGCACGGATCACGCCGCCCCTTCCACCCGCACGCCCGGATGGAAATGCGCATATACCAGCCGGGCGATCTGCCGGGAGATGCCCGGCGCCGCCTCCAGATCGTGCAGCCCGGCCTGCCCGACCCCCCGCGCGGACCCGAAATGGTTCAGCAGCGCCCGTTTGCGGCCGGGTCCGATGCCGGGGATCTCGTCCAGCTCACTGGTCACCAGCGTCTTCGACCGCCCGGCCCGATGGGTGGATATGGCGAAGCGGTGCGCTTCGTCGCGCAGCCGCTGGAGGAAATACAGCACCGGGTCGCGCGGCGGCAGTTGGAACGCCGCCCGCCCGTCGGTGTGGAACCATTCGCGCCCGGCATCGCGGTCCGGTCCCTTGGCGATCCCCACCAGCCGCACATCCTGCGCCCCCAACCCGGTCAGCACCGCCCGCGCGGCGGAAAGCTGGCCGGCGCCGCCGTCGACCAGCACCAGGTCGGGCCAGCCCGGCGGCGGCGCCTGCGGGTCCTTGTTCTCGCGCAGCGCCCGGCCGAACCGGCGTTCCAGCACCTCGCGCAGCATGGCGAAGTCGTCGCCCGGCGCCACCGGCCCGCGGATGCCGAACTTGCGGTAGGCCGATTTCACGAAACCTTCCGGCCCGGCCACGATCATCACCCCGTACGGGTTGGCGCCCATGATGTGGCTGTTGTCGTACACCTCGATCCGCTCCGGCCGGCCCGGCAGGCCGAACAGCTCGGCCACCCCGTCCAGCAGCTTCGCCTGCCCGGCGGTTTCCGCCAGCCGGCGCTCCAGCGCCTCGCGCGCGTTCAGCTCCGCATGCGCCACCACGGCGTGCTTCTCGCCGCGCCGGGGCACGGCGATGTCCACCCGGCCCCGCCCGCCGAAGGTCTCGGCCTTCAGCCGCAGCGCCTCGGCGATCAGCGCCTGCTCGGGCACCTCCTGGTTCAGCAGCAGCAGCGCCGGCGGCGGCTTGTCGTCGTAGAACTGGCCGATGAAGGCGGCCAGCACCTCGGGCACCTCCTCGCCCTTGGTGTGCACCGGAAAAAACGCCCGGTTGCCGTTGTTGCGGCCGCCGCGGATGAAAAACACCTGGACGCAGCTCTGCCCGGCGATCTGCCAGGCGGCGATCACGTCGGCGTCGGTCAGGCTGGCCGGATTGATGACGTCGGTGCCCTGCACATGGGTCAGCGCGCGGATGCGGTCGCGGATGGCGGCGGCGCGCTCGAACTCCAGCAGTTCGGCCGCCGCTTCCATCTCGGTCGCCAGTTCCTGCTGCACCGCGCTCTGCCGGCCCGACAGGAACGCCCGCGCCTGCGCCACCAGCGCGGCATAGCCGGCCTGGCTGATCCGCCCCACGCAAGGCGCCGAGCAGCGCCGGATCTGGTGCAGCAGGCAGGGACGCGACCGGTTGGCGAACACCGTGTCGGCGCAGGAGCGCAGCAGGAACACCCGCTGCAGGGCGGTCACGGTCTGGTTGACCGCCCAGGCCGAGGCGAACGGCCCCCAGTAGCTGCCGCGCCGGGTGCGCGCGCCGCGATGCTTGGCGATCTGCGGAAAGTCGTGGTCCTCGGTCAGCATCAGCCAGGGGTACGACTTGTCGTCCCGCAGCACGATGTTGAAGCGCGGCTTCAGCCGCTTGATCAGGTTGGCCTCGAGCAGCAGCGCCTCGGCCTCGGTGTGGGTGGTGACGATCTCCATCGCCACCGTTTCCGACACCATGCGCCGCAGCCGTTCGGGCAGCCGCGCCGCCTGGGTGTAGGCGGTCACCCGCTTCTTCAGGGAGCGCGCTTTGCCGACATACAGCGCCTCGCCCTTCGCATCGAGCATGCGGTACACGCCCGGCGACAGCGGCATCGTCGCCAGGGCGGCCTCGATGACGGCGACGCCGCGTGGCCGGGATGGCTGGACCGGGTCGGGCCGGGCAGGGTCGGGCTGAGCAGGGTGGGGGGGGACGCTGTCGGTCATCCGTCAGGCATTAGGCGACGCCGGGCACCTCGCTCAAGCCGCTCCGGCCGATTCCCCCACAGGCTGACGGAGCGGTCCCGGTTCATCCACCGAACCTGTGGATAACATTGTGGGCAAGGCGCGGGGCAACGTGACCAAAAGCGCGGAATCCCTCACCTTCATCAAAATGCCCAATTTCAAAGCATATCGTATAAGTCCATGATTATGTTCAGAAAAAATGTTGCCGGTTGGCCAGATCGGGAACGGCCACCCGCATGTCCTTGGAATCCCACGCACGCAAGAGGGGAGGTGGACAAATCTCACCGACCACGCGCCGGACCGCCATGCCTGCCTTGCAGCACCCGGAGGCGTGTCAAGCCTTTTCATTGCGGCGAGAGACGAAACCATGCCCTCATCCGTTCCTGATCCGGCTACTCCTCGGGTGGCGCGCCCGCCGCCGGGCTCCACTGCATGTGCTGGCCGCCGTCCAGCGCCAGCATCTGCCCGGTCAGCGAGGGCAGCGCCAGGATGGCGAGCACGGCGCGTGCCACCTCCCCGGGGCTGGTGCCGCGGCGCAGCGGCAGCTGCGCGCATTGCTGCGCGAACTGCGCCTCGGTCTGGCGCGGGCTGGGCAGCGCCGGTCCGGGACCGATGGCATTGACCCGGATGCGCGGCGCCAGGGCGAGCGCCATCGTCCGCGTCAGCGTCCACAGCCCCGCCTTGGACAGGGTGTAGGAGACGAAATGCGGCGTCAGCGACCAGACCCGCTGGTCGATCATGTTGATCACCGCGCCCTCGGCCCCGTCCGGCAGGGCGCGGGCGAAATCCTGGATCAGCACGAACGGCGCGCGCAGGTTGGGTTCGACGTGGCGGTCCCAGCTTTCCCGGGTGGCGTCGTTCCACTCGTCGCGCTCGAAGGCGCTGGCGTTGTTCACCAGCACGCCGACCGGCCCGAGGCGGGAAGCGGCGTCCGCCAGCAGACGGTGTACGGCCGCCTCGTCGGTCAGGTCGGCTTGCAGCACCGCCGCCGGCCGGCCGTGGGCGCGGACCTCGCCGGCGGTCGCTTCGGCCTCCCCGGCGTTGCCGTGGCAATGCACCGCCACGGCGAATCCCGCCTCGGCCAGCGCCAGGGTGATGGCGCGGCCGAGCCGCCGGCCGCCGCCGGTCACCAGGGCCACGCGCGGGATGCCGGTGGCGATGGCGGCGGTCAGGTCCGTCACAGCAGCCGTACCAGCGTGTCGAACTCGGCCACGCTCAGCGTCTCCGCCCGCCGCTCCGGCGCGATGCCGGCGCGGGCCAGCAGCGCCTCGCCGCCCAGCCCGCGCAGGGCGCCGCGCAGCATCTTGCGCCGTTGCCCGAACGCCGCCGCGGTCAGCCGCTCCATCGCCGCGAACAGTGCCGGCCCTGGCTGTTCGGCATGCGGCACCAGCCGCACCACCGCCGACCATACTTTCGGCGGCGGCACGAAGGCGGCCGGCGGAATGCGCAGGCACAGCCCGGCGGCGCAGCACCATTGCACGAGAACCGAAAGCCGGCCGTATTCCGGCGTGTCCGGGGCGGCGCAGATGCGCTCGGCCACTTCCAGCTGGAACATCAGCGTCAGCCGCTCCCAGCTGGCGGCTTGGCGCAGCCAGCGCACCAGCAGGGGCGAGGCCACGTTGTAGGGCAGGTTGGCCACGATCTGCCGCGGCGCCGCCACCAGGGCGGCCAGGTCCAGCCCCCTGGCGTCGTCCGCCACCACGCGCAGCCGCTCGCCGGCGTGCTGGCGCAACTCCTGCATGGCCGCCACCGCCCGCGCGTCGATCTCCACCACGGTCAGGCTGGCGGCGCCGGTGGCCAGCAGCGCCCGCGTCAGCCCGCCCGGACCCGGCCCCACCTCCACCACGTGGCGGCCGTCCAGGTCGCCGGCCTCACGGGCGATGCGCGCGGTCAGGTTGGCATCGAACAGGAAATGCTGCCCGAGCGAGCGGCGCGCATCCAGCCCATGCCGCGCGATGACCTCGCGCAGCGGCGGCGGTTCGGTGGCCGCCGGCTCAGGAGCGCTGATCAATCACCGCCCGCCGTTGCAGGTCGCGCATGAGCTGGCGTGAGGTCAGTTCAACGCGCTCGCCCAGGATGCGTTCGCTGAGTTCCTGCTTGCCCGGCACGCCCAGGTTCTTTTCCTCGCGGGTGCACACCATGATCACCGCCACGCCGTCCTCGGCCACCAGGGGCTGGCTGGCCTTTTCCAGCGGCAGGGTCGCCAGCAGCTGGCGCAGCGCCGGCACCGCGACCCCTTCCACCCGCAGTTCGCCCGGGTTGGGCGGCCGGTTGCTGCCGGCGCTCTTGTTGGCGGCCTCCATCTCGTCGCAGGATTTTGCCGTGGCGGAGATCCGTTTCGCCTGCTCCAGCGCCTGCTGCTGCTGCGCCGTCGGCGCGGCGGGGTCGAGGCGGGCGGTGAACGGCACGAACGCCTGCCGCACCGTCACCATGGTGGCCGGGTCGCGGCCGATTTCGCGCTTGCCGCGCAGCGTCACGATCGACAGCCCGCCGGGCACCTGGATCGGGTTGCTGATCGCGCCGGGCGGCATTTCATGCAGCACGCGCAGCACCTGCGGGTCGATCTGGTTGGGCTGCAACCAGCCCTGGTCGCCGCCCTGAAGCGCGGTCTGGCTCTGGCTGAACTGCGCCGCCACCACCGGAAAGGGCGCGCCGACGCGAAGCTGCTGGATGATGGTGTCGGCGAAGCGGCGCGCCTCGTCGGCCTGCGCCGGGTCGGCGATCGGCACGAATATCTCGGCGAAGCGGAATTCCTCCTGGCCGGTCATCGCCTTCAGCAGGTCCGCCTGTTCCTGAATATCGGCATCGGTGATCTCGCCCTGTGCGCCGAGCACCTGGCGCAGCACCCGGCCCCAGCCGATCTGCACCCGCACCTGGTCGATCAGGGTGCGGAACTCCACCCCGTCGGATTCCAGCCGCCGGCGCAGGGTGCCCTCGGCGATGTTGTTGCGCTGCTCGATTTCGTGGATGGCGGCGGCGATTTCATCGTCATGCACGACGACGCGCCGCCGCAGCACTTCCTGCAGGCGCAGCCGCTCATCGACCAGCTGATGCGTCACCTGCGGGGTCAGCCGGTCCAGCACGTCCGGCGCGGCGGGTATGCCGGTGGACAGGGCGAACAGCCGGCGGCGGTTGTCCACATCGGCGCGGCTGATGACGTCGCCGTTCACCACCGCGACGATGCGCGATCCATCGGCCGGCGCGGCATCCCGCGCCCCGGCCGGCTCGCCAGTGGTCTGTGCGGGGGCGGTGCCCGGTGCCAGCCAGGCGAGGGAAGCGAGCAGCAACAGGCTTGGCAGGTTGGCGCGAAGCGGGCAGGGAAGGCGCGGGGTCATGGACGGTCGGAACTCCTGGGGGTGTGGCTGCGGCGCCGCCTCACAACGGGTTGAAGCCGAATGTTCCAACGGTCTTGAGGGTGATCTGGAACAGCACCGTGGTAGCACCATTGTCGCCCCCGATGGACGTGTAACGCTGGATGAAGGTCAGGTTGAAGATCGAGCACTCGTCCTCGTAGGCGCCGCCGACCCCGACCGAGTCCATCTGGTGGGTGCGGATGTTGGCCCGCGCCGTGGCCGACAGCCGCCAGTGCCCGTAACGCGCGGTGGCTCCCGCCGAAATCTCGTCGCGCGGCGCCACGTAGGGTTCAGTGGAGGTGGTCTGGGTCTTGCCGTCGCCGCCCCAGAACACCCCGTTCGGTCCGTAGTCATAGGTGAAATACGGATTGATCGAGCTGTGGAAATAGCCCGCCGTGAACTTCAGCGTCTCCGGCCCGGCGCTGGCCAGGAGGTCGGCATACCGCACCTGCATTTGCTTGTACGGATCAAACCGTGCCCGCGCGGTCAGGTCGAGATACGACCCGGGCGTGAACGACACCCGGCTGACCACGTCGGAGAACTGGTTTTCCAGCCCCGACCCGATCCACCAGGGCGAGCTTTTCGCCGTCCGGTATGAATCGCCGACCAGCCCGTCGATATTGGCCCCGCCGGGAAACAGCCAGGCCCCGTGCAGCGCCGCCGCCGCGCGGACGCCACCCTCCAGCCGGTCCACTCCCGGAAAGCGATTGAGCGCGAACAGGTTGGCGTCGGTCAGTTCCTGGTCCAGGCTGTCCTCGTTGGGAATCCGCGAGGTCGAGACCGGGGTGCCGTTCGGCCCGATGCTGTTGCCGTATTTCGATCCGTTCGGCGCCACGATCAGCTGGGCGATCGGCTCGATGGTCTGCGAACCCCAGCTGCCGGCGTCGCGCACCAGTGGCACCCGCACCTGGGTCGCCGCGGTCGGCATGCCCTGCGCGCTCTCCACCGACCCGGTGGTGCCGAAATTCGGCAAGGCATTGAAATCGCTCGCGGCATAGGCGGTGCTGTCGCCGTGCAGGGTCAGGTTCCACACATCGCCGAGCTGCCCGGTGAACGGCCGCTGCCAGTCCAGGCTCAGCCGCCCGCGCTGGGTGGAGGTGCCGGAATCGCGCAGCACGTTGAACAGGCCGGCCTCTAGCGACGTCCGCCCCCCCAGGCCGTCCGGCTCGCCGAAATAGCTGTATTCGTAGCGCGGCAGCACGTTGGGCGCGTGCGCCACGGCGTTGCCGCTGTTGAGGATGGACTGGTACGAGCGGGCATCGACCCGCGAATACGAACCCTGCCCGAACCCCTCCAGCCAGACCTGGCTGGTCAGCATCGGCACCAGCCCGTTGGGGATGCGGTAGTCCCGCAGATAGTCCTCGTTGCTGGCCCGGTTGATATCGAAGCCCCACCGCCAGGTATCGTCGATCGCGAAGTCGCCGCGGGTGAACACGTGCCAGCCCACCTGGCCGCTGTCGTTGGCCAGCGAACCGTCCAGCCTGAACTTGCCGCTGTTGAATACCTCGCGGTACTCGACATTGATGCCGCCGCCCTGCTGGCTGGAAAGGATCGGCGTGAGCGTCGCGTCCGACTGCCCGTCGATCACCAGGAAATACGGCACCTCCAGGAAGGCACCCAGATGGCTGCCATATCCCGGGGCCGGCACCAGGATGCCGCTGGCCCGCCGCTCCGAAGGGTCGGGATGGGCGAGGAACGGGAAGTAGGCGACCGGCACCCCGTCGATGTCCACCACCGCATCGCGGTACTCGATTTTCTTGTTCTCGGTGTCCTGCACCGCCGAGCGGGCGCGGATGTCCCACAGCGGCGGGGCCGAGGGGTCGCGCGCGCACAGATCGCAGGTGGTGTAGATGGCCCGGCTCAGTTCGTTGATGGTGGCATCGGTGCGCCGTCCCCCGTTCGCCGCCAGCCTGCCGTTCTGGGCCAGCAGCGCGCTCATGTCGCGCAGCACCCCGTTCGTCATGCCCTGGCCGAGTTCGGCGTAGTCGGCGAACACGACCTGCCCGTCCGGCTCCACCAGCACGACATTGCCGGTGGCCGCCGCCACCCCGCTATTGCGGTCGTAGGTCACCTGGTCGGCCCGCAGGATGCGGTCGCCCTGCCACATCTCCACATGCCCGTTCAGCGTGACGGTGGCGCCGTCGCGGTCGTATTCCACACCGTCGGCCTCGTAGTACACCGGCTGGTCGCGTGATACCGGCTGGCTGTGCGACACGCCGCCCAGCTGCGCCCGCGCCACGCCGGCTCCCAGCGCCACGCTCAGCGCCGGAATCGCCACGCCCAGTGACAGCAGCCGGCGCAGTCCCCGCCAATCCATGCCAGCCGCTCCCACCGCCATGCTCACCGCCCGCGCGGCCATCGAACCCGCGATCGCGCGCCCGCCGGTATCATTGGGTTGTTTCTCCAGCATCGGGCGGCTTGCGGGCATGCCTCCACGCGCTCTCAGCCGTCTTCCAGATGCAGCAGCAGCGCCACGCTCAGCATCAGCCCCGAGGCCGCCGGCGCCCAGGCCGCCAGCACCGGCGGCAGCGCGCCGGACTGGCCGAATTCCTCGGCCACCTTCGACACCATGAACAGCGCGAAGCCGGCGGCCACGCCGCTGCCGATCATCCTCGCCACCCCGCCGCGCCGCGACGTCCGCATCGAGAACCCGGCCGCCAGCAGCGCCATCGTCCCGGCCAGCAGCGGCAACGCCAGCAGGGTCTGGAACTGGAGGCGGTGGCGGATCGAGGTGAAGCCGGCGCGATCCAGCAGGCGGATGAAACCCGGCAGCGCCCATACCGAGAGCGTGTCGGGCGGGGCGAAGCTTTCCTGCACCCGCGCCACCGTCATGTTGGTGGCCAGCGCCAGTGGCCGCGGCGGCGAGGGCAGGTGGCCCGGCGTGATGGTGCGCGCGTCGTCGAGCTGCCACGCCCCGCTTTCCAGCCGCGCCTCGCGCGCCTCCACCCGCTCCAGCAGCCGGTCGCTGGCGTCGAGCCGGAAGATGCTGACCTCCCGGGCGGTCAGTTCGCTGCCGCGCAGCGACACCGTCCGGGCGTGCAGGATGGCCACGCCCTGCGGTGTCAGCCCGGCATCGCTCTCACGCAGCCATAGCTGGCCGCCGTTCAGCGCCAGCGGTCCGCCGCCGACGCGCAGATAGGTGTTGTCCATCACTTCCGCCCGCGCCCGCATCATCGCCGACACCGGGCTGATGGCCGCGGTCGCGAAGGCGCCAAGCGCCACCGCGCACAGCAATGGCGCCGCCAGGAACTGCCAGGCCGACACGCCGGCGGCGCGCGCCACCACCAGCTCCGACGAGCGGGTCAGCCGCCAGAACGCCAGGATGCCGCCGAGCAGCACCGCGAACGGCAGAATCTGCATGCAGATCCAGGGCAGCCGCAGCGAGCCGATCTCGGCCACCACCGCGAAGGTGGCGTCCGGCCTGGTGGCCGAGCGGCGCAGCAGCTCGATGAAGTCGAACAAGCCGATCAGCCCGGTCAGCGCCGCGATCATTCCGGCGACCGACAGCGCGAACACGCGGGAGATGTACATCGACAGGGTGGCGGCGATCACCATGGGATCAGGACACCCCGAGCTTCACTTGCATCGTCACCGGCATCAGCCGCAGTTGCGGGCCGAACAGCGCCCAGGCGCACAGCAGCGCCGGCAGCAGCGCATTGGCCCAGATCAGCGCCACCAGCGACAGCCGCTTGGCCGCCAGGTTGCCCACCATCAGCTCCAGCGCCAGCAGCGCCACCACCGTCAGCACCGCGATGAACGGCCGCAGCAGCCCGCCATGCCGGCGGAACGTGCCCATCAGCACCGCCACCAGCGCCACCAGGGTGAAGGTCAGCGCGGTCAGCGGCGTGGCCATGCGGCGATGCGCTTCCACCCGCAGTTTCATGATGTCGCGGTCGGGAAACCCGGCGGGCGGGTGCAGCAACTCGGCGATCGACATTTCGCTCATGTCGCGGAACCGCTGTTCCTCCCCCCGCGCGGTGGGGCTGAGGTCGATGGCATTCTCGGCGAAGGTCAGCACGTTCAGCCGGCCGGTCTGGCGGTCGATCTCCTGGCGGCTCCCGTTCAGCAGCAGCAGCCGCGGCGATCCCTGTTCCCCCAGCAGCCGGCCGCTCTCGGCCAGGATGGTCGCCGGGTTGTTGGTCTGCCGCGCGTCCTCGATCAGGATGCCGCGCAGGGTGCCATCCGGGTCGCGGGCACGCACATACACGGTCAGGTCGTCGGAGACCGGCGTGAACACCCCCTCCTGCAACAGGAAGGCGGCAACCCGGTTGCGGATTTCGAACTGGTACTCGCGGAACGCGCCGGAGGCGACCGGCACCACCCACAAATCCAGCAGGTAGCCCAGCGCCACCGCCGCCACCGCCAGCACCAGCGCCGGCCGCGCCAGCGCCAGCGGCGACAGCCCGGCCGCCCGCAGCACCGCGAGTTCGCGGTCGCCGGACAGGCGCTGGTAGATGAACTGCACCACCACGAAGGTGGTGATCGGCAGGATCACCGACACGAAATACGGAATTTGCAGGCTGGTCAGTTCCAGGAACACCCGCAGCGACAGCCCCCGGTTGACCACCAGCTCGACGAAGCGCAGCGACTGCGTCAGCCAGATCAGGGCGACCAGGCCACAGGTGACCGCGGTCAGCGCGAAGGCGAGCTGACGAAACACATATCGGTCGATCTGCGTCCCTGGAAGGCCGCGGAAACCTCGGTACGTCGGCAATACGATGTGGACTCCTGTGGCGGCGTCCACCTTAGCGGCCCGGGGCACGGGCGACAAATCGACGGGCGGGCCATGCCGGTCCGTGGCCGTCGCCGGCGGGCATATCGCGTTGCCGCGCCGGCCGCCTTATACCGCCGCCGGCTGACGCCGCAGGAGGACCCACGCGAGTGGCATCGGACATCGAGACTTCGCCGCCTTCCCTGGCGCCGCTTCGCCAGGGCGGCCCGCGGCTGCTGGAGACGGTCGCCATCGTCGCCACCATCCTGCTGGTTCCGGCCCTGCTGCATGCGCGCGCGCTTGCCGACGGCCTGATCAGCGCCGTTGACCTGCTCTTTCTGGTCCGTTGCGCCCTGCTGGGCGACTGGGCATGGACCAGGCGGCCCTGGGTGATGCTGGCCGCCGCCCTATGCGCCTGGCTGCTGCTGTGCACCGTGCTGGCCGGCGACCCGCACGCCAGCGTCGAGGCGCTGGTGGTTGTCCGCCTGCCGCTGCTGGCCGCCGCCTTGCAGCATTGGGTGCTGCGCCGGCCGGCCGCGCGGCAGGGGCTGACCGTGGCGTTCGTCGCCGCCGCCATCTGGATCGCCGGGGAAAGCTGGCAGCAATTCCTCACCGGGCGGAACCTGTTCGGGGTTCCCCGCTGGGGCGACGGCGCGCTGACCGGGCCATTCCCCAAGCCGCGCGCCGGCGGCGCCCTGCTCGCGGTGTTCTTCCCCTCCGTCCTGCCGCCGGTGCTGTGCCTGCTGCATCAGCCGGGCCTGACGCGGCGGCTGGCCGGCCTGTTGTTTCTCGTCGTCGCCATCGCCGGCATGGTGCTGATCGGCCAGCGGATGCCGGTGCTGCTCATGGCGTTCGGCCTGCTGCTCGCCGCCCTGCTGGTGCGGCGGCTGCGCTGGCCGGTGGCGGCGGCGCTGCTGGCGGGGGCGGCGCTGCTCGCCCTCACGCCGGTCGTCTCTCCCGCCACCTTCGACAAGCTGGCGGTGCATTTCGTCCAGCAGATGTCCCAGTTCTGGGACAGCACCTATGGCCAGCTCTTTCTCCGCGCCATGGCGATGATCCGCCAGCATCCGCTGTTCGGGCTGGGCCTGGACGGTTTCCGCAACCATTGCGCCGACCCCGCCTTCTTCCAGGGCAGCGCCTGGCTGGGGGTGGCGGACGCGCGCGTCTCGCCCACCGATGGCTGCAATATCCACCCGCACAATTACTGGCTGGACATCGCCGTATCGGGTGGCCTGGTGGGGCTGGCCCTGTTCGCCGCCCTGGCGGTGCTGTGGCTCGGCCGCATCGGACGGGGCCTGCTGCCGCTGGCCGACCCGATGCGCTTCGGCGTGCTGATCGCCGCGGCGGTCGCGCTCTGGCCGCTGGCTTCCACCAGCAGCCTGTTCGTGGCCGACACCGGCGGCTGGGTCATGCTGACGATCGGCTGGGGCCTCGCCATGGCCGAGCCGGGGGTCACGGCAACAGCTTGCCCGGGTTCATCAGCCCGAGCGGATCGAGCGCCGCCTTGATCCGCCGCATCGTCGCCAGTTCCGCCCCGCCGCGCCACGCCGGCATCATGTAGGGTTTCAGCTTCCCCACCCCGTGCTCGGCCGAGAAGCTGCCGCCGAGGTCGCGCACCACCGCCCCCACCGCGTCCATGATCTCGTGGTCGCGCGCCAGGAAGGCGGCCGCGTCCATGCCGGCCGGCTGCACCAGATTGAAATGGATGTTGCCGTCGCCCAGATGGCCGAACGGCGCGATGCCGATGCCGGGCAGCAGCGCCGCGCACGCTTCGCTCGCCCGCGCGATCAGCTCGGGCACCCGGGAAACCGGCACCGACACGTCGTTCTTGATGCCCGCGCCTTCGCGTTTCTGCGCCTCGGCATGTTCCTCGCGCAGCCGCCACAGGGCGGCACGCTGGGCGCTGCTCTCGGCGATCACCGCGTCGGTGACCACGCCGGCGTCCAGCGCCGCCTCCAGCACCTCCTCCAGCGCCGCCCGCAACCCGCCGCCCGGCCTTGGCGTCGCCAGGTCCACCAGCACGTAATGGCCGGCCGGCGCGGCCAGCGGCAACGCCGTGCCGGGGATGTGCCGCAGCACCAGCTCCATGCCGGCGCCCGACATGTATTCGAACGCCTGCAACGCCGCCGGGTCGTGCGACTGGAACCGGTTGAACAGGTCCAGCGCCGCCGCGCAGGACGGCAGCGCGCACAGCGCCACCTCCGCCTCGCGCGGCCGGGGCGCCAGTTTCAGCACCGCGGCGGTGATGATGCCCAGCGTCCCCTCGGCGCCGACGAACAACTGGCGCAGGCAATAGCCGGTGTTGTCCTTGCGCAGCCGCCGCAATCCCTCCCACACCTCGCCATCCGGCAGCACCACCTCCAGGCCCAGCACCAGGTCGCGCGCATTGCCGTAGCGCACCGTGTTGTTGCCGCCGGCATTGGTGGCGAGCACCCCACCGATCTGCGCGGTGCCCTCCGACGCAATCGACAGCGGCAGCAGACATCCCGCTTCCGCCGCCGCCTCCTGCGCCGCCTTCAGCGTCACCCCGGCTTCCACCGTCATGGTCTTGTCCACCGCGTCCAGCGCGCGCACCCGGTTCAGCCTTGTCAGGCTCAGCACCACCTCGCTGCCGTCCCCGGCCGGCACCGCCCCGCCGACCATCGAGGTGTTGCCGCCCTGCGGCACCACCCCCACCCCGGCCGCCACGCAGGCCCGCACCACCGCGGCCACCTCCGCCGTGTTCGCCGGCCTTGCCACCGCCATCGGGCGGCCCTGGTACAGCCGGCGCCAGTCCTCGCCATACGGCGCCATGTCGGCCGGCTCGGTCAGCAGGCCGCGCTGGCCCAGCAGGGCGGCCAGTTGGGCAATGAGGGGCGAATCTGGCATCAATGGACCTCCGGCGAAGAAGGCCAGGGCGCTGCCCTGGACCCGCCAAGGGCCGTGAGGCCCTTGGAACCCATTACTTTGCTGGCTCTCTTGGCGCGGCGGCGCGTTGCAGGCGGTCGTTGATCGCGGCACCCAATCCCTGCTCGGGAACCGGCATCACGGCAATGCCGCGCAGGCCAAGCCGGCTTCCCGCGTCGTCCAGCGTCCGCAGGCCGGCGAACAGCTTCGCCGCCGCCTCCGTCAGATCGCCACCCTCGCTCAACTGGAACACCAGCCCCGCCCCCGGCGGCACCGGCCCGAACGCCAGCAACGCCTCGTCCGCCGCCACCTCCCGCGCCGCCAGCCGCACCGGCAGCCCCGGCGCATAATGCGACCGCAGCAGCCCCGGCGCCCGCAGCCCGCCCGGCGCCGCCGCCGGCGGCGAACCGCTTTCCACCTGGCCGACCAGCTCGGCGATCGCCTCGCTTGTCACCCCCCCGGGGCGCAGCAGGATGGGACGCGGCCCGCTCAAATCCAGCACCGTGGATTCCACCCCCACCGGGCAGGCGCCGCTGTCCAGCACGGCATCGATGCGCCCGCCCAGACCGGCCAGCACATGCGCCGCACAGGTCGGGCTGACCCCGCCCGAGCGGTTGGCCGAGGGCGCCGCCACCGGACGCCCGACCGCCCGCAGCACCGCCAGCGCATGCGTGTGCCCCGGCACCCGCACCGCCAGCGTCTCCAGCCCCGCCCCGGTCAGCAGCGCCACCGGGCAGGCCGGGCGCCGCTTCAGCACCAGCGTCAGCGGACCCGGCCAGAACGCGGCGGCCAGGCGGCGGGCCGCCGGCGTGGCCTCGACATCGGCGAACGCCGCCCCGGCATCCGGGTAATGGCAGATCAGCGGGTTGAAACGCGGCCGCCCCTTGGCGGCGAAGATGGCCGCCACCGCGCGCCCATTGGTGGCATCCGCGCCCAGGCCGTAAACCGTCTCGGTGCCGAACGCCACCAGCCCGCCGCCGCGCAGCAGCGCGACGGCGCGCGCCAGCCCCGCCGCATCCGGCCGCAACATTTCAGTCACCTGTCAAGGCGTCCGGTCGCGTAGAAATGCGGGTTCACCCAGCCCGGCTTGCCGTAGCCCAGCACGGCGTCCCCATCCACCACCCGCACCGCCCCACCGGCCGCCTCCAGCACCGCCTGCGCCGCGCAGGTGTCCCACTCCATGGTGGTGCCGAAGCGCGGATACACATCCGCGCGTCCCTCGGCGAGCAGGCAGAATTTCAGCGCCGAGCCGATATTGACCGTCGAGGCCACCCGCCAGCGCGCCAGGAACGGCGCCATCCGCGCATGGTCGCCGTGATGGCGGCTGGCGGCCACCACGATGCCCGCCGCCGGCGGCCGGCGGGCTTCGATCGACTGCTCGCCGGCGGCCGAGCGCTTCACCGCGCCATGCCCGACCCTGCCGCCATAAATCACCCCGCTGGCCGGCGCCCCCACCACCCCCAGCACCGGCCGCCCGTCGCGCACCAGGCCGATGCACACGGCGAAATCGTCGTGCCCGGCGGCGAATTCGCGGGTGCCGTCCAGCGGATCGACGCACCAGAAGCTGGCCGCCTGCGCCTGCACGTGGCCGGCCGCCATTTCCTCCTCGGCCACCACCGGTATGTCGGGCGTGGCCGCCCGCAATCCGGCCGCGATCAGCAGTTCGGCCCGCTGGTCGGCCTCGGTCACCGGCGAGGCATCCGCCTTGCGCCGGGTGACGAAACCGTGCGCCCGCACGGCCAGGATGGTCTCTCCGGCCCGGGCGGCGAGATCGAACGCAAGTGCGAGCAGTGCGGCGTCATTCATGCCCCCTCATATCCCCCGTTTCCGGTTGCACAAAGTACCGATCCGGCAAGCACTGGCGAACCGGAGCGCCGCTGCTACAGTTACCGGCCCACCGCCCCGAACCACGGAGCCTCCGTCCCATGCTCGATATCGCCTTCGCCAGGTCCGCGCTTCCGAAATCCGGCGCGCTCGTGTTGCTCGCCGAGGAAGACGGTGGGCCGGATGCGATTCGCGCGGCGGCCGACAATGCCACCGGCGGCGCGGTGACGCGGGCGCTGGAAGCGGCCGAGTTCAAGCCCAGGCCCGGCAAGACCTGCACCATCCTCGCCCCCGGCGCGGGGCTGTCGCGCATCGTCGTGGTCGGCATCGGCAAGCGCGCCGAGCTGACCCCGCGCCTTGCCGAGGAGGCCGGCGGCGCCGCCGCCGCGGCGCTGCCGCGCGAACCCGCCGCCAGCGTGGCCGCTGCCGGGTTGTCGCCCGATCTGGCCGCTTCCCTGGCCGCCGGGGCGGTGCTGCGCAGCTACCGCTTCGACCGCTACCGCACCACCGAAAAGCCCGAGGAACGGCCGCGCTTCGCCAAACTCACCGTGCTCGCCGCCGACCCCGCCCGTGCCCGCGACGCCTGGACGGCGACCGCCGCGGTGGTGGCCGGCGTGCGCCTCGCGCGTGATCTGGTCAGCGAGCCGCCGAACGTGCTGACCCCGGCCGAAATGGCGGAGCGCTGCCGCGCCCTGGAATCGCACGGCCTGAAGGTGGAGGTGCTCGGCCCGCGCGAACTCGCCAAACTTGGCTTCGGGGCGCTGCTGGGCGTCTCCCAGGGCAGCGCCAACGAGCCGCGCATGGTGATCCTGCGCTGGCAGGGCGCCGCCCCCGGCACTGCCCCCGGTACCGCCAGAGGCCGCCGGAGCCGCGCCGCCAAGCCGCTCGCCTTTGTCGGCAAGGGCGTCACTTTCGATACCGGCGGCATTTCCATCAAGCCGGCGCAGGGCATGGAGGACATGAAGTTCGACATGGCCGGCGCCGCCGCGGTGATCGGGCTGATGGCCGCCCTGGCCGGCCGCAACGCCAGGGTCGATGCGGTCGGCCTGGTCGGGCTGGTCGAGAACATGCCCAGCGGCACCGCCCAGCGGCCGGGCGACGTGGTGAAAACCTATTCCGGCCAGACCGTCGAGGTCATCAACACCGACGCCGAGGGCCGCCTCGTGCTCGCCGACGTGCTCTGGTACTGCCAGGAGAAGCTCGACCCGCGCTTCATCGTCGACGTCGCCACCCTGACCGGCGCCATGGTGGTCAGTCTCGGCCACGACTACGCGGGGTTCTTCAGCAACGACGACGAATTGTCCCAGCAGCTGCACGAAGCCGGCGCGGCCACCGGCGAGAAGCTCTGGCGCATGCCGCTGGGCGAGGCGTACGACAAGGAGATCAAGTCGGACATCGCCGACATGAAGAATATCGGCGGCCGGCCGGGCGGGGCGATCACCGCGGCGCAGTTCCTGCAACGCTTCGTCAACGGCAAGCCCTGGGCGCATCTGGACATCGCCGGCACCGCCTGGGCCAGCAAGGATAACGGCGTGGTGCCGAAGGGCGCCACCGGCTTCGGCGTCCGCCTGCTCGACCGGCTGGTGGCCGAGCATTTCGAAGGCTGACCGGCCCGGCAGTACCCGCGATGGCGGAAATCGGCTTTTACCATCTGACCCGCACCGGCGCCGACCAGGCGCTGCCGCAACTGCTCGGCCGCACCCTGGCGGCCGGGCAGCGCGCTTTGGTGCTGTGCGGCAGCCCCGAGCGGGTGGCCGCGCTGGACGCCGCGCTGTGGCTGTGCCCCGACCCGGACTGGCTGCCGCACGGCACCGCCGAGGCGGGCCACCCGGACAAGCAGCCGATCTGGCTCGCCGCCGCCGACCCCGGCGCCGCCGATTCAGGCGCCACTGGGGCGCCGAACCGGGCGCGGTTCCTGTTCCTGCTCGATGGCGCGGATTGCGCCCATCTCGATCTGTTCGACCGGGTTTTCGACCTGTTCGACGGCGCCGACGAGGCCGCCGTGCAGGCCGCCCGCCGGCGCTGGGCCGCCGCTCGCGCCGCCGGCCACGCGCTGGCCTACTGGCAGCAGACCCCGCGAGGCTGGGAACGCCGCGCCCAGGTGGCCGCCCGCGCCCCGTAGCCCTGGCGTGCAGGCCGGCGTCATCGCAAGCGTTCGCTTGCCCGCCCCCCGCCGCTGCCGCATGTTGCGCGCATGAGTGAAACCGTCCTCGATGTGCAGGGCATGAGCTGCCCGCTGCCGGTGCTGCGCGCCAACCGTGCCTTGCGCGGCCTTGCCCCGGGAACCCGCCTGCGCGTGCTGGCCACCGACCGTTCCGCGGTGGCCGACTTCCAGGCCTTCTGCCGGGAAACCGGCCATGCCCTGCTGGCGTGGAGCGAGGAGGGTGGCGTATTCAGCTTCGTGATCCGCCGGAAGGCGGACTGAAGGCCAAGGGAGACGTCCGTGTCGGTTGCCTTGATTACGCACCCTGCCTGCCTCGAGCACGACAATGGCCCCTGGCACCCCGAATGCGCCGACCGCCTGCGCGCCGTGCTGCGCGCCCTGGAGACCGAGGAGTTCCTGCCGCTGCTGCGCGAGTCGGCGCCGCAGGCCTCCGAGGAACAGCTCACCCGCGTCCACCCGGCCGACTATGTGCAGGCCATCCTCGCCATCCGCCCCGATCCCGGCGATTCGGTGCCGCTGGACAACGACACCCAGATGAGCGCCGGCAGCGCCGAGGCCGCCCTCCACTCGGCCGGCGGCGCGGTGCACGCGGTGGACGCGGTGATGGAGGGCTGGGCGCGCCAGGCCTTCGTCGTCACCCGCCCGCCCGGCCACCACGCCGAGCGCTCCCGGCCCATGGGGTTCTGCCTGTTCAACAACGCCGCCGTCGCCGCCCGCCACGCCCAGGCGCGCTGGGGATTGACCCGCGTCGCGGTGGCCGATTTCGATGTGCACCATGGCAACGGCACGCAGGACATCTTCGGCCCCGACCCGGGCCTGTTCTATGCCTCCAGCCACCAGTTCCCCTGCTTCCCCGGCACCGGCAACGGCACCGAGCGCGGCGGCTCCGGCAACATCCTCAACGCCACTTTGCCGCCGGGCGCCAGCGGCGCTGATTTCCGCGATGCCTGGGACCAGCTTCTCCTGCCCGCGCTGGACGCCTTCGCCCCGGAACTGCTCATCGTCTCGGCCGGGTTCGACGCCCACAAGGCCGATCCGCTCGCCCAGCTGCGCCTGGAAGTGGCGGATTTCCGCTGGATCACCGAGCGCCTGCTGGACCTGGCCCGCCGCCATGGCGGCGGTCGCCTGGTGTCGCTGCTGGAGGGCGGCTACGACCTCGATGCCCTGGCCGTATGCAGCGCCGCCCATGTCCGCGCCCTGCTGCACGGATAAGGCGGACCCTTTGAGGGGTTGGCGTCCGCCGCCGGGCGGGCTACGAACACAACAATTCGATGACGATCGCGAGATCAGGAGTCCGCCCATGCCTGCCGCCCGGCCGACGACCACGACAGCGGCCCCGGCCGATCCGTCGGTCGCGGCGCTTTCGTTCGAGGATGCGCTGGGCGAACTGGAGAAAATCGTCCGCGGCCTTGAAGGCGGCCAGCAGAAGCTGGAGGACGCCATTGGCGCCTACGAGCGCGGCGCCCGCCTGCGCGCCCATTGCGAGGCCAAGCTGGCCGAGGCCGAGGCGCGCGTGCAGGCCATCGTTGCCGCCGCCGACGGCTCCGTGTCGCTGCGCCCGGCTGACTGAGAGGACCCCGCGCCCATGCCCGCTTCGACCGTCGCCACCCCGCTTTCCGCCGCCCTGAAGCGCATCGCCGGCGAGGTGGAGGTCGCGCTGGAGGATCTGCTGCCCCTCGTCGAGGGTGCCGAGCTTCGCCTGATCGAGGCCATGCGCTACGCCTGTCTCGGTGGCGGCAAGCGGCTGCGCGCCTTCGTGGCGATGGAGGCGGCCTCGCTGTTCTCGGTGGACCGCCGCTGTGCCGCCCGCGTCGGCGCCGCCATCGAGATGGTGCATGCCTATTCGCTGGTGCATGACGACCTGCCCGCCATGGACGATGACGATCTGCGCCGTGGCAAGCCGTCCTGCCACCGCGCCTTCGACGAGGCCACCGCCATCCTCGCCGGTGATGCCTTGCAGACCCGCGCTTTCGAGGTGCTGGCCGAGCCGGACACCCATTCCAACCCGGATGCCCGCTGCGAGCTGGTGGCGGCGCTGGCCCTGGCCTCCGGCGCCCGCGGCATGGTGGGCGGGCAGATGATCGACATGGTCAGCGAGGGCAAGCAGCTCAACGCCGAGCAGATCACCCGTCTGCAGGCGCTCAAGACCGGCCGGCTGATCCAGGTCAGCGCCGAGGCCGGCGCCATTCTCGGCCGCGCCGGGCCGGCGCAGCGCCATTTGCTGGCCGCTTATGGGCGCGATCTCGGCGCGGCGTTTCAGATTGCTGACGATCTGCTGGACGCGACCGGAACAACGGAGGAAACTGGCAAGACGGCCGGCAAGGACCAGGCCGCCGGCAAGGCGACACTGGTGTCCGTTCTGGGGGTGGAGCGGGCACGTGCCCAGGCTGAGGCGTTGGCAACCCAGGCCGCCGCCCACCTGGAGAGTTTCGGTGCCAAGGCCAGTCTGCTGCGCGATCTGGCCGAATTCGTCGTTTCCCGGCGCAGCTGAGCCGGGCAAGAGGAACGAGAAATGGACACACCCGCCGCCGTACCCCACCCGTTGACCCCGATGCTCGACCGTGTCCGGTTCCCTGCGGACCTGCGCAACTTCTCGCCCGAGCAGCTCAAACAGGTGGCCGACGAGTTGCGGGCGGAAACGCTGGACGCGGTGTCGGTGACCGGCGGCCATCTGGGGGCCAGCCTGGGCGTGGTCGAACTGACCGTGGCCATCCATGCGGTGTTCGACACCCCGTACGACCGGGTGATCTGGGATGTCGGCCACCAGTGCTATCCCCATAAAATCCTCACCGGCCGCCGCGACCGCATCCGCACCTTGCGCCAGGGCGGCGGCCTGTCCGGCTTCACCAAGCGGTCGGAAAGCGAATACGACCCGTTCGGCGCGGCGCACAGCTCCACCTCGATCTCCGCCGGTCTGGGCATGGCGGTGGCGCGCGACCTCAAGGCGGCGCGCGGCATCGCCGATGACCGCCACGTCATCGCCGTGATCGGCGACGGCTCGATGAGCGCCGGCATGGCCTATGAGGCGATGAACAACGCCGGCGCGCTGCGCTCGCGGCTGGTGGTGATCCTCAACGACAACGACATGTCGATCGGCCGCCCGGTGGGGGCGATGAGCGCCTATCTGTCGCGCCTGCTGTCCTCGCGCAGCTTCCTCAACCTGCGCGAGATGGCGGTGAAGATGGCGCGGCGCTTCCCCCGCGGCATCGAACGCTCGGCCAAGCGGGCCGAGGAATTCGCCCGCGGCTTCCTCACCGGCGGCGGCACCCTGTTCGAGGAGCTGGGCTTCTACTATGTCGGCCCGATCGACGGGCATAATCTGGACCACCTGCTGCCGGTGCTGCGCAACGTGCGCGAGGCCGATGGCGGCCCGATCCTGGTGCACGCGATCACCCAGAAGGGCAAGGGCTACGGCCCCGCCGAGGAAAGCGCGGACAAGCTGCACGCCGTCAGCCGGTTCAACATCGTGACCGGCGAGCAGGCCAAGGGACCGCCGGGGGCGCCGAGTTACACCAAGGTGTTCGGCAACGCGCTGGTCGCCGAGGCCGAGGCCGACCCCGACATCGTGGCGATCACCGCGGCCATGCCAACCGGCACCGGGCTGGACTTTTTCGCGCGGCGCTTCCCGGACCGGTTTTTCGACGTCGGCATCGCCGAGCAGCACGCCGTGACCTTCGCGGCGGGGCTGGCGGCCGAGGGCATCAAGCCGTTCTGCGCGATCTACTCCACCTTCATGCAGCGCGCGTATGACCAGGTGATGCATGACGTGGTGCTGCAACACCTGCCGGTGCGCTTCGCGCTGGACCGGGCCGGTCTGGTGGGGGCGGACGGGGCCACCCACGCGGGCAGCTTCGATCTTGCCTATCTCGGCTGCCTGCCCGGCATCGTGCTGATGGCGCCGTCCGACGAGGCGGAGTTGATGCACGCGGTGGCAACCGCGGTGGCGATTGACGACGCCCCGAGCGCGCTGCGCTATCCGCGCGGCGAGGGGCTGGGCCTGGCGCTGCCGGAGCGCGGCGAGGTCATGCCGATCGGCCGCGGCCGCATTCTGCGTGAGGGCGGCAAGGTGGCGCTGCTGGCGCTGGGCACCCGCCTGCACGACGCCCTGCGCGCCGCCGAGGAACTCGCCCAGCGCGGCCTGCCGGCGACCGTGGTGGATGCCCGCTTCGCCAAGCCGCTGGACACGGCGCTGATCGAGCAACTGGCCCGCCACCATGAGGTGCTGGTAACGATCGAGGAGGGCAGTTCCGGCGGGTTCGGCTCGGCGGTGCTGCACCATCTGGCCTGGAAGGGCCTGCTGGACGGCCATATTCAGCTGCGCCCGATGGTGCTGCCGGACCGCTTCATCGATCATGACGCGCAAACCAAGCAGCTTGCCGAGGCCGGGCTGACCGCCAAGGACATTGTGGCGACCGTGCTGGCGGCGTTGGGGCGCAAGGTTTCGGCTGCGACTGCGTAAGAAAGAAAGTAAGGCCAGGGCGCTGCCCTGGACCCGGCAGGGGGCAGTGGCCCCCTGCACCCCATTCCTTAAGTCAGGGGTTCCAAGGGCCTCTGGCCCTTGGTGGGTGCAGGGCAAAGCCCTGCCGGGGTCCGGGGCAGCGCCCCGGCTGCTGCCATGAAACACCGCGCCGACCAGCTTCTCGTCGATCGCGGCCTGGTCGAATCCCGCACCCGCGCCCAGGCCCTCATCCTCGCCGGCCGGGTGTTTTCCGGCGAGCGCCGCATCGACAAGCCCGGCCAGCAACTCGCCCTGGACCATCCGCTGGAACTGCGCGGCCAGGACCATCCCTGGGTCTCGCGCGGCGGCCTCAAACTGGTCCGCGGCCTCGATGCGTTTTCTCTCGATCCGGCCGGTCTGGTCTGCCTCGACATCGGCGCTTCCACCGGCGGCTTCACCGACGTGCTGCTGTCGCGCGGCGCCGCCCGGGTGCACGCGGTGGATGTCGGCCACGGCCAGCTGGCCTGGAAACTGCGCACCGACCCGCGCGTGGTGGTGCATGAGCGGACCAATGCGCGTACTCTCGCCGCCGAAACCATCGGCGAGCCGGCCGGCGTCCTGGTCTGCGACGCCAGCTTCATCGGCCTGACCATCCTGCTGCCCGCCCCGCTGGCGCTGTGCGCCCCGGGCGCCTGGGCGGTGGCGCTGATCAAACCGCAATTCGAGGCCGGGCCGGCCCTGGTGGGCAAGGGCGGCGTGGTGCGCGACCCGGCGGTCCACGCGGCGGTCTGCGAGCGCATCCGCGACTGGTGGGCGGGGCTGCCGGGCTGGCGGGTGGAGGGCATTGTCGAAAGCCCCATCACCGGCCCCGAAGGCAACCGGGAGTTTCTGATCGCCGCGCACAGGGCCGGCGCGTGACCGGCGGCGAACCGAAAGGCACCTTCATGCACCGTATTCTGCTGGTGGTTATCGCCGCCCTGCTGGCCGCCGCCGCGCCGGCCGCCACCCCGCCGCGCCTGCACGCCGATCCGTCCTGGCCGAAGCCTTTGCCGCATGGCTGGGTGCTCGGCGAGGTTTCCGGCGTCGCCACCGATGCGCGTGACCATGTGTGGATCATCCAGCGCCCGGGCAGCCTGAAGGCCGGCCGGACCCACGCCGCCCCCCCGGTCATCGAGTTCGACCCCGAGGGCAACGTGGTGCAGGCATGGGGCGGGCCGGGCGCCGGCTACGACTGGTTCACCAACGAGCACGGCATTTACGTGGACCCCAAGGGGTTCGTCTGGCTCGGCGGCAACGGCGCCAAGGACGGGCAAGTCCTGAAATTCACCCGCGAGGGAAAATTCGTCCTGCAGATCGGCCATCCCGCCGTCGGAGCGGACAGCAACGACGTCACCCGGCTCGGCCGCCCCGCCGATGTCCAGCTCGACCCGGTCGCCAACGAAATCTACGTCGCCGACGGCTACGCCAACCACCGCATCATCGTCTTCGACGCCGACACCGGCGCCTACAGGCGCCACTGGGGCGCCTACGGCCAGCCGCCGACCGACCATCGTCTGGCCTACAACCCGAAGGCCGCGCCGTCCCGCCAGTTCGGCAATCCGGTGCATTGCGTCAAGCTCGCCCGCGACGGGCTGGTTTATGTCTGCGACCGGCAGAACGACCGCATCCAGGTGTTCCGCCACGACGGCGGCTTCGTGCGCGAGTGGTTCATCCGGCCGGACACGGGCGGCCTCGGCAGCGTCTGGGATGTGGCGTTCTCGCCCGATGCCCTGCAAAGCCTGCTGTTCAACGCCGATGGCACCAACGAGGAAGTGCGCATTCTCGGCCGGGCCGACGGTGTCATTCTGGCGGCGTTCGGCCATGCCGGGCGCCTGCCGGGCCAGTTCCACTGGGTGCACAGCATCGCGGTGGACAGCCAGGGCCGGGTGTTCACCACCGAGGTGGACGGCGCCAACCGGGTGCAACGTTTCATTCCCGCCAACCCCGGCCTTCCGGCATTGCGCTGAAACGGCTAAACTGGGGCATGTCCGAGCCCGAGCAGGTCACCGCCACCGTCTTCGCCATCGAGCGCGCCGTCGTGCTGCTGATCATCGCCCTGCTGCTGCTGGGCGTGTTCGAGGTGCTGCGCCCGTTCATCACCGCCATCCTGTTCGGCGCCATCCTGGCCGTCGCCGCCTGGCCGGCGCGCGAGGCGCTGGTGCGCCTCGGCCTGCCGCGCGGGGCCGCCGCCGGCGTGCTGCTGCTGGCGGCGCTGGCCCTGCTGGCGGTGCCGGCGCTGCTGCTGGCCCCCGGGCTGGCCGCCGATTTCGCCCATGCCAGCGAGCGCCTGACCGCCCTGATCGCCGCCATTCCCCACAGCCCGCCGGGCTGGCTGGCCGCCCTGCCGCTGGTCGGCGACCAACTGGCCGGGCTGTGGACGCAAGCCGCCAGCGGCGACATCGATGTGGTGGCCGCCCTCGCGCCCTATTCCGAGTCGTTGCGGCAGGTCCTGGTCGCGGTCGCCCGCGGGCTGGCCGACAGCGCCTTGCAATTTCTGCTGGCGCTGGCCGTCGCCACCATGTTCTGGGTCAACGGCCGCGAGCTGGCGGGCGAGCTGCGCGGCGTGCTGCGCCATCTCGGCGGCGACGCGGCGGCCGGCGCGCTGGACACCGCCGGCGCCTCGCTGCGCGGCGTCGCCTATGGCGTGGTCGGCACCGCGGCGTTGCAGGCGCTGATCGTCGGGCTGGGCTTCGCCCTGGCCGGCATCAAGGGCGCCGCCTCGCTGGGTTTCGTCGCTTTGCTGCTGGCGCTGAGCCAGATCGGCGCACCTCTCATTTATGTGATGGACCTTGTCGCCGCCTGGTGGCTGTTCCAGGGCGGGGCGCAGGGCTGGGCGGTATTCCTGCTCGTCTGCGGCGTGCTGCTGATCGCCTGCGACCATCTGGTGCGGCCCTGGCTGATCAGTTTCGGGGTGGCAATGCCGCTGGCGCTGGTGATTCTGGGCGTGTTCGGCGGCTTTCTGTCGTTCGGCTTCCTCGGGCTGTTCATCGGGCCGAGCCTGCTGGCGGTGGCCTTCACCCTGCTGACCGCCTGGCGCAGCCGCATCGCCTGAAAGCCGCTCCACCGGTGCCGGCGGGGTACCGCCATTTACCCGCAACCTTTCATGGGTGTAATCTTCGCCGCCCGTATGCAGGGCCGGGAGAAGATGACATGCGGGCATCGACCCACGGCGGCATCGACTGCGACGTGCATCCGGCGCTTCCCGGCATCGCGGCGCTGCTGCCCTACCTGAATGATTACTGGTGCGATCAGGTCGCCATCCGCGGCATCGGCGGCCTCGATCTGCTGAGCTTCCCCGCCGGCGCCATTGCGCATGGCCGGCCGGACTGGCGCCCGGAGTCCGCTGACCGGCCGGGGGCCGACCTTGCCGCCCTGCGCGCCCAGGCGCTGGACGGCTTCGGCACCCGCATTGCCATCCTCAACTGCCTCCATGGCATCGAGGCGCTGGGCGACGCCGATCTGGCCGCCGCCCTGGCCCGCGCCCTGAACGACTGGATCGCCGCCGAATGGCTCGACCCCGAGCCACGGCTGCGCGCTTCCATCATCATCCCCACCCAGGACCCCGTGCAGGCGGTCGAGGAGATCGAGCGCCGCGCCGGCGACCCGCGCTTCGTGCAGGTGATGGTGCTGGCGATGGGCGACATGCCGCTGGGCAAGCGCCTGCTCTGGCCCATCTGGGCGGCGGCCGAGCGGCACGGCCTGCCGTTGGCGATCCACGCCGGCGGCATCGCTCACCACGCCAGCACCGGCAATGGCTGGCCGTCCTACCACCTGGAGGACTACGTGGTGGCGTCGCACGCCTTCCAGGCGCAACTGCTCAGCCTGTTCGCCGAGGGGGTGTTCCGCCGCTTCCCGGCGCTCACCGTGGTGCTGCTGGAATCCGGCTTCACCTGGCTGCCCGCCTTCCTGGCCCGCGCCAACCGCATCTGGCAGGCCATGCCGGCGCCATTGCGCCCCGATGACCGCCCACCCGCCGACATCATCCGCGCCCATGTGCGGGTCACCCTGCAACCGGCCGACGCGCCGCCGGAGCCGCGCGATCTGCCCCATGTGCTCGACCAGCTTGCCGCCGATCAGATGCTGCTGTTCTCGACCGACTATCCGCACTGGCATTTCGACGGGCGCGACGCTTTTCCCCCCGGCTTCCCGACCGCCCTGCGCCGCCGCGTGTTGGCGGATAATGCGCTTGAAACCTACCCGCGCCTGCGTGCCGCGCTGCCCGAGGAGACGACCGCATGACCCCCGATGACGGCCGGCCGCCCGCGCTGCTGCGCGAGAAGCGCGCCCATGCGCGCGCCCATGCGCGCGCCCGGGTGATCGACTGCGACCTGCGCCACGCGCTGCACCCGCTGACCGAGCTGCACCCGTACCTGTCCAGACGCTGGCGCGACCACCTGGACCATTACGGCACCCGCGCGCCGGTGCCGTTTGCCGGCACCGCGCCGGTGCCCCCGCTGCCGGACCTGGAAGCCCTGCGCGCCCAGCTGCTCGACCGGTACGACATAGAATACGGCCTGCTGCATCTGCTGGCCCCGCTCGGCATGGACCAGCGCAACCAGGAACTCGGCGCCGCCCTTTGCCGCGCGCAGAACGAATGGGTAATCGAACACTGGACCAGCCGGGACAAGCGCCTCAGGGCCGCCATCACCGTGCCGGGCGAGGACGCCGAAACCGCGGTGGAGGAAATCGAGCGCTGGGCCGGCCATGCCGATTTTGTCCAGATCGCGCTGGTCACCCGCAGCATCGAACCGCTTGGCCGCCGCCGTTACTGGCCCATCTATGACGCCGCCGCCCGCCACAATCTGCCGGTGGCCCTGTATGCCGCCGGCCATAACGGCCACGCCGTTTCCGCCGCCGGCTGGCCCAGCCATGCCTTGGAGGAACAGCACGCAGCGGCGATCGCCCAGCAGGCCGCGGTGGTGAGTCTGGTCACCGAAGGCGTGTTCGAACTGCATCCCTCGTTGCGCATCGTGCTGGTCGATGCCGGTTTCGCCTGGCTGCCGTCATTGTGCTGGCGGCTCGACCGCGCCTGGGCGCGCATGCGTGACGAAGTGCCGCACCTGACCTTGCCGCCCTCCGGCTATATCGGCCAGCATTTCTGGTTCACCACCCATGCCGCCGACGCGCCGGAGCGCCCGGAGGATCTGCGCCGGGTGATCGAGTGGGTCGGCTGGGACCGCATTCTGTACGGCTCCGGCCCCTTGCACGGGGAGCCGGACAATCCCGAGCAGTCGTTTCCCATCCGCCTGTCCGAGGAGGAACGGCGCATGCTATTCAACGCCAACGCGCGGGCGGTGTACGGGCTGGGGTGAGGGTCGGGGATGGCCACGCCGTAGCGTTATGACGTGTTCATTTCCTACAGCCAGCGCGACCGCGAGGCCCATCCCGCCCGCGAAGCCGCCGGCTGAGCGCGCCTATCCCGCCTGCTTCGCCCGCGCCACGATCCGCCCCTCCACCTCGGCGGGCGGCCCGGCCAGCCCCCGCCCGCGCAGCAGTGACGCCGTGCGCCGCAACTGCGCCAGATAGGCCCGGCACATCCGGCACAGCAGCAGATGCCACCGCACCGCCAGAAACCTGCGCACCGGCAGGGCGCCCTCCATGTAATCGGTGGCGTGCTCGCTCACCTCACGACAGGTCAGCACGACATTCATCCTCACGCGCATGACAGGACGACTCCGCCCGCCCAACCACCGTTACACCCCGCCACCCCTGCTGTAATCTCCCCCCATCATGCCCGATCCGGAATTCGACTCCCCCGCCTTCCTCGCCGCCCTGCGCGGCGGCGACGAGGCCGCCTATCGCCGGCTGATCCGCCGCTACCACGGCTCGCTGGTCGGCGTGGCCGGCAGCATCATCGGCAGCCGCGCCCAGGCCGAGGAAGTGGTGCAGGATTCCTGGCTCGCCGTGTTCGCCTCGATCGCCGGCTTCGAGGGCCGTTCCACCCTGGCGGCCTGGATTTTCACCATCGTGCTCAACCGCGCCCGCAGCCGCGCCCGCCAGGAAGGCCGCCTGGTCGCCCTGCCGGACGGCCTGGCCGGCGGCGAGCGCGGCCTGCCGGACAGCGAATTCCAGCCCGACGGCCACTGGCGCGAAATCCCCGCTTTGTGGGACCATCTCGACCCCGAGCGCGTCATCGCCGGCCGCCAGCTTTGGGACCACGTGCAGCAGGTCATCGAGCACCTGCCGGCCGGTCAGCGCGCCGTCATCATCCTGCGCGACATGGAAGGCGCCAGCGCCGGGGAAGCCTGCACCCTGCTGGCGATCTCGCCGGAAAACCAGCGGGTGCTGCTGCACCGCGCCCGCAACCGCATCCGCGCCGCCATCGACGCCCTGCTGGGGGAAAAGCGCCAGCCCGTGCTCCCCCGCGCCGCCCGCAACACGCTGAAATCCTTCCTTGCCTTCCTGGCCGTCGCTCACGTCCCGCCGAGGAAATCCCGGCTCGCCGCGGCGTAATCCGCCTCCCGCGTCACCTGCCGCAGCAGCGCCGCCGAGGGCTGGTTGGTCAGCGCCCCGGGCGGGGTACCGGCGCGCAGCGCCGCCAGCGTTTCCTGCACCGCCCGCATGGCCGCCATGAACGGATGGTGCCCCTGCAACGCCAGCCGCGCCCCCGCGCCGGCCAGCGCCGCCCGGCTGAACCCGTCGCCGCCGCCGCCCAGAATGATCGGCTTGCCGGTGGCCTCATGCAGCGCCCGTACCTGCTCCAGCGCCTTCACCCCGGTGAAGAACAGCGCATCCGCCCCCGCCCCGGCATAAGCGCGCGCCCGCGCCAGCGCCTCATCCAGCCCGCCCGCCTGCAACGCGCTGGTCCGCCCGACGATCACCAGCGAGGGGTCGCCGCGCGCCGCCAGCGCCGCCAGCAGCTTGCCCAGCCCTTCCTCGCGCGACACCAGTCGCAGCCCGCCATCGCCATAGGGACGCGGCAGCAGCGTGTCCTCGATGGTCAGCGCCGCCACCCCGGCCACTTCCAGCTCCCGCACCGTCCGCTGCACGTTCAGCGCGTTGCCGTAGCCGTGGTCGGCGTCCACCAGCAGCGGCAGCCGCGCCGTCGCCCGGGTCATCCGCCGGATCTGCTCGGCGAACTCGGTCAGCGTCAGCACCACCACATCCGGCGCCCCCAGCACCGCCAGCGAGGCGATCGAGCCGGCGAACATGCCCGCCTCGAAGCCCAGATCCTCGGCGATCCGCGCCGAGACCGGATCGAACACCGACCCGGGATGCACGCAATCCTCCCCTGCGAGAATGGCGCGGAAGGCGCGGCGGCGATCCGTAAAGCTCATCTTCATCTTCCCGTGTCGTCGTTACGCGCTATTCTTGCCCGGATTCGCGGATGAGCGGGAGACGGCGGATGGACCAACCCGACTTCGACACCCCCGGCCTCGCCGCCCGGCTTGAGCATGCGGGGCCGGCGGCGGCGGACCGGCTGGATTTCGCCGCCATCCTTGTGGACGCCGACGGCATGGTCCGCGCCTGCAACCAGGCCGCCGCCGCGCTGCCGGGGCTGCACGCCACCGCCGCCGTGGGCCGCGCCTTCTACACCGAGGTCGCCCCGTCGCTGGCCAACGCCGACATCCGTGGCCGCATCCAGCGCGCCCTGGAGCGTGGCGCCCTGGACCTGGAGTTCAGCCATGACGGCGCGCTGAGCGGGTTGCGGGGCCGCATGCAGCCGGCCGCCGGCGGCGGGTTCTGGCTGTTCCTGCAAGCGGCGTAGCCCTACTGCCGGGCGACCGGCTCGGGGGCGGCCGGCGTGCCGAACAGGGCGGCGTTGACCGCCTCGCGCAGCCGGCTTTCGTCATACGGCTTCTGCAACACGGTGAACCCCTCCTTGCGCGCCTGCTCGGCCGCGCCGCCATAGCCGCTGGCCAGGATCACCGGCACATGCACGTCGCGCGCGCGCAGCACCCGTACCAGGTCGAAGCCGCTCATCCCGCCCGGCATCATGATGTCGGTCAGCACCAGCGCATAGCTCTGCGCCTCCAGCAGCGACAGCGCCGCGCGCCCTGAATCGGCGACCGCGACATCGAAGCCCAGCACCTCCAGCCGGGCACGGGTCACCATGGCGACATCGGTGTTGTCCTCCACCAGCAGCACGCACAGGCCGGCGCCGGGCGTATCGGCGAACTGCGCGGCCGGCGGGCGGACGGCCGGTGGCTCGGCGCAATGCGGCAGATAGATCGTCACCGTGGTGCCCAGGCCCAGCGTGCTGTCGATGGTGGCCACGCCGCCGGACTGCCGCGCGAACCCATAGACCTGCGACAGGCCAAGCCCGGTGCCGCGGCCGACCTCCTTGGTGGTGAAGAACGGGTCGAACACCCGCGCCAGCAGCTCCGGCGGGATGCCGGTGCCGGTGTCCAGCATCGACAGCGCGACGAAGTCGCCGGTCAGTCCCTCGATGTCGAGCGCGGCCGGCAGCATCACCCGGCGCAGGCGCACGGTCAGGCGCCCGCCCTGCGGCATGGCGTCGCGCGCATTCACCGCCACGTTCAGCACCGCCAGCTCAAACTCCGACGGATCGACCTTGACCACGAAGGCGCCCGGCGCCGCCGCGGTTTCCAGCACCAGTTCGATGTCGCCGCGCAGCGAATGGGCGAGCAGGCCGCGCAGATCGGCCAGCGTGGCGGCCAGATCCACCGGCTCGGGATACAGCGCGCGGCGGCGGGCGAAGGCGAGCAACTGCCGCGTCAGCGTCTCGCCGCGCCGCACCGCGGCGGCGATCATGTCCAGCGAGCGGATGTCGCCGGCTTCGCGCGGGCGGCGGCGCATGCGGTCCACGCTGCCCAGCACGATCATCATCAGGTTGTTGAAGTCGTGCGCCACCCCGCCGGTCAGCTCGCCCAGCGCTTCCAGCCGCTGCGCGCGCTGCAGCGCGTCCTCGGCGGTGGTGCGGCGCTCGGCCTCGTCGAACAAAGCCCGGGTGCGGATCAGCGCGACCCACAGCGCGCCCAGCATCAGCGCGGTGGCGGGCACGCCGAACAACAGATGGGTGGCCAGCGTGCCCAGCCATTCGGCGCGGATGGCAGCGGTTTCCAGCCCGGCGACGACGACCAGCGGGTAGGGGTCGATCCGCCGCCAGGCCAGCCGCCGCTCGCGGCCGTCGAACGCGGAAATCAGGGTCAGCACGCCATGGTCGGCCGGGCCGGAAACGGCGTCCAGGATGCCCAGCCGTCGCGGCGCCGCCGCCTCGGGGGGCAGCGGCGGAAAGCGCGCCAGCAGCGTGCCGTCGGTGCGCGACAGCGTGAGGGTGAAACCCGGCGCACTGCCGATGCCGCGATAGAATTTCTCGAAGTTGCCGGGCAGCAGCGAGGCGGTGACCACGCCGTCGAACCGCCCGTCCGGCCCGTCGCGCCGGCGCGAGATGCCGATGAAGGGGGCGCCGCTGTCGAGCAGCGGCCGCAGCACCGCGCCGACGAACAGGCCGGCATCGCCCTGCGCCTGGGCGGCGAAGTAGTCGCGGCCGCTCACGTTGATGCCAGGCAGGCTGGTCGTGTAGTCGGTGGCGGAGACGTGGCCGTCGGCGCCCATGATCCAGATCGACTGCAGATACGGCAGCCGGGTGGACATCGCCTTCAGCCGCGCGTGCCAGCGCGGAAACCCGGCGCGAATGGCCGTGTCGGGCAGGCCGGCGGTCATGTCGATCAGGTTCTGCAGCAGCACGTCGGTGCTCTGGAACACCTTCAGCGCCTGCTCGTGAAGCATGTCGGCGGTGCGGACCAGCCGTTCATCGGCCTCGCGGTGGGCGGCGCGGCCGATGTTCAGCGCCCCCCAGCCGAGCAGCAGCAGGGGCAGGGTGGCGCAGCCAACCATCGCCAGGCTCAGAACCCGCAAGGAGGCGCGCCGCGGCGATTGCATCAAGCCTCCCCGGATTGCCATCGAGCCCGATTGCCATCTGAAAGGAGTCCACTAATGCGCGCCGACCGCGGCCGGAAGGTTACGGTCGTTCACGCTTTCGGGAGCGGGGTTGCCCCGCCGCCCCGTCCCGCCGCCCCGTCCTACCGGACGTTGGCGCGTCCCGATGTCAGCGCGTCCGGCGCGGTTTCGCCGTGGGCGCGGCCGGCGCCACCTTGGGGGCGGGGGGAAGATCCTCCTCCAGGATGGACAGATTGACCGAATAGGATACCTCGCCGTCCTCGCGGTCCTGATAGAGCGTGCCGATGACCTCGTCCTCCACCGCCACCTCCACGCTCAGGCCGGGCTTGGCGGGCGGCACCACACGGATGCGGTCGCTGCCCAGCAGGCGGCGCAGATAGGTCTGCACGCGCTCCATGTCGGTTCGGGTCATGCTGGCGTCTTTCTCCCGGGTGATGCCCATGCCTCCGGTTAGCGCGTCGGCGCGCGCAGGCCAAGGGCCACGGACCGGAACCGCCGCATAACGCCGCGAAGCGGCGCGCTGCCCGGTGCGGCCCGGGGATTGCAACTCAGCTTTCCACCGGGCGGCAAATGTCAGCAACCGGCTTACGGCGCGGCCGTTGTTGAGCTATTGCTTCAGCAACCACCCGGAGATCCCTGATGCGCGTTATGGCGGCGCGGGCGTGTCTGGCAACCTGCCTGGGATGGGCGCTGGCGGCATCGCCGCTGTTCCCCCGGCATGCCGGGGCGCAGGCGCCACCGCCCGATCCCGCCGCCATCTGGACGATCCAGCTGGAGAACGCCGCGATCACCACGGCGGCGCTGGCCGACCGCGACTACACCAACGGCATCCGGCTCGGCTGGACCTCGGCCGAGGGCGGCGCGCCGGATTTCCTGGCCGGCGTCGGGCAGGCGCTGTGGGGTGAGGGGCGGCAGCGCATCGCCGTCGATGTCAGCCAGCAAATCTATACGCCGACCGACAGCAACGCGGCCGATCCACCGCTGAACGACCGTCCCTACGCGGGGGTGCTGCTGGGCACGCTGTCGCTGATCCACGACAGCGCCGAGGGCGGACAGAACGGCGGCGGCGCGCTCGGCGTGCTTTCGGCCGGGCTTGGCTGGGTCGGGCCGGCGGCGCTGGCCGAGCAGACGCAGAGCGGCTTTCACGAACTGATCGGCCAGCGGCGCGATGCCGGCTGGGACACCCAGTTGCACAACGAGCCGCTGATCCAGCTGACCGGCGCGCGCACCTGGCGCTTGCCGACCGGGGCCGCCGGCGGGCTGGAGACCGATCTGCTGCCCACGATCACGGCCGCCGCCGGCAATTTGCGAATCTACGCCCAGGCCGGCGTGACCCTGCGGCTCGGCGAGGGGCTGGACAGCGATTACGGCGTGGCCCGCATCCCTCCCGGCCTGACCGGCACCGACGTGTTCCGCCCGACCCGGCCGTTCGCCTGGTACGTGTTCGCCGGCGCCGACGCGCAGGCCGTGGCCTATGATGTCACGCTGAACGGCAATCTCTGGCATGACAGCCGCAGCGTGACGGTCACGCCGCTGGTCGGCGAGTTCCAGGCGGGGGTGGCGTTGCTGTTCGACAGCGTCCGGCTGTCCCTGACGCAGGTGTTTCAGACCCAGGAATACCAGCACCAGAAGGGCGGGCTGCACCAGTTCGGCTCGCTGGCGCTGTCGCTGCGGTTCTGATCCGGCGCTGAACGGCCGCCCGTCTACTCCCCGGCCAGCCGGGCGGCCATCAGCGGCACGCCGAGCCGCATCAGCCGGGAGATGTCGCCCACGCCATCCATCGCCAGCACCGCGTCGGCCAGCCGGGCGGTGCGCTCCGGCCCCAGCACCGGCGTTGCCAGCGCGTCGAACTTGGCGCGCAGATCGTCGGCGGTGGGGAACGTCTCCGGCTCGCCGATCGGCACCGCGACAACCCGCGAGAAAGTGCCGCCACGGGTGACGACGGTCAGCCGCCCGGCCATCGGGCCGAGGCCCGCCATGTCGGGGTCGTGCTGGCATTGCACCTTCGCCAGCAGCCGCCGGATGGCGGGGTCGTGCAGCAGCCGGTAGGAATCCCACTCCATGATGCCGGTGGCCAGCGCGCAGGCGATCACGAACGGGCCACTGATCTGGGCGTCCACCACGCTTGTCGGGTCGGCCTTGCGCGCGGCCGGCTCGCCCACCAGCAGCATGCCGGCCGGCGACAGCCCGTAGGTGACGGACTCGATTTCCTCGGCCCCGAGTTTGTGCGCGGCGCGCAGCGCCAGCGCGGCGTCGATGCCCGCATGGCTGTAGCGGCAGCACGGGTATGGTTTGACCGCCGTGCGCATGAGTTCGAAATCGTTGCCGAGGCCCTGCACCGCCCGCTCGGGCGCCGCGTCGGCGGCGTAGGCGCGCAGGAAGCCATGCTGTCCTTCCAGGGCCGCCTCGGCGCCGCGGAAGCCCTCGGCCGCCAGGGTCGCCGCGGCCAGCCCGGCCAGCGCCGCCCAGCCGCCGTGAAAGCGCTTGGTCCAGGCGCCGTTGGCGAGGAACTGCATGCTGCCGGCGGCTTGGCTCAGCCCGATGCCGAGCGCCGATTCGATGCCGGCGGCGTCCAGGCCGAGCACAAGCCCGGCCGCCGTCGCGGCACCGAACACGCCGCAGGTGGCGGTCGGGTGGAAGCCGCGCTCATAATGGGAGCGGGCGGGCAAGGCGAGCGCCACCCGGCAGGCCACCTCATAGCCGGCGACGATGCCGGCCAGCACCTCCGCGCCGGTTGCCCCCGCCATCTCGCCGGCGGCCAGCGCCGCCGGTATCACCGTCGTGCCGGGATGCAGCGAGCCGGCGGCATGGGTGTCGTCGAAATCGAGCGAATGGCCGAAGGCGCCATTGAGCAGGGCGGCTCCCGCCGGTGTCCAGCGGCACGGGTCGCCGAACACGCAGGCATGACCCGCCCCCAGGCCAAGCGCCCGGACGGCGCCCAGCAGCGCCTGCGAGCTTTCGGCTTCGTGGCGCGCGCGCACGATATTGCCGACCAGGTCCAGGGCGAGCAGCCGGGCGCGTCCCACCACCTCCGGTGGCAATGCCGGCAACGCCACCGCCGCGGCAAATCGGGCCAGTTGGGTCGTGACGCCCATTGTCGTTTCCTCCGCAACGGCCCAATCTAACCCGCCGGCGTGGCGGAATGCCAGCTTCGGATGCAGGCTTGTCGCCAGCTTGTGATTGCCCGCGACTCGGGCGGCGTGGCAGATGCCCCGCCATGCTTGATCGCCGCTCCCTGCTGGCCGCCGCGCCAGCCCTGCTTGCCGGCCCCGCTTTCGCGCAGGCGCCGCAGGCTCCGTCCCGCATCTCCACCCCGGAGGAAGCCGCCAGCTTCGCCCGCTACATCGCCGGCGTGAAGGAGGACGCCCGGAAAAAGGGCATTTCGCCGGAGGTGCTCGACCGCGCCTTCGCCGGCGTGCACATCGCCTGGCGGGTCATCGAGCTGGACCGCAACCAGCCCGAGGTGAAGCTCACCTGGGAGCAGTACCGCACCCGCATCGTCAGCGAGCAGCGCATCCTGCGGGGCCGCGAGCAACTCGCAAAACATCGTGATCTGCTGCTGCGGGTGCAGGACCGCTTCGGCGTGCCGCCCGCCATCATCATCGGGCTGTGGGGTCTGGAATCCGATTACGGCCGCCAGATGGGCGGTTTCAACGTCGTCGAGGCGGTGGCGACGCTGGCCTGGGAGGGCCGCCGCGGCGCCTATTTCCGCGGACAACTGATGGACTGCCTGAAAATCCTCCAGGCCGGCGACATCCCGCCCGAGAAGATGGTGGGAAGCTGGGCCGGCGCGATGGGCCAGACCCAGTTCATGCCGGACAGCTTCCTGCGCTACGCGGTGGACTTCGACGGCGACGGCCGGCGCGACCTGTGGAACAGTTTTCCCGATGTGTTCGCTTCCACCGCCAACAATCTGGCGGTGGAGGGGTGGAAGGCGAGCCAGCCCTGGGGCATGCCGGTGCGCCTGCCCGACGGCTTCGACCCGGCCATGACCGGCCGCGACAAGCGCCGTCCGGCGGGGGAGTGGACCCGGCTGGGCGTGTATCCCTATGACGGGCGGGCGCCGCAGCCGGCCGACGCGGCGGCGGCGGTCATTCTGCCGGGCGAGCCGGCGGGCGAGGCTTTCCTGGTCTATTCCACCAACTTCCGGGCGCTGCGGGCGTACAACCCGTCCGACAAATACGCGCTGTGCATCTGCCTGCTGGCCGACCGGATCGCCGCTTGAGCCGTTACCGCCCCGCGCTGCTGCTGCCCGCGCTTCTGCTGATCAGCGTTCTGGCCGGCTGCCAGCAGCAGGGCGCCCCGGCGGTGGCGCCGTCGCCGCGCTACGTGGTGGGCGCGCCCTACCAGGCCGGCGGCGTCTGGCGCTACCCGCGCGAGCAGTTCACCACCACCGATACCGGGCTGGCGAGCGTGACAACCCGCGGCCCGGGGCTCACCGCCGACGGCGAGGCGTTCGACCCGACCGCGCTGGCGGCCTCCCACCGCACGCTGCAACTGCCGGCGCTGGCGCGGGTGACCAACCTGGAGACCGGGCTGGCGGTGCTGGTGCGGCTCAACGATCGCGGCCCGGACTCCCCCGCCCGGCTGATCGCGGTGACCCCCCGCACCGCGGCCTTGCTCGGCGCCACCGGCGACGCGCCGTTCCGGGTGCGCGTGCAGGTGATGGAGACCGAGAGCCGCCAGCTTGCCGGCGGCATGGCGACCGCCGCGCCGTTGCAGGTGGCGGCCGCCCCGCGCGACACGGTGCAGCAGGAAAGCCTGGCCCCGCCCGCCGGCGCCACCCAGGCCGGCCGCGTCCGCATTGCCGCCGCCGGCCCCGCCGTGGCGGCGGCGGCCCCCGGCGCCGAGCCCGCCGCCGTGCCGCTGCGCCTGCCCGAGCAGGTCTGGCGCAGCCCGCCCGCGCCAGGGGCGCTGTATGTGGAATGCGGCAGCTTCGCGCGGCCGCAATACGCCGCCTTGATGCAGGCGCGGCTGGCGGGGCTGGGCGCGCGGGTTTCCGCCGACGCCAACGCCCCGCGCGATGCGGCCTGGCGCGTGCGCGTCGGCCCGCTGCCCGACACGGCGGCGGCCGAGCGCGCCCTGGACCAGGCCCTGCGCGCGGGCGTATCTGATGCCCGAATCGTCGTGGACGACCGCTGAACTGTTCCGGTCCGCGCAAGGAGCCGCCTGATGCTGAGCCGTCGCCTTCTGCTGGCCGGTGTTGCCATGTCCGTGCCCGGCCTCGCCGGCGCCCAGGCGCCCCGCCCCGCCCCGCGCGCCGCCACCCGCGCGCCGACCGGGCGTGCCGGCCGCCGTCCCGCCGAGCCGGCGCCCCCCGGCACCCCGGCCAGCACCCCGCTCGGCCCGCTGGATACCGCCGCCCGCTGGGCGGTGATCCAGGATTTCAACACCGGCGCCACCCTGCTGGAAAAGGACGCCGACGCGCCGATGCCGCCGTCGTCCATGACCAAGCTGATGACGATGTATATCGTCTACAGCCTGCTGAAATCCGGCCGCCTCCAGCTGACCCAGGAACTGCCGGTCACCGAGCGCGCCTGGCGCATGGGCGGGTCGAAGATGTTCGTGCAGATCGGCTCGCAGGTGAAGGTCGAGGACCTGATCCGCGGCGTCATCGTGCAGTCCGGCAACGACGCCTGCATCGTCTTCGCCGAGGCGATCGCCGGCTCGGAGGAGCAGTTCGCCGAGCTGATGAACCAGAAGGCGAAGGAACTCGGGCTGGAGCACAGCAATTTCCGCAACGCCACCGGCTGGCCCGACCCCGAGCAGCGGATGAGCGCGCGCGACATCGCCAACCTGGCCCGGCGGCTGATCCAGGATTTCCCCGAATTCTACAAGTATGACGACGAGAAAACCTTCAAATATAACAATATCGAACAGCAAAACCGCAACCCTCTGGTGCAGAAGGGGCTGGCCGACGGGCTGAAGACCGGCCACACCGACGAAGGCGGCTACGGGCTGGTGGCGAGTGCGGAGCGCAGCGGGCGGCGGGTGGTGATGGTGGTCAACGGCCTGACCTCGATGCACCAGCGCGCCGAGGAGAGCGAGCGGCTGCTGGAATGGTCGTTCCGCGAGTTCGAGGACGTCACCCTGTTCACCGCCGGCGACACGGTGGAGCAGGCGCCGGTATGGCTCGGCACCCGCCCGACGGTGCCGCTGGTGGGCGGGCGCGATCTGGCGGTGACCATGCCGCGCGGCTGGCGCAACCGGGCGAAGATCACCCTGGAATACGACAGCCCGGTGCCCGCACCGGTCACCCGCGGCAGCACGCTGGGCCGGCTGACCGTGTCCGGCCAGGGCGTGCCGGACCTGCAGGTGCCGCTGCTGGCCGGGGCGGACGTGCCAAGGCTGAGCCTGCCCGGTCGGGGCCTGGCGGTGCTGACCCGCTTCGTCACCGGCAGCTGAGCCGTGCCGCCGCGCCGCGGCGTGTTCGTGGCCCTGGAGGGCGGCGACGGCAGTGGCAAGACCGGCGCCCTGGCGCGTCTGGCCGAGGCGCTGTGCGACCTGCCCGGCGGTCTGCTCACCACCCGCGAGCCGGGCGGCACGCCGGAGGGCCAGGCCATCCGCGGCCTGCTGCTGGCGCGCGGCACCCATGACTGGGAACCCCAGGCCGAGCTTCTGTTGGTTGCCGCGGCGCGGGCGCAGCACGTGGCGCGGGTGATCCGCCCGGCGCTGGCGGCGGGGCGGGTGGTGGTATCGGATCGCTATGTCGGCTCCACCCTGGCCTATCAGGGCGCCGGCCGCGGCCTGGACGCGGCCGAAATATTGATGCTCCATAAGCATTCCACCGGCGACCTCTGGCCCGACCTGACCGTGGTGCTCGATGTCGATCCCGAAACCGCCCTGGCGCGGGGAATGGCGCGGCTGCGCGCGGAGGGGAGCGGGGAGGACCGGTTTGAATCGCTGGGGCTGGCGTTTCAGCACCGGGTGCGGCGGAGTTTTCTCGACCAGGCGGCGGCGGCGCCGTTGCGGCACGCGGTGATCGATGCTGGGCGGCCGGCGGCGGTGGTGCAGGCGGAGGTGGCGCGGGTCGTTCTGGATTTCGTTGGCGGCAAGTAGCGTTGAATTATTATACAGTATTGCTTCCCGCCCGGCGCCCGCTGCCAGCGGCGAAGTTTCCGCCGGGACCGCTCACGCCGCGACCGCGACTACTTCCAGCCGCCGCCCAAGCGCCCGCAGCGCCGTTTCCACCCCGCCGATATGGCTGCGGTACAGCGGATCGCGCAGGCGCCGCACGGCTTTTTCGTCCAGGCCGATCCGGCGGCCCAGTTCGACATTGGAGATGCCGGCCGCGAGCATGGCGTCATGCAGCGCCAGCTTGGCGGCAACCAGCGGCGGCACGCGGGCAACCGGCCGGCCGTTCACGGCGGACGGCTGTGGCAGGGGTTTCCCATCATCGGTATAGAACGACAACGCCGTCACCAGCGCGTCTTCGGCCATCGCCGCAACCTCTGCCTCGGTATCACCTTCGGTAATCGCCTCGGGCACGTCCGGGAACGTCACGGTCCAGCCGCCTTCAGACTGCGGCTCGATGGCATAGGGGTAAGTATAGCGCACCGGTCAGTCCTCCAGGTCGTTCGGCGACAGGCCGATCTGCTTAAGGATACCGCGGAACGTTCCGGTTTTCATGTCATGGGCGTGGCGCGGAATGACCGTTCCAAGGCCGTTCAGCCGAACCTTCGTGTGGTTGCCACCCTCCGACACCTCAATGGGCAGACCATGCCGCGTGGCGAACCGGTTGATGCGGCGGAGCAGTTCAGCCGGTTTCATCGGCACAATATCGGACGTTTATGCCCGAGTGTCAACCCATACCCCGTACACACAAACCCCCGCGCCAAGATGGCGCGGGGGCAAGGCAGGCACGTGGACGAAAAAAGCGGATCAGACCGAGTAGTACAGCTCGAACTCGACCGGGTGCGGGGTGTGCTCAAGCCGGTACACCTCGTTGAACTTCAGCTCGATATAGCTCTCGATCTGGTCGGACGTGAACACGTCGCCGGCCAGCAGGAACTCGTGATCGGCTTCGAGTTCGCCGAGCGCCTGACGCAGGCTGCCGCAGACGGTCGGGATGCCCTTCAGTTCCTCCCGCGGCAGGTCGTACAGGTCCTTGTCCATCGGGTCGCCCGGATGGATCTTGTTTTTGATGCCGTCCAGCCCGGCCAGCAGCATGGCCGCGAAGGCCAGGTACGGGTTGGCGGCCGGATCGGGGAAGCGGACCTCGACGCGCTTGGCCTTCGGGCTGGTCGCATACGGGATGCGACAGGAAGCCGAACGGTTGCGCGACGAGTAGGCCAGCAGCACCGGCGCCTCGAAGCCCGGGATCAGCCGCTTGTAGCTGTTCGTGGTCGGGTTGGTGAAGGCGTTGATCGCCTTGGCGTGCTTGATGATGCCGCCGATGTAGTGCAGCGCCGTCTCCGACAAATCGGCGTAGGCGTTGCCGCCGAACAGCGGCTTGCCGTCCTTCCAGATCGACTGGTGAACGTGCATGCCCGAGCCGTTGTCGCCATAGATCGGCTTCGGCATGAACGTCGCGGTCTTGCCGTAGCTGTGCGCCACGTTGTGGATGACGTATTTGTAGATCTGAAGGCTGTCGGCCAGCTTCACCAGCGGGCCGAACTTGATGCCCAGTTCATGCTGGGACGGCGCCACCTCATGGTGGTGCTTTTCGACGACGACGCCCATCTCGGCCATGGTGGAGAGCATCTCGGCGCGCAGGTCGCTCTCGCTGTCCACCGGCGGCACCGGGAAGTAGCCGCCCTTGACGCCCGGGCGATGGCCCAGGTTGCCCTCGGGGTAGTCCTTCAGGCTGGCGCCCGGGCCTTCCTGGCTGTCGACCTGGTAGGTGCCGTAGTTCGGGCCGGTGCCGTAGCGGACGCTGTCGAACACGAAGAATTCGGCCTCGGGGCCGAACACCGCGGTGTCGCCGACGCCCGACGCCTTCAGGTAGGCCTCGGCCTTCTTGGCGGTGCTGCGCGGGTCGCGGGTGTAGGGCAGGCCGGTCGACGGCTCGATCACGTCGCAGACCAGGATCAGCGACGGCTTGGCCGCGAACGGGTCCAGCACCGCCGTGCTCGGGTCCGGCAGCAGGATCATGTCGGATTCGTTGATCACCTTCCAGCCGGCGATCGAGGAGCCGTCGAAGCCGAAGCCGTCGCGGAACACGTCTTCGTCAATGGTGGAAATATGCTGCGCGGTGTGCTGCCACTTGCCGCGGGGGTCGGTGAACCGCAGGTCCACGTATTCGACGGAATGCTCCTTCAGCAGCTCCAGAACCTTTTCCACGCCGCCATCGGTCGTCTTACTCATTACCTCATCCCTCGTCCAAACGCCGCCGGGCGGCGCGCAGGGAAGCCGCCCCACGCGGCTCCCGTCAGCTTCCCCTTTACGAGCTTCGCATTGGGGCCGGAAGTCGATTTCGTTTGCCGGCCGGCGCGGTCACGGATGGCCGGTCAGATCGCATCCTCCCCCCGTTCGCCGGTGCGGATGCGCACCACTTCCTCGACCGAGCTGACGAAGATTTTGCCGTCGCCGATGCGCCCCGTGCGGGCGGCGGCCATGATGGCCTCGACCGCGCGTTCGACCACGTCGTCCTCGCAAACCACCTCGATCTTCACCTTGGGCAGGAAATCCACCACGTATTCGGCGCCGCGGTAAAGCTCGGTGTGCCCCTTCTGGCGCCCGAACCCCTTCGCCTCGACCACCGTGATGCCCTGCAACCCAACCTCGTGCAACGCCTCCTTCACCTCGTCAAGCTTGAACGGCTTGATGATCGCCTCGATCTTTTTCATTCCCATTCAACCCGGTGTCCCGGGTCCCCCTCCAGTCGTCCTGGCAGCACGATGCCGGCTGCCGCTGCGGCGCCAGGTGGCGGCGCCCCCACGACCGCCCGTCCTGCCGGCAGGAGAGCGGTGCTCAAGGTTTGCACGAAGCGTGCCACCCCGCAACGTCCGGAACGGCTTGCGGCTGTCGCCTGCGTGCCCGGAAAAGCGGCAACGAAGCCGCCCGGCTTCTGGGCTGTCCTGCCTGGTTTTGCGGCAGTATTGTTTCTCCCCCGCGGCGCCCCCATAATCTCCGCCCACCTTTCCATGGCGCCCGTCCTTCCCGGCCGGGGCGGCGCCGGCAGCGTCCGGCCGGCGAGGTCAGCCCGCGGTGAAGTCGCCCAACGCGCTATTGTCAGCTACCGGAACGACCATCTTCACCGTCATGTCCGCCCTCGCGGCACGGCACGGCGCCATCAATCTCGGCCAGGGCTTCCCCGACACCGACGGCCCCGAGGACGTGCTGCGCGCCGCCGCCGCTGCCCTGCTGGACGGGCGCAACCAGTACCCGCCGATGACCGGCGTGCCCGAGCTGCGTCAGGCCGTCGCCGCCGCCAACGCCCGCTTCTACGGGTTGACGGTCGATCCCGATACCGAGGTGGTGGTGACCTCCGGCGCCACCGAGGCGATCACCGCCAGCCTGATGGCGCTGCTCGATCCTGGCGACGAGGTGGTGCTGATCGAGCCGCTTTACGACACCTATCTGCCGGTGGTGCGCCTGCTCGGCGCGGTGCCGCGGCTGGTGCGGCTGCAACCGCCGGCATGGGAACTGCCGCGCGCCGAACTGGCCGCCGCCTTCGGGCCGAAAACCAAGGCGATTTTGTTCAACACGCCGATGAACCCCACCGGCAAGGTGTTCACCGGCGACGAACTCGCCTTCATCGCCGGATTGCTCGCCCGCCACGACGCCTATGCGGTGTGCGACGAGGTCTATGAGCACCTCACCTATGACGGCTGGCGGCACATCCCGCTGATGACCCTGCCCGGCATGCGCGAGCGTTGCCTGCGCATCGGCAGCGCCGGCAAGACCTTTTCCCTCACCGGCTGGAAGGTGGGCTACATCACCGCCTGCCCGGCGCTGGCGACGGTCGCGGCCAAGGCGCACCAGAACCTGACCTTCACCACCCCGCCCAACCTGCAACGCGCGGTGGCGGTGGGGCTGGCCAAGGATGACAGCTACTTCCAGGGCCTGGCGGCCGATCTGGCGGTCAAGCGCGACCGGCTGGCCGAGGGGCTGGCGCGCATCGGCTTCGGCGTGCTGCCGGTGCAGGGCAGCTACTTCATTACCGCCGATTTCGCCCCGCTGGGCTGGAACGGCGACGACGTGTCGTTCTGCCGCCACATCACCGAGCATGCCGGCGTCACCGCGGTTCCGGTCACCGCCTTTTACGAGGGCGAGGCGCCCAGCCATTACGCCCGCTTCGCCTTCTGCAAGCGGCCGGAGGTGCTGGACGCGGCGCTCGGGCGGTTGGCGGCGCATTTTGCCGCGCCGGCCAGATAGGAACCCGGTGGCGTCAGGCGGGCAGGGGGCCGCCGCCCTTCGCCTCGCCGGCCGTCGGCGCCGTTGACGGGCCGGGCGGGTTCGGCGTAGACCGCGCCTCCACCGGGTATGGCGGGCGTAGCTCAGTTGGTAGAGCGCCAGGTTGTGGTCTTGGATGCCACGGGTTCGAGTCCCGTCGCTCGCCCCATCCCCTTCTCTCCGCGGGAACCGGCCGCCATCCGCTGATTTGGCGGCTGGCTGGTGTTAGCTCCCGCTTTACCGTCTTTGGCGCAATCCTGTCCCGCTTGCCGCCCACGCCGGCGGACGGGCCCCGGCGCCACCATGCCCGGTTGAGGGGGATATCCATCCTTGTCCGAAACGCTTTGCCTGCCCGAAACGCTTTGCCCACCGGCCCGATACGATCAGCCGGAACCGGGCATGTTCGAGGCGATTTACCGCGCCCTGAGCGCCAGTTCCCAGGACCTGATCGGACCGGCGGCGCCGCAGGTGCTGGCCATTCCTCTCCGCGATGACGCCGGCCGGGTGACCGGTGGCTTCTGGGGCTGCACGTTGTTTCGGTGGCTGAGCGTGCAGATGCTGTTCGTCCCCACGGCGTTGCGCGGCCAGGGCGTCGGCGCGGCGCTGATGGCGTCGGCGGAAGCCGAGGCCCGGCGGCGAGGCTGCTTCGGCGCCCAGGTTGACGCCTTCAGCTTCCAGGCGGCGCCGTTTTATGAAAAGCTCGGCTACACCCGGTTCGGTGTGCTGGCCGACTGCCCGCCCGGCTATGACCGCCTGTATTACAGCAAGCGCCTGGACCTGCCGTTTGCGGGCGTGGCCTGACGCAACCCGGTTTTCGCCGCTGCTGATGACGATCATCGATGCCGCCGCGGATCACCTGCGCCCTTTGTATGGCAAGTCGCCTGAAGGGGAGGGCGGGCTGTTGCGCATTTCCGTTTCCACCAAGGGCTGCTCGGGCATGTCCTACGTCATGGATGTCGTGAAGGCGGCCGGCCCGGGCGACGAGGTGGTGACGGACAAGGGAGTGAGCGTGGTGGTGGACCGCAAGGCCGCGCTGTTCCTGATCGGCACGGTCATGGATTACGAGGCGACGGCGCTTTCGGCCGGGTTCACGTTTAGCAATCCGAACGAGAAGGGCCGCTGCGGGTGCGGGGAAAGTTTCCACGTGTAGGGGGTGGGTTGCGGGAGGCATTGGCGCGGGCGGTGCGGTCCGCCATGGGGGCGGGGACGACGGCTTGGTGGTGATCTGAGGTTGTCCTGGCCCTCCATGTCTTTGCTGCGGCAGCGCAGTATGGATGGCCGGTCTGCGTGAGCCATGACGATTCTAGGCTTGCTGGGATTAGCCGTATGACCACTTAGTATCAGGTGATGGCGAAAACCAAACGCTATAACGAACCCCTTATCGCGCACTATGCGGCGGCGTCACATTCGCCTGGAAATTGGTCTGTGGGCGCAATGCCAAAAACTATTCACATGAAACGCTGAGGACGGTCGCGCAGGCCAACTGCGAAATCGTCCCGTTTCTTGATCGTCTCAGGCTGCTTTCATTCGCGCCAATGAGTGCGGATTCGTTGTCTATCGTGAGGCACACAATATTTCACAAACTAATTGACCGAAATGCCTCTCATCGGCATCACCGCCCAGTCGAATTTCTTGCCAAACTCGGCAGGAGTCCTTACAAATTCGCCAATATGAACAAAAAAATCCCGCGTCTCGCCGATTTTTATAATCTGCAACCTGCTCGGCTCGCCTAAACCAGTTATAATAAAGCCAGGCGGAAACGGGCCGCTAAACTCTTCAACAAAATACTCGCTGTCCTTTTTTGTCAACTTATCTCTTATGATGACTTTCAGACTGGTAATATTAAATTTCGTCGTATTTTTTAGTGTTATTACGAGTCCGTAGTTTATAGAAGCGCCAGACCCGGTGTTGAAACTTCCCACGTTAGCACTCAAAGCGCCTTCAAAATCTGGATCATAAGGAATGGCCACTGATGTTTTGCTTATACAAGCTCTCTCAATTGAATAGACGGCCGCTTGGTCTCGCGCTGTCCCCATATGCTGCAAGATGCATTCGTCAAATGGATCGGCAACAGCCGCTTGAGAAAATATAACTGTAGACACAAAAATAGCAGTAAGCAGATACGTTCTCATTTGCCGAGGATTCCTTTCGGAAGACCGCGCGTGTTGTCGCGGATTTTATGACTGCGTGCGATATCTGGAATCCGCCCCGCGGAGCTTCCGCAGATGGCTGTCTTCCAACAAGCGTATTTAGAACTCATGGCAAGCCGCTCAACACACTCCGGGTTGTGGCCGCAATTCGTGCCCTATAATCATAGGCTCTCGCTCCCAAATCCGGCTTCATTCCGTTGTGGTATAGTTGCCATAGCGCTTCCATGAGATCGTGTAGAGAATATAACACTTCATCAATTTTCTTAATTTCTGCTTTACTGAAAAGAGCGTCTGTTTGCGTCTTCGGTTGAAGTCCTTTGTGGGCGAACACCTTGTGGCGGATAGGGCCATATACAGACCTAAATTCTTGAATACAAGGGGCAAGTGCCGCTCGCAAGTAGACAACATCCCCGGCGTTCGGTTCCCACGCGGTGCCGAGAAATCCGTCCAGCGACTCTGACTTTATCCCTACTGACGCTTTTCGTGCTGCAAGCGACACCTTTGAAAAATACTCCGGGTGAGATTCGGTCATTGCGAGTAAGTTGTAAATAGAATGAGAGTCGACTCTCGAATCAAAGAGCCGCCCCAAAGCGACGAAAAATGCCGCTTGGAGTCCATAAAGCTGTATATTCCAGAACTCAGCAGATTTATTAATTTTTTTGTAGTTTGTTATATTTTCTGCAGCAAAATTTTGAATTTCAACGTATGTATAGAAACTAGTGATTGTGATATACAGTTCGTTTTTAATAACTTCATAATAGCGCCAATATTCCGACTCGCTCATAGAGATGACTGCCTTCATACCGAACCGCCGCTTTCCAACCCGTCGTGGACCATCAGCCCCCCTCACTCCGCCGCCAGCCGCGGCGGGTCCACCATCTCCGCGGCCCTTTGCAAATCCACCGACAGCAGCCGCGACACCCCGCGCTCCTGCATGGTCACCCCATACAGCCGGTCCATGCGCGCCATGGTCAGATGGTGGTGTGTCACCACCATGAACCGGGTGCCAGTATCGCGCACCATGTCCTCCAGCAGCAGGCAGTAGCGTTCCACATTGGCGTCATCCAGCGGCGCATCGACCTCGTCCAGCACGCATACCGGCGCCGGGTTGCAGCGGAACACCGCGAAAATCAACGACAGCGCGGTCAGCGCCTGCTCGCCGCCCGACAGCAGCGACAGCGTGGCCAGCTTCTTGCCGGGCGGCTGGGCATAGATTTCCAAGCCGGCCAGCAACGGGTCGTCGGAGCCGACCAGCGCCAGATGCGCCCGCCCGCCGCCGAACATGCGCGCGAACAGCGCCTGGAAATGCCCGTCCACCGCCGTGAACACCGACGATAGCCGCTCGCGCCCCTCGCGGTTGAGGTGGCCGATCGAGCCGCGCAGCTTGGCGATGGCGGCGGTCAGTTCGCCGCACTCGCGCAGGATGGTGTCGATCTGGGTGGCGAGTTCCTCGGCCTCGACCTCGGCGCGCAGATTGACCGGCCCCATTTCCTCGCGCTCGCGCTGCAACCGCTCCAGCTTGCGGCGGGCCTTGTCCTCGGAGTCGGGCCCGATCTGCGCCGGCGGATCGGGCATGGCCGGATTGGCGCCGAGGCGTTCCAGGATGCGCTCGGCCACCACGCCCCAGGCGTGCTCGGCCTGGGTCGCCTCGCCCTCCAGCCGCACCACCCGCTCGCGCGCAGCCGCCAGCGCCGCCTCGGCGGCGCGCGCGGCACGATCCGCCCCACTGGCCGCGGCCTCGGCGGCGGCCAGCGCGTCGGCGGCGCGGCGGTGGGTGGCTTCGGCCGCCTCCAATTCGTCCAGGGCGGCGGCGTGGCGGGCGGCGACGGCATCGGGGGCGGCGGCGCGGGCGGCGTGCTCGGCGCGGGCCTGCGCGGTGCGGGCGGCGAGGTCGGTCACCCGCTCGCCGACGTCGCGGGCGCGCATGCCCCAGTCCTCGCGCTCGGCGGTCAGGATGCGCCGCCGGTGCGCCCGGCCGGCCGCGCCACGGGCCAGCGCGTCGCGTTCGGCGCGGGTTTCCGTCTCCCGGGCGCGGGCGGCGGCGAGGCCGGCGCGGGCCTGTTCCATGGCGGCGCGCGCCGCGTCCGGGTCGGCCAGCCCGGCCATGGCCTCACGCGACGCGGCGAGGGCCGTGCCGGCTTCCCCCGCCTCGGCCGCCAGCCGGTCGGCCTGGCTGTCCAGCGCCTGAAGCCGCGCTTCTGTACTCGCGGCGCGGGCGGCCAGCGCGGCGGCGGCGGCGCGAGCGCGTTCGGCATGCTGCTCGGCATCGCGCCGCGCCGCCCGGGTCTGCTGCTCGGCGGCGTTCGCCGCCTGTTCCGCCGACTCGGCGGAGTCGCGCGAATCACGTTCGAGTTGCCCGGCCGCGTCCTGGGCGCCGCGCTCGGCGGCTTCGGCCTCGCTGCGGGCGGTGCGCTCGGCGGCCTCCGCCTCGGCGGCGGCGCTGCGCTCGGTGGTCTCCGCCTCGGCGGCGGCGGCGCGCTCGGTGGCCTCCGCCTGGGTGCGGGCGGCCTGCTCCGCCGCCTCGGCGGCTTCGCGGGCAGTGCGGGCCTGCAAGGCGTCGGCGGTGGCAACGGCCAGCCGGGCGCGGAGCTGAACCAGCCGGTTGCGCTGCTGCAAGCGGATGGCGGCCGGGGTGGGCGTGCCGGCCTGGATGACGTAGCCGTCCCAGCGCCACACCGCCCCGGCGCGCGAGACCAGCGCCTGACCGGGCAGCAGCCGCCCCTGAACGTCGGAACCGTCTTCCGCCAGCCCGATCTGCGACAAGGCCCGCGCCAGCGCCGGCGGCGCCCGCACCAGGGCGGCCAGCGGCGTCACCCCTTCGGGCAAGGCGGGGACCGGATCGAGCGGCGGCAATTCGCGCCAGTGCCGGGCGGCGCCGGTGTCGGCGGCGGATTCCAGTTCCTCGCCCAGGGCGGCGCCGAGGGCGGCTTCCAGGCCGGCCGGCACCTCCAATTGATCGACCATGCGCGGCCAGCGCTCGCCGTCGGCCACCGCCAGCACTTCGGCCAGCGCCTGCACCTCGGCCGCGAGTTTGGTGCGGGCCGACTCGGCGGCGGTGGCCTGCGCACGGGCGGCGGCCAGCGTGGCCTCGGCTTCGGCGCGCTGCCGGGTGGCTTGCTCGCGGGCGGCGCCGCGCAGAGCGGCGGCGCGCTCCTGGGCGGCGCGGCGCAGGGTGGTGGCGGCTTTCTGCCCGGCGCGGCGCAGCCGGGCGGCGGTTTCGGTGGCGGCGGCGCGCAGGCGCTGGGCCGCCTCGGCGGCGGCGGCGCGGGCGGCGGCGGCCTGCTGCAACGCGGCGGCGCGGGCCTCTTCCGCCTGCTCCTGCGCGGCGCGGGCCGCCACCAGCGCCGCCTCCGCCTGCTGCCGTTCGGCCTCGGCCGCCGCCAGCGCGGCGGCATCGACCCGTTGCGCCTCCACTTCCCGGCGTTCGGCGGCCAGTTGCTCCTGCTGTTCGGCCAGCCGGCGGGCGCGGCCCTCGGCGGCTGCCAGCGCCGCCGACAGGGCGCGGTGGCGGGCGGCGACATCCGCCGCGTGCTCGGTGGCGCGGTTGGCGGTGGCCTCGGCGCCGCGTGCCGCGTCGGCGGCCGCCAGCGCGGCGGCCTCGGCGCGTTCCAGCCGGGCCGGATGGGCGGCGTCCTCGGCGTTCAGCCGCGCCGCCTCGCCGTCCAGCCGGGCCATGGCGGCGAGGGCGTCCCGGCGGGTCTGCTCGGCATGCGCCAGATCGCGCGTCACCTGCTCCAGCCGGGCGACGGCGGCGGCCAGCGCCTCGCGGGCGCGGGCTTCCTCGGCGGCGATCTGCTCGCCGGCCAGCCGGTGGCGTTCCAGCGCCGTGCGGGACTCGCCCTCGGCCTCGCGCAAGGCCGGCAGCACGGCGGCCGCCTCGGTGGCGGCGGTGGCGGCGGCGGTGGTGGCGGCGGTGGCGGTGGCCACCGCCGCCTCGGCCTGGTGATGGGCGGCATGCGCGGCGGCGCGGGCGGCTTCCACCCCGGCCCGCTGGATCGCCAGCATTTCCGCCTCGGCGGAGCGGATCAAACCGGAAATGGCGCGGTAGCGGTTGGCCTGCCGGGCCTGCCGCTTCAGCCCCTCGAGTTGCGTTTCCAGCTGCCCCTTCAAATCCTCGGCGCGGCCCAGATTGGCCTCCGCCGCGCGCAGCTTGAGTTCGGCCTCGTGGCGGCGGGAATGCAGGCCGGTGATGCCGGCCGCCTCCTCCAGGATGGCCCGGCGCTCGTCCGGCCTGGCGCTCACCAAAGCGGTGACCCGGCCCTGGCTGACCATGCCGGAGGAACGCGCGCCGGTGGCCAGATCGGCGAACAGCGTCTGCACGTCGCGCGCCCGCGCCTCGGCGCCGTTGATGCGGTACACGCTGCCGCCGCCGCGCTCGATGCGCCGGCTGATCTCCAGCTCCGGCGCCTCATGGAAGGGCGGCGGCGCGGTGCCCTGGGTGTCGGCCAGTTGCAGCGTCACCTCGGCCAGGTTGCGCGAGGCCCGGTTGGCGGTGCCGGCGAAAATAACGTCGTCCATCTCGCCGCCGCGCAGCGACCGGGCGGAGTTCTCGCCCATCGCCCAGCGCAGCGCCTCCACCACGTTGGATTTGCCGCAGCCGTTCGGCCCGACGACGCCGGTCAGCCCCGGCAGGATGTCCACGACCGCCGGTTCGGCGAAGCTCTTGAACCCGGCGATCCGCAGTCGAGTGAAGCTGACCGGCAATTCCGACCTCTCGCGGTTGCGTGCGCGCCGCTATCCGGCGGCCTCGGCGACGGCCTTGGCGAAGGCGTCGTAGCCCAGCGATCCCGATTCGCGGCGGTTTTTCGCGCCGTGGCCGTTGAAGACGAAGCTCGGTGTCGAGTCGATGGTGTAGGTTTTCTGTGCCTCGCTCTGGCGCTTGACGATCCAGTTCTTCAGCTCGGTGTTGGCGATCGCCTTGTCGAACGCCTCGCGCGACAGTCCGGCGAGCGCCGCCATCTTCGCCAGTTCGTCGGTGGAGTTGACCCCGCGGGCGAAGGCCCAGCGGTCCTGCGAGGCCAGCAAGGCCCCGGCGAACGGCTCATAGCGCTCCGGCGGCAGCGAGCGCGCCACCATGGCGGCGGTCAGCGCCACCTGGTCGAGCGGGAAGTCCCAGAACACGTAGCGCAGCTTGCCGGTGTCGATCAGCTCGGATTTCACCCGCGGAAAGGTCTCGCGCTGGAAAGCCGCGCAATGCGAGCAGGTCAGCGAGAAAAATTCGGTCACCGTCACCGGCGCGTCGGCGCGGCCGAGCGCGCGTTCGGCGGTCGGGTCGTTGCCGGCCGCCCGGGCGACCGCCGGCAGGGCAAGGGCAGACACAACTGCTAGTAGGGAGCGACGCGAGAACTGCATGGAAACCTCTATATCTGGTGGATTCTTGCCATAGCCACGGGCCCAGGTCGAGGCCCGCCGCAGCCGGTCAGCCGGCCCGCCCGGTCAATACCACCCGGCCGAGCGATTCAAGCGCGTCGCGCAACGGCCCCTCCGGCAACGACGCGACGGCGCTGCGGGCGGCTTCGATCGCCTGCGGGCGCGGTGGCGGCAAGGTCGGTGGGGGCGGCGGCACGTCCTGGATGAAGCGCAGCCGGGTCACCGCGACATGGCCGAGATGGCCGTTGATGCGCGCCATCAGCGGCTCGGCCATGTGCTGCAATTCCATCGCCACCGGGCCGGCGCAGCCGATGGACAGCGTGCCGGAGAACAGTTTGCGCGGGGTGGTGACGGCGGCGAGCGCCGGGCCGATGATCAGCTCCCAGTCGGCCAGCACCTGCGCGGTGGCGGGGGCGCGGCGGCGGAAGGCCGGCCGCACCAGATCCGGCACCAGGGCGCCGACCGGCCGTGGACCATAGATATGCCGGCCCGGCGCCTGCTCGCCCGGCTTGTCATGCGCCTTGTCGTTCGTCTCCTGGCCCGCCATAGACACCCCCGTGATCCGCCCCGCCGACCTGCTGGCCTGGTACGACCGCCACCGCCGCCACCTGCCCTGGCGCGCCCCGCCGGGCGGAACCGCCGACCCGTACCGGGTCTGGCTCAGCGAGATCATGCTGCAACAGACCACGGTGGCAACAGTCCCACCCTACTACGAGAGGTTCCTGGCGCGCTTCCCCGACGTGCGGGCGCTGGCGGCGGCGCCCGAGGAGGCGGTGATGCAGGCCTGGGCCGGGCTTGGCTATTATGCCCGCGCCCGCAACCTGCACGCCTGCGCCCGGGCGGTGGCGGCGCAGGGCGGGTTCCCCCAGGACATTGACGGGCTGCGGGCGCTGCCCGGCATCGGCCCGTACACGGCGGCGGCGGTGGCGGCGATCGCCTTCGGCGTGCCGGTGGTGCCGGTCGATGGCAATGTCGAGCGGGTGGCGGCCCGGCTGTTCGCCATCGGGGCGCCGCTGCCCGCAGCCAAGACGGTGATCGCCGCTGCCGCCGCAAGGCTGGGCGCGACGGCGGCGGCGCGGGCGCGGCCGTCGGATTTCGCCCAGGCGCTGTTCGACCTGGGGGCGACCATCTGCACCCCGGCGGCGCCGGCTTGCGGGTTGTGCCCCTGGATGGCGGGCTGTGCCGGCCGCCGCCAGGGCATCGCCGCCGAGCTGCCGCGCAAGGCCCCCAGGAAGCTGCGCCCGCTGCGTCACGGCGCGCATTTCTGGCTGACCGACGGCCCGCATGTGCTGCTGCGCCGGCGCCCGCCGCGCGGCCTGCTGGGCGGCATGACCGAACTGCCCGGCACCCCCTGGCGGGCGGAACGCTGGAGCCCCGCCGAGGCGCTGGTGCACGCGCCGATGCCGGCCGCCTGGCGCCCGGCCGGCGAGGTGCGGCACGGCTTCACCCATTTCGAACTGCACATCGCCCTGTTCGCCGCCCGGGTGGACCACATCGCCGGCGACGGCTTTCTGCACCCGGTGGAGGCGCTGGCGGCGGCGGCGCTGCCGTCGCTGATGCGCAAATGCGTCGCCGCGGTCAGTCCCTCGCCGGCAGGGCTTCCGCCGGCGGGGCGTCACGGCCGGGCAGGGTGACGGCGCCGGCGCGGTCACGCGGTTACACCGGCCCGGCGGCGCCATGCCCGGTTCCCCCGTCCGGCGTTGCGGTTGCCGCCAGCAGCCGGCGAACCATCGTCTGCGTCAGCGCCATTAAAGGCGGGGAGATTCCGGGGACGGCAACGAAATCGAATTTCGACCAGAATTCCGCTGCCTTGCCGCCGTCCGGGGCGACCGCCAGCAGCCGCCATCCGGCCAGTTGCGACACCAGCAAGGCGCTGCGCATCGCGTCGTGCACCAGGCTCGCGCCAATGCCGCGCCGCTGATACCGAAGGTCCACCGCCAACTGGCCGATCAGCAGCGCCGGCACCGGGTCGGGCGCGTTGCGGCGCAGCCGGCCGGGCAGCGCCGAGCGCAGCACCACGGCGGTGGAAAGCGTGTAAAAGGCGACAACACGGGAGCCGATCCCGGCGATCCGGGTCATCGCGTCACCCGATTCCTGGCTGGCCAAAGCCCGTGCCCGCAGCCAGGCATCACGGGCAGGTGAACCCGAATCGAAATCGCCAAGGTCGTGGGAATGATCGAGGGGGAAAAGGCGGAGTTCGGCCAGCTCCGCCTTCATTCCTGGCCCTGCCGCCGTCCTTTGCGAAGTCGCGCGACGGCGTCCGCGCTGGGCTGGTATTGCGCATCGTCAAGCAGGCACTGGATGGCGGTCCAACCGCCTTCGTCGGCAAAAAACACTTTGGACGACGCCACCACGTTCTCCGCGGCCTTGACCGCGCTGGAAATCAGGAACTCGGTAATCGTGGTGTGCCGCGCCTGGGCGGCGTGCGCGAGCAGGGCTTTGTTGGATGCGGTCAGCCGCACTTCCAGCCGCTCGGCCTTTGGCTCCCGGTCCGGAGCAATCTTATCTGGAACGATCTTGTCTGGAACGATGCGCATCGCTGGGGTGGCCCCGGTTGTTCACGCCGGCGCCTTATAAGCGTCCGGTCATTGTCCGTGCAAGCGCGGCCCTGCCTACCCCGCGTAGCACCCCGCCATCCGCCCGCGTTCCCGCACCAGCGCCAATATCGCCTCGCAGACCGGCATGGCGCTCCCGGTCATGCCCCCCAGTTCCACCACCGCCCCCAGCAGCGCGTCGATTTCCATGGGCCGGCCGCGTTCCAGGTCCTGCAGCATCGAGGTTTTATGCGCGCCCACCTCGCCCGCCCCGTCGATGCGCTGGTCCACCGAAATGGCGAAGCGCACCCCCAGCGCCTCGGCCACCGCCTGCGCTTCCAGCATCATCGCCCGGCACAGCCCCCGCAGGTCCGGCCGCGCGGTCAGGCGGTCCAGCGTCGAGCCGGTCAGCGCCGATACCGGGTTGAAGCAAAGATTGCCCCACAGCTTCACCCAGATCTCGTCGCGGATGTGTGGCCGCACCGGCGCCTTCAGCCCCGCCGCCATCAGCAGCGCCGCCAACGCCTCGACGCGCGGCGAACGGCTGCCGTCCGGCTCGCCAAGCGAGAACCGGTCGCCGTAGCTGTGCTCGATCACCCCGGGTTCCACCACCTCGGCCGCCGGATACACCACGCAGCCGATCGCCCGGGAAGGCGGCAGCACATCCCACAGCGTGCCGCCCGGATCGACGCTCCGCACCCGGCGGTCCCGCCACGGACCCTCCAGCCCATAGAAATACCAGTACGGCACGCCGTTGATGCCGGTCACCAGGGCGCTGCCTGGCCCGATCATGCGGGCGATCTGCGGCGCCGCCGCCGGCAGCGCATGCGCTTTCAGGGTGACGATGACATAGTCCTGCACCCCCGCTTCCCCGGCATCGGCGACGCAGCGCGGATGCGCCACGGTTTCGGTGCCGAAGCTGCGCAGCACCACCCCGTGCGCCTGCATCGCCGCGAGATGCGGCCCCCGGGCGACGAAGGTCACCTCGGCCCCGGCGGCGGCCAGCCTGGCGCCGAGGAAACCGCCGATCGCCCCGGCGCCGAACACGCCAACCCTCATGCCAAAAGGCCCAGCCTGTCGGCCAGACCGATGCGTTGCAGCTTGCCGGTGGCGCCCTTGGGAATTTCCGCCAGGAACACCACAAGGCGGGGCACCTTGAACGGCGCCAGACGCGCGCCGGCGAAGTCGCGCAGGCTGCGCTCGTCCAGCCTGTGGCCGGCGCGCAGCACCACCGCCGCGGCCACTTCCTCGCCCAGCTTGGGGTGCGGCATGCCGAAGGTCACCACCTGCTGCACCGCCGGGTGTTCCATCAGCACCGCGTCGACCTCCAGCGGCGACACCTTCTCGCCGCCGCGGTTGATGATCTCCTTCAGCCGCCCGGTCAGCCGCAGATAGCCCTGCGCGTCCAGCGCGCCCTGGTCACCGGTGCGGAACCACCCGGCGGTGAAGGCGCTGGCGTTGGCGGCGGGATTGTTCTCATAGCCGGCGGTCACGTTGGGTCCGCGGATCACCACCTCGCCGATGGCGCCGGCCGGCAGCAGGCTGCCATGCTCGTCCATGATGCCGATCTGCGGCCCGGCGGCGAGGCCGACCGAGCCGGCGAAACGCGGGCGCGGCGGCAGCGGGTTGCTGGCCATCTGGTGGGCCGCCTCGGTCATGCCGTAGGCCTCGATCACCGGCACGCCGAACGCCGCTTCCAGCTCTGTCATCACCGGTGGCGGCAGCGAAGCCGAGGAGGAGCGCACCAACCGCAGCCGTCCGGCGGCGATGACGTCGCGGTTGCGCGCCGCCAGTGGCAGCAGCGCCTGGTGCATGGTCGGCACCGCCGTGTACCAGCTCGGCCGCGCCTGCGCGAACCAGGCGAAGAAGCGGAAGGCGTTGAAGCCCGGCGGGCAGCACACGCTGCCCCCGGCGGCGACCGAGGCCAGCACCGCCGCGATCAGCCCGTGGATGTGGAACAGCGGCATGATGTTGAGGCAGGCATCGTCCGCGGTCAGCGCCAGTGTGGTGGCGATGTTGTGCGCCGACGCGGTCACGTTGCGCTGGCTGAGCGGCACGATCTTCGGCCGCGAGGTGGTGCCGGAGGTATGCAGCACCAGGGCGATGTCGTCCGCCTGCGCCGCGCCGGGGCGGGCGGGGGCGCCGGCCAGCGGCGTTTGCGGGCGCAGGGTGAATTCGCCGGCCGCGCTTTCGCCGGGGATCAGTTCGATCACCGGAATCCCGGCCCCGGCGGCGGCGGCCCGGGCGGGGCTGTCCACCCCCTGCCGCACCACCAGCGCGCGCGCCCCGAGATCGGCCAAATAGAACGAAAACTCGTCGGCCCGGTAGGCCGGGTTGAGCGGGGCGGTGGTGGCGCCGCTGGCCACCGCGATGAAGGCGGCGGCCATTTCCGGCCCGTTCGGCAGCACGATCGCCACCCGGTCGTTGCGGCCGATCCCCATGGCGTTCAACGCCGCCGTCGTGCCCGCCGCCAGCGCCCGCAATCCGCCATGGGTGAGCGCCGGCCGGTCCGGCGCGGTGATGGCGGGGGCGTCCGCGGCGCCGCCGGCCAGCAGCCCGGGCACCGTGTCGGCGAAAAGGGTGGTCATGGCGGCGTCTCCTGCTCGACGGTCCCGGCTCCGTGCAGATAGGCCCGCCGGCGACGGCCGTGAAGCCGCGCGGCACGACGGCGACCGGCTATGCTGCCGGCATGCCCGATTATTCACTCGAGTCGGCCGCCGGTGGCCGCGTCGCCGGCATCGACGAGGCCGGGCGCGGGCCGCTGGCCGGCCCGGTGGTCGCCGCCGCCGTGGTGCTGCCGCGGCCGGTGCCGCCGGCGCTCGCCGCCCTGCTGGACGATTCCAAGAAACTCACCGCCGCCCGGCGCGAGGCCGCCTTCGCCGCCCTGCGCGCCACCGCGGGGGCGGAAATCGGCATCGGCGCCGCCTCGGTGGCCGAGATCACCCGGATCAACATTCTTCAGGCCGCGCTGCTGGCGATGCGCCGGGCGGTGGCCCGCCTGGCCGTGCCGCCCGATCTCGCGTTGGTGGATGGCAACCAGCCGCCCGCCTTGCCCTGCGCGGTGCGCTGCGTGGTCGGCGGCGACGGGCTGAGCCTGTCGATCGCCGCCGCCTCCATCGTCGCCAAGGTGGTGCGCGACCGCGCCATGGCCCGGCTGGCGCGGCGCTATCCGGGCTATGGCTGGCAGCGCAATGCCGGCTACGGCACCGCCGCGCACCGGGCGGCGCTGCTCGCCCTCGGCGCCACCCGCCACCACCGGCCCGGCTTCGGCCCGGTGAGCCAGCTCAGCCTGGATGTGGCCGGGGCCGAATCCGCCGATTGACGCGGTCACGGCGGACACGCTTCAACGGTGACTTGTTTACCAGGGGCGCGATTCAGGTTGCCCGGGCGTGCCGCCCTCCGCCACCATCCCCGAAACCGCAGCGGAGGCGCCTCTGCCCGTGGAGATCATCCGCGAACTGCCCCTGGACCAGATGATCCTGGGTGACGCGGTGCGCATCATGCGCATGCTGCCGTCCGCCTCCGTCCACTGCATCTTCGCCGACCCGCCTTACAACCTTCAGTTGCGGGGGGAGTTGCGCCGGCCCGATGACAGCCTGGTGGACGGGGTGGACGACGACTGGGACCGCTTCACCGATTTCGCCGCCTACGATGCCTTCACCCGCGACTGGCTGGGCGAATGCCGGCGGCTGCTGCGCAAGGACGGCACCCTGTGGGTGATCGGTACATACCATAACATTTTCCGCATCGGCGCCATCCTGCAGGAGATGGGGTTCTGGATTCTCAACGACATCGTCTGGCGCAAGGCCAACCCGATGCCGAATTTCCGCGGCCGGCGCTTCACCAACGCGCATGAAACGCTGATCTGGGCGGCGCCGGGGCGCGACGCCCGCTACCGCTTCAACTACCAGGCGATGAAGGCGCTGAACGACGACGTGCAGATGCGCAGCGACTGGTATTTCCCGCTGTGCACCGGCCCCGAGCGGCTGCGCAACGAGCATGGCCTGAAACTGCACCCGACCCAGAAGCCCGAGGCGCTGCTGCACCGGGTGCTGATGTCCTGCACCGGCCCCGGCGATATCGTGCTGGACCCGTTTCTGGGCACCGGCACCACCGCCGCGGTGGCCCGCCGCCTTTCGCGCCATTACATCGGCATCGAGCGCCACCCGGCCTATGTCGAGGCGGCGCTCGGCCGGGTCCGCCGGGTCCGCCCGGCGCCGGCGGAGGGGCTGGCGGCCACGCCCACCCGGCGCGACGCGCCGCGGGTGCCGTTCGGCTCGCTGGTGGAGCGCGGGGTGCTGCCGGCCGGCACGGTGCTGACCGACCGCCTGCGGCGGGTACAGGCGGTGGTGGTGGCCGACGGCACGCTGCGCTGCGGCGATGTCCAGGGCTCGATCCACCAGGTCGGCGCGGCGGTGCAGAACGCGCCATCCTGCAATGGCTGGACGTTCTGGCACATGGAACAGGATGGCGCGCTGGTGGCCATCGACGGGTTGCGGGCGGTGCCGGCCTGAGGCACGGATGGGAGGCGGCGGCGCGCCCCGGATTGAGCGCGCCCAGGTTTCAGGCGGCGATCCGCCCCAGCACCGTGTCCTCGTGGCGGATCACCCGGCGCACCAGCTTCAGCGCCATGTAGCAGTCATCGGCCGAGGCCAAAGCCAGCGCCCGGTCGAGGATCTCCCGCGCCAGCGAGGACGTGGTTGCGGTCTGGAATTCTTCGATCAGGCGGGCCGCGTCGGCGAGGCCGCCGACGCGCTCCTCATCGGTGCCGATATAGGCGGTCTGCAAGGCGAAATAGATGCGCCGCGCCGGGCTGTCGGCGGCTTCCGCCGGCATGATCTGCTTGCCGAACAGGAAGCGCGCCTTGGCCGCCAGTTCGATCCGCGCCTTGTTGCGGAACCGGATGCAGGCGCCATTGACGATCATCATGTCGCCCTGGCGCAGTTCGAGTACTAGAGTTGACATCGGTGTTTTCCCGTTGGCGTTCGGTCGGTGGCCATTCTGGCCATCGCCGACGTTCTCTCAGCTCCCGCTTAATATCGGATGAAGCGGGCCGGGCAACTTACAGATAGGCGGTCAGCGACAGCTGCTTCAGGCCGGCGATGAGCTGGAATGATGCCTGCAACTGCGTCTGCACCTGCGCCAACGCGGTGGCGGTGGCGGCCATATCGACATTCTCGACGCTGGACACCTGCGTCTTCAGGCTGGTCAGCGTGTCCGACAGGGTGGTGGTCTGGGTGGTCAGGGTCGCCTGCACCTGGCCGAATCCGGCCTCCTCGGTGGTCATCGCGGTGCCGGCGCCTTGCAGCAGTTGCGAAATGGCGGCACCGTAGGACACCATCGTGCTCTCGCTTGCCGTGCTGGAACCAAGCGCGGCCAGGCCCGCCAGTCCGGCCACCAGGTCGCCGACATAGGACCCGGTGGCGCTGGCGGATTTCGGCGCGAAGCTGTTCTGGCCGGCGACGAAGGCCATCGTCGCGGTCTGGCCATCGCCGGTCTGCGTCTGCAGCGCCGCCGCGGCGGCGCCGGTTGGCTGTGCCGAGCCGGGGGCGGCGAGGTTCCAGCCGGAAGCCGTGGTCACCAGATTCTGCACCACGGTCGCCGGATCGGTGCCGCTGGCCAGCCCGGCCACCACGGTGCCGGCGCCGGAAGCGGAGATGACCCAGCTGGGCAGGGAGGTGCTGACCGGGGCGGTGGTTGAGTTGGTGCCGGCAAAGACATATTGCCCGCTGGTCTGCGTGTTGAGCAGCGCCACCACCTGCTGCAACGCCGCCTTCGCCTGCACCGCCACCGCCGCGATCCCGGTGGAGTCTGTCATCCCCGCGCCGAGCGCCGCGCTGCTGAAGGTGTTGGCGATGCTCGTCAGCTGGCCGAGCACGCTCTGGGTGGTGGAAAGACTGCCATTGGCCGTGCTGATGTTCTGCTGCCAGGCCGATACCTGGGCCATCTGCGGCCGCAGGTCGATCGACACGGACGCGCCGGTGCCCAGCCCGCCATAGGTGTCGGCGACCTTCCCGCTGGCGGATTGCTGGGTCAGCTTGTTCAGCTGCGTCTGCGTCGCCTGGCTGTCGTTGACCAGCAGCGCCAGCAGGCCGTTGCGGACCATGCCGCTCACCGGCGCGGTGCTCATCCGCCGGTACCGATGGACAGCAGCGAGGTCCACATGTTCTGCAACGCGCTGATGACGCGCGCGTTGGCGGCGTATGAATTCTGCAGCCCGATCATGGTGGACATCTCCGTATCGACCGACACGCCCGAAACGGCGGCGATGCTGGTGTTGAGCGTCGTCTGCGCCGCCTGCGCGGTGGTCAGGCTCGCGGTCGCGGTGGTGCTGGCGCTGCTCTGCGCCGAGACGATGTCCGCGGCGAAGCTCGCCAGCGTCGGCGGCGCGGCGAACGGGGTGGACAGGTTGCCCGACAGACCCAGCTTCTGCGTCTGCGGTATCGCGGCGGCGGCGGCCGATGCCTGGGCGGCATCGATGGCGTTCCAGTCGCCGACGATCGTGCCGGCGGCGGCGGTGACGGTGGTGTTGCCGGCGGTCCGCGCGGTTGCCACGTCGGTCGCCAGCTGGGTCATCGCCGGCACCACGTTGTTGGCGGTGGCGGTGTCGATCGCCGACCAGTCGTTGATGATGGCGGTGGCCGCCGCCAGGGTGCCGGGGGTGGTGGCGTCGGCGGTGGTGGCGTTGGTCTGCATCGTCGTCACCGCCGCCGTCGCCGCGGTGGTGGCGTTGGTGAGCGCCGCCTGGTCGCCGTTGGTGGCCGGGTTCACCCCGTTCACCTGGTCGAGATACACCTGCCCCTGCGCCGCCGTGACGGCCGCCCTGGCGGTTTCGACCGTGGTCACATCGGTCACCACCCCCGGATAGGCGGAAGCCGCCGCCGTGTCGGAAGCCAGGGTCGCTCCGGCGGTGGTGACGGTGGCGCGCGCGGTGGTTATCGCCTGGATATCGGTGCTCACCGGCGTCAGCGCGGTGGCGTTGCTTTGCAGGTCGCTCGCCAGGGTGCTCTGAAGGGTGGTCAGATCGCTCTGGTCGGTGCCGAACGCAAAGTTCAGCACGTTGTTGATGATGGTCTGGCTGCTGGCGCCGATGGCCGATGCGCCCGGCAGCGCCGCGGTGGTGCCCTGCTGCACCAGGGCCGGGTTGGCGGCAATGGCGGGGTTCACCTCGATGCGGTTGGCCAGGCCGAGATAGCCCGCCTGCACCGGGGCGTTCGCCGCCACCTGCGGCGGGCTGGGGTCGGTGAACAGTTGCAGCCCGGAAGCGGCGAACCGCTGGCTGAGGTTGTTCGAGAACTCGTCCAGCTCGGCCTGGAAGGTCGGCATTTCGGTGTCGCGCAGGTTGAGGTTGGCGCCGATCTGCCCGCCGCTCAGCTGCGCGGTGATGTTCTGGCCGTTGAGCGTGACCGGCGACCCGGCCGTCTGCGCGCTCAGCTGCGAATCGGACATTTTCAGCTGCGCCGATCCATCGGTCGGCAGGGTCGTGCCGGAGGGCAGGATCACCTGCACATTGCCGTTCGCCTGCTCCAGGAAACTGGCGCCGGTCAGCTGTGCCACCGTGCTCATCGCCGCGTTGCGCTGATCCTCCAGCCCCGCCGTGCTGGTGCGCTGGTTGGTCAGGCTGGTGATCTGGGTGCTCAGCGTGCCGATCGACGCCAGCGCCGTGCTGAGCTGGGTGAGTTCCGCGCCGACCGAATCCTGCGCCGCCTGGCGCTGCGTGCCCACCGCCTGGGCCACGTTGTTGATGCCGCTGGCGAGGCTGCTCGCCGCGGCAACCACGGCCGATTGCGACGCGGTGGAGGACGGATTGGCCGACAGCGTGGTGAAGGCGTCGTTCAGCGCGCCGGTCAGGCTGGCGAGGTCGTTGCCCTGGCCCGGCGTGCCCTGCGCCGCGTCGACCGCCGCCAGCGCCTTCGAGCGCACGGTGATGGCCGCCACCGTGCCGCCCTGCTGCCATGCCTCGGCCTGCAGCATCTTGTTGATGCTGCGCACGGTGGTGCCGGTGACCACGCCGAGGCCCTGGCCATCCGCGCTCAGCGCGGTCTGCTGGCCGATCTCCAGCGTGTAGCCCGCCGTATTGGCGTTGCTGACATTGTTCGACACCACCGCGAGCTGGGCGGTGATGTTGGCCAGTCCGCCGGTGGCGATGGAGAGGGAGGAGGCGAGGCTCATCGCAGCGTTTCCCTGAACAGTCTTCCGGAGGGATCCGTCAGGTCTTCATGTTGATCGTCGATTGCATCAGCTGATCCGCCGTGGTCACCACCTTGGTGTTGGCGGTGTAGGCCTGCTGGGCGACGATCAGCTTGGTGAATTCGGTGGCGATGTCCACGTTGGACGATTCAACCGAACTGGTGACGAGTTTGCCGGCGCCGTTGGTGGCCGCGTCCTGCAGCGTCGGATTGCCGGATTGCAGGGTCGCGGTGTAGGAACTTCCGTTCTGCGACTGCAACGCGTCGGCGTTGGCGAAGGTTGCCAGCGGCACCTGGGCGATCAGCCGGGTCTGGCCATTGTCATAATTCGCATAGATGTTGCCGGAGGATTCGGTGGAGATGCCGGTGAAGCTGCCGGGCGGCACGCCGTCCTGGCTCAGTCCGCGCAGGGTGAAGCTGCTGGCGGAGAACTGGGTGACGCCGTTGGTGGCGCCGAAGTTGCCGAGACTGAGGGTGATGTTCTGGGTTCCGGTCGCAGTCGACAACCCCGTGTTGTAGGTGACCGTTCCGGCGGTGGTGGACGTGCCGACGCTGGGCGCCGCGGCCGTGCCTCCGCTCGGGTTGGTGATGGTCTGAAGCGTGCCATTGCTGCCGAACGTCGCCACCACACTGCCGAGATCGGTGTTGGATGTGGTGGGGTCGAGGACGGCATCGACCACCCAGGTGTTGGCGGTGACGCCGGAGGTGATGGTAGAGCCCGTGGCGGCGGTGCTGGGTTGCGGCGCCCAGGTGTATTGGATCGTATGGGCGGTGCCCTGCGAGTCGTACACCTGCGTTTCCGGCTGGATCGCCGGCAGCTGGTTGCCGGAGCTGTCGTACATGGCGGTGACAACGCCGGTGCCGCTTTCCGTGACGGTGCTCACCAGCCCGGCCGGCAGGTTGGCCGCCATCGTCATGGTCTGCGTCGCCACCGGCTGATACACGGTTTGCGACACCTGGATCGGCACCACCGCGCTTTTGTTGAGCACGCCGGCGGCATTGGTCACATAGCCGTTGAGGTACTGGTTGGCGTCGTTGGTCAGGTAGCCGCTGGAATTGACCTGGAAGTCGCCGTCACGGGTGAAATACTGCTGGGTGCCAAACACGGTCGCGCCGCTGGTGTTGGTGCCGGTGCTCTGGCTGACATCGAAGAATCCCTGGCCGCTGACCGCCAGCGCCAGCGAGTTGGTGGACTGCGTAATGGTTCCCTGCACCGTGTTCGTGTATTGCGGTGCCGCCACCACCGTGCCGGGGTCGTTCACCGTCGCCGAACTGGTGGTCAGGTAGTCGGAGAAAGCGGTGTCAACGCCCTTGAAGCCGACGGTCTGGGAATTCGCCACGTTGTCGCTGATATTGCTGAACGCGGCCGACTGCGCGCCGAGGCCGCTGACGGCGGTGTTCAAGGCGCCTTGAATGGACATGCGGGTCTCCTGAAAGTTGAACGAAGGCTGGTGCGGGCACCGTGGCGGGCCGCGTCAGGTGCCGTATTTCGCAGGAACCGTGCCAGCTGCCATGCCGCGCCCTGGCTGGACCTGGCCGCCACGGTACCGCCTTGCCCGGCAAGTTGGTCCCGGCAGGACTTGCCGCCCTGCGCGGCAAGCCGGGTGGCGATCCTTGCGGTTTGGCCGCCGGCCGGCCGCGTCCGTTCTGGCACGGCGCGTGCTTCGACAGGCCGGGCACAGGCATGGCGGGCATTGGCACGGCATGCCCTGGCAGCGGAATGTCATTCCCGTGGGCCGCTTTCTCAAGGAATCAGGATGCACGCTCTTGCCGTTTCCGCCGTGGCAGCCGCTGCCGGCCCACCGTCCGCAGCCCAGATTGCGGCGGTGGCCCAGCCTTCCGGGTTCGCGACACGGCTGGCCGGCTTACTCAATGCGGCGCCGGCGGCATCCACCGGAGCGCGCGCAGCGGCCACGTTGTCGCACCGGTCTGGGGTAACAAAGGCGGGGGCCGCCGCGTCCGCGGCCGGGCGGGTGGAGTCTGCTGCGGGTGACGGCGCGGGCGAATCCCCCGGGCCGGTTCGGACCCGCGCGGGGCAGCGGCCGACGGCCTCGTCGGATACCGGCGGCACCCCGGCCGCAACGACCGACTCCGCCGCCCCGTCGTCGCCGGTCAGCGTCCCAACGGTCGATCAGGCGGCATCCCTGGCCATGTCCGTGCTGGCCGCTGGTGCCGCCGTGGTTGCGGCGCCGGCGACGGACACGGCGTCGGCGATGCAGCCGGCAACCCGATCCTGCCGCCTGGCGAGCACCGATCAGGGGACGGCATTGCCCGCCGCGGCCCTGACCGCGGCCACGGGTGGCAACGACGCCGGCCTGTCGCCAGCCGGGCCGCAGCCTGCCGATCCGCCGGAGCCCGTCCCACCGGCGCTGGCCGGCAATGCCGTTTCGCCGCTGCCGGCCGGTAATTCCGCCTCGCCGGTGTCGACCGGCGATACCGCCTCGCCGGCGCTGGCCGGCAATGCCGTGCCGCCGGCGCCAGCCGGTGATTCCACCTCGCCGCTGCCGGCCGGCGATACCGCCTCGCCGGTGGTGGCCGGCAATACCGTGCCGCCGGCGCCGGCCGGCGATACCGCCTCGCCGGTGGTGGCCGGCAATACCGTGCCGCCGGCACTGGCCGGCAATGCCGCCTCGTCGGTGGCGGCGATCCCGAGCGGCACCGCCGGCGGTGCCATGCCGGCGTCAGTCAGCGAGGGATCGCTGTCCGGTCAGGCGCCGATGACCGGGCAAGCCGGCGCATCGAGCCAAGGCCCGACATTGTCCGGCACGGCCCTGGCGGCGTCCGCGGATGGCAAGGACGCCGGCGCGTCGCCCCCCAGCTTCCAGCCGACCGATCCGCCGGCGGCGGGCACGACCGTTCCGGAGGCGCCGGCGACCGCGTCCGGCACCGCCAATGGCGACATGCCGGCACCAGCCGGCGAGGCATTGCTCACCAGCCCGGCGGCGACCGGGCAGGGCGGCGCATCGGACCAGGGCAGCGACTTGTCGTCGCCCGCCGCGACGACGGCGCCGGACAGCCAGGCGGACCATTCCGCCCCCGCGGCCGGCCGGCGCGAGACCGTCCGCGCATCCGCCGGCGCGGCGGGCGCCGCTCCCGTGCCGATTCCCGATTCCGCCTTCGCCACGGCGGCCACCCCGGGCGCCGCCATCGCTGCCTCTGCCGCGACGGGCGATGCCGGCCCGACCACGCCGGGCGCGGCGGCGCCGCGCAGCTCGTCCGGGCAAACAACACGCCGCGCCGCCAGCGAACGGCTGGACGCGGGCCAGCACGCCCCGGCGGCCACCGCTGCCGTTACCGCCGCGTTTGATCCGGCGTCAGGGATCGCCGCATCGGCCGACATGCCGGCCGCCTCGGCGCCAGCCGTGGCCAGCCAGGACAACCCGGCTGCGACCGGGGCTTCGTCCGCCGCCGCCCCGCTCGACGGGACCGCCGGGACCGCCGCCACATCCGCCGCCACTTCCACCGCCACGCCGGGGGGGCTCTCGCCGGCCCAGCAGGCGCTGCCCGCCCTGGTTTCGCTTGGCCGCGGCCTGGGCACGCAGCATGTCACCGTCCGCCTCGACCCGCTCGAGCTGGGCAAGTTGCAAATCCGTATCGAGCAATCGCAGGACGGGCCGGCGCGGGTCACGCTCACCGCCGAGCGGCCCGAGACGCTCGACCTGCTGGTGCGCGACCAGGCCCAGCTGCACCGCGCCCTCGATCAGGCCGGGGTTCCGGCCGATGGCCGTTCGCTGACCTTTCACCTCGCCGCGGCCGATCCGCCGGCCACCACGGCACGCGCCACCTCGACCACCCCGGACGCGGGCAGCGCCATGGGTGACGGTGGCACCGGCGCCGACCGGGGGCCACAACGTAACGCCTCGCCCTCCCGTCACCAGCCGATCGCCGGCGGCTCCGCCGGGGATGGAAACGATATCCCCACCACGGCACGCTGGCTGCGCGCCGGCATCGACATCACCGCCTGAAGGAAACCCGCCATGAGCATCGCCGCCGCCGCCAGCACCGTCGCCAGCAGCACCGCCAACACCGCCGCCAGCAGTTCGGCCAGCAGCGGCAAAAGCGCCCTGACTTCGCTGTCCAGCAATTTCCAGGACTTCCTGGGCATGCTGATGACCCAGTTGCAGAACCAGGACCCGACCAGCCCGATGGACACCAACACCTTCACCACCGAGCTGGTGCAGTTCTCCGGTGTCGAGCAACAGATCAGCACCAACAGCGCCCTGACCCAGCTTATCTCGCTGACCCAGTCCGGTCAGATGCTGCAAGCCTCGTCGATCGTGGGCAGCACGGTGCAGATGAACTCCAACGAAATGCCGTTGCAGAGTGGCAGTGGCTCGCTGACCTTCACCGCCGCCAGCGCCGGCCAGGTGGGAATCACCGTCACCAACTCCGCCGGCAGCCAGGTGCTGAGCACCACCGTCAGCGCCACGGCGGGCAGCAACACATGGAACTGGGACGGCAAGAGCATGGCCGGCACCACGCAGCCCGATGGCGACTACAAGGTGACGGTGACCGACAGCAAGTCCACCGCGGTGCCGTTCACCGTGTCCGGTAAGGTCACCGGCGTGGTGAACAACAGCGGCACGCTGGACCTGCAGCTTGGCGCGGCGACCGCGGCGTTCTCGACGGTGCAGTCGGTGTCGCAGTGACCCTCAGGCCGCCGGCAGCAGACCCCAGAAACGGGCGATCTCGCCGGCGGCATCGACGCCCATGTTGAGCACGTACGGCTCGGCGGAGGCATGCGCCACCGCGATGCCGTGCGCCATGCCGTCGATGGTCCACACCTCCATGGCGTTGCCCCAGACCCGGCGGCGCAGGCCGGGGCGCGGCGACAAATCCTGGGTGGGGGCGCCGCCCAGCCCGTGCAGGCCGGCCCATTGCGCCTCCAGGTTGAGCGCGTTGGCGGGGTCGACCACCCGGTCGTCGCCGCCCTGCCAGATCGATATGCGCGGCCAGCTTCCGGCATAGCCCGGCGGCGCCGCCTCGCGCGCCCGGGCGGCCCAGCCCGCGGCATCGAGATCGGTGCCGGCGCGGGCCATCCGCTGCATGGCCGAGGAGACGTCGCTGGCGCTGCCCGCCGGCAGCCCGGCCACCACCGCGCCACCGGCGAACAGGTCCGGGCAGGCGGCCATCAGCGCCGCCGCCATGGCGCCGCCGGCCGACAGGCCGGCCACGAAGACGCGCCGCCGGTCGCAGCCGAAGCGTTCGATGGCCGCCTCGGTCATCTGGCGGATCGACGCCACCTCGCCGGCGTCGCGGGCGATGTCGGCCGGCTCGAACCAGTTGAAGCAGCGGCCCGGGTTGTTGCGCGAGGCCTGTTCGGGCAGCAGCAGCGGCGCACCCAGGCGGTCGGCCAGGGCGGTCCAGCCGGCGGCGGCGGCAAAGCGCACCGCGTCCTGCCCGCAGCCGTGCAGCAGCACCAGCAGCGGGGCGCCCGGGCGGAGCGGCGGCACCGGCACATACAGCTTTACAGTCAGTGCGCCGGGATTGGCGCCGAATTCCGCCATGTCGGTCATCCGCCCCTGGCCAATTTCCGCCGGCGAGGGTGGGGGATGCGCCAGGCCGGTGGCGTCCAGCACGCGACGGATGGGCCGGGGCAGGCGGCCAAGCAGGGTTTTGAACATGCGGTTCCGATCCGGCAGCGTCGGCTTGCGCCGATATTCAGGCAAAATCGGCTTGCGCCGAGGGTTCAGGTAAAGTCGGCTTGCGCCGATATTCAGGCAAAATCGGCTTGCGCCGAGGGGGCGGCGGCCACGAAGGCGGGATGGTCGCGGGCGGCCGCATCGGCGCGCAGCAGCAGCGGACAGGCTTCCAGGGGAAAGCCAACCCGCCGCGCATTGGCCAGTTGCGGCACCAGCAACAGGTCGGCCAGGCCTGGCGCCGGCCCGAAGCAATACGGCCCGTCGCCGCCATGGCGCGCCAGCATCGCTTCCAGCGCCGGCAATCCCTCGGCGAGCCAGTGGCGGTACCAATCGTCGATCGCCGGTTGCGGCTGGCCCATCTGCCGCTTGAGATACCGGAGCACCCGCAGATTGTCGATCGGGTGGATATCGCAGGCGATGGTCAGCGCGAAGGCGCGCACCCGCGCCCGCGGCAGCGGATCGCGCGGCAGCAGCGGCGGATCGGGATGCGTCTCCTCCAGCCACTCGATGATGGCGAGCGACTGGGTCAGCACCGCGCCGCCGCCGGTTTCCAGCGCCGGCACCAGACCGAGCGGGTTGATGGCGCGGAACCCGGGGGCGTGCTGCTCGCCGCCGTCGCGCAGCAGGTGCAGCGGCGCCGCCTCCCAGCCGAGGCCTTTCAGGTTCAGCGCGATACGCACCCGCCAGGCGGCCGAGGAACGGAAATAGGTGTACAGCTTCACGGGTTGGCTCATCGACCGGCCGGCGCGCAGCGCAGCGCCTCGGCGATGGCCTGCCTCACCACCTCGGGATCGCCGATATGATTGGCCAGCAGCAGCACCAGCCGCGCGTCCAGCCGGCGGGAGGCGTCGGCGGCCAGCCCGCGATGCGCCTCCACCAGCGCCTCGAACAGCCCGTCCGGATCGGTCAGGCGGGGGGAGAGATCGAGCGTGCTCATGCCGGAATATGCTGCCTTGCCTCGGCGGTGGTGCCCAGCGCGCGCCGCCGGGCGGTCGCCACCGCCACCGGGTCGAAACTGCGCCAGCGGGCGGCGACGTGCTGGTCGGGGCGCAGCAGCACCGCCGTGCCTGGCTGGGCATCATAGCGGGCGGCGGCCAGGCCGTCGCGGTCCCACAGCACGCCGTCGGCCTCGACCGGACTGACGAACACCGACCGCAGCGGCCAGGACCCCGGCCGGGCGCGCCCGGCCGGGGCGGTCAGGGCGGCGGCCGGCACTTCGTCGGGGGCGCCGAACAGCAGCAGGGTGAAGCCGTCGGCGGCCAGATGGCGCAGCAGCCAGTCCGCCCGCCCGTCGCACAGCACCGGTGCGTCCGCGGCCGGCGTCCCGGGCGGCAGGCCGCCGGCCCAGGCGCCGGCATCCGGCGTGTTCAGCCGGCTGCCGTGCAGCGTTGCGGGGTGGGACAGGCGGCCCGAATTCACCAGCGGCCGGGCGAAGGCATGGTACCCGGCCAGTTCCAGCACGGCGTCGCGGTAGGCCAGTGCCGCCGCGTGCCGGGGGGTGATGAAGTCGGCGCTGCGGGTTGATTCCAGGATGCTGAGATCGCTCGCGGCGGTGCGTTCCTGGTCGTAGCTGTCCAGCAGCGCCGCCGGCGCGTCGCCGCGCAGCACGGCGGCCAGTTTCCAGCCCAGGTTGTCGGCGTCCTGCACGCCGGCATTGCCGCCATGGGCGCCGAACGGGCTTTCCTGATGGGCCGAGTCGCCCAGGAACAGCGTGCGGCCGTGCCGGAACCGTTCCAGCCGGCGGCAGTGGAAGCTGTGCACGCTCGCTCCTTGCAGATCAAACGGCACATCCGGGCCGAGCATGGCGGCCAGCCGGGCGCCCACCCGCGCCGGCTCGCATTCGGCCTCGGGGTCGGCGTCCCAGCCGATCTGGAATTCGATGCGCCAGACATCGCCGGGCTGGCGGTGCAGCAGCACCGCGCCGCCCCGGTGGAAGGGCGGGTCGAACCAGAACCAGCGCTCGGCCGGGAAGTCGCCGCGCATCGCCACGTCGGCGACCAGAAAACGGTCATGGAACGCGCGGCCGGCGAAGGGCAGGCCCAGCGCCTGTCGGACGCCGCTGTTGGCCCCGTCGCAGGCCAGCAGCCAGTCGGCCGACAGGCGGTAGTCGCCGCCCGGGACCTCGATGCGCAGCGCCACCCCGTCCGGTCGGTTTTCCACCCCGCTCACCCGGTGGCACCAGCGCAGGTCCACCAACCCGGTGGCCTGGCATGCCTCCACCAGCCATTGCTCCAGGGTGGATTGTGGCAGGTTCACGAAGGCCGGGTATTGGTGGCCGGGCTCGGCCAGCACGGGAAAGTCACAGAGGCGCCGGTCGCCGAGGAACACCCGGCCGGTGTTCCAGGGGACGCCGTTGTCCAGCATGAGCTGGCCCAGACCGAGTCTGGCGTAGATTTCCAGGCTGCGCCGGGCGAAGCTGACCGCGTGCGGGCCGAGGCTGACCGTGTCGTCGTCGTCCAGCAGCACCACGCGCTGGCCGTGCGAGGCCAGATCGAGCGAAACGGTCAGCCCCACCAGCCCACCGCCCACCACGACAACAGGGTGGCGGGCGCCGTCGTCGGCCGGGGGCACGTGCGCATACCGGGGCGCGTGGCGGGGGACATGCCGGGTGGCGGGCGGCGGGGCGGATGGCTGCGGAGCGGGTCCGCCGAGCGAAGTCGCCGGTCCGGGCAGGTCTTCGGTCGAGGCGAATCCGGCCATGCGCTCACTCCGTCCGTTTCTCATTGCGGCGTTCGGGTCCCGTCCCGGGACGGGTTTAGCAGACCTCGCGGGAGCGTGCCTGCCCCCGGCGAATGGCCGCCACCGATTATTGTTGCGGCCACCCGTTTAATTCCTTTCAACCGTTCCCACCTTACCCTCCACCAATCGGACCAATGGGTGATTGCAAATGAGAACAACCGGGGACACCCTTTCCGACACGACCACCGCCGACAGCGGTGACGTGTCGCGTTCTGCCGGCGCCTTCCTGCTGGAGCAGTTCCTGCCGTACGAATTGTCGGTCACGGCCAGCCGCACCTCGCGGCTGTTCGCCCGCCGGTTCGAGGCGGCGTTCGGCATCAGCATCGCCGAATGGCGGGTGCTGGTGGTGGTGGGGCGCTACGGCACCATCACGCCCAGCACGGTGGCTGAGCGCACCGACATGGACAAGGTGAAGGTCAGCCGCGCCACCGCCAGCCTGGTGGCGGCGAACCTGCTGGAGCAGGGGCCGGCACCGCATGACGGCCGCGCCCGCCTGCTGCGCCTGACGCGCAAGGGCCGCGTTGTGCATGACGGCATCGTGCCGCTGTCGCTGACGCTGGAGGCGCAGCTTGCCGCCGGGCTGACCGACGAGGAATGGGCCTTGCTGCGGTCCTGCCTTCGCCGGTTGCAGGAGCATGTGCGCACGCTGGAGAACGGCGCGCTGGCGAGCGCCACCCGCCGGCGCATGCAAGGCGGCCCGCACGCATTCGAAAGCTGACCTGAAACCACCCCCGGCACCGGCGGGTGCCGGGGCGTGCACCGGGGTGGATGAACACCCCCCATCGGCGGGGGAAGGTATTTTCGTGCCCGGTCGGTTTGCCCGCCTGATCCTGTTCGGCCTGATCGGCCTTGCCGTTTGGGCAGCTGGAGCACAGGCCATGCAACCGACCGCCTGCCTGGTGGAGCGCCGCGCCGAACTGCCGGTCACGCTGCTGCGCAACTTTCTGCTGGTGCCGGTTTCGCTGGATGGCCGCAAGGTGCTGATGGTGGTGGACACCGGCGCCGAGGCGACCACCCTCACCCCCGAGGCGGCGACATCGCTGGGCCTCGCCTCGGCGCCTTCCGACACGGTGGTGGTCGGCGCCAGCGGGCGGCTGCGCGCCGGCAGCCTGCGGCTGCGCCGCATGGAACTCGGCGGGATCGAGCGGCGAGGGGTGGCGGTGGATGTCGGCGCCATGCCGCTGCTCGCCATTGCCGGCCGGAAGGTGGCGGGCCTGCTCGGCATCGACGCGCTGGGCGGCTATGACATCGAGATCGACCTGCCGCACCATCTCCTGCGGCTGTATTCGGCGCCGCCCTGCCCTGGCTTCGTGCCGCCGGGCTTCCGCGCCGGCGAGGGGCACGCTCTGCGGCGGGCCGGCGGCGGTCTGATCACCCTCTCCGTCCGGGTCGACGGCCAGGCCGTGCGGGCTTTGCTCGACACCGGCGCCCGCAGCACCCTGGTGACCCGCCGGGTGGCCGCCGGGCTGGGCGTGACCGACGACGATCTTTCGCGTGACCCGCTGGTGACCGGCCGCGGCATTGGCACCGGCTCGGTCGCCTTCCGGCGCCACCGCTTCGATGAGGTGCGGGTGGGTGACATCGCGGTGCGCGACATGCAGGTGAATGTTGCGGCTCTGCCCTTCGCCGGCATCGACATGCTGCTCGGCGCCGATTGGCTGGCCGGGCGCCGGGTGTGGATCAGCCCGGCCGGCGGGCGGCTTTACCAGCGCTGACGGCCCCGCCGGGATTGTCATATGCCATTGTCATCGTGCAACGGGCCGGCGGTAATTTGATCCAGTGGCGGCGGATAATCGCTCGCAATCGTATGTGCGGCGTGCCAGGATTCACTCGAACCGAAGGGGGGGCGAAACATGCAACGGTCAGCGATAGCGGCGATGGTGGTGGCGGCTGCCTGCGCGGGCGCGGGCCCGGCCTGGGCCACGGTGCTCACCGAGACGTTGAGCACCGCAATCTGGCCCGACGGGGCCACCGCCATCGGCACCGGCAACTTCGCGGCGGCAGGGCCGGACCCGGCGCCATTCGACACGCTGATCGGCAACAAGAACCTGCCGGGTTCCCCCTCGACCAGCTTCGCGTTTGCCGGCTACGGCGGTCCCATTGCCACCCCGATCACCTCCGCCACGCTGGAGATCGGCTTGTACGATGCGTCCTCGCCTGATCCGGCGACGGAAGTGAACTTCTTCACCCTGAACGGCGACAGCATCGCGGCGGTGCTGACCGCGGCATTGGTCGCCACCAACCCGGTCCGCAACGGCGAGGTCTATTACACCCTCGTTCTGCCCAGTGCCGTCTATGCCGATCTGGCGACCGGCACCTCCACTTTCTCGCTGGGCTTCACCGGTCCGGGCCTGGGTCTGCTGGCGCCGTCCAGCTCCATCCTGTTCGGGCTCGACTTCGCCACGCTGACGGTCAATACCGGCACCACGCCGCCGCCGCATGTTGGCGAACCGCCGGCGGCCGGGCTGCTGCTAGCGGGGTTGCTCGGCCTGGCGGCTCTGCGCCGGCGGCAGGCCGGCTGACCATTCCAGCCGGTCGTGCAGGCCGACCGTCGCGACCGGCCGGAAGCCGAGCCGGTGATAGAGGCGCCGGGCGGGGTTGTGCCGCTCGGCGTGAAGGATGACGCGCTGGCCGCTTGATGCCGCCTCCTCCAGCAGACTCCGCAGCAGGGCGCCGCCGATGCCGCGCCCGCGCCAGTGCGCCAGCAGGGTGATGTCCATCAGAACGATCCCGGCGGGGCCGCGCTGCACATACAGGCGGCCGACCGGCACGCCGTCGGCCAGCACGATCGAGAAGGCCGGATTGTCATACCGGGTGCGGTAATGCGTTCGTTGCAGCTCGAACTGCGCGCGCAGGAAGCGCGATTTTTCCGCCTCGGACCAGGGCACGCAGGCCATTTCGGCGGCCCGGCCGCCGGCATAGAGGTCCGCGACGAACGCCTCGTCGGCATCCTGCTCGTCGCGGAGCCCGATTGCCGGGCGCATCTTCGGTGCTCAGTCGCGGCTGGGGAATATTCCCGCCGTGGCGATCGCCCAGCCCACGGTCAGGAACGGCTGTTGGTTGGGGTGCGGCGCCGAGCCCCCCTGCGGGCCGATCGCCGCGCCCGACATCGCCGTGCCGGGGGGCGTGGTGAACAGCGAGTTGCTGCCGGAATCCGCGGCCCACACCCCGTTCACCGGCGATGTCTGGGTGCCGGCGGCGCTGGCGCAGGCAACCGGATGGGTGTGCGACGGAATTTGATTGACGGTCAGCGTGACCGCCGCCTCGCCGGCAGTCTGGCCCTGGGTGAAGCCCGGTCCGGCACCCACCGCCACCCGCCCTTGCAGGTTCGGCAGGGCAAAGGTGCTCACCCCGTCGCCGCCGTACTGGGTGCCCAGCAGCGCGAACAGCGCCTGGTTCTGGCTGATCGGCAGCAACTGGCCGTTGCAGTACGCCCAGCCTTGCGGCGCGAAGCCGAACGCCATCATTCGCAACTCGCCGAGGAACGGATCGCTCATGGCAGGGTTCCTTTCAATTGCGCGACGGGTAGATGCCCACCAGGGCGATGCAGTAATTGACCGCCAGCGAGGGCTGCATGTTGTCATGCGGCTGGTTGCCGCCGGTGGCGGCGAGCGCGGCGGTGGCCATGGTCGCGTTGCCGGAAGGCGCATATTCGCGGGCGCCGCCGGCATCGGTGGCCCAGACATTGCCGGCCGGGCCGTAGGCGGTGCCGTTGCCGTTGTTGCAGGCGGCGGCATGGCTGTGGGCCGGCAGCTGTGCCGTGGTCAGCGTGACCGTGCCGGCCCCCCCGGTTTCGCCGACGACCCGCGGGGTGAGTCCCGGCCCGGCGCCCTGGTGCAGCGCCACGCTGCCCTGAAAGTTGGGCAGGGCGAAGTTCGATGTGCCGTTGCCGCCGTACTGGGTGCCGAGGACGGAGAACAGCGCGGCGTATTGCGCGATCGGCAGAAGCTGGCCGTTGCACACGGCCCAGCCGGTCGGGGGGAAGTTGAATCCGAACACCCGGATCTCGCCAATGAATGGGTCGCTCATGGCCGGTTCCTCCGTTTACGGGCGCGACGGGTAAATGCCGTCCACGGCGATGATGAAGCTGACCGCCAGGAAGGGCTGCATGTTGTCGTGCGGCTGCCCGCCGCCCTGCGGGCCGATGGCGGACCCGGCCAAGGTATGTCCGTTCGGCGCGGCGGCGTAGGGGGCGACATTCTGGCCGGAATCGGCCGCCCATACCTGGCCGGCCGGGCTGCGCACGGTGCCGGTGGTGGCCGCCTCGGCGGTATGGCTGTGCGTCGGCAGTTGCGCCACGGTCAGGGTGACGGTCTCGCTGCCACCCTGCTGGCCGGGCTGGGCGCCCGCGGTGATGTGGGCAGCCGCCCGGCCGCGCAGATCGGGCAGGGCGAAGCTGGTGGTGCCGTTGCCACCATAATAGGTGCCGATGAGCGAGAACAGCGCGGTGTATTCGGAGATCGGCAATGTCTGGCCGTCGCAGGTCATCCATCCGACCGGGGCAAAATTGCCGGCGAACATCCGAATCTCACCCAGGAACGGGTCGGCCATGGTTTAACTCCTCCCCTTGTTTGGGTGAAGTTTGAACCGATTTCCGGGCCTGCCGTTATGATTTCTTCGTGATCGTGCGGATGTCGTAGCGGGCGATCTTGTTGCGCAGCCCGACGCGCGACAGGCCAAGCTCGGCGGCGGCGCGGCTGATGTTGCCGGCGTGGCGGTCCAGCGCCTCGTCGATGACGCCGCGCTCCAGCGCCTCGACCCGGTCCTTGAGCGCGACGCCGGCGGCGGCGCCGTTGCCGTTGTGGTTTGCCGCGGCGATCGACGGCGACAGCAGCGCCGGCGGCAGCGGCCGGTCGGCGTCCGACAGCGCCACCATGCGCTGAATTTCGTTGTGCAGTTCACGCACATTGCCCGGCCAGCCATATTCGGCCAGGCGCCGCAGCGTGTCCGCGTCGAACGACGGCACGGCGCGGCGGAAGGCGCGGTTGACATCGTGCAGGATGCGGGCGGCGATGGCGGGGATGTCGGCCGGCCGCTCGCGCAGCGGCGGCAGATGGATGGGGAAGGCGGCCAGGCGGTAATACAGGTCGCGGCGGAACCGGCCGGCCTGCACATCGGCGGCGAGGTCGCGGTTGGTGGCCGAGATCACCCGCACATCCACCCGCCGCGGCCGCTGCGCGCCGAGCGGGCGGATTTCGCCCTCCTGCAGCACGCGCAGCAGCTTCACCTGGAACGAGGCCGAGGTCTCGCCGATTTCATCGAGAAAGATGCTGCCGCCGTCGGCCACTTCGAACAGGCCGATGCGGTCCTGCCAGGCGCCGGTGAAGGCGCCTTTCTTGCAGCCGAACAGTTCGGATTCCAGCAACTCGTCGGGCAGCGCGGCGCAATTCTCCACCACGAAGGCGCGCCCGGCGCGGGTGGAGGCGTGGTGGATGGCGCGCGCCAGCAATTCCTTGCCGGTGCCCGAGGCGCCGGTGATCAGCACCGAAATATCGTAATCCGCCGCCCGCCGCCCCAGCCCGATCGCCGCCGCCATCGGGCTGCCCGGCGCATGCACGATGCGGCCGAATTCGTGCAGGGAGGGGTCGCGCGGCCGGCTGCCGGCCATCGCCTCGCGCAGCCGCGCCGGATTCGGTACGCCAACGGTGGCGGTTTGCAGATGGAACAGGTCGGTCGCCTCGCGCACGGCCTGCACCAGATGCTCGGGGTGCCAGGGCTTGGTGATGAACTGGTGGATGCCGGCTTCGTTGACGCCGGCGACGATGTCGGCGGAGTCGGGGGGGGCGGAAAGGATCATGCGTACCGGGTCGGGCCAGACCTCGCGCACGCGGCGGAGGAAATCCACGCCGCTGGCGCCGGGCAGGCGCTGGTCGCACAGAATGACCTGCACCATTTCGCCGCTGAGCACCGCCTCGGCCCCGGCGGCGTCGCGCACGCCGATCACCTCGAACTCCTCGGCCAGCACCCGGCGCAGCGCTTCCAGCGAGTGCAGCTCATCGTCGATGACCAGGACGGTGGGCGCGGGACTCATCGGCGCCGCCGCCTCAGCAGATGCGCGGCAACTGCTCGCCGGCCAGCCAGTCGACGATCCGACCGCCGCCGAACGAGGTTGTCATCTGCACGAAACGGTCCGCGTCCGCTTCGACATGGCCGATCCGGGCGGCGTCGCGGCCGAGCGGGTGGGCGCGCATCGCCTCCAGCAAAGCTGCGGCCGCCTCGGGGGCGGCGATGGCGACCAGACGGCCCTCATTGGCGACGTTCAGCGGATCGAGCCCCAGCAGCTCACAGGCCGCGGCCACTTGCGGGCGCACCGGAATCGCCGATTCCGACAGCAGGATTCCCACCCCGGATTGCTGCGCGATCTCGTTCAGCGTGGCCGCCAGGCCGCCGCGGGTCGGGTCGCGCATCAGCCGCAGGCCGCCGCCGGCGCGCGCCACCATGGCGGCCACCAGGCCGTGCAGCGCGGCGGAATCCGAGCGGATGGCGGTGTCGAATGACAGATTCTCGCGGCAGGACATGACGGCGATGCCGTGGTCGCCGATCGGGCCGGAGAGCAGCACCACATCGCCCGGGCGGGCCTGATCGCCCGACAGCCGCAGCCCCGGCGGCACGATGCCGATGCCGGCGGTGGAGATGAACACGCCATCGGCCTTGCCGCGCTCCACCACCTTGGTGTCGCCGGCGACCACCGGCACCCCGGCCTCCCGGCTCGCTTGCCCCATGCTGGCGGCGATGCGGGCAAGGTCGGCGAAGGGGAACCCCTCCTCGAGGAAAAAACTGGCGGTGAGGTAAAGCGGTTTCGCCCCCGCCATGGCGATGTCGTTGATGGTGCCGTGCACCGCCAGCGAACCGATGTCGCCGCCGGGGAAGAACAACGGCGATACCACATAGCCGTCGGTGGTCATCACCAGACGCCCGCCCGGCAGGTCGAACGCCGCCTGGTCGTTGCCCTGGGCGAGATATTCGTTGCCGAATTCGGCGTGGAAGATGTCGGCGATCAGTTGCGCCATCGCCCGCCCGCCGGCGCCGTGCGACAGGTCCACCCGGCCGGCGCGGATATCCAGGCGGCGGGTCATGAGGCGAGCCGTGCGGGCTGGCGGAACCGGCCATAGGTCCAGTGCGCGGCGCAGGCGCCCTCGGCGGAGACCATGCAGGAGCCGATGGGCGATTCCGGTGTGCAGGCGGTGCCGAACAGCCGGCACTCGGCCGGGCGTTTGGCGCCGCGCAGGATGGCGCCGCATTCGCAGGCCGGGTTGTCGGCGGCGGATGGCGTTGCCATGCCGAAGCGGATTTCCGCGTCGAAGCCGGCATGGGCCGGGCGCAGCCGCAGCGCGCTGTGCGCCACCCAGCCGAGGCCGCGCCACTCGAAACGCTCGCGCAACTCGAACACCTCCGCCATCGCCTGCTGGGCGCGCAGATTGCCGGCCGGGGTGACGGCGCGGATATACTGGTTCTCGACCTCGGCGCGGCCCTCGTTGACCTGCCGCACCAGCAGCAGCACCGCCTGCAACACATCCAGCGGCTCGAAGCCGGCCACCACCACCGGCTTGCGGTATTCCGCCGCCACCTGACGGTATGGTTCGGTGCCGATGATGGTGGAGACATGCGCCGGGCCGATGAAGCCGTCGAGCCGCACCGCATCGGCGCCGCCGGTGGCCAGGATGGCGCGCATGGCGACCGGGGTGAGCACGTGGTTGCAGAATACCGAGAAATTGGCCAGCCCGTCGCGGGCGGCGCGCTGCACCGCCACCGCCGTGGGCGGGGTGGTCGTTTCGAAGCCGATGGCGAAAAACACCACCTCGCGCGCCGGCTCGGCGGCGGCGATGCGCAGGGCGTCGAGGGTGGAATAGACCATGCGGATATCCGCGCCCTCGGCCTTGGCCTTCTGTAAGGTGGTGCCCCGGGAGGCGGGCACGCGCATGAGGTCGGCGTAGGTGCACAGGGTTATCCGCTGGTCGCGGGCGAGCGCGATGGCGGCGTCGAGGCGGCCGACCGGCAGCACGCAGACCGGGCAGCCCGGGCCGTGAATCAGGCGAATGTTGTCCGGCAGCAAATCCTCGATGCCGTAGCGCGATATGGCGTGGGTGTGGCCGCCGCAGAATTCCATCAGGGCGTAGCGGACGCCGGTGGTGGCCTCGGCGCGGATGGTGGCGGCCAGCGCCTGGGCGCGCCCAACGTCGCGGTATTCATCGACGTATTTCATGCGGCTTTCCCCGCCCCCGCTTCCTGTGCGGCAACAGCCTGGTCCAGCAGCGCCAGCGTGCGCGCCGCCTCGGCCGCGTCCAGCCGCGCCAGGGCGTAGCCGACATGGAGAATAACGTAGTCGCCGGCAGCGACATTCTCGACCAGCGCCAGCGAGATGAGTTTCGATACCCCGTCCAGGCTGACCCGGGCGAGGTCGTCCTCCAGCAGTTCCGTGACCAGCGCGGGGATGGCGAGGCACATGGCTCAGCCGGCCCGCGCGGGCTGCGCCGTTCCGGCGGCGAAGCGGGTGGCGCGCGCCTCGATCCAGGCGATCCAGGCGGCCAGCCCCTCGCCGGTGCGCGCCGAGAGGGGGAGGATTTGCAGCCCCGGATTGACCCGCAGGGCGTTCGCCATGCAGGCGGCAAGATCGAAATCCAGATGCGGCAGCAGATCGGTCTTGTTCAGCAGCATGAGATCGGCGGCGGCGAACATGTCGGGATATTTGAGCGGCTTGTCCTCGCCTTCCGTCACCGACAGCACCACCACCTTGTGCGCCTCCCCGAGGTCGAAGGCGGCCGGGCATACCAGGTTGCCGACATTCTCGATGAACAGCAGGCTGGCGGCCGGGGGGGCGAGTTCGTCCAGCGCGTGCCCCACCATGTGGGCGTCGAGATGGCAGCCCTTGCCGGTGTTCACCTGCACGGCGGCCACGCCGGTGGCGCGGATGCGCTCGGCGTCGTTGCTGGTCTGCTGGTCGCCCTCGATCACCGCGATGGCGTGGCGCGGCGCCAGCGCCTCGATGCTGCGCACCAGCAGGGTGGTTTTTCCCGAACCGGGGCTGGACACCAGATTGAGGGTGAAGATGCCGCGATCGGTCAGGCGCGCGCGGTTGGTCCGGGCGAAGGCGGCGTTCTTGCCGAGGATGTCGCGCTCGATCCTGACGATGCGTTCCTGGCTCAGCCCCGGCACATGCGTGCCGGCCAGACCGGCGCCGTAATCCAGCGTGATGTCGCCGTCATGCGCATGGTCGTGGTGGTCATGATCATGGGCGTGGTCGTGTTTGTGTTCATGGGCATGTTCCCCGGGCTGCCCGTCCGACTTGTCACTGCCGCAGCCGCATACCGTACACATCACTCGACCTCCATTTCACGCACCCGCAACTCGTCGCCGCCGGTCATTTGCACGCGGTGGCCGCCGCAATGCCCGCAGGGGCCGAAACGTTCGGCCAGCGCCACGTCGCGCTCGCAGTCGAAGCACCAGCCGGCGCCGGGCACCCGCACGATATCCAGCCGCGCGCCCTCGGCCGGGGTGCCGCGGCTGACCACGTCGAAGCAGAAGCGCATGGCGTCCGGCTCGGCGCAGGCCAGCGCGCCGATTTCCAGCACGATGGCGCGGACCCGGGCAAAATTTTGCCGCCGGGCTTCGTCCTCGACGATGCCGATGACGCTCTCGGTCAGCGCCATTTCATGCATCCGCGCTCTCCCGCAATGCCAGGGCGCAGGGCACGCAGGGATCGAACAGCCCGACCAGCCAGCGTATCCGCGCCGCCGCCGCCGCGCCGCTGCCGACCCGCAGGCCCCGCAGGGCATGGACCAGCGGGCCGTCGGGATGGAAGTTCCATTCGGTGGGCGCCAGCACGGCGCAGCGTGTCACCCGGTCTTGCGCGTCGACCGCGACCAGATGATGCATGCGCCCGCGCGGCGATTCCACCGCGGCGCAGCCGGCGCCGTCCGGCAGGGTGAAGCTGGCCAGCCAGGCGGCGGGCGCGTCCTCGGCTTCCTCCAGCAGCAGGGCGGCGGCGCAGCGGATTTCGGCGAAGCGCGCGGCCAGGCGGGCGCGCGGGCTGGCCGAGTCGGCGCCGCTGCGGCCCAGCGCGCCGGTTTCGGGCCGCCGCCCCGGCAGCACCGGCGCGGCGGCGAAGGCGCTGCCGGCGCGGGCGAGGGCGGCCAGCACGGCGGCGTCATCGGCCGGGGTCAGGCGGTCGACCCGGCCGGTTTCGTGGTCCACCGGGCCGTTTTCCTGTTCCGCCGTGGCCAGCATGCGGGCCGCCCAGCTTTGCGGCGCCGGCCGCGCGCCATCCAGGCCGAGCACGGCCAGCGCGCCGGTCAGCCCGGTGGGCTTCTGGTCCGGCCGGGTGGCGGCGAACACGCCGCGCAGCGCGGTCAGTTCCATCGGTTCGGCGGACAGGCCCAGCGACGCGGCGGTGGCGAAGGTGGAGCGCAGATGCTCGCCGATCCGCTCGGCGGCGAGCTGGCGCACCGCCGCGCGCAAGGTCGGGTCGGGGGTGTGGCGGCCGCGCGCCGCGTCCAGCGCCAGTCGCGCGGCAATGCCGTGGGAGCGGCCACACAGCGCATACAGCCGCTCGAAGGCGGTGGGCAGCTCGGCGGCCGGCCAGCCCAGCACGGCCTCGCACAGCTGCACCGGCCGGGTGAAGCGCAGCGTCGCCGCCCGCACCACGCCGCCGCCCAGTTCCACCGACAACAGCAGCCCGCCGGTGGGGCTTGTGCCGGTGGGGCTTGTGCCGGTGGGGCTTGGATAGCTCACGGCGACGCCGTGGCGCGGCCGAACAGCAGCCCGCGCCGTCCCGAGGCAACCGGCGCGGGGGGCGTCAGCACGGTTTGCAGCGCCGCCAGCGCGGTGGCGCGGGCGTCGTCCTGGCTGGCGAATGCGTCCATCGGCGAGAACAGCGAGGCGGCGTCCACCCGGCCGAACGGCTCCAGCAGCGCCACCGTCAGGGTGATCGTGCCCACCGGGAAGCTGACATCCCGCGTGGCGCCGGCTGGCAGGGCGGAGCGGGGCGGGGCGCCGGGCAGGCCGAGCAGCACCAGGTTCATGCACCACGGCGTCACCAGCACGCCGACCGCCTCGCCGGCCAGCGCCCGGAAGCCGACGGCTTCCACCGCCAGCGCCGGGTTGCAGACCGGCAGCCCCGCCATGCGTTCCCGGCCGATCCGGTCGTAGCAGGCGGACAGGCGCTCGCCGGCGGCGACGCAAGCCGCGTTCATTCCCGCAGTTCCAGGAAGCGCTCGCGCGGGGCGTCGCAGCGCGGGCAGCGCCAGTGGTCCGGCAGGGCGGCGAAGGCGGTGCCCGGCGGCACCTGCCAGACATCGTCGCCCAGGGCAGGGTCATAGACATCCCAGCACACGCCGCATTCCATCCGCGGGCCGGCCCGGTTGCTCATACCGGGTTGGTCACGCGAAATAGGCCGCGGCGATCTCCCGCAGCCGGGCGGCGGAGTCGCGGAAATCCTCGCCGGCCGCCAGCACCGCCGCCGGCACGCCGCCGATTTCCAGCGTGTCCAGCACCACCTCGTCACCGGCGTTGCTGTACTGCACCGACCACACATGTCGCGCGCCGGTGGCCTGCACCCGGCAGGTGCCGTAGCCGCGCGCCGCCAGCGCCACCATGCCGCGGCCCAGGCAGGCCTGCAGATAGGCCATGTCGGCCCCGGTCATCGGCAACAGGGAGAAATTGATGACATGCGACGGCTCGCCCGGCTGCCAGCGCGCCATCCGCCCGGCGATCTCGGCCAGCAGCGGCCTGACATTCATGCAATCGGCCGGCGGGTTGCCCGGCTCGACCGCCGGCGCGCCCAGCGACGCCGCCTGGCGCACCGCCTGGGGGATGGCGGCGATCTCCAGATAATCGGCCAGATTCTGCCCGTCCGGCCCCTGGAAGCGCAGCCGCCACAGCCCGGCCAGCACCGATTCCTGCACCTGCGCCACCACCCCGCCGGGCAGCGAGGCGACGGCGGAAACCTCGCCCTCGCCCAGCACCTCGCCGAGCAGGCGGGTTTCCTCGGCGGAGAAGGCGGTGATGTCGAACAGGCGTCCCGGCGCGTCCGGGTCCTGCCTGTCCAGGGCGGCGGCGATTTCCGCCAGCAGCGCGGCGACGCGCGGGCAGGCGCGGATCAGCGCCTCGGCCGCCCCGGTGGCCAGGAAGGCGGGGGCGAAGCTGGCACCGCCGGCCAGGGCATCGGCGGGGCCGATCGGGCGCGGCGTCGGGGCGTCGTCGTCGCCTTCCGGGGCGATCCAGAATCCGGGTTTCATGCCGGCACCGCCGTGGTCGTGCTGCTGACCCGCACATCGGGGCGGGCCGCCGGCGGCAGCACCGGCGCGTCCGGCGCCAGATAGACCTCGATGCGGGCGAGATAGTCCGACCAGTCGCGCACCCGCGGCAGCACGCCGACCGGGTCGGTGCCGCGGGTGACCACCAGGCTGGGCAGCACCGCCACCCGGAAGCGCGGCATCAGCGCCGGCTCGGCCGCGCGGGCGATGACGGCGGCGCGCAGGCGGGGGGCGAAGGCGGCGAGCAGTTCGGGCAGTATCACCGCGACGTCGGCCGCCTCGGGGCGCTGGACCGGGTCGCCGGTGAAAAACAGCAGCGCATGTTCGGGCGATCCGGCGGCGAGAAAACCGTCAACCGTGCCGGCATCGAGCACGGGAAATCCCACCCGGTCGGTAAGTGCCCGTATGAGCGGCGATGGCATGCGTTTTTCTCCCCCTCACGAAGCTGAGAGCCACCATGGGAGGGGAATTTCCAGCACCGGTCAAGCGGTATCCGGCCGCGCCGAACTACCGGCTGTCCACCAGCCGAACCGGCAGATGCGCAGAGGCGGGTCCGGGGCGAGCCGGCCGGTCCGGCGGGGTGTTCGCCGCGGCGAGTTGCGCATGCCGGGCGCGGTCGCGGGCCGTCTCCTTCAGCCTGGCGGCGAATTCGGGCGTGAAGCGGCTGTAGTCCACCGCGGCGGTGATCGGCTGGAGGCGCAGCGGGCGGGCGACGGGGGAAGCGTTGGCGGCCAGCCGGACCGCATCGGCGTGCATCTGCTTTACGCGGATGGCGAATTGAGGGGTGTATTGGCTGGTGTCCTCCACCGGCGCGGCCGGCTGTGCCCGCTGCTGGAGGCTGGCATCGGGGAACCGGGCGGCCAGCGGCCATATCGCCATGACCCGGGTTTCATAGCTCGCCCCGATATCCTGGGTGCGCGAGTGATAGGCGGCGGCGGCCTGCGGCCAGTTGCCGATCTCGCGGTACAGGGCGCTGAGGAAGCGCGCCCCGTACTGGGTGTTGGCCGCGGGATCGAAGGCTTCGTCCAGCGAGGCGAAGGCGTTGGGATGGTGCATGAGGTTGATCTGCATGCAGCCGACGTCGATGGAGCGGGTTCCCTGGTTTTGCAGGTCCTGCACCGCCTCGATGGCGGCGGCCTTGGTCGGGAAGACGTGGTCGATGCCGGCGACGTTGATGGTCCACGGCCAGGGGGCCACGTGCCCGGTTACCGGATCGGCCCGGCCGCTTTCGACCAGGCCGATCGTGTGCAGCAGCTTGGGCGGCACCGCGAAACGCTGTTCCGCCGCGACGATCCCGGGCAGGCAGGAATCGGCGTCGGCTGCCGGGGGGGTGGGCACCGGTTCTGCCGCCGCCGCATGGCAGATCAAACTCAGGACGCCGGCGAGGAGGAGGGCGCGCATGCGGGCCGTCTACGCCATTGGCGCCGGAATTACGAGTCCTTCACGATGCCGGGGATGGACATTCATTTGTACCGCGCTCGACTTTCCGCCTGTCATCGCGGTCAGGTATCGGATCGGCGCCCGCAAGAAGTTCGCGCCGGCCAACGGGCGGAACCCGCGAGGCTTTCGCGCCGCCGGCTTGCCGCGGTGTTGCCACCAACCGACCGCGTCCACCGCGCCGGCCGCCCGGCAGGCTGTTCCGCCCGGCAGGAAATGCCGGGTCCGGATGGTCCACGGCAGGGCGCCCGACAGCCGGAATCGGGCCATGAACGGCTGGCATGAACTTTGCCTAAACCTTGTTCAGCTATGGTAACACAGCAAGCGCGAAAGGAACACTGCCGTGTCCATCAGTGCCATCTCGGGCGGTAACACCGGCCAGACGCTGCAACAATTTCTAAAGGAATTGCGGTCCACTCAAGCATCGTCGGTTTCTCAAACATCATCAGCTCTCCAGGCCGCCAGCAGCACGTCATCCGCCGAATCCGGCCGGGCGGCGGGTGGCCCGCCGCCCGGCCCGCCGCCGGGACCGCCGCCGGGCGCCAGCTCGGCCTCGTCCAGCAGCACGTCGTCCTCGAGTTCCAGCCTCTCCGACAGCACCACCGAGTTGCTCTCGGCGTTGAAAAGCTTTCTGTTGCAGTTGCAGGAGGGCAGTAGCAGCAGCAGCAGCAGCAGCAGCACGGCGGCGACCGGCACGACGGCGACCAGCGGCACCAGTGCCGATGCCAGCACGTCGTCCGCCTTGCTGACGGATTTGCAGACATTCCTGCAGGGTCTTCTGCAAAACGGGTCCGCCCAGTCGGCGTCCTCGGCCAGCGGCGCGGGTGGGCCCCCACCCGGCGCACCACCGGGCGCACCACCCGGGCCGCCCCCTACTTCATCCATCGACCAGTCGTTGGGGACCAGCGCAACCGCCAGTGCCACAACGTCCAGCGACACATCGAGCGCCACCTCCGGCCCCGAGGCGGCAAACTCCGACCATCACATGATCCGGCAACTGCTGGCCGCGATCACCGCCTATGCCAGCCAGAGCGACTCGAGCACGGCGGCGAGTACCAACGGCTCGATCAGCGCCTGAGGCATCCGAAGCCGGCCGACGCCGGCGCAGGCGGGATCGGCCAAAATGGCCGGTTCCGTGCGCCGGACCGGGACGGAGGGATGAACGGACGCGGGCATGACGCTGCGTGGCGCTGCCGCCGCGCATCACACATCTGGGGCAGGACCTGCAACATGGGCAGCGACGTCGTTCCCGCACCGTTCCGGCAGCATGAGCGCGCCGGGAATTATTTCCTCATCGGCGTGCTGCTGGACATGCTCGGCAACCGTGCGCTCGCGGCCCGCTTCCATGCGGCCTCGGTCGCGCTGGACGGCAGCCGCGCGGATGCGCATCATCGCCTCGGCCGATCGCTCGAAGCGATCGGCGACCTGGCCGGCGCGATCGCCGCCTATTGCGAAGCGGTGCGCCGCTGCCCCGGCAAGGCCGATTATTACGTTGATATTAGCTCGGCCCTGTCCAATGCCGGCCGCTTCGAGCCGGCCCGCATCGCCGCCGGCATTGCCGTAAGGCTCGATCCGCGTTGTGCCGAGGGCTTCAACAACCTTGGCCATGCGCTGCTCAACCTCAACCGGAGCGGCGAGGCGCTGGCACCCTATGAACAGGCCATCGCGCTGCGCCAATATTATCCCCGCGCACAGTTCGGCTATGCGGTGGCGCTGCTGAAAAGCGGCGATTTCGATCGCGGGTGGAAACAATACGAGTGGCGGTGGCAGGACTGTCAGCGGCCGCGGGCCGATTTTGCCGTGCCGGTCTGGCGGGGCGAGGATCTGCGCGACCGCACGATCCTGCTGCATGCCGAGCAGGGATTTGGCGACACGCTGCAATTCGTCCGCTTCGCGCCGATGGTCGCGGCACGAGGCGGTCGCGTGGTTCTGGAGGTGCCGGCCCCGCTCGTGCGGCTGCTGCGCGGTGTCGAGGGGGTTGCGCAGATCATCGCCCGTGGCGACCCGATGCCGCCGGTCGACCTGCAGTGCCCGATGGCGAGCCTGCCGCTGGCCTTCGGGCTGCAATTGAAAAAAATTCCCGCCAGGGCCTATCTGCCGGTGCCGCAAGCCGGCGACGCGGCCGAGGCGGTCGCGCCCTGGGATCGCCGCGCCTTCCCCGCCGGGCGGCGTGACATGGTCGTCGGCCTGGTCTGGGCCGGCGATCCGCGGGTCTCGGAGCTGCGCTCGAACCTGGTTGACCGGCGGCGATCGGCGCGGCTCGACATGTTCGCGCCGCTGTTCGGGGTCGGCGGCGTCCGGTTCGTCAGCTTTCAGTTTGGCGGCGCCCGCGCGCAGATCGCCGACGCCACCATGCCGATCGCCGACGCGATGGAGGGGGTGACGGATTTCGCCGACACCGCGGCCCGCCTGGCCGGGATCGACCTGCTGATCAGCGTCGATACCTCGATCGTTCATCTGGCCGGCGGCCTCGGCCACCCGGTCTGGATGCTGTCGCGCTTCGATGGTTGCTGGCGCTGGCTGGAAGGCCGCGACCGGACGCCATGGTATCCGACCATGCGCATCTTCCGCCAACCCGCGCCGGGGGACTGGGCCGGTCTGATGGCAGTCATCGCCAAACGCCTGCAAGCGCGCGCCCGCCGGTTCCGGCTCAACGGCGCCGGTGCACCCACGCGGCCCACCGGCGCGGCGGACGGGCGAGCAAAGACGGCCTTGCCGAAAGCGGATCGGTAACGCCGCATCGGAGCGGCCAGCACGCTCTGGCTGTTTGTCTTGGCGGGCTACGTCATCCGCCGCCCGGCCGCAGGAACGCCGGCAATTGCGGTTCCCGGTCGATCAGGTCGGCGAACAAATGCTCGAAGGGCTGTCCCGCCAGGGCCGCCGCCACCCCGTCCAGCGCGTCGCCGATCTGGCGGGCTTCCTCGGCGTCCAGCACCCGTACGGCGGAATCCACGTGCACCAGCACCGGCGTGCCCGCCGGCACGGCGCCGAGCAGCAGCATCGACACGCGGCGGACCTCGCCGCGCCGTTCGCACAGCGCGGTATGTCCGTCGCCTTCCAGCACCGTCATCGGGATGCCGATGCACATGCGGCAAACCTCAGCCGGCGAGCGCCAGGGCCACGCCCAGGCAGGCGGTCAGCGCCCCGGCGGCGCGGGTCGCCACCCGGCCGGACAGGCGGTGCAGCCCGATGCCGAGGCCGATGCCACCAAGGTGCAGCGTTGCGGTGGCGAGGATGAATCCGGCGCCATAGGCCAGCGGTTGCGCCATCGCCGGCATTTCCGCGCCGTGCGACAGGCCGTGGAAAACCGCGAACAGGCCGACCAGCGCCGCCGCCGGCAGCACCGGCAGGCGCAGATCCGCCGCCACCACCAGGCCCAGCACCACCACCGAGGCGGTGATCATTGCCTCCACCAGTGGCAGGCCGCCGGAGAAACTCATGCCGATCGCCGCGCCGGCCGCCAGCAGGGCGACGAACGCCGACGGCACCGCCCACAAGGCGCGCCCACCCAGCGAGGCCGCCCACAGCCCCACCGCCAGCATCGCGCCGATATGGTCCAGCCCCGACAACGGGTGCAGCACCCCGTCGGCAAAGCCATGCGTGTGGCCGGGCAGGCCGGTATGCGCCTCGGCGACGCCGGCGGTGACGCTGATCGTCGCCGTCGCGAGGGCGATGGCCTGGGAAACACCGCGAATCCGCATCATTTTTCTCCCATGATGGAACCGGTCACGCCGTGGCACGGCGCTCGTAGGAGGCGAAGTCGATGGCGTTGCCGAGCAATCCCGCCGGCGCTGTCCGGCGCGGTGTCAGCCGCACGCCCCATTCCGCCAGGATCGCCACGGCGGCCTGAAGGGCCGGCGTGATCGCCGCCCGCACCGGATCGGTCAGGGCGCCGCCCCAGGCTTCCAGGTCCAGCGGCTGGCAGCCCACCAGGGCAAGGCGGCGCGGCGGGCGGCCGAGCAGGTCGGCGGCGCTCAGCACTTCCTGGAACCCGGTCTGGTGCAGGCTCATTTTCTTGGCGCCGGTGAATTTCGGCACCTCGCCGTCGCGTACCACGTGCAGGGTGCCGGGCGGCAGGCCGTAGTCGATGGCGTCGAACACCAGCAGGTCATCGGCCGCCTCGACATGCTGCACGAGATACAGACCCTGGGTGCCGCCATCCATCACCTCGACGCCTCGCGGCGTTTCGTAGGCGGCATGGAATGCCTCCGCCGCGCGCACGCCGAAGGCTTCATCGCCCCACAGGATGTTGCCGATGCCCAGCACCAGCACATGCGGGATCGCCGTCTCAGTCATCGCGCTCGTCACGGAACTGCCGCTCGCCGGAGATCATGGTGGCGATGACGGTCTGGCGCGACATGATCTCCTCGCGTACCGCGGCGTAAACATGCACGATGGCGAAGCTCACGATCACCCACATGCCCAGATGGTGAAACGTGCGCACATCCTGGCTGTTGGGGAAGATGCTGAACACCCAGCCGAACAGCTTCGCCTGCCAGGAATCCGGCCCCTCGGTTTCGGAATACAGCGCGAAGCCGGTGAGGATCATGCCGATGGTGCCAAGCGTGATGACGAAGAACATCGAGATCTGCGCCAGCGGGTTGTGCGCGATGTATTTCTTCGGCTCGGCCACGTTGAAGCTGTACCAGCGGAGTTCCCAGATCACCCCTCTCCACCAGGTGCGGTTCCAGACCGGCAGATAGAAAATCTGCCGGGAATGCCGGTTGCCGATCAGGCCCCAGAGGATGCGCGCCAGAAAGCCGATCGCCAGCACGTAACCGGCGGCGAAATGGGCGAAGCGGATGTAGCCGAACTGAAAATGCGCGCTGGCCTCGCCCGACAGCGTCGGCGGCGGCGAGCCGATCAGGTAGCCGCTCACCGCCAGCACCACGATGGCCAGCGCGTTCACCCAGTGCCACATGCGCACCGGCGCCTCATAGACATAGACGGTCGGCCGCTCGACGGTGACTTCGCGGGTGAGATCGACGACGCCGCGGAACCGGTCCGGGCGGCTGATGTCGCTCATAATCGCCTCCCTAGCGCACGGTGACGGTCGCCATGTCCTGCCCGTCGGGCGACATGACATGCGTCGAGCAGGCCAGGCACGGGTCGAAGGAGTGCAGCGTGCGGATGATTTCCAGCGGCAGCGCCGGATCGGCCATCGGCGTGTTCAGCAATGCCGCCTCGAAGGCGCCGATATTGCCGGCGGGGTCGCGCGGCGAGCCGTTCCAGGTGGTCGGCACCACGCATTGGTAGTTGTCGATCCGCCCGTCCCTGATGCTGGCCCAGTGGCCGAGGGCGCCGCGCGGGGCCTCGGTGAAGCCGACGCCATGCGCCTCCTTCGGCCAGGTTTCCGGGTCCCATTTCTCCACGTTGGCGGTGGCGAGGTTGCCGGCCTTGATGGAGGCGATCAGCTTGTTCTGGGCACGGCGGAGCTGGTACGCCGCCCACTGGCATTCCAGCCCGCGCGCCGCGGTGCGGCCGAGGGTGGAGAACAGCGCGCCCACCGGCACGCCAAGGTCGTGCAGCAGTTTTTCCACCGGCTCGCGGAACTCCGGCTTTTTCTGCGCGTAGCCGATGACGAAGCGCGCCAGCGGCCCCACCTCCATGGCGTGGCCGCGCCAGCGCGGCGCCTTCAGCCAGGAATATTTGGCCCCCTCGTCGATTTCCTCGATGTTGGTGCGGCTGCCGCGGGTGTTCGGCCCGAGCACGAAGCTGGGGTCGGTGACACCGTCGAACGGGTGCAGGCCGCGCGCCTCGTCGGGATATTTGTACCAGGAATGGGTGACGAATTCCTGGATCTGGGTGGGGTCCTTGAGATCGACCGGCAGCACTTCGTTGAGGTTGCCGTCGATGATGGCCCCCTGCGGCAGCAGCAGCGAGGCGGGCGAATAGTCGTTGGCGTGTTCGGGGATGTCGCCATAGGCCAGCACCGACTGGCCGGACAGCCCGCCGCCGTACAGCCAGTCCTTGTAGAACGAGGCGATCGCCTTCAGGTCGGGCAGATACACCTGGTCAACGAAGGTCACCGCCCGGTCGATGATGGCGGAAACCAGGTTCAGCCGCTCGATGTTGAGCGCGCCGGTCGCCCCGTTGCCGTCGACGTTCAGCGCGCAGGGCACGCCGCCCACCAGCCAGTTCGGGTGCGGGTTCTTGCCGCCGAACACGGTGTGGATCTTGACGATGTCCTTCTGGAAGTCGAGCGCCTCCAGATAATGCGCGACCGCCATCAGGTTGGCCGCCGGCGGCAGTTTATAGGCGGGATGGCCCCAGTAGCCGTTGCTGAACGGGCCGAGCTGGCCGGATTCCACGAACCGCGTCAGCCGCCCCTGCAGGTCGCGGAAATAGCCGGGCGAGGACAGCGGCCAGTCGGAGATGGACTGCGCGAGCGCCGAGGTTTCCCTGGGGTCGGCCGAGAGGGCGGACACCACGTCCACCCAGTCGAGCGCATGCAGATGGTAGAAATGCACGATATGGTCGTGCACATACAGCGCCAGCTGCATGATGTTGCGGATGGTGTTGGCGTTCTCGGGAATGCTGATGCCGAGCGTGTTCTCCACCGCGCGCACCGAGGTGAGCGCATGCGTGCCGGTGCACACGCCGCAGATGCGCTGGGTGAAGGCCCAGGCGTCGCGCGGGTCGCGGCCCTTGAGGATCAGTTCGATGCCGCGCCACATGGTGCCGGTGGAAACCGCGTTGCGGATGACGTTCTGCGCATCGACGTTCACTTCCACCCGCAGATGGCCCTCGATGCGGGTGACCGGGTCCACCACGACGCGGCGGCCGGAATTGTCGAGGTTGAAGCCGTTCGGTGTCTGGATGCCCATGGCGGCGTCTCCCTCAGCGCTTCTTGGTCAGGCGGTGGACGGCGGTGACGCCGGCATGCACCACCACGCCGGCGGCGACCACGCCGGCCACCGTGCCGCCGATCCGGTTGGCGTTCGCCTCGATGCCGAACTGACGGATGTTGGTCAGCCGTTCGTAGAACGGTCCGTTGTCCCAGAAGCCTTCCTCCGAGCAACCGATGCAGCCGTGGCCGGACTGGATGGGGAAGGATACGCCGTCGTTCCAGCGCACCGTGGAGCAGGCGTTGTAGGTGGTCGGACCGCGGCAGCCCATCTTGTAGAGGCAGTAGCCCTGGCGGGCGCCGTCATCGTCCCACGCCTCGACGAACTGGCCGGCGTCGAAATTCGCCCGGCGGTAGCATTTGTCGTGGATGCGCTGGGAATAGAACATTTTCGGCCGCCCCTGGCGGTCGAGTTCGGGCAGGTGGCCGAAGGTGGTGATGAAGCTGAGCACGCCGGTCATCACCTCGGCGATCGGCGGGCAGCCCGGCACCTTGATGATCGGCTTGTCGAGGATGACCTTGTCGATCGGCACGGCATGGGTGGGGTTGGGCTTGGCCGCCTGCACGCAGCCCCAGGAGGCGCAGGACCCCCAGGCCACCACCGCCTGGGCGTCCTGGGCCATCCATTTCAGCTTCTCGACGAACGGCCGGCCGCCGTCGATGCAGAACATGCCGTCCTCGTTCAGCGGCGGATTGCCTTCCACCGCCAGCACGTAGGCGCCCTTGTACTTGCTGCGGGTCTGCTCCAGGATCGCTTCGGCCTGGTGGCCGGCGGCGGCCATGATGGTGTCGTCATAGTCGAGCGAGAGCATCGACAGCACGACATCCCTGGCCAGCGGATGCGCCGAGCGGATGAAGCTTTCCGAGCAGCAGGTGCATTCCAGCCCGTGCATCCAGATGACCGGCAGACGGGGTTTGGTTTCCAGCGCCTGGGCGATGCGCGGCGCCGCCGCGGGGGCGAGGCCGAGGCTCGCGGCGGTGAGGCTGCAGAAGCGGGTAAAGCTTCGCCGGGTGATCCCCTGCCGGCGGATCACCTCGTAGAACGTCTCCGTTGCCTGCGCCATGTCCCTCGCCTTTGGCCGTTTCCTTCCGGCGGCGCGCCACATCGTTGCGGTCGCGTCCGGTCCGGGGGGCTGCCAAGCAAGGCGCGGGCCAGCATTGGGGCGGCGGGCGGGAATGCACAAGCTGTTGATTTTTCGCCCGGTCTGGAGCGGCGCGGCGTTCCGGGGTGCTGGCGGGGCGGAAAGTATGTGACCAGTATGGCGAGGAATGTTTCCAGTGAAGCCAAACAGGGGCGCGCCAGCAGGGCAATCGGGTGAAGCAAGATAAGGCCAGGGCTCCGCCCTGGACCCGGCAGGGGGCGGTGGCCCCCTGCACCCCATTTACTTAAGGGTTCCAAGGGGCTGCCCGTCGTGCCGAAGGCGCGCCGCGCGCGACGGTGGGTCCAGGCGCGCTGCGCGCGACGGTGGGTCCAGCGACTGTCTTGCTTGTCAAGCTGGTTGCCACGGTTTTTTCTCTCGGATGAGTGCGTTGAGGATGGTGAGGAGCTTTCGCATGCAGGCGACGATGGCGACCTTGCGTTGTTTT